>Ga0181533_1001860_pt1 | contig 25993 bp, 24 predicted proteins | sample PEATcosm2014_Bin_45_FD_119772 | JGI IMG/M metagenome (GOLD analysis project Ga0181533, IMG submission 119772) | Peatland microbial communities from MTU Mesocosm Facility, Houghton, MI, USA - PEATcosm2014_Bin11_60_metaG | ecosystem: Environmental > Terrestrial > Soil > Wetlands > Peat | place...
AGCCCCTGGTCTACCGCGCCCCGGTATCCGCTCGAGCTCGCTCAGCCGACACGGTCGGCCATATCAGCCTCAGCGAGCTCGCTCCTCGACACTGACAGTCGTCGGGCGGTGGATCCAGGCTAAAGAGGCACTGGGGACTCCAGGCTATCCAGACTCCCCAACAGCAGCCGGGGTTGACAGGTCCGCGATAGCCGCTACAGTGTTACGCCGTAACGGTAGGAGATGCTCATGGCAACGAACCCAGTCCGAGTCCCCGAAGCAGTGCACGACGAGGTTCATACCGCCGCACGCCTGATCGGGTGCAACGCCTCGGAGCTCTTGGAACGCGCGTGGCTCTCATTTCGCCAGAGTCCTGAGTTCGTCACCGAGTTCGAACAAGCCCGGAAGGCTTTCTCGGTCGGCGATCTCGACCAAGTCGCCTCTCGTCTGTACGAACAGTCCGCGCAGCGGGCCCAGCGTCGGGCGGATTCGGTCAAGGCACTGCGTCGCAAGACGTAGACCACTTCTGAGTCGCCGGACGTCACCTTCACGCGGTGCGGCTTCGTTTCACGCACTCGGGGACCTGAACTTGTCGATCAAACGGCACGCCGGTCGATCAGCCACCGATTGGCAGAGCGGCCCGTGTCTTCGTTCAGTTCCTTCGTCGAACGTCGGTCACAGAGCCCCGTGGTTAGGAACACACGACTGCCCGTTTCAGCTCCCAACTGGGCGAATCGCGGCACTGGTCGGATCCAACGGCGGTGGGATTGCGAACCGTTAGCTGATCGCCGGGAGCGGGACCCCTCGCCACGTTCGCCCGTCGGCAGACACGGCCATCTTCGTGCCAGCCCCGACGGGACCACTCGGGAGCAACCAGGCTTCTTGGCCGTCACCTGAGACAAGGACGAATGAAGACTGGTTCATCGATCCGCTTTGGTGCCAAACGCGACCAACGTCTGTCGAGACGTCGACAGCTCCGACGTAGCCGAGGCCCATTTCCATCAGGCCCCGTGTGGTGGCGACGAGCGATGTCGGATAGCCCCCTCTGGGACAAGAACCGACCTGGGCCACGAGGCCGGTGGCTCCGTTGTTACATCGCTCCGACCACCTGATGCCACCATCGTGTGAGGTGACGACTTCCATCGGCTCGTAGCCGACACCGACGGGACCAGAAAGGCACAACGCCGACACCTCCCGCCCCGACACCGTGAGGAAGCCCGCAAGGCGGTACTCCGACAGGCAAGGCAGGGTTGTGGTGTGCCACGTCCCGCCCGCGTCCTGCGTACGCGCGAGAACCAGCGGAGGCCATTTGTGACCTTCCCGGAGCCGCTGCCAGCCGAGGGCGTAAGCAGTCGCCGTGTCCGGCGCCACGAGGCTCGATGGCTCGCCGTAGTCGAGGGCCGGTCCGGCAAGCGCTCGCAACGGGAACGAGGTGTCACGGGTCCAGGTCGCACCCCCATTACCCGAGCGCAGGACCGTTGCGGGCGCGTCGTCAAAACCGCAGTTGGTTGCGAACGTCGCCCAGATCGAGGAACCGGCGACGCTCACCGAGCACGCCGGCGTTGTCCCTGCCGACGCTAGGAGCCGTGAGGTAGACAACAGCGCAAAGCCGGAACTGCGAAATGATCCTCGGTAAAGACCCTGCGTCGTCGCCACCCACCACGTGCCCGCCGATGTCATGACCATGGAATGACCGGTCAGATTGGGTTCAAGACAGCCCGCATGGCGGTCGAAGACGATCGGTAGTGACCAGTGGGTCCCATCGTCGACGGTCGTGTAGAGCGACAGCACGCAGCTACCTTCGGCGGACGAGCCGGTGCTCTCAAGGACTGCTCCGAGTCGGTCTGTTGCAAATGCCAGGCCAACCCAACCGGACTCGGACGTCCCCGGTGCGGCGCCAACCGGCACCGCAGGAACGTAAAGGAACAATGCCAGGAATGCGATGCCCGGCAGCACGCGTCCGAGCAACCTCACCGTCCTCTGGAGCTGACAGGAACGCGCTGCTGCCATCGGCTGAGTTGTACTCCTAATAGGAGTCCAGTCGTACACGGCCACCTGCCTTCATCACTACCTCCTTCGCCAACCGCCTCTCCCATGAACCACCGCCTCTACCTACCACCGCCCCCGCGATCACCATCTCCGCGATCTCCATCTCCTTCACAACCAAGCTCCTGGACCACACACACCATTGGCACTTGAGGGCAGAAGGGCTTCTCCACCGTTGCAGTTGAGTTGAACGCGCTCAACTTCCGACAGAGCCGTCACCGGCGCTCCCTGTCTTGAAGGCGGGCAATCTGGGCGTGTCGGCGCTCCGAAATCGGTGGATTCGCCCGGTCGCGGAGCGGATCGTTTCCAGATCCGCACGCGCTCCCTCGTGCTCCGGGTCCAACGACAGCGCCGTTTCCAGGGCCGCGACGGCATCCTTTAGTCGTCCAAGCTCGGCCAGTGCGGCGCCGCGTTGCGCATGTGCCTCAGCCCACTCTGATCGGATCGCCACGGCCACTTCGAACTGCTTCAACGCCTCGGCCGGATTCCCGCAGATGAGCAGAACGAGTCCGACATCGAGACGCACCTCGGGGATGTCGCGATACTTCCCTAACGCCGGCTCAGCCTCCACCAGCGCCGCGCCGCACCGACCAGCGCGCGCCAACGATCCGAATCGAAAACCAAGCGCGTTGCGAATGCTATGCCGAAGTTGTTGCGAATACATAAGTGGAATCGTTGCGGACGCATAGGTAGTGGCTAAGCTTTCCTGTTCAATGCTGCACGAGTCGGAGTACTCATCCAGGGTGGTGGACGCCGAGTTGGACGCGGCGCTGCGTGCTTCCGGCGCTGTGGTGCTCGATGGCGCCAAGGGTGTGGGAAAGACGGAGACTGCGAGCCATCGTGCGAAGAGCAGAGTCCTACTCGACGTCGATCAGGAGGCGCGAAGAGCTGCCGAGGTTGATCCGTCGCTCGTCCTTGCCGGGGAGAAGCCGCGCCTCATCGACGAGTGGCAGGAGGTGCCCCAGCTTTGGAACCACGTGCGTCGAGCGGTCGACGCGCGCGAGGGTCCATTCATCCTGACCGGCTCCGCGGTTCCCGCGGACGATGCGACCAGGCACACCGGAGCCGGACGATTCTCATGGATCCGGATGCGGCCGATGACGCTCTTCGAACTGGGGCGATCAACTGGCGACGTCTCGCTCGGGAAGCTACTCGACGGCGAGAAAACGAGCGTCTCGGCCCCAGAGATCGGCATCTCGGAGCTCGCCGAGATCACTTCCAAAGGCGGCTGGCCTGGGCTCATGCACAGTAGCGCTGCCAATGCCCAGCGTGTGCTTCGCGGCTACCTCGACTCCGTCGCGAGGACGGACATTCGACGAGTCGACGGCGTCACTCGCGACCCGCAAAAGGTCCTGAGTGTCCTCCGCTCGCTCGCGCGGAATGTCGCGACGGAGGTATCGATCGCCACCATCGCAGCCGACGCAGGTGGAGCGGACGGACCCGTCGCGGAGGCCACCGCAAGCTCGTACCTCGTCGCGCTCGATCGCCTCATGGTGCTCGAGGAGCAGCCGGCATGGGCTCCGCGGCTTCGATCGAGATCGCGCCTGCGTTCGGCGCCGAAGCGACACTTCTGCGACCCGAGCCTCGCCGTGGCTGCCCTCCGGGCGGATCCGGCTCAGCTACTGAAGGATCTCAACTACTTCGGGTTCTTGTTCGAGAGCCTGGTTGTGCGCGATCTGCGAGTGTATGCGCAGCGAAACGGCGGGATCGTGCTGCACTACCGGGACAACGTGGGCGAAGTGGATGCAATCGTGGACGCCGGCGAGCACTGGGGCGCCATCGAGGTGAAGCTCGGCGTTGCCCACGCGGATGAGGCCGCGAAGAATCTGAAGAAGTTCATCAGTCGCATCGATGTGGAGCACCGAGGTGAACCGGCGTTCCTTGCTGTTGTGCTGCCCACGCCTTACGGCTACGTCCGAGAAGACGGCGTCCACGTCATTCCGATCCAGGCGCTCGGCCCCTAGCAGCAAAGCCGCACCCACCGGCCTGCCGAACCGCCAAATTGGAACTGAGCGTCGAGAACTCAGTTGGCGCTCGAAGTGTCATTACATTGTTGAACGAAACGAAGCCTGTCCCAACAATTGAGTCTCCGGACGTCGCAGGGAGTTGCAGCGGATCGCCACCGTCTCAAGTTTCACCCCTGTTTACCTGCCCTTATGCGACGCGTTGCGATCAGACGGAACCCAAGAAGACGCCTCTGAAGGCCCTCGTAATGCGCAGGTCATGGGTTCGAATCCCATCTCGGGCCCCGTCCGACTGATCACGGGCTCTGACCATCCGGCTCCGAATAAGCCCTGGTGGTCCCTGTCTGTCAGGCCCGGAGCGAAGAGGAGCGACCGCGAGCTCCTCTTACGGCCTCGGCTGCAACCGACGCTCCATGAACAGCAACTGGTCGCTCTGGTACCCGAGTTTCTCGTAGAACGCCACGGCGCCCACGTTGTCAGGCTCGATGAGCAGGTCGACCTTCCCGGCACCCAGGCCGGCAAGCCGGTCTTCAGCCTCGGCCATGAGGGCGCTGGCGATGCCTTGACCCCGGCGTGCCGGATCCGTGGCCAGTCGCTGGATCCAACCTCGCCGCCCGTCGTAAGTCGCCCAGAGGCTACCCACGACGGCCGCCCCCGCAGTGGCCACCAACACCAGCTCACCGTGCACTCGGATGCACGATTGCAGCTCGGCGAGCAACTGGGCGCTATCGAAGCGCAGTCCGCACAGGTCCCACAGAGCGGCCAGCGATTGGGCGTCCTCGACGCGCGCTGGGCGGATCTCGACGATCCCACCCCGCTCTGCCTTCCCGACGGCGAAGGTCACCTGGACCGGCCGATGGAGCTCCTCGAGCGTTGTGAGCACTGCCATCGCCTCTTCGGCCATGGCCACCGGCACAAACAGGTGATCGTGATGGAGCGCCGAGACGACATTGGCGCTGATCCCCGCGGCCGCCATTCGTGCCGTGATCACAGCCAAGAAACCGACGGCAGCCAGGTCGGAGCTGGCACCGAGAGTGATCCACGCGCTGGGGAGCTCGCCGTCGAGCCCGATCGCCGCCGCCTGCTCCTGAGCGAGGACGACGGTTGTCGCCTCGTCCTCCTCGAAGCTCATCTGCACCTCGACACCTTCTGGCTCCCAGCCGGCCTGCACGTCACAGAACACGTACACGCCTTCGTGCCGCTGCGGCGCGATAGAGGCGAGCAGCCGAGAGAGATCCCGTTCCGGAGCCATGTGCCCATTGTCGACCGGCTGGCAAGGGCCGGCAACGCACGCGCCCGGCTGGTTCGCTCCGGGATCAGGCGAGGCGTTTCTCGAACCAGTGCGCGGCATAAAGGTTGTCGTTGTAGGCCGGAATCTCGTGATAACCAGACGACCGGTACAAGGCGAGGGCCTCGGTGAGGCGAGCGCTCGTGTCAAGGCGGAGGACGCGACAGTCAAGCTCGATCGCTGCGTCCTCGAGCGCGGCGAGAAGTCGTCGGCCGACACCGCGCCCGCGAACGTCCGGCTCGATCCACATGCGTTTTACCTCCGCGGTGTTCTCGTCCAGCTTGCGCACCGCTCCGCAACCGACTGCACGACCATCGAGGCGGGCTACGAGGAACGCTCCCCGCGGCGGGACGAGCTCGACCACAGGCGCCGCCGCCGTACGGTCAGGGTCGAAACCTCCAGGGAAACGGGAGCCCAGCTCCGCGTAGTAACGGCCGAGCAACACCGAGGCCAGGTCACTTTCAGGTGACTCCCGAGCAATCTCGATCTCACCCGTCGCCATGCCACCAGTATGCGTGTGGCGCGATAGGCCGAGCCGACCGTCTCCGGCTAGCTCGGTGCGATGCGGCGAGCCACCTCGGCGAGAAAGGGCCACGTGGGTGACATCTCCACGCAGCGGGCGAACAACCAGCGGAGGAGGCGGTCCGGGTCAAGGTTGAGCAGGTGGGCCATGCGGGCAGTGAGGCCGCGTGGGTCCGAGATCAGGCGTTCCTCACAGTTCATCATGTGCTGGAGCGGGTCGTAGGTGGGATCGCCCAGGTAAGGTTTTGGATCGATCGCGAGCCAGGGCTCGCGCTCTGCCGCCAGGACGTTGCCCGCGTGCAGATCCGTGCAGAGAAGGACCTCCGACCCGGCCGTTGTCGGGAGCTCGCGCAAGAGGGCGATCCCGTCGCGCGCCAGCCCGGGATCAAGATCTACTCCCCCGCTTGCGACCTTGTCCTCGAAGCGGTCCGCCCACTGCTCGCACATGATCCGAAGGGGCACGAAAAGGTGGCCGTTCGCGGGCTCGATCCAGAGCCGCTTCAGCAGCCCAGCGATCACGGTGTCCTGTTCCGGCTCCGGACGGCTGCGCAAGGCGGTCCCGGGCAGGCACCGCTCCAGGAGCAGCGCGATCGCCTCGTCGAAGTGTCTAGAGGCGTGCAGTTGAACGACTCCCCTGCCGGCCCAGGAACGCAGCCCGTCGTCTTCATGCTCCGCCTCGGGGTGCCTCCAGGCGACCTTCAGGACAAGCAGCTCGCCCGACGCGCTGCGGACAGGAGCCACCCAAGCCGTGTCGCCACCTGGTTGGAACGGCTCTCCGACCTCGAGGGACCAGAGCTCGGCGAGCTCATGAACGATCGCCGGCAGCGTTGACAGCCAGTCCCGGTGGCCGTAGCGCCCGGCCGCCTCTGCGAGGTTCTCGGGGATGACGAAGCGGTCCACGCGGTCTAATCAATCCTTCCCAAGGGTAATGTGGCGGCAACTCGCGACTTGGGGGGTCTCGAGCCCAGCCCCGGTGTGATGGCGATCCGCCGGGACTGAGCCGTGATCGCAGCCCTGGACGCAGACGTGCGCACGAGAAGAATTGGCAGCCAAATGTCTGACGACGTTGATTTCATGATGCTGGCAAACTCCCTGGACAGAGATGTTCCGAGACAGGCGGCGGTGCTTCACGGGTTGAAGCGCTGCCTCCTGGTGACGGTGGCGGGCCTTGGTCTACTGGCGCTGGCTGTGCTCCTGGTGCTCACCGACACCGTCGCGGTCACGATCACGTTGGCCGCCGTGGCGATGGTCATCTTCGAATTGTGCCGGCGGGGCATGGTGGCACAAGGGCCTGTGGAGAAACCGGGCGGGCGCCTCGGCTAGTCAGCTTCACGCTGGAGCGGTGCCCTGGCCAGGTAGCGGCCCCACCCCACCTCTCCGGTGAAAATCCCGTCGACGGCCACCGGCTGGCCCCGACTCAGCACGAGCTCGGGCCATCCGATGGCTTCCATTCCCTCATAAGGCGACTGGTCGACCGCCATGTCGAGGTTCTCTGCGCCAAGCAGGTGTCGGCGCTGCGGATCCCACACGACCACGTCCGCGTCGGCCCCGACCGCGAGCGAGCCCTTGGCGGGCCAAAGTCCGAAGGTCCGCGCGGGCGCCTCGGCGCACAGGCGCACCCAGTCAGAAGTGGAGATGCGCCCCGCCCGAACCCCTTGCCAAACGAGCGTGAGCCGGGTCTCGATACCAGGAAGACCTCCCGGAATGTCGGTGAAATCGGTCACGCCACCGGGACGGCCAGCAAGGCCGGCACGACGGTCGGCGCGCCAGAACGGGCAGTGGTCCGTGGCAACGGTGTGGATATAGCCACTCGCAAGCCCCTGCCACAGCTCTTCGGCGTGCCAAGGGTCGCGCAAAGGCGGGGCGCAGACAAAGTCGATGGCGTCGGGACCCTCGAGGCGGCTCGTGTCGAGATAGAGGTACTGAGGGCAGGTCTCGGCCTTGATGTCCACGCCGCGCTCTTGGGCGGAGCGCACCGCCGCCAGGGCCGGAGCCGACGAGACGTGGACGATGTAGATGGAAGCGCCCGTGACCTCGGCCAGGGCGGCCGCCCGCCCGACGGCCTCGCCCTCGAGCACGGCCGGACGCGTGCGCGCGTGCTCGATGACGCCGGTGCGCCCTGCGGCCAGCGCCTCACGGCGCAATTCCTCGATCGCGCCGCCGTTCTCGCAGTGCAGAGTCACAAGCGCACCGTGCCGGCGAGCGGCACGCATGAGGCGCACGACGGTGGCATCGTCGACCTGCAGACGGTCAGGATAGGCCAGATAGAGCTTGAACGACGTGATCCCCGCTTCCACTCCAGCTGCGACGACCGACTCGGGCACGGCCTCGGTGAAGGTGAGGTGGAGGCCCCAGTCGATGACAGAGGGCTCGGCCCACGAATGCCAGGTGGCGACTGTGGCCATCGGATCGTCTCCCCGGGTCACCGTCACATAGTCGATGATTGTCGTCGTGCCGCCGATGGCGGCGGCCCGAGTGCCACTGACGAAGTCATCCGACACGCGCACCGCGCCCACGGGCATGCGCATGTGAGTGTGGGCGTCGACCCCTCCCGGGATGACGAGCTTGCCGCTCGCGTCGTGCACCTGCTCACCAGGGAAGCTGACGAGCCCAGAAGCCACCTCGGCGATGCGCCCGTCGTCTCCGGTGCGCACGTCGGCCAGTCTCTCGCCACCGGCGTCGACCACGACCCCTCCCCGTATCAGCACAACCAGATCCTCCTCGTTCGAGTGACCGGCTCGCTTGTCCCGAGTGACCGGCTCACGCCGGACCTTAGGTCAGACCAACTCGTCGACCATGGCGTCGGCAACCTTGCGGAAACCGGCGATGTTCGCGCCGACCACGTAGTTCCCGACTTGACCGTACTGCTCGGCGGCCTCGCGCACCTGCGCATGGATGGCGGCCATGATCAAGCGCAGCTGCTCGTCGACCTCCTGGTGGCTCCATTACAAGCGCTGGCTGTCCTGTGCCATCTCCAGGCCGGAGACCGAGACGCCGCCGGCATTTGCCGCCTTGGCGGGCCCATAGAGGAGAGCCCCCCATTTCCGCCTGAGCGGCACGAGATGGCTGGGCCTCTATCGCAAACCGGCGAAGAGGTCGTGCTCGGGCGTGGGTGCGCCCGTCCGGTCGTAGGCGCGGATGAACGTCTCGCGGTTCATCAGCTTCGAGAAGAGATCGATCCCGAGCTGCAAGAAGAACGTCCCGTCGACCTGGCTCTCGTGCGCCGCGAGCGCCGCGTACTGCTTGGCGGTGTAGCCGGCGCAGTCGACGGTGGCGGCGATGAGCTCGTCGGCCACGCCGAAGTCCCAGTCCTCCTCGGCCTCGTCCGGCGGCTGGACCCCTGCGCTGCGGATCGTCTCGCGGAACTCGGCCATGTCCGACTCCGCGATCGCGGGATAGTAGAGCTTGTCGGCTACCGGGTTCGCCTCCAGCGCCGCGACCGTGATCCGGTGCGCCTGGATGTGGTCGGGGTGACCGTAGAAGCCGTTGGCGTCGTAAGTGACGACCACCTGGGGACGATAGCGCTGGATGAGCTCGGACAGGCGCCCGGCCGCTTCGGCCACCGGCGTCGTCCAGAACGAGCCCGGGGCGTCGTTCTGTGGCCAGCCCATCATCCCTGAGTCCCTGTAGCCGAGCAGCTCGAGGGAGTCGACACCGAGGATCTCGCAGCTGGCTTCGAGCTCTTGGCGCCGTTTGGCGACGACCCACGCCTCGTCGTGAGCAGCCTCGCCGGGCTTGCTCGCCTGGTGCCCGTCGCCGAGCTCGCCGTTGGTGCAGGTCACCACGACGGTCCGGATACCCTCTGCCGAGTAGCGGGCGAGGATGCCGCCCGTTGAGGTCGCCTCGTCATCGGGGTGGGCATGGACTGCCATCAAGGTCAGTGCCGCTTTGCTCAAGGATGTCCTCCTATGGGTCGGTCATCTTCGTGGCTGCCCGGGGGCAAAGACAGGAGACGGTGAGCTCTTGGCCACTTGGCCGGTTCCGGACTGCGGGTGAGGCGAAAGGCTCGAGCGAGCGGAGGGAGTGGGATTCGAACCCACGAGGCTCATCACCCAACGGTTTTCAAGACCGTCGCATTCGTCCGCTCTGCCATCCCTCCCGCAGGTAGAAGTCTTACATCAAGAAGATAGCCAAGAAGTTGTCCGGCCGACTACAGGTGCCATTTCTTAGCAGGTGCCACCTCTCGACGCTGGCCGCCAATCGCAAGACGTCCTGTCCGGCCGATTCCGACCCGGTCCGCCGAGAACCGGCCGCTGCGCCAGCTCCCAGCCCGCCACACATCTTTATAATCGCGGTTGGCAAACGTCCCGACCAGGAGTGCCGCTCTCGGAAAACAGTGAGCTTCGCTTCGGCACAGGGACGCAATCTCCAGCGCCAGGGAGGTCAACGACAGTGGCGCTGTGGACTCGGACCGGAGGTTGCTGTTGCGGATCGGCGTGATATTCCCGCAGAACGAGATCGGGACGGACCCGCTGGCGCTGCGCGATTTTGCCCAGGCGGCCGAGGAGCTCGGCTACAGCCACTTGCAGGCCTACGACCACGTCGTAGGTGCTGACACGAGGGTACGGCCAGGATGGGACGGGCCTTACGACCTCCATAGCCTGTTCCACGAGCCATTGGTTCTCTTCGGCTACCTAGCCGCCCTCACGAAGCACATCGAGCTCGTTACAGGCATCCTCATCCTGCCCCAGCGGCAAACCGTGCTCGTCGCCAAGCAGGTCACCGAGGTCGACGTCCTCTCAGGCGGCCGCTTCCGCCTGGGCATCGGGATCGGCTGGAACAAGGTCGAGTACGACGCGCTGGGTTGCAATTTCAACGACAGGGGCAAGCGCAGCGAGGAGCAGATAGCGCTGCTGCGTGCCCTCTTCAGCAGGGAGAGCGTGGATTTCGACGGCCGTTGGGACCATGTGGAGGCAGCGGGGATAAATCCATTGCCGGTGCGGCGTCCCATACCGATCTGGATCGGTGGCAGCTCCGAGGCGGCGGTCCGTCGCGCCGCGACGATCGGCGATGGCTGGTTCCCCCAGGTCGCGGCCGGAGAGCTCGCGCGGTCTGCCGTCGCACGCGTTCGCTCTTACGCGACCGCAGCGGGGCGCGACCTTGCTCGCTTCGGCATCGAAGGCGGGGTCGATCTCGCGGCCTCCAAGCCGGACGACTGGGCACGTGAAGTCGAGTTCTGGCGCGCCCTGAACGTGAGCCACCTGCGTGTCGTGACAATGAAGGCGGGCTTTGAGACGCCTCAGGCGCACATCGACGCCATCCGGCTGTTCAGGGAGTCGGTGCCGTTCGACTAGTACCTGCGGTGCGGGTCGCTAGAAGGCTCGCTCGAAAGCTACGGCCGAGGTGCCGGTAGGGCCCGCGACCGCTGGGAGATTCCCCCTTCCCCATAGGGGTAGTCCGGCACGTCGGGGGCACTCGCGCTGTCGAGCAGGCTGACCTCCTCCTCGTTCAGGTGTAGCCCGCTCGTGGCGAGATTGACGTCGAGCTGCTCGAGCGTGCGCGCTCCGAGGATGACCGAGGTGACCGCCGGGCGATCGACGAGCCACGCGAGCGCCACTTGCGCGAGCGGCACCGAGCGACCACTCGCGACCTGCTCGAGGGCGGCGATCACGTCCCAAGTGCGCTGCATCGGGTTGCGCTTGCCGAAGGCCTCGACCCCTGCCCGTTTGCCCTCGCCCAGGCGGTTCGCGCCAGTGGGCTGTTCGTCACGCCTGTACTTGCCCGTCAGCCAGCCTCCGCCGAGTGGCGACCACGGGAGAAGCCCGAGGCCTTCGGAGAGGCAGGCGGGCACGATCTCCCACTCGATCTCCCGTGCGAGGAGGTTGTACTGAGGTTGGAGCGTCACCGGGCGGACGAGGCCCTCTTTGTCGGCCATGTCCACGGTCTTTTGTATCTGCCATCCGGTGAAGTTCGACAGGCCGACATAGAGGATCTTGCCCTCTCTCGTCGCGTCGTCGAGGAATCGCAGGGTCTCCTCGATCGGAGTGAGCGGGTCGAAGGCGTGGACCTGGTAGAGGTCGATGGTCTCGACGTGCAAGATCCGGAGTGACCTCTCGAGGGCCGAACGCAGGTGACGCCGTGAGAGCCCGACGTCGTTCGGCGCTGTTCCCATGGGGAAGCGGGCCTTGGTCGCAAGGACGAGCGCGCTTCGCTTCGCCGGCGAACACGTCGCGATCCAGCGTCCGATTATCTCCTCCGATGCGCCTCCGGAGTAGACATCGGCGGTGTCGACAAGCGAGCCGCCGACGTCCAAGAACCGGTCGAGTTGGACGCGGGAGTCCTCCTCGCTCGTCTCGTCCCCGAAGGTCATGGTGCCGAGCGCGAACGTGGACACCACGCAACCGCTCGCTCCGAGCAATCGATACTCCATGTTCTTCCTTTCTCTGGTTCTGGAACCTTGTCCAGGGCTCGCACCCACCTTGCGACAACGGCCTCTGCCGCTTCTAGCTGCTTCTTGCCTGGACCCGACGACAACCGCCCGTCCTCAACGACCACCGATCCCTGACAGGGAGATACCCCGCGACAGCCAGCGCTGAAGCACAAAGGCCAGTATCAGCCCAGGGACGAGGGATATGGTGCCGCCGGCCATCAGGAGGTTCCACTGGTAGCCCTGTTCGCTCAAGAAGAACTCCAGTCCCAAGGGAACGGTCGCCAGGTTGCGATTGTCGATGAGGATCAGCGGCCAGAGGAAGCTGTTCCAGTAAGCGATGAAGGTGAACAGACCGAGAACCCCTACGGCGGGGACCACCATGGGCACCATTATCCGGGAAAAGATATAAAAGTGTGAGGCTCCATCAACCTTGGCGGCCTCTTCCAGCTCTATGGGGATACTCCGAAAGAACTGTCGCATCAAAAAGACGCCGAAGGCACTGAACGCCCACGGGACGATGAGTCCCTGGTAGGAATTAATCCACCCGAGATCCTTCATCAGGAAGAACATCGGCACCACCAGCACCTGTTGGGGGACGACCAACGTCGCTATGTACAGGAAGAACAGCTTCTCCCGTCCCCGGAAGTGGAGGCGGGCAAAGCCGTAGCCGGCCAGCAGGGAAGTGCTCACAGTGAGCGCTGCCCCGAGGACGCCGACAATCAGGCCGTTGATCAGGAAACGCCCAAACGGCCCGTAGTTCCAGGCTGTGACGAAGTTGGAGAACTCCTTCGCATGTAAGAAGCTCGACAGGCTGTTGTCGAAGGCGTCCGCCTCGGGCTTCAGTGCGGTGCCGATCCCCCAGAGGATAGGCAACAAAAGCAAGAACACCGCGATGGCGAGGCCGACGTTCGAAGTGATACGTCTTGCCCACGAGCGCTTGGTCTTGGGTTGGGTGGCGGTAGTCATGATTCGTAGTGGACCCAGCGACGTTGCAGCCGCATCTGTATGGCAGTAATCACTATGACGATGAGGAAGAGGACCCAGGCAATGGCCGACGCGTAACCCATCGCATAGTCGTTAAAGCCTTTTTCGAACAGCCAGTAGACCAGCGTGGTGCTGCTCGTCCCGGGACCGCCATTGGTGAGGATGTAGGCCAGGTCAAACACCTGAAAGGAGGTGATCACTGTCAAGACTATGCCGAAAAAGAGGGTTGGCGACAACAGTGGTACGGTGACGCTCCAGAAGGTACGCCACCTCGACGCGCCGTCTATTTTCGAGGCGTCGTAGTAAATGTCCGGAATAGCATGTATTCCCGCCGTGAACAGCAACATGTTGTACCCGAAGCCCTGCCAGACGGCCACGATGATGATAGAGGGCATGGCCCACTGCGGAGCCGAGAGCCACTCCGGTCCCTGGACGTGAAACAGTCCATGGATGACTGAGTCAACGAGGCCCGTGCGAGTGGTCAAGAGCAAGCTCCACACCACGGCGTCGGCTACCAGCGGGGTGAGCACCGGCACAAAGAAGATCACGCGCAGTATGCGGCGGCCCCGGCTATATCCCTGCAGCCACACCGCCACACCCATAGCCACGATGACGTTGAGCGGCACGTAGGCCGCCACGAAGTAGAGCGTATTGTAAACTGCGCTACGAAACGTCGTATCCTTGGTTAGAAGCGTGACGTAGTTCCCGAACCCAATGAAGCTTTCCTTGCCTATCAGCGGCCAGGAAAAGAAGCTCAGGACGAGGGACGCTATCAGGGGGGCGATGGTGAAGACCAAGAACCCCACGCCGTTCGGGAGGAGGAAGAACAACGCGCTGCGGGCGTCCCCGTGCCTGCGGCTTGGAGCCCGCCTCGCTGTCACCCGTTTGGCAGTCGTGGTGCCGGTCGGGACCACTGTGGCTGACATGTTCTCCCTTAGTCTTTTTCGAACGCCGTGCTCATTCCTAGTCCCAAGGGGCCGTGCCTGTCCTACCGGGGGCGGACTTCGCAAAGGCACTGAAGGTGAGCCTGCAGCGCCCCACCAGAAAAGGTGGGGCGCTGCAGGACTGCTTCTTGGTTAGCCGACAGGCGTTCCCTGGTTGGCCTGCACGTAGGCCAACGCGGCTTGCGGGGTAATGCTCCCTTGCATCACGCCGACGATCTCTTCGGAAAAGGCGTCCGAGGTGCCGTTCCACTTGTTGGTGGTGACGTAGGCGACGGAGTTCTTCAGCTGGTAGGTCATGGCCGAGGCGGCATTGGGCACACCTGCGGCGGCCACGGTGTCGAACCAGTACTTCTGCTGGGCCGTACGAGCTGAGAAGGCCCGACCCTCGGAGGAGAGGAACTGCTCCGCTGCTGGGCTGGTCAGGCCCTCGATGGCCTTGATGGCGTCGGCGAGCAGCACAGACTTGTTAATTCCCGGGTGGTTCCTGTACAGGTCCGTGGAGACACCGAAGCCGGAGCCGGCCAGGATGCTCACCGACTTGCCGTTCGGCCCAACCGGCATCGGGGCCAGACCGATCTGGAACCTCTCGATTCCCGCCTTGACCGAGGCGATGTCGTTGATCAGGTCCCACGGCCCGTCGACGTACATGGCACCCACGCCATCCTCCCAGTTCTGCAGGTTCCAATTGCTGCCCGGGGCGTTGGAGGGGGGCAGGGGGGAGTCGCCGTCCTTGACCGGGGCGACGAACTGCGCCAGCAACTTGACGAGCTGCGGGGTGTCGATGTCGAGCTGCCCGTTCTTCAGGTAGCTGGCCCCCTCATCGACGGCGTAGTTCAGGAAATCGTCGATGTACGGGTCGTCGATGTAACCGTAAACGTTGCCCCCACTGTTCTTGGTCATCAGGGCGCAGTCGGCATAGAACTGCGACCAGGTCCAACCGGGTTGGGGCAGGGGGACCTTGTACTTCAAGAACTCGGTCTTGTTGTAGAACACGAAGTACGGGCCAAAATCGTAGGGCAACGCAACCTGCTGACCCGAGGAGTTCTTGAGCCCGTTGAGGATGCCCTGGTCGTAGTCCGCCAGGTTGAAGCCCGGCAACCCGTCGCTGGTCAGTTCGGCCGTGGTCAGCGGCAAGAAACCGGACTGGAACCCCGTGGTGCGCAGGCTCTGCACGGCGACCAGGTCGGGCTCGGTGTTGCTGGCGATCTCCGTCGGGAACTTCACCCAGTAGCTGTTCCAGGGCTGGTCATAGGTGAGCTTCACCGTGATCCAGGGGAACTCACTGTGGACTATGGAGGCGTCGTGGTCCCAGGCGGTGATCTCCGCCTGGCTACCGGTCCACATCTGCCAGGTCAGGGTGACCGGCGTCTCTCCCCTTGCTGATGAGGGGCGCGATGCGCTTGCACCTGCGCCCGTAGCACCCGCCAGAACCAAAGTGCTGCCCACCAACGTCGCGGCAAGCAGGGCTGACACGCCCCACGTCTTCCGCCTAGGCTTGGAATGGATCTTTAGGGTCTGTTGGCGTTTCAAGGATTTTCCCCTTTCTGTTTCGGCGCAAATACCTATTGCATTCGGCGCCAATAACTATTGCTTGCCATTATCGCAGTAACAACTCAATGACCGGCACTTCGACCTCCGGTCTGTGTACGGGTAGACGCAGCGTGAGGGTCCCTGGTGCTTGACCACCAAGCGTCGTGTTGAAGGCGGGTTTCTCCGAATCGATCACCTCTCTTTGTATCTCGGACCCATCGTGCAGGAAACGAGCAAATTCCACGCGTTCCGCCAGGCCCGGCAGGTGCAGGTGGCCAAATGGCCATGAGAACATGTGGAGGAACAGATGCTTGCCGTTCATGGTGTACCGGCAGTCAGGCGGTGCGACAAATGGGGCTGGCCCGCAACCGTAGACAGACCGCCCGTGGTGGTACATCCACCGCCCTATACGACGAAGTGTCGCCACCGCCCGGTCGTCGAACTCGCCCCGGGCAGTGGGGCCAACGTTCAAAAGAAGGTTCCCGTCCTTTGACACCCCGTCGACGAGCATCTTCACCAAGAGCTCGGGGGGCTTCCAGTCAAGGTTGTCCCTGTCATAGCCGAAGCTGCCGTTCAGGGTCTGGTTCGCCTCCCAGACGCGTTGGCTCCCTTGCAGGCGCATCGCACCGGCGGGTTGGTACTGCTCCGGCGTGGTGACGTCGCCAAGAAGCTCCAGGCGGTCGTTGACGACGATCCCTGGTTGAAGCTGGCGCACCATGGCCAACAGCTCCTCGGAGCCCCAGTCATCACGGCCTTTTCCCCCCCAGATTTCCGGGTGACGATCGGGCGGGTAGGAGAAGTCGAAGAACAAATAGTCGATCTTCCCGTACTCGGTGAGCAGTTCTCGGACCTGGCCTTGCAGGTAGTGCCGGTACTTCGCAATGTCTCTTTGAGAATTGGTCCGCTTGAACTCCTCGTCATCCCGTTGCGGGTGAAAACCGTCGATCGGGAAGTCGGGGTGGTGCCAGTCGAGTAGGGAATAATAGAAGCCCACCCGCAGACCCTCTGCGCGAAAGGCTTCGACCATCGGCCCCAACAGATCGCGCCCGGCCGGCGTGTTGGTTGCCTTGTAGTCCGTGAGCTGCGAGTCCCACAGGCAAAACCCTTCGTGATGCTTCGTCGTGACGACGAAGTAGCGCATCCCTGCAGCCCTCGCCTGCCTTGCCCAGGCAACGGGGTCGTACAGGTCAGGATCGAAGTGAGCGAAATAGGCTTCGTACTCCTCGTCGCTCAGGCGCTCTTTACTCTTGACCCACTCGGCTGTGCTGTCCTTGCCTATTTGCCTGGCAGGTACGGAGTAGAGGCCCCAGTGTATGAACAGGCCAAAGCGCGCCTCTTTGATCCAGTCCGTGTCAATGCTCTCCTTCACATCGCCTCCATACCGTCATGGCTTCGCCGCACCCGACTGCGCCTGGTCGCCTGTATGTTCCGCGCCCAGGTTCATATTGGTTCCTAATCGGGTAACGCCACCTTGCCCGTTACCCGTTCTAACGTTGCCGTTGGCGCTCAATAGGCGACCGCCACGGGGCTCGGGGACAGCAGCGCCACATTCGATCAGGCCAACATAAGAAGGATTGGGCCTCCTCCCGGACGATGTATCGCCGATCTTTCTTCACAATCCTCGTGTAATCGCCTGGCTGACGGGCCACCTGTCTCTACACCCGCCCAGCACGATCGCTACCGCTTGTCAGCGGTCCGCTGTTCTCGGGCTGCTTGCCTTGGCCCTTGCTCAGGTTCACTGGCACCCTCGGTCCGACAGCTGGGCTCCGACCGGGCGAAATAACGTTATCTCACTACTAAGATCGGTTTACCACCGGGTGTCAGAGCTGTCAAGGGATGCCGAAGAGGGCCGAAGATCGTTGGTCAGCAGCTGAGGAGAGGTCGAGGGAGTCGGTCCAGTTGCGGAGGGCTGCCCCAGCTAATTTTCTGCTCGGCTGGCTCCTGGCGCGCGAACGTTATCTCGAGGCGTCCCTGAGGGCAGGCGATGGTGCCGGCGCGGCACCGAGCTAACCGGGCGCCGGGACCCGGCCGCCGGGACCAAGATCAAGAACGTCCGCGGGCTCACGCCCTGTCAGAGCGCGGCGTTCCTTCACCAGCATGCCGTCGAGGCGGCCGTACTGGAGATTCCCCGGCGTCGGACGCACGTTCATATACTGACTATTGTGGATTACCCGAGCCCGAAGGGAAGGTTGTCTCGGCGCCCCACCATGCGCGACGTCGCAGCACTCGCCGGTGTGAGCCTCAGAACTGTTTCTCGTGTCATCAATGATGACCCGACGGTCGCGGACACTCTCAGGGAGCAGGTGCTTGGGGCGGTCGACCAACTTCACTACCGGCCCAACTTGACGGCCACCCACTTTCGGCGGCGGGATGGGCGGTCGTTCACAGTGGGCCTGCTTCTCCACGACGTTGCCAACCCTTTCCTGGCTACCGTTCACCGGGCCGTGCAGGACGTAGCCCGAGCTCACGGTTGCGATGTGCTCGCCGCCAGCGGCACTGACGACCCGTTGCGGGAACGCGAAGTTGTCGAACGACTGATAGCCCGCAGGGTCGAGGGGTTGATCATCATGCCGGCGGGAGACGATCACAGCTACCTCCAAGCTGAGCAAATGTCCGGGACGGCTATCGTGTTCCTCGACCGGCCTCCCGCCTTTCTCGCAGCTGACAGTGTGCTGGCCGACAACCGCAAGGGTGCGGCCAAGGGAGTGCGGCATCTCCTGCGCGGTGGGCACCGACGCATCGCCTATCTCGGCTACCGTCAATCCACTTGGACGAACCAGCAGCGCTACCAGGGTTATTGCGAGGCTCTGCGCGGACGAGGCGACGCTTTGGACCCGGCGCTGGTCCGTCACGGCCTGTGTACCGCCGAATTGGCCGAGGAAGCCACGACCGAGCTCTTGACTCGGCCTGTCCCGCCGGACGCCTTGTTCGCCGCCCAAGCCGCCATCACGATCGGAGCGATCAGGGCTCTGCGCTCTGTGAAGCAGAGCGCAACCACGGCTCTCGTCGGGTTCGACGACTTCAACACGGCCGATCTACTCGAGCCGGGCATCACGGTGGTGGCCCATGACCCGGTAGCGGTCGGAAGCTTGGCCACTGAGATCCTCTTTCGGCGTATAGAAGGTGACAGGTCTCCAATCACCGAGCATGTTCTCAAGGGGACGCTGATCCAGCGCGGATCCGGAGAGATCTCACCGGAGTTCAAGCTCAGCCGGTAGACGAAGGAGTTGGCAAGCAGCCGATCTTCCGGTCGATGAGTTTGGCTGTGGCCAGCTGCGCGACACCGAGATGAGAGTGAACCGGGCAGGCGAGCAGGGCCACAACCGTGACCGCGTCGCTCGATCTCAGCCGAGCGGACCTGGAATGTCTGCTGCGCCGCCGTTGCCAGCGGACTCGTCCGGCCGCACCCGTGACCGCAGGGTCCTCAACCAGGCGTCCGCCTTGGCTCGCGCCGCTGCGACCTGCTCGCGCTCTTTCGCACCACGCTCGCCGAACACGGGGTAGGAGCCGAGGAACTTCACGGAGGCGAGCTTGCCGTGCAACTCCTTCAGGCAGTCGCCGACGACCTCGTCGTTCAGGTGCCCCTCGAGCTCGATGACAAAGCAGTAGTCGCCTAAGCCGAGCTTGGTCGGGCGCGACTCGATCTTGGTGAGGTTCAGGTCCCGGGCCGCGAACTGCCCGAGGATCTGGTGCAGGTTGCCGGGGCGGTCGGCTTGCTGAAAGCACACAAGGCTCGTGCGGTCGTGGCCGGTGGGCGCGGGCAGGACGCCCGGAGCCACCAGCACGAAGCGGGTCTGGTTGCCGGCATGGTCCTCGACCGCTTGTGCGATCGTCGCCAGGCCGTAGAGACGCCCCGCCAGCGCCGGGGCGATGGCGGCGGTCCCATCGGGCACGGCCTCGCCGACGAGGCGGGCTGCCTCGGCCGTCGAGGACGCGTGCTCGAGCCGGGCGTCGGGGAGACGCTCGTGCAGGAAACGCCGGCACTGGGCGAGAGCGACCGGGATGGAAACGACCCGGCGGATGGCGCCGATGTCCGTGCCTGCAGGCGCGAGAAGGTCAAGGTGGACGTCGAGCACGTGCTCGAGCTGGATGAACAGCTCGACGTCGAAGACCAGGTGGTCGAGGGTGGCACTGACCGTGCCGTCGATCGAGTTCTCTATCGGGACGAAGGCGGCGTCGACCTCGCGACGGTGCGCCGCGTCGAGGGCGTCGGCGATCGTCGACATCGCGATCGGCCGTGCCTTGGCCAGGGAGGGGATCGACAAGAGGGCTTCCTCGCTGAAGGTGCCCTCGGGCCCCAGGAACGCGATCGAACGCCAGGCCTGCGCCGGTGTGGCCATGAGGGCAGGATAGTGACACCCATGGACGAGCTCGAAATCAGGAGGCTGATCGACGACCTGCGATCGGGCGCCTGCTCACCCGACGACGCCGTGGCGAAGCTGAGGCGCCTACCGTTCGCGGAGCTCGGTTTCGCCAAGGTCGATCACCACCGGGCTCTGCGCCAAGGGCTGCCCGAAGCCGTCTACGGGCCGGGCAAGACTCCCTCTCAGTGCGCGGCCATCGTCGCCGAGATGCTCGCCGCTGGGAACAGCGGACCGGTCATCCTGACCCGGGCCGATGGGGAACAGGTCGCAGCCTCACTGCAAGCCTCCCCCGGCGGGCTCCGGACACCCCTCGAACCAGAGGCAGGTCGCCTCAGCACGGTCGTCTGGCGGGAGCGGCCGGAGCGACCCGGACGCGTGCTCGTATGCACGGCCGGGACGGGAGACCTGCCGGTGGCCGAGGAGTGCGCGGCGGTCCTTCGCGCGCTCGGCTTCCGTCCCTCGCTCCTCGGCGATTGCGGGGTGGCAGGTGTTCACCGGCTCTTCGCGTCGATCGAGGACATCACCGGCGCCGACGCCGTCGTCGTCGTAGCCGGGATGGAGGGGGCTCTGGCGAGCCTTGTCGCCGGGCTCACGCCGGCACCGGTCATCGCAGTTCCGACAAGCGTCGGCTACGGCGCCTCGCTGGAAGGAGTGACGGCCTTGCTTGCCATGCATGCCTCGTGCGCGGCCGGGATCACGGTCGTGGGGATCGACAACGGTTTCGGCGCAGCGTGTGCTGTGGGGAGGTTGCTCCGATGACGAGCGGGACCGGCAAGCGTCGGGCAAAGCTGGGCTCGGAGGAGGCACCGACCGGGAGCGGGAGGGGGACGGGCAGGCGCGTCGCCTGGTTTCACTGCTTTTCGGGCATCGCCGGGGACATGGCGCTTGGCAGCCTCGTCGACGCCGGCGCCGACCCGACCGAGCTCGAGCACATGTTGGACCGCCTTCCGATCGACGGATGGTCGCTCAACTTCGAGCCGGTGCTGCGCAACGGCATCGCCGCCACCCAAGCCGTCGTGAAGGTGCGCGACGACGCCGTCGTGCGGACTTTCCCCCACGTGATGGCCATTTTGGAGGAGGCCCGGCTGCCCGAACGGGTACGCGGCCGTGCCACCGCGGCCTTCTCCCTCCTCGCCACGGTCGAAGGGCGACTCCACCGGCGCCCGATGTCGCAGGTGCACTTCCACGAGATCGGTGGCCACGACACGATCGTCGACATCGTCGGGACCGCTTCGGCCCTCGAGCTGCTCGAGGTGGCCACGGTCTCGGCGAGCCCCGTTGCCACCGGGCTCGGGATGGTCCGTAGCGCCCATGGCATGCTGCCCAACCCGGCGCCGGCGGTGGTCGAGCTGCTCGAAGGCATTCCCACCCAGGGCAGGGACATAAGCGTCGAGCTGACGACCCCAACGGGAGCCGCCATGCTGGCGGCCTGGGGCTCGGCTTTCGGGCCGATGCCGGCCATGACGATCGAGTCGACCGGCTTCGGGGCCGGCACGCGGGAGCTCGACGACCTGCCGAACTGCACCCAGGTCGTGATCGGCTCGCCGGCGGAGTCGATCCGGGCTTCGTCTTTCGGGCAGGGCCAGCAGCTCGTCCAGCTCGAGGCGAACCTCGACGATGTCACCGGCGAGACCCTGGCGCATGCCGTCGAGGCACTGCTCGGCGACGGCGCGCTCGACGCCTGGGTCACGCCCGTTCTGATGAAGAAAGGCCGGCCCGGTCATGTCGTTAGCGTCCTGTGCGACCCCGTCCTCGTCGGCGACCTCCGCCGTCTCTTGGTGCACGAGACGGGCACCCTCGGGGTGAGGGCGCATTCGGTCGAACGGTGGGCGGTGCCGCGCGAGCTGCTCGACGTCGACGTCGACGGCTACCGAGTACGCATAAAGGTCAGCCCGGGCCGTGTCAAGGCCGAGCACGCCGATGTCGCCCGCGTGGCGGCAATGACCGGGCTCCCTCTGCGCGAGGTGGCCGCCCGGGCCGAGGCCGCCTGGATGCGACAGCTCGACGCCGCGAAGCCACCGGTTCCTCCCGACCCCGGGCCGGGACCGATCACCCCGATGCGATCCTGATCTTCACTTCGTCGGTCTGACCGACACCTGGCGGCGGCGCTGTCACGGGCCCTTCCGGGAGGCTGCCGGCGCCGACCGAGACCCAGAGCGTGTACGCCCTTCCCGTCGATACCGCGAGCGGGGGCAGCGTCACCACGACAGAGGAACCCGGCGTGAGACGACCGATGCGCAGGACCGACGAGTGGGTGGCTACGCTCGGACGCCCCGGTGCGCTCTGGTTCCCGTTCGGGCCGGCCGACGACTCTGGAACCGCTGCTGCAGCAGCCCAGACGCGCGAGATCGGTGTGTTGCCGGCGTTCGCCACCACGAGGACGACCGAGACGCGCTGGGTCGGCGGCAGGACCGAGGTCGAGCCCAGGGGGGGCAGCTGCATCGTCGTGGTGGTGGAGGTCGAGGTGGATGTCGTGGTCGAAGTGGACGTCGTCGTCGGAGACGTCGTAGCCCCCGGGAGCACCGTCGAGGTCGTGGTGGAACTGGACGTGGAGGTGGTCGTGGGCGCTGGGGGCGCAATGGTCGTCGTGGGCAGCCCGTTGATGCGCACCACCGGTGGCTGCACGGTGACCGCCACGATCACGAGCTCCTCGTGGACCTGCAGCTGGGGCGAGCCCGACAGCTGGGCGACCCAAGCCGTCGCCGGCGTGTTCGTCCATGACGCCGGGTCGATGACCCATCTCGAAGCTGGAAGGCGGCCCCGGCCGCTGGAGCGTGGCAGCGAGCGCACAAAGTTGCGGTAGTCCCTGTCGCCGGCAATCAGCTCCTTGCCTGCCCGCACGACGAGGGATGCCGCCCTGGAGCGGACCTGCACGGCCGGAGCCGGCCCGATGGCCAGCTCAACGGCTCCGGCAAGGTCCCGCGAACCGCGGGCCCGGGCATCGAGCGTGGCCTGCAGCAGCCGGCTCGAGCGAACCGTGGGTGCAGGCACACCCAGGACGCCCAGTTGGGCCTGGTCCTCCGATGCTCCGGTGACGAGGTCGCCAAGGGCCTGTTCGAGGCTCGACCGGTCGAGCGAGCCGGCGCCGTTGCGCACCAGGTGCATCGTCGAGGCAAGCGTGGTGGACTCGTCGATGACGGGGATGACCTCAGCGACGTAAGTCTCCGCCGCGATACGGCTGGACGTGCGACCAGAGCGCACGACGTCGGCTGCGACCTCGCCGACAACGACGGCGAGGACGATGACCGCCACCACCACGGCCACGATGCGCCCGGTCGAGCGACGCGCGGGCGGGAGGCTCCCCCGTCGCCAACCTGTGGTCATCGCCGAAGAAGCTACCCCTTGTGCCGGTGACAACCCGGACGACAGATCCGACGGTGCCTGCTCAGGGCCCTGGTTCAGCTTGCGATGACGGTGCCGGAGGCTGTCGGTGCTCGATGGGCCTCACCCCCGGGGCGGGATCACTCCCCGGCGGCGCCTCTGGCCACGCTCACCTGGCTCTTGGTCGACCGCCAACTGACCGTCGGCCGGATGGCGTCGAACTCCACCCGGTCCTTGTGGCGCTTCGCGGTCTCGATGAGCACCTCGATCGTGGCGTCTTCCAGGAAGTGGGGCTTCAGACCGAGCGCTGGCAACTGCGTGGCCACAGCCTGGTAGTAGTGCTCTTCCTTCTCCACGCGTGGGTCGGGAACGCTGTCTATGACGACATCGCCCCCGGCGACCTTGGCGGTCCACTCGGCAAGCTGGTTCACCGAGAACGACTCGGTGAACTGGTTGAACACGCGGAACTCGCCGGCTTCCGGGGGATTGACACACGCCAGCTCCACACAGGCGAGCGTGTCGCGGATGTCCAGCATGCCTCGCGTCTGGCCGCCCTTGCCGTAAACGGTGAGCGGGTAGCCGACCGCCGCCTGAACCGCGAAGCGGTTCAGCACCGTCCCGAACACCCCGTCGTAGTCGAAACGGGTCAGAAGGTCGCGGTGCATCGACGTCTCCGGGGTCACCTGGCCGTAGACGATCCCCTGGTTCAAGTCGGTCGAGCGAAGGCCCCAAATCCGGCAGGCGAAGTGGATGTTGTGGCTGTCGTGGACCTTCGACAGATGGTAGAAGGAACCCGGCTGCTTCGGGTAGGGCAGCAGGTCGGTGCGGCCCTTGTGGGTGATCTCGATGAAGCCTTCCTCGATGTCGATGTTCGGCGTTCCGTACTCGCCCATCGTGCCGAGCTTGACGAGATGGATGCTCGGATCGATCTCGGCAATGGCATAGAGCAGGTTCAAGGTGCCCACCACGTTGTTCACCTGGGTGTAGACCGCGTGTCGGCGGTCGATCATCGAGTAGGGCGCGGAGCGCTGCTCGGCGAAGTGGACCACTGCCTCGGGGGCGAATTCCCTCAAGGTCTGCTCGACGAACACGGGGTCGGTCAGGTCGCCTATGAAGGGCTGGACCACGTTGCCCGAGACTTCCTTCCAGGTCGTGATCCGCCTTTGCAACTGTCGGATTGGCACCAGGCTGTTGACACCCATCTCGTCGTCGTAACTCCGCCGGGCGAAATTGTCGACGACGCCGACGTCGTGGCTACGCGCGGACAGGTGCAGCGCCGTCGGCCAGCCAAGGTAACCGTCGCCACCGAGTACGAGGATCCTCATCGGTCTTTCTTCTCCTTGTCGATCGCGGGTCGTACGCTGCCCAGTTCGCGTAATTGACCGGGTGTGCCTGCCTAGCCGCGCCAAAATAGCCCCCCGAGAGCTTCCATGCCGGACTCACGGGATGCCCTGACGCGACCCCAGAGGACGCCCGGGACAGAGTTTACCCAACCAGGTGCCGCAGAGGCGACTCTGTGGATACCCTAAGGCATCTCGCCATACCGGCGAGGGGTCAGGTCGGGCTTTTGGAGTCCCCGCATGGACACACGTTTCTACCTCGATGTCAACCGTTTCGCCATGCGAACGGCGTGGGCTCACGGCGTGCTCGCGTTCTTCGCCCGTCCCTCCGCGCTCGGGATCCTCGCGGTCGTTCTTGCCCTGGCCCTGGCTCGCGCCCGAGTGACCGGCTTTGGAGGTTCCGACATCGACCAGATCGCGGCCCTCGTCTGGGCAGCTGTCGGCAGCGCGCTGGCTTACGCAATCTCGCTGCCGATCGTGCACCTGGTCGGGCGCACCCGACCCTTTGTCGCGATGCCGCAAGCAGCGGTGCTGGTCGCGAGACCGACCGGGTTCAGCTTCCCGAACGATCATGCGGTGATCGCCGGCGCGTTTGCCGCCGCGCTCTGGTTGAGCCGAGCCCGGCTGATGGCGGCGATCGCGACGTTGGTCGCGATCATCGTCGCCTTCGCGCTCGTCTACTCGGGCACGGCCTACCCCGGCGACGCCGCCGGCGGTCTCCTCCTCGGAACGCTCGTGAGCCTTGCGCTCTACCCCTTCGCGATCGGTTCGCTGCGGGACCTGGCCCATGCCGTCGCCCGTTCGCCCCTCAAGGTCCTGGTCGGAGGTGGCCATCACGGAGGCGCAGTCGGCCCGGGGCCGGCTTCCCGCCCGACACTCGTCGGCGAGAGCGGTGCGGTCCGCATCCTCTCGCCCGAGGAGGTCCGGGCCGGTCGCACCAAGCCGAGCGGTCACGCCGGCCCGGCTCGGATCCTGCCACCGGGGCAAACGGGCACCGGTAGCATTCTCCCGCCCGACGAGACGGGAGGAATTTCCATCCTCCCGCCCCGTGATGCGGGGTCGGGATCCGGAGCCGGCACGGCCCGGAGCTGAACCCAAGCTGGTCACCGAGGCATCTCGGTGCGAAGCTCGTGACAAAGCCGGTGTGGCGCAGCTGGAAGCGCAGGCGACTTGTAATCGTCAGGTCGTGGGTTCGAGTCCCACCACCGGCTCGGACGAATCGGACGGGCTGTGAGCTCAGCGGTAGTCGCGCGGGATCGTGAAGATCCCGCCCTTGGGGCGAGCGCCCTGGTCCTCGGCGGGGGGCGGTTGCGACCGGCTCGAGCCGCCGGGGCCCGTCGA
>Ga0181533_1001862_pt1 | contig 25967 bp, 21 predicted proteins | sample PEATcosm2014_Bin_45_FD_119772 | JGI IMG/M metagenome (GOLD analysis project Ga0181533, IMG submission 119772) | Peatland microbial communities from MTU Mesocosm Facility, Houghton, MI, USA - PEATcosm2014_Bin11_60_metaG | ecosystem: Environmental > Terrestrial > Soil > Wetlands > Peat | place...
AACCAACATGGAAGGTTTGATAAGTGGATCTACCGGGTTGTGAGAGGCCATACGATAAAATCAAGGTATCCGGATTACTCGCATATAGTAAAGAGTGAAAGACAACTGGCCAACCAGGTGCGGTTCAAGGATGCTACGGATTATGCAAAGAAGGTTTTGGCAAATCCTGAATTGAAGGCTAAATACCAAAAGAAGGTAAAGGGCCTGCAGAATGCCTGGAATCTTGCAATCAGTGATTTTATGTTGCAATCAAAGAGGGAAAAGATCGATACAAGCGGTTATGAAGCTCTTAAGAGGGACTTATTCAATATTTTGGTCAAGAATAAGAATCTGGTCAAGAACATAGGTCTTGCGGCGGCACGGGCGGTTGTATTACCTGAAGTAGTTCAGCGGGGAGTACAGGTAATCAATAGTACATAAACAAGTGTTAAGTGTTAAGTAGAGAGAGTAAAGTATGAAGTTTTCTGTTATATATGTAAAGCAGGTGTGGGAGGGGTATAGTCCTGCCTGTTTTTTTGCCGAAAATCAGCCGGTAATCTTTCATTTTTTGCCTTTAATTGGTCAGAAATTTGGTCTTGGGTCGGGTTTTGAGTGAATATTGGTAGATAGAAGTCCGATCGAAGATTAATCGACCCTTAGTCGAGTAACCGACGAAAGGACGTTTTTAACTAATTGAAATTGAAGCAAGGTACCTACTACCTGCGGCAAGCAAGGAGTGATTAATAATTTTTTTTCACCGCAAAGACGCCAAGACGCTAAAAATTAAATTATTAATTTTGCGTTCTTTGCGTCCCTGCCTATCGGCAGGCAGGATTTTTGAAATCAGATTGAAGTTCAGAATTCCTACCGGCAGGCAAGCATGGCTGAACGGCAGGAAGGCTCGCGGTGAAAAAGCTTATTAGTCAACTCCAATCAAAAGAAACAAAATTATTTTCGCCTCTAATTATTCACCACGATCTTTTTTACTACGTAGTTCTGGCTGCTTTCAAAGACCATCATATAGATTCCATCTGGTAAGGGCCTCAGGTCGATCACTTTCTGCAGCGAAGGGTCTGCCTCTACATTTGTTTCTTCATGTATCTTCACGCCGAGGCAGTCATAAACGCTGATGGAGAAAGATCTGCCGGAACCGGTTTTAATGGAAACATTGAACTTTCCGTCACCCGGCACCGGGTAAACGCTAATAGCAGATGATGAAAGGGTGTCAACGCCTAAGGTGATGATTAAATGGTTCGAGGTATCAGATGAGCATCCGTTAATGGTGACCACCGTCCAATAATATCCATTCCCGGTCAGGATTGCATCATAGACCTGTCCGGTTGCACCGGTGATAAGTGTTCCATTAAAATACCACTGGTTCCCGTTGGGAGTATTGCTGATCAGGAGGTGTCCGTCATCAGTTATGATGGGAGTTGCAGGGACCGGGCTCACGGTCACTGGGAAAGCCGGTGAAGATGCACTGCTGCAGCCTGAGTTGTAGGCATATACGGAAAATGTTCCGGAAACGGAATTAGGGGGATATCTGACTGTAATGCTGTCGGTATTGTTCCCGGAAGTGATGATCACGCCGGAAGGCACGCTCCAGTGATACCCGATAGCACCGGAAACAGGATTTACCCAGTAAATCATTCCGGTATCTCCCAGGCATGCAGAGGGTGGTCCTTTCACAGAATCAGGTTGCTGCACGCAGTTTGTCAGCAAGGTGCCACTATTACCGCTGATGAATCCTTTGCCCTGGTTGAAAAAAATGTCGTTGAAGTCAACTGTGGTGCCTGATGACTCCTGTGCCCATTGTTCGCCACCATCAGTTGTTTTTAAAATCACCCCTGAAGCTCCTACACAATAACCGTTCTGTGAATTAAAAAACCAGAGGCTGGTAAGGCTTGTAGAAGTTATCCCCGTATTCAGGACCTGCCAGGTCTGGCCGCCATCAAAAGATTTTGCCGCATATCCGTCCACGCCGCAAACATAACCGGTATCCACTGTAAGGAAATGAATATTGAATAGGTTTAAACCGCCGCCGAATACCAGATTCCATGTCAAGCCTCCATCGGTTGTTTTATAAATCAAATGATTGTCGCCGGCGCAATAGCCGGTTTGTGGCGTGGGAAATGAAAACTTACGCAACCAATAGTCACCTGAGATCTGCAGGACCCAGGTCACTCCCCCGTCGGTCGTTCTGTAAATACATTCCCCCTGCCCGCAGATAAAGCCTGTATCAGGGTTTAAAAAGAAGACGCCGCGCAACACTAAACCGAAGGCAGGCGAATTAAGGTATATCCAAGTATTTCCACTATCGGTCGTTTTGACAACTTCACCATCGCTGCTTACGGAATATCCTGTTGAAGCAGTCGGGAAACAAATGTCTGCCAGGGAGGATTCGGCACCTGTAAGTATTATTTGCCAGTTTATGCCTCCGTCGGATGATTCAAGCATGGTACCATCCCCAAGCCCAATAAATCCATGGAGTGTATCGGTAAATATAATTTGCGATAATCCCTGGGTGGTGGGCACAGTTACGGCTTTCCATTGCGCAGGCAAGAGAAACGGCATACAGATAAATCCAATAAAAAAGATAAGATGCTTCATGTTAGAGGATCTTACCCGGGAATATCCACACGTAGTGATCACTGTTATTAATATTGATGACATTGTAATAAGTTCTTTCAGGCAACAGCCGGCCATTTTTTTTGTGATAAGTATTGTTCTCATTTTAAAGGGAATAAGTCTTATAATTGTATAGCAAAAAGTGTTATATGACATACTTATTAATTCATAAACCAACCAGACCGTATAGAAGAACTATAATCAGAAAAAGAAAATCCAAAAAGAGAAGGACTCTCTTCATGAGATGGAATCTGATTAAGGCAAATATAATGAATTATACATTTACATTACAGACAACAAAAAAAATACCCGGATTGTTTGAAAAGATAATAAGGATGAGACCATAAATTACCTCCACAAAGAGAACAAAAGTCAACAAGGGAATCTTCCATCGATGCGATATAATTTCATCAAAATGAAAAGTGTTTCGCGTTTTCATCAAGATGAAGTATATTTGCCGGGAAACAAAACAAAGCCCGGAATATGAAAAAGATCTTACTCCTTTTCCTCATCCCCATGGCTCTCCTCCTGAGCCAATGCCAACGAAATTCTCAACAGATGGAACAAAAAATCACTACACAGTTCATTCCTAAAGTTACGGCCGACAGTATCGTTACAAATGTGATCAAAAAGTACGGTGATTCAAATAAGACCCTGATCGAAAAGGGGATCAAGCAAGTGGCTGCACTTTGGACTGAAAAAGACGGGACAGTTAAAGACTTTGAAGATTTCTGCCTGAAAAATTATATCTCCTCACCGGAAATGAAGGAGAAGATGTTCCGGCGTATCTCAACTAATTTCGAAACCCTTTTCGGCTATTTCAACAGGATCAGTCTTGACCTGAAAAGGCCTATGCAATTGGATATGGGTGAAACCTGGCCCATCGACGAAATATTCGCTGCCTATGAACCCACGGCGCATTTTACCGACGATTTTTTCACCAATAAGATCGGGTTCATCATCGGGTTGAATTTCCCATTCTACACTTTAGAAGAAAAAGGGCAACTGGGACCAAAGTGGAGCCGCCTGGAATGGGCTTATGCCCGCCTGGGCGACCAGTTTACTACAAGGGTACCAGCAGATATTGTCCAAAAAAGTTCAGATGCACTTTCCGCTGCCGAAAATTATATCTCAGGATACAACATTTATGTGGGTAACCTGCTCGATGATAAAGGGAAGACCCATTTTCCGAAAGAGATGAAGCTTTTGTCGCACTGGAACCTCAGGGACGAGATCAAGGCTAATTATGACAAAACCGAAGAAGGGCTGACAAAGCAGAAAATGATCTATGAAGTGATGCTGCGTATCATTGATCAGACTATTCCCGACAGCGTCATCAACAACCCGGCATACCAATGGAACCCGGTGACTAATAAGGTTTTCAGGGCAGGGAAAGAAGTTGCGGCCAGCCCGGAACCCGATAAGCGTTATGAAGTGCTTCTGAACGATTTCAAGGCAATGAAGGCAGTAGATCAGTTCAATCCTATGTTCCCCACTTACATCCAGCGCGCATTTAATGCAGAAATGGAGATCCCGATGGATCAGGTCGAGAAGTTGTTCACAGAATTTTGTTCCACACCGGAAGTGAAACAGGTGGGCGCTCTGATCAGCAAACGCCTGGGACGTCCTCTCCAGCCTTTCGATATATGGTATGACGGGTTTAAAGCCAGGAGCACTCTGGACCAGGCAATGCTGGATAAGCTGACCAGGGCAAAATACCCGACTACGGAAGCCGTTGAAAAGGACATCCCCAACATCCTGGTAAAGCTCGGGTTCAAACCTGAAAAAGCAAAAGAGATCGCTTCACACATCACGGTAGATGCCGCGAGAGGATCAGGACATGCCTGGGGTACCCAGATGAAAGGGGATAAATCACATCTTCGCACACGCGTAGGTAAGGACGGTATGGATTACAAGGGATACAACATTGCTGTTCATGAACTGGGCCACAACGTCGAACAAACCATCTCCATGTACATGGTCGACAATTATTTGATGTCCGGCGTTCCCAATACCGCCTTCACGGAAGCTTTCGCATTCACATTCCAGAAACGTGACCTTTTCCTTCTCGGCATTAAAAATAATGACCCGGATAAGGAACATCTTGACGCCCTGGATAACTTCTGGACCTGCTATGAGATCATGGGTGTATCGATGGTAGATATGAAGGTCTGGAAATGGATGTATGAACATCCTGATGCAACTCCTGCCCAGCTGAAGGAAACAGTGATCAGTGCGGCTAAGGAAATCTGGAATAAATATTATGCCGATGTATTGGGGGTCAGGGATTGCTCCCTTCTTGCCATCTACTCGCATATGATTGACAGTCCCCTCTATTTATCAAATTACCCGGTAGGCTATCTTATCGACTTCCAACTTGAGGGTTGGTTCAAAGGAAAGAACTTTGCCGATGAAGCCATTCGTATTTATTCTGCCGGAAAGCTGATCCCCCAGGAATGGATGAAGCATGCCGTGGGTAGTGAGATCTCTATTAAGCCGATGATAGAAGCGACCGATGCAGCGCTGAAAGTAATAAAATAGCCTGATTGTTGCTTTAGCGAATATTATTTTGTATTTTCGCTTGCAGTATTTGATCTCCCGGAGATCATACCAGGGAAATCCGGGAAATAATGGTTCTTATCTGTATGAAAAAGAACCTTTTGATAATTCTCATTCCTTTCATTTTTGCTTTACCAGCAACCAGTCAATCTGTAACATTTTATAAGGAAAACATGGTGATGAAGCTTGACACTGCACACGTCATGGTTACCGGGGAATACAGTTTCAGGAACAATTATTCAACAGATGCAATTCAAACTATGTTCCTGCCGCTTCCACTGGCAACCGGAGATATTAAAATAGATTCCATTTCCATCCTGGATGAAACAACGCAGAGTTACATTCGCCATTACCGCAAATTACCCGCCGGCTTATTTTTCCAGCTCACCTTCCATGGCCAGGAACAGAAGAAACTCAGGATCTTATACATCATGGATCATGACGGAAGAAATGTAAGATACCTGATGATGACCCATATTCAATACTGGAAAAAACCACTTTCGCAAGGGACCTATACGTTGCAGGTTGAAGACCCGACCATTACTATTGATTCGACCTCATATAAGCCGGATGAAGTGATGACCGTCAATAATAAGCCCACAGAGATCTGGCACAAGGTGAATTTCAATCCCGACAGAGAATTGGATATCTGGTTTCACAGGCAAAAACAAAACTGATTTTCCGGATGGGGAAGAGCTTTTCAGAAACGCTGACGGCAATCCGATCATGGATCTGGGATGCAGAATCTCCCATTTTACTATTTTACAATTGTACCATTTAAGATTACTGTTTCAACTTTATTGCTCCCAAAGGCATAGGGCATGAACTCATAACCCGGAACAGGCTTTGTAATGAAGAGATTCGCTTTCTTCCCCCGTGCAATACTCCCAAGTTCTTCACTCAATCCCATTGCATATGCACTATTCAGCGTGACGACATTGATGGCTTCTTCAGGGAGCATCCTGTAATTGATACAGGCAAGGGAAAGGATGAACTGCATATTCCCCGATGGTGATGACCCAGGGTTGAAATCGCTGGCCATGGCAATGGGAAGTCCCGCATCAATCATTTTTCTAACGGGTGCCTGAGGCATTCCAAGAAAAAATGCAGCTCCGGGAAGAACCGTTGGCATTGTTTCTGATCCGAGCAGGCATTTTATCTCCTCATCTCCCGTAAATTCGAGATGATCAACAGAAAGTGCATTATATTTGACGCCTACCTGGACGCCGCCCGAATAATCCAGCTCATTGGCATGTATTTTGGGACGCAAACCATACTTCATTCCTGCCAACAGGATACAGTCAGTTTCTTCAGGTGTAAAAAATCCCCGGTCACAAAAAACATCGATATACTCAGCCAAGTCCTCTGTCGCTACCTGAGGAATCATCTCATTGATCACCATTTCAACAAATTCTTCCTGACGGCCTTTGTACTCAGCAGGGACTGCATGTGCTCCCAGAAAGGTTGCAACAATAGTCAATGGGGTCAGTTCTTTCAATCTGTTGATCACGCGAAGCATTTTTAATTCGTCTTCCATCGATAACCCATATCCGCTCTTGATCTCGACAGCTCCTGTCCCAAGCATCATGATCTCATTCAGCCTTGAAAGTGCCTGCTCAATCAACTGTTCTTCTGAAGTTTCATGTAACCTTTTCGCCGAATTCAGGATACCCCCTCCCCTTTTTGCAATCTCTTCATAGTTAAGTCCCCTGATTTTATCAATGTATTCCATTTCCCTGCTGCCGGCATATACCAGGTGAGTATGTGAATCACAGAAGGATGGGAAAACCAGCCGTCCTGAAGCATCAATAATTTTTAACTCATGAGCCGGTGAACCGGGCTGATGGTGAGCTTGTTTATCGTAATTTCTTATTCGCAAACTACATTCATCAGGAGTTGGTTCATTTTCTGACAGTCCGAAATCAATGATCCTGTCACCCGAAATAAGAACCCATGCATTTTTAAAAACATCAATTTGCGACATCTCCTTTCCGGACACCCTTATCCTGGTACTTTCTTCAACCTGGACAAGCTCTTTGATATTTCTGATCAGGATCATTTTCTCACAATTTCTTCAGCGAAATTAAGGATTTTTCAGATCTTTCAACTGACCGCAGTTACGCACTCTTTCTAAAGAAATCATTACTGACCGACTAATTTTTTAAGAAATGGGGAAACCCGGGAGGATTCCCCTCTAATGTTGTTCTTTTTATTTGCAAACAAAAAAGCTACAACATGGGTAAAGATACAGAAATAAAATTAATCGGACAGCCGAACTTTGGGGCTATTTTTAAAGAAATATTGCTGATTGATTCTACCACAACCCGGTTATTTAGCGATATCCTTAAAGGTGCTGGGCGTGACCCGAAGGATGATGATAAAAAGAAAGGCGGACTTAAAGTACATATACTGGCAGATGCGGTTCAATCGGGATGAAAAGAACAGGTGCTAAGAATTTCTATGTAATAACAAAGATCACCCACCGAACCGAGTGGTACAGTTAAAATTCAACCCTATATAAAGGGAGATCACTTTTAGAAAAAGTGAAATTAAAACGATAGTACCTGATATTCTGAATGTTATAAAGGCAACAAATAAAAATCAGACTTTAGTCGGACGATAGTGATAGTTTTATTTTCTTATATATATATATATTTTCAAAATGAACATCAATTTCTTGATATTGAATTACCTTTGCATAGATTAATATAAATATTTAAATAACAAACATTATGACAAAAGTTCATGCCATTATTTTGCTTGCAATGTTTTCCGCAAGTCAGTTGTTTTCCCAAGATAATAATGTAGTAAGGATTCCTCTTATTGGAGAAACAGCGCCTTCTTTTACAGCAGAATCGACCAACGGTAAGATTAACTTCCCAGAGGATTTTTATGGGAAATGGAAAATCCTTTTCAGCCATCCTGCTGATTTCACCCCTGTGTGCACTTCAGAAATCATTATTCTCGCACAAATGCAGAAGGATTTTAACAAACTAGATACGAAAGTCGCTGTCCTGACAACGAATGGTTTGAACAGCCATATTACCTGGAAAAAATCGATGGAATCTATTCGTTACAATAGTAAAGAAACGACCACTATTGATTTTCCAATAATATCTGATAATAACCTTGAGATTTCAAAAAAGTTCGGAATGATTCATCCTTATAGCAATACGACTCATGATGTAAGGGGCGTATTTATCATTGATCCAAACGATAAGATCAGAGCGATCTTTTTTTACCCCGACGAGGTGGGAAGGAATATGGAAGAAATCAAAAGGACTTTGATGGCACTTCAGATGGCTGATAAAAAAAATGTACTGACCCCTTGTAATTGGAAGCCTGGCGATGATGTTTTTCTTCCCGCTCCAAAATCAGAAATCGATGCCAATAAACTGGCTGCAAAGAAAGACTCAGATCTTTATGAAATTACTTGGTATATGTGGGTAAAAAAGGAAAAATAAAAATACATAAAAGGTATCTTTACGCATTCATTTTGAAAAATAACTAAAATTTTTAATTATGAAAAAAACAATCAGTATTACCGTTGCAGCAGTTTGTGTAATTTTTATTTCTGCAGTGATCATTAATCAGTTAAATGCTCAAAATACAAAAAAAGACAATACCACAGGTAAGGCAATACCAGCCGATGTAATGAAGGTTATCGACAAATCCTGTACGGCTTGTCATTACGCACCCGGCGACTTTATGGCCCTATCACATCTTAATTTTTCGAACTGGGATAAATATTCACCTGAAAAGCAGGCTGATAAAGCTAAAGCAATGTGTAATATGGTGACGAAAGACAAAATGCCGCCAAAATCGTTCACTTCAAAACGTCCTGATGCTGTTGTGGCAACCGAAGGACTAAACGCAATTTGTAACTGGGCTCAATCGATCCAGGTTACCAAAAAGTAAATGATCTTCTGATGCTTTAATCAAAGGCTAAGATTAAACTGGGGCTGTCTTAAAAAAGTGACATTTTGAGATAGCCTCTTTCTTTATGTTGGTTTTCCTGCTACAGCCTCTTTTATTAAGGTACCCCGTTCTAAACCGCACATGCACACATATTTCACTAAGAATTATGTTAGTAACTATCTGAATCTGCTGAAAAATTTTTCGGAATTTATTGTTAAGGTATTCCATAGATACGAAAAGTATTTTATCTTTGTAGCGAAGAAATCTTCATAATTTATTCACCTAAATCTCTTTCATAAAATGAAAAACAATAGGATACTCTTTGTTCTTCTGCTAATTGGTATAAGCGTCACCGCATTTGCCAAGAAAGTTGAACTTACGGATGCCAGGCTCATTGCAAAAAATACATACTTTGAGCAGGTAAACCGTCATGCTGCTGTTCCTTACGAGTCGATTGCGATTAGTAAGGAATTCGTGGAAAAATATAACAACCACGATGTCTATTATATATTCAACATTAATGATAAAGGTTTTGTGATCATTTCTGCAGACGATGTATGCTACCCAGTTATCGGATTTTCTTTTGAATCTACCTATTCTCCATCAGATCAGTCAGAAGGATTTGTTTTCTGGATGAATGAACGGAAAAAAGAAATAGCTTATAACATTGAAAATAATATCCAGGCCGATGCCAATATTACTGCCATGTGGCAACATCTGAATAATAAGAATTTCAGCCGGTCGCCGAATACTCCCGATGCGACCCTTGATGTTACGCCTTTGCTCACATCTCTTTGGGACCAGGGATTCCCATACAATGATAATTGTCCTTTTGATTCTACCTGTTCCGGATCAAACGATCATGTTTACACCGGATGTGTTGCAACTGCAATGACACAGATCATGTATTACTGGAGATGGCCACTTCAGGGAGTAGGCTCATATTGCGACTACAGCGCTAAATACGGTAACCTTTGTGCAGATTTTGATACGACCCACTATGACTGGGACGGAATGGTTGATCAACCTTCCGTTGAATGTAATCCGGTTTCTTTATTAATGTTACATGCAGGGATTTCAGTTAATATGGACTACAATTCACAGGCTGGGTGCGCTTCAGGAGCTTACGTCTATGCTGTTCCAACAGCATTGACAAGCTATTTCAAATATTCCAACAGCGTAAACTATGGGCAAGCAAGTAATTACTCAAGTGCAAGTTGGAACAGCATCCTGCAAGGCGATCTTAATATAGGTGAGCCAATACAATATGCAGGTCAAGATGGGGGAGAGGGGCACTCCTGGGTTTGCGATGGTTACCAAGCCACTGATTTTTATCATTTTAACTGGGGATGGAGCGGCGCTAGTGATGGCTATTACTATCTTAACAACCTTGATCCCGAAGGATATAATTTTGACAGCTACCAGCAGGCAGTTTTTCATATTAGCCCTGACCCGTCTCAGGGTTATCCGCCATACTGCAGTGGACAAACCATTCTTACCCAGGATGATTTTGGTACCATAGAAGATGGAAGCGGACCGGTATTAAATTATCAGAACAACTCGAATTGCAGTTGGCTGATCGAACCGAATGACAGCGTAAGCCACATTACATTGGGATTTGAAAAGTTCCGTACTAATCCGGCTGACGTAGTTACCGTTTATAACGGGCCCACAACCTCATCTCCTGTTCTTGGTACCTATTCCGGTCCCACGATACCAACGGGAACGGTAACTTCCGGTCCGCAGATGCTTGTTACCTTCGTTTCAACCAATGCAGCAACGGATTCAGGATTTCTCCTCAATTACAATGCCACGCCGATACCGTTCTGCGGTAGCAGTACTACCCTCACGGCTTATTCAGGCTCTTTCCATGATGGAAGCGGACAGTATCAATATCGTAATGGTACATCCTGCAGGTGGATGATCATGCCGCCTAATACTCCATCTATTACAATTAACTTTGAAAATTTTAGTACCGAACCTGTCAACGACAAAGTCCAGGTTTACAACATTGCAACAAATCCACCAGTATTGGAGGCAACCCTGTCCGGTGACCTTGGTACACCAAATCCGATAACTATTAATTCTGATATGGCCATGGTCAATTTCAGTACAAATAAAACGATCAGGGGAGCAGGTTGGGATGCAACTTATACAACACCGCTGGCATCAGTGCAGAACATGAAGGCATTTGATAATCTTTATATCTATCCAAATCCGACAGATGGAATGGTGAACATCCAATTCATGATGAATGAAACTGAACCGGTGAAGTTAGTCATCCTTTCAATTAATGGGGAAATCATGTATAGCCAGGACTTTGGTATTATCAAAGGATATTTTACCAGGCAAGTAGACATTTCATCGCTTGCAAAAGGCATTTATATCCTGCGCCTGATAAGCGATAGCGGGATAATGAACGAAAAGATCGTCCTGAAATAATTATCATAACTCTTATTCTTTTGCCTGCAGTGAATTTAAAATAATTTTCCTGCAGGCAAAAATTTTGGAAACACAAAATCAAACCATCCAGATGATCCACCGTTTGATTTTTCTGCTATCCATTTTATTCACAGGTCAAGCGCTTTTTGCGAGACAAGTCCCTATTGAAGAAGCAAAACATGCAGCTCTTCAATTTTATTCCGAGAGGGTCAAACTGAATGGTTCGACGGACCGGAATTCTCTTTTTCATATTACCGGCACCTTTATTACAGAAGAAGATAATCTGCCTGTTTATTACATTTTTAATATCAATGATAAGGGGTTTGTGATCGTATCAGCAGATGACGCCGTCACTCCTGTACTCGCTTATTCATTTGAAGGCACTTTTTCAAGACAAAACCCGGCACCACAATTCACTGAATGGATGGGCCAATATACCCGCCAGATCTGCTATGCGAGAAAAATGAGTACCGTTCCTCTTTCTTCAGCCGATTCTGCATGGAGCCACCTGCTTAATCCAGGTTCTTCTTTGGATCTTCCGCAAAAAACCATCCAGGACGTTGAGCCATTGATCAGCTCAAACTGGGACCAGCCGTTCCCCTACAATGGAATGTGCCCAGCCGATCCTGCCGGTTCAAACGGACATGCCATCGCCGGATGTGTTCCTGTGGCAATGGGTCAGATCATGTATTATTACCGGTGGCCTGACCATGGTATCGGTTCCTATACTTATTTTGATTCCACTTACGGTAACCAACATGTCAGTTTTGACAGTACCTGGTACCGGTGGAATAATATGAAAGACAGGATCAGTACCAGTGATACGGGGATTGCCCAATTACTTTATCATCTGGGTGTTTCTGTCGATCTTAAGTTTGGACCATCAAGTTCCGGGATGTACAACCATAAAGCCGCCTATGCCCTCAGGACTTATTTCAAGTATTCACCTGAAACCAGTTATATTTACCGGGATAGTACAAACATGGACTGGGATAGTCTGATCATTGCACATCTCAACAGGAAAATGCCTCTATATTATGCAGGATGGTCAGTGCCTAATGTCGAAGGGCATGCATTTGTCTGTGATGGCTACCAGGGAAACTATTTTCATTTTAACTTCGGCTGGAGTGGTACCGATAACGGATATTATTATCCCGACAGCATTACTCCGGGGGGGGATAACTTCGATCTTGCCCAGGAGCTTATTATCAATATTTATCCTGATACAATCAATTATTCATATCCTCCTTATTGCTCAGGAACGACTACCCTGACTTATGACCAAGGCAGTCTTACCGATGGCAGCGGGCCAGTCCGCAATTATCGCACAGGGACCGATTGCAGCTGGCTCATCACGCCTCAAACTGCAACAGATTCAATCTCAAAAATAACATTGACATTTGATGGGTTGGCGACCAATCCCGGCGATTCAGTTACCGTTTATGACGGGCCCGATATGACTGCCCCGGTTTTAGCAAGTTATTCTGGAATTACAACCCCATTGCCAATCTCATCCACCGGGAATAAAATGTTTATAAAGTTCAGGGCACAGGGTAATGCTCCTGATTCCGGATGGTCGGCCAATTATTCGACGACTTTACCGGTTTTCTGCAGCGGACAGAAGACCATTACAGCCGATACAGCAGATATTACCGATGGCAGTCTCCGTTTCAATTACAACAATAACTCACTTTGCCGCTGGTTAATAATGCCGGCAAACGGAAAGAAACCTTTGACCATTTACTTCAGGTCATTTGACACAGAACCGGTGAAAGATGTGCTCAAGATATTGGATCCTGTTTCGCATGATACCCTTGCCATCATTTCAGGGCATTATACTCCGCCTGCTCTTCCTGATTCAGTGACTTCTCCAAGCGGACAAATGTTTATCATATTCTCGACTAACAATTCTGTGACTGCTGAAGGATTTGAGTTATATTATCCAAAATCCACTCTCGGCATCATTGAAAAATCCTTGATGACAGACTTGAAGGTTTTCCCTAACCCTGCATATGACCAGATCAATGTGAGTTTCCAGTGTACACACTTCACGCACCTGGAAATGACCCTGTCTTCTATTCAGGGACAGCCTCTTGTGGTTAAGAATACCATTTGCACGGAAGGAATTAATTTATTAAACATTCCTGTCGATGTTCCTTCCGGACTTTATTTATTACGTTTGCAGAATGAGAATACATGCGAAACCTATAAGATCGTCATCACCAAGCAATAAATATTTTATAAATCAGATTATTGATAATCTAATAATTTAAGCCCTAAATGAAAAAAATCTTCTTTCTTATAATTAACGTGCTTCTTACAATCTCCCTAGCCTTTGGAGCAAAAATGACGGTTATCCAGGCAAGGCAAGCAGGGTCAAATTTCTATTTTGAACGTTATACCCAGCATCACCATTTGAATTACCAGGACCTGAAGGTATCGGAATCTTTTACCAAGGCGTTCAATGGAGATACGGTGTATTATATTTTTAATTTCACCAATAATGGATTTATCATCGTTTCAGCCAATGATGCCGTTCCTCCTGTACTTGGCTATTCCTTTGAAGGAAAATATTCACTTGATAACCAGCCCCCTCAGTTTATCAACTGGATGGAAGGATATTCAAAACAGATTGATCAAATCATTCAGCATCCGGATATCCCTGTTTATGATTTTCATTCAACCTGGCAGAGACTCTTGACCAATGATCCGGGAAATCTCGATTATACTCCGTTGAACGATGTTCCACCATTAGAAATATCCACCTGGGACCAGGGCGAGTATTATAATCTACTTTGTCCTGCAGATCCTGCAGGTCCTGATGGTCATGTCTGGGCAGGATGCGTTGCGACGGCTATGTCTCAAGTGATGTTTTATTACCGGTGGCCTCAGACCGGTGTCGGATGGCATTGCTATGTACCCTCGGGATATCCCGAGCAATGTGCCTATTTCGATAGTACCACTTATGAATGGAATCAAATGGTGAATTCTGTTGGATTTCGCGATACAGCGGTGGCGACCCTTATCTGGCAGGCAGGTGTTTCAGTAAACATGATGTATTCGCCCAGCGGTTCAGGCGCTTACAGTCAGGATGCAGTGACCGCAATGATCAATAACTTCAGGTATTCACCACATGCCCATCTGATGTCAAGGGATGCGACACCCACCGCCCAATATGAAGATACGCTAAGGCAAAATCTTGATCGCAGCGAGGTCATGTATTATGACGGTTACGGAACAGGTGGTCATGCTTTCAATATGGACGGATACCAGGGAACCGATTATTTTCATTTCAACTGGGGCTGGAGCGGACAATTTGATGGTTATTTTTACCTAGATAACCTGGATCCGGGTGGTGACAATTTTACCAGTGGCCAGGATGCCATGGTGAACTGCTACCCCGATACTATCGACAACACATATCCTCCATACTGTACTGGACAGCAGACACTTAGCACTGAGCAAGGAACATTTGAAGATGGAAGCGGTCCATTGGATAATTACCAGAACAATGACAATTGCAGCTGGCTCATTAACCCACAGAGTATCTCAGATTCCATAATCAATATCACCATCAGCTTCGACCGTTTCAATACAGAGGCAGGAAATGACGTTGTGAAGATTTACAAGGGGGCTACGACAAACGACAGCCTGATCGCCTCTTATTCAGGAGATAGTATTCCACCTGCTGTCACAATAAATTCCGGAGAAGCGTTGGTTACTTTCACAACAAACGGAACCAATCGTGAGTCCGGCTGGTATATTTCTTATTCCAGCCAATCATATAGCTGGTGCAGTGGAACGAAGACTTTTACAGAGCAGGAAGGGACATTTACCGATGGAAGTGGTGATTACAATTATAAGAACAGTACCATTTGCCGCTGGGAGATACTGCCGTCATCAGGAGGTGCCGTCCAGTTATCATTCAATTCCTTTAACACAGAACCAGTCAATGATTATGTCAGAATCTATGACCTTAAAACGGAAAAGGAACTGGCACAATATTCAGGCGATTATCCGGTTTCAGATCCTCCGGCGTCTGTAGTAGCCCCCAGCGGGCAGATGTTCATTATTTTCATTACAAATATATGCACCACAGATAAGGGATGGAGCGCATCCTGGACCACCCTACCCCTGGGCACACCTGAACAGACAGGTCTGCAGAACTGCGAGGTATTTCCAAACCCTGCATCCGGTCAGATCTTTCTTCAGTTGTCTCCAGTTTCAACAAGCAAAGTGACTGTTGAACTCATCAGTACTGATGGTAAGGTTCAATTCTCAGAGCAATTTGAGACGATGCCAGGCATGAATAAAAAATCCTTTGATATTTCTGGTCTCCAGGCAGGTGTATATATTTTACGGGTCATGGACGAGAATGGAGTGATCACGCGGAAAGTGGTGATAAATTAATCTTTATGACTCAAGGAGCAATCGTTTTAAGATTTCTTTTAATTATCTGATCTGTCTTTTTTCCAGTTATTCAAACTGCGGGATTTTTATTTCCTGGATATTTTACCAGCCAATTGTCACTGCTGAGAAAGAAATTTCCATCTCCTCATCCTCGGGTATTTTTTAACTTTGTCCAGAATTTAATTTCTGATTATGAAAAGGATTTTATTAATCATATTTGTACTTTTTTCATTTCTACTGGATGCCTGTAATAACAGTGGCGGCCCTGATAACAAAATGACCGAGGTCAGAGATGGAGTCGTCAACCAGATGTCCACACAAATGTTTATTAAACTAGTTTGGGATTACAAGGCAAATCCCAAAGCTTTTAATTTCAACGGTGATCTTCCCTGCATCATCGATTTTTATACCGATTGGTGCAGACCATGCAGGATGGTTGCACCCATCATGGATGAGTTTGCCAAAGAATACAGTGGAAAGATCCGGGTATTTAAGGTGAATACGGATGCAGAGCAGGAATTAGCGCACTTTTTCCAGATCCGGTCCATTCCTACAGTTATGTTTGTCCCAAAATCAGGAAAACCGCAGATAACAGTAGGGGCACTTCCGAAAGAATCGTTCCGGAAGATCATAAATGACCTTTTGCTGGTTAAGTAGCAATAAATCCGTTCTTTCTGACAAGGTTATGCCAATGCATGAAATTTAAAACTACAATCAAATACCAAAGACCTAAAGTTCAATCGTAATTCTTTATTCATAAATCATAATTCAAGCAGAAATGGCTTTAGAACATTTGACCAAACAGACTTTCCTAAATAAGATCTTTAACTATGAAGTGAATAAGGAATGGAAATTCGAAGGTGATCTTCCGGCTCTTATTGATTTTTACGCCGATTGGTGTGGGCCATGTAAAATGGTCGGACCGATCCTTGAGGAATTGTCGATTGAATATGAAGGGAAAATCAATATTTATAAGATTGATACCGATGCAGAGCAGGAACTGGCTTCTGTTTTCAATATACGCAGCATTCCATCCATGTTGTTCATCCCTATAAAAGGACAACCGCAGATGGCAGTGGGAGCTTTGCCTAAAGACGCACTGAAAAATGCCATTGCTGAAGTACTTCTTCAGATAAAGACCTGATAATATATTTTTTCATGCCTATCCTTTTATCCACCGCATATCTTCCTCCGATTTCCTATATCTCAGGTTGCCTTCGTTCACAGCAGATAATTATTGAACAGTTCGAAACTTATCCAAAACAAACTTTCAGGAACCGGTGTCATATATATGGACCTAATGGCTTGCAGGTACTGAGTATACCGGTCATTAAAGTCAATGGAAATCATACCTATACCAGGGACATCCGAATTGTAAAATCGGTTCCCTGGCAAAGACTACACTGGCGATCTATAGAAACGGCCTACAATAATTCCCCATTCTTCCTTTATTATAAGGATAACTTCATTAAAGTATTTGAAAGGCAGTTTGATTTTTTGCTTGATCTGAATACCCAACTACTTACAGTTATTTTCGAAATACTCTGGATTAAAAAAAATATCAGCTATACAAATCATTTCCTGAAGATCGCAAAAGACATTGAGGATCAACGTGAATCCTGTAAAAAAAAGAAAAGGCCCATCAATGATACATTCCCTCGTTACACCCAGGTTTTCAGTCCGAAGCATGGATTTATTGCGGATCTGAGTATTATCGACCTTATTTTCAACCAGGGTCCTGAATCCATCGAATTTTTGGTTTCAGAAAAAAATCCTACCTTTGTACTGCATTAATTTGATCTAAATAAATTGTCAACTTTATATGACCTCCATCAGGGGGAAAGTGGTATTATTATTAAGGTACGTGGTCGCGGGGCTTTCCGGAAGAGGATCACAGAGATGGGATTTGTCAAAGGGAAAGAAGTCACTGTTATCAAAGCAGCGCCACTCCTGGATCCGGTCGAATACAAAATTATGGGATACAATGTATCCCTGCGTCATAGTGAAAGCCGGCTCATCCAGATTATTACGCTCGAAGAAGCCCTTAAGCTGCACATGGAATCTGGGGCTGCCGATTCCTTTAATGGCACCTTCTCTGACGAGATTCTCAAGACTTCGGCAAAGGAGAAGAGTAATGTGATCGATGTGGCCCTGGTCGGAAATCCTAATTGCGGGAAAACAACCTTATTCAATTTCGCATCAGGATCACACGAGCACGTAGGAAATTTCGGTGGAGTGACTGTCGATTCAAAGAATGCCAGATTAGAACAGAATGGCTATACCTTTAACATTACAGACCTTCCAGGAACCTATTCCCTGACGGCTTATACCCCTGAAGAGCTTTTTGTCCGCGACCATCTTCTCACCATGGTACCTGATATCGTAGTGAATGTCGTGGATGCGTCCAACCTGGAACGCAATCTGTACCTCACTACACAACTTATTGATATGGATATCCGTGTAGTCATGGCATTGAATATGTTTGACGAACTTGAAAATTCCGGTGATCACCTGGATTATGTGTCCCTGGGAGAATTGCTTGGAATACCGATTATACCAACCATTAGTTCGAAAGGCACAGGTATCCGTGAACTTTTTGACCGAATAATCGAAGTTTATGAAGACCATGACCCTATAGTCAGGCATGTTCATATAAATTACGGTCAGGAGATCGAGCGCTCGCTGAAGAAGATTCAGGATGCCATTTGGTTGGATAAATCCCTGACAGACCAATTTTCATCAAGATATTTTGCAGTGAAATTGCTTGAAAAAGATCCGACGATCCTGCCTCTTTTCCGTTTTTCCCATCAATTCGAATTCATTAATGATATCGCTCAAAAAGAAATCACCCGGATCGAGAGCCAATATCTCGAGGATTCGAATACCCTCATCACAGACGCGAAATATGGATTTATTTCCGGAGCACTAAAAGAGACCATGGTCAGGAGCCATATAGTCAGGAAAGGAAAACCGGTCAGCGAAAGGATCGATTTCTGGCTTACTCACAAGATCCTTGGGTTCCCTTTTTTCCTGGCATTTCTCTGGATCATGTTCCAGTCGACTTTTGTATTGGGTGCATACCCGAAACACTGGATTGATCTCGGTGTTTCCGGGCTTGGTAGTCTGACCAGATCGTTGATGCCATCTGGACCATTGAAAGACTTGCTGGTAGATGGAATCATTAATGGAGTTGGCAGCGTCATTGTATTCCTCCCAAATATTCTGATTCTCTTTTTTTTCATTTCCTTTATGGAAGACACGGGTTATATGGCCAGGGCAGCTTTCATAATGGATAAGCTCATGCATAAAATCGGACTCCATGGTCAGTCGTTTATTCCATTGATCATGGGATTTGGTTGCAATGTCCCGGCTATCATGGTGACCCGTACCCTCAAAGATCGCAACGATCGTCTACTTACAATGTTGATTAATCCACTGATGTCTTGCAGTGCCCGGCTTCCCGTTTATATTCTGGTGACCGGTGCAATTTTCCCCCGCTATGCGGGCAGTGTGATTTTCGGACTTTATCTGACAGGGATCATTTTATCGATAATAATTTCTATTCTCTTTAAAAAGACACTGTTTAAAAGCAAAGAGGCACCCTTTGTCATGGAATTACCCCCTTACAGGATGCCTACCATTAAGGTGCTTATCCGTCATATGTGGGAAAAAGGAGAACACTACCTCAGAAAGATGGGAGGTGTGATCCTTATCGCAGTCATCCTGATCTGGGCACTTGAATATTTCCCACGCGTCAAGGCAGGGGTTGGCCAGGATGAGCAGTTGAAAAATTCGTACATAGGGAGATTCGGTCAATCCATCGAACCTGTGATTTATCCTTTGGGATTTGACTGGCGAATGGGTGTCAGCCTTATAACGGGTACTGCTGCAAAAGAAGTTGTTGTAAGTACCATGGGTGTGCTTTACGGAATAAATCAAAATCATGAACATGATAAAAAGGTAAATCTTCCTTCCATTCTCCAAAATGAAAAATACAAGGAAGGAAGCAGGACAGGCCAAAAAATTTTTAGCCCGCTTGCAGGGATCTCATTTTTACTCTTTATCCTGATATATATGCCATGCGTGGCAGTCGTCGCTGCCGTCAAAAAGGAGTCAGGAAGTTGGAAATGGGCACTGTTCCTGATAACATATACGACAGTGCTGGCGTGGTTGTTGTCATTTTCGGTATATCAGATCGGAATGTTGTTTAGCTGATGAAATTATGTTTCAGATCATTCTTACCGTCATCATAGTTATAGTTGCCCTGGGTTTTGGGATTTACCGGGTTGTCCGTTCTTTACGGAATCCTCTAAGGGACTGTAATGGCTGTGAGAAAAATTGTATCGGTTGTTCATTAGAGGATCTCAAAAAAGAGATTGAAGAAAAGAAAGCAAGGGTTAAAAAATGAACTTCATAGTACGTATGACGATCACAATAATACTTATCTTTGAAAAAATTGAGATAAATGGATTTTGGCATCTGTTTACAAAGTGTGATCCCAGTAAGATTTGAGCCTACGCATAAATCTGAAATGGTGACACAGGTTTTATTTGGCGAGCTTTACAGGGTCATGGGGAGGCAATCTCACTGGCTTAAGGTACAGTTGGTTTATGATAATTATGAAGGATGGATTGATCAGAAGCAATCTTTTCCTCTCGATGAAGAGGAATTTATCCGCCTGATCAATGCTGATACACCTGCTTCACTTGACCTCGTACAACTCCTCTCAAACGAGACCCGAAATTCGATCACACCGATCCCATTGGGCAGTTCATTGCCAGGAATTGCAGATCGCAAGTTTTCGGTGGCTCATGAAATGTTTTCTTTTGACGGATTGATTGCTGATACGCGAATTCTTGAAACAATGCAGACTTCCCAACTCCGGCTGAAAGCAAAACAAACTATCATTGATGATGCGATGCTTTATATCAATGCACCTTACCTTTGGGGAGGGAGAACCCCTTTTGGCATTGATTGTTCAGGATTGACACAGATGGTATATAAGCTTAAGAAAATCAAGTTGCTTCGTGACACAGCGCAGCAAGCCACACAAGGAGAACCCTTAAATTTTATATCAGAATCTGAACCCGGGGATCTTGCTTTTTTTGATGATGAGGATGGAAATATATTACATGTCGGCCTGATGATGGACAGGTACCGGATCGTTCATGCTTCCGGAAAGGTCAGGATAGACCTGATCGATCATGAAGGGATCTTCAATGAGGATGAGAGCAGATACACACATAAATTAAGGGTGATCAGGAGGATCATCTGAATTAAGCCTCATTCCGTCTGTGTTTTTGCTTTTTTATATTTATCCGGCAGGATATCTTTGAATATATACACCAGGCGTATAGTGATTACATTGTTATATTGTTTCCTGTTAAAGAAGGTATTGCTAAAATATTGATTCTGAAATTCGCGGATACGGATGGGAAACATCGTATAGGAATAGCGGACCTCGAACCATAATCCCTGGTATGCACGGACACGGGCCTCTGCAAGCACTTCGATATCAGAACGGCTATATGGTCCCCGTAAGGTGGCATTGGTCCTGACAAAGCCCTGGTTGTCATCATAATCTTCATATTCAGTGACGCTCACCAATTCACCGTACAGAAACCCGACGCCTCCTGCAATGAACCTTTTATCAGTATAATGCACTATTACAGGAATCTGGACGTAATCCAGCGACAAACGGTAGCCATCATAGTATTTTGGCGGTGTTGCATAAACCGTGTCAACTTTAGCATTGACATTTTTCTGGCGGCTTCCAAGTTGGGAATAGAGCAGCTCAAGTGTGACCGACCATCGTTTGTTTTTTCCGAAAGGAATTATCACAGATGGACCGAAATTAAGACCGACCTTATTATAACCATATACCTGATCTCCGTCTACCTGAGATAAGTTGACACCTGCAGATATGGATCCGAGAAAGTGCTGCGAAAATGACCGATTTGAAAAAATCAGTAAAAATGATAGAATGAAAAGAAAAATAAATTTTCTGTAATTCATCAAGCAAGGTAAAAACTCAGATGTTTTATTAATTAAAAACGCTATTGCTGTCTAATTAGTATTCTGTTCCTTCATGGTAAGCTGAATTCGGTTCCTTTCAAGGTCGACTTCAACGACCTCAACCATCACTTTCTGGTTAAGTTTTACTATCTCATTCGGATCTCTGACATACCGGTTAGACATCTGGCTCACATGTACCAATCCATCCTGGTGAACCCCAATATCCACAAAGGCTCCGAACTTAGTGATGTTTGTAACAATCCCGGGAAGACGCATTCCCTTATGAAGATCATGAATAGAATGAATGTTTTTATCGAATTCAAACATTTCAATCTGCTTTCGCGGATCACGACCAGGTTTTGTCAATTCCTGCAGAATATCCAAAACAGTTGGCAAACCGGTGGTCTGATCGACAAATTCATCGGGAATCAGTTCTTCCCTGATCTCTTTTTTCTCAATAAGATCAAGGATGGTACAATTCATCCTTGACGCCATTTTATTCACAACATGGTAGCTTTCCGGATGCACGGCACTTTTATCAAGAGGGTTCTCCCCGTCACGGATCCGCAGAAAACCAGCAGCCTGTTCAAAGGCTTTTTCCCCAAAACGGCTGACATTTTTCAATTCTTCCCTGTTCCGGAATGCACCTTCCTTATTCCTATACTCAATGATATTCTTTGCAAGTTGAGATCCCACGCCTGACACATAGGTTAGAAGCTGCTCACTGGCTGTATTTACTTCCACCCCGACCGAGTTGACACAACTTTCGACCGTATCTTCAAGGCTATGCTGTAATGCCGTTTGATTGACATCGTGCTGGTACTGCCCGACACCTATTGACTTTGGATCAATCTTGACCAGTTCTGCCAAGGGATCCATTAATCTTCTCCCGATCGAAACAGCACCTCTGACTGTGACATCGTAATCCGGAAATTCATTTCTTGCAACTGCTGAAGCGGAATAAACCGACGCACCGCTCTCATTCACCATCAAGGCGATCAGGTCACCGGTAAAAGGAATGGAACGGATCAGCTGCTCCGTTTCCCTGCCAGCAGTTCCGTTGCCAATAGCAATTGCCTCGATCTTATAAGCACTGACCAGGCTTTTCAACTTATGTATCGACTCTTTTACTTCTCCTTGCGGAGGATGTGGATAAATGGTTTCATTGTGGACTAATTTGCCCTGCTTATCCAGTATTACGATTTTGCAACCTGTGCGAAAACCGGGGTCGATCGCAAGTACATTTTTCTGACCCAAAGGTGGCGCAAGTAACAGCTGTCGCAAATTTTCAGCAAAAACACGAATAGCATCCGCATCGGCATGTTCTTTTGCCTTTTGCCGCATTTCTGTTTCCATGGAAGGAAATAATAGTCGTTTACAGGCATCCTCAATCGTCCTTCTGACTAAGTCAGAGGAAGCATTGTCCCCATGAATGAATATCTTTTCAAGTATCTCCACAGCCTTTCTCTGATCTACCTGAACAGAGACCTTTAGAAAAGACTCACTCTCCCCTCTGAACATCGCCAAAATACGATGTGAAGGGGATCTCGACAGCAGCTCACTGAATTCAAAATAATTCCTGTAATTGGCACCATCCATTTCTTTTCCTTTAACGACCCTGGAACATATTAATGATTCTCGCTGAAACAGTTGGCGAATCCTTTTCCTTGCATAAATGTGTTCGTTAATCCATTCTGCAATTATATCACAGGCACCGTCGATTGCATCTTCCACATAACTGACACCTTTTTCTGAGTTAATAAATACTCTTGCCTGTACTTCAAGGTTATCATGTTTTTGTGAAAATATTATCCTTGCAAGGCCCTCCAGTCCTTTCTCTTTTGCTATGCTGGCGCGTGTTTTTCTTTTTGGCTTATAGGGCAGGTAAACATCTTCAAGTTCAGATAAAGTAATTGCATCATAAATTGCTTTTTCCAGTTCCGGAGTCAGCTTATCCTGTTCCGTCAGGGAGCGGATGATGGTCTGACGACGAGCATCGAGATCTTTTAACTGGTTCACCCGGTCACGAATCTGTGCGATAATGACTTCATCCATGCTACCTGTCATCTCTTTACGGTACCGCGCAATGAATGGTATCGTTGCACCTTCATCCAGAAGATGGATCGTGTTTCTAACGAATGTGGCGGCGATATTCAGCTCCAGGGCTATGATCGCTGAATACTTCTCATCTGTCATCTGAACAGGATAATCATATCTTTTAATTTGACCTTTTCAGTTTGTTTTGCAGCTTTGATATCATCCGGTTTGATACTTTTATCACCACCCAGATGCCAAAACATCAATTATGTGTATTGTTTTTATTGGTAAGTGGTGTTTATTAATATAGGCTTGTTGGTGCATCAGGCAGGAGGAATCTGTTGAAACTATATACTCAGCACCGGTTTCAATTGCATATTTGACCTTTTGTTCTGCCATGGCTGTAGAGATGGGCTCAAATTTGACTGAGAATGTCCCACCGAATCCACAGCATACATCGCTGTTTTTCATTTCTATCAACTTCAAACCTCTGACCTTTGATAACAGCATCCGGGGCTCTTCCCTGATCCCGCATTCCCGCAAGGCAGCACAGGAGTCATGATAGGTTATCACATGATTGAATTCAGCACCGACATCATCCATTTTTAAAAAATTAATAAGGAAATCAGTGAACTCAAACATGTTTTTCTTCAATTGTTTATATTCATAATGCAAAGCAGTATTGTGGAAAAGCCATGGATAGTAATTCTTTATCATTCCTGAACAGGAGGCTGAAGGACTGATTACGGGCCGGTCGTTGGGAAAATCACGGATGAATTTCGCCCCCATTTGTTTTGCCTCATCCCAGAAGCCACTGTTAAAAGCCATCTGGCCACAACAAGTTTGATTCCCATTATAATGGACATCCACTCCCAGTTTTTCGAGGATTTTGACCATGTTCATCCCGGTCTGAGGATAGATCTGATCAATAAAACAAGGAATGAAAATGTCAATCAACATAACTCAAAGACTAATTTAAAAACGCTGATTTTATTTGAATTCTCAAAAGTAAGGATTTAATTCATTATTAGACAAGGGAGTTCCGAAAAAGTAAATATTTTGGTCAAAATTGTTGCTTTTCTATTTTTTTTCAATATATCTGCATCAATAACCACATATAATAATTGACTTTTATTTAGTGAAGTTTCCTGTATGAACATCCAAGGAAATGAAGGGTATTTAATTATTCACGTCAGGTTGAGGCAGTCATTTACTCATCGATAGTATTGATATAGCGGATAATATTCAGTTTGTGGTGCCTGACGGGGAAAAAATCTTTGCATGAGGATATAAAGAAGATTTTCCGGAAGAAGATATTCTAATCATTACGGCTAATAACATCACCGAGGTCAGAATCATTTTAAAAGAGAGAGATAAACTTCCTGGTTTTTGAAATTAACGACTTTATTACACACCAAAAAGTTATACGATTAAACAATACTGACCACCCTGATATTGAAATCTTTGTCCTGGAAAAAGACAATGCCTCAAATCGTTTACCACTGGATCCCCGGTTAAGATGCAAGGTCATCCTGCTATCAAAACCTATTGCTATGGATGAAGTCAGGAAATCAATTGAAATTGCAAGAAATAAGTTTACTCAGCAATATACTCACTAGCAATTAGATAAGAATTTCGAGCAATTTTGCTTGGAGATAGAGAAAAAGGGCGGACACCAAATTATTGGTAACAGTAAGCAAATCAAGTCAATTGCCAGCCTGATCCTGTTGGTTTCAAAATCTGATGACACCTCAGCATTGATCATTGGTGAAAGCGGGACAGGCAAGGAACTTGTTGCACGGGCAATTCATACATTGAGTCGCTGCTATAAAAAAATTTTTATGCAGTAAATTGTACAGCTATTCCCGAAAGCCTTTTTGAGAGTGAATTCTTTGGCTACGGAAAAGGTGCTTTTACAGGAGCTGCAGAAAAATCAACCGGTTGGTTTGAGCTGGCAAATAACGGAACACTGTTCCTGG
>Ga0181533_1001865_pt1 | contig 25950 bp, 23 predicted proteins | sample PEATcosm2014_Bin_45_FD_119772 | JGI IMG/M metagenome (GOLD analysis project Ga0181533, IMG submission 119772) | Peatland microbial communities from MTU Mesocosm Facility, Houghton, MI, USA - PEATcosm2014_Bin11_60_metaG | ecosystem: Environmental > Terrestrial > Soil > Wetlands > Peat | place...
CGCATGAGCCGCATGAAGTCCGAGGCGTCCAACGTCAGCAGAATCAGAGGCACCACTTCCATCGCCGAGAAGGTGGAGGAGAGAGCGAGCGACGCGCTCGACTGGCCGGTCCAGTACCAGTGATGGCCGGTGCCGATGATGCCGCCTCCGAGGAACAGGATGGCGTCGAGATAGATGACGCGCGTGGCCGTCTTCCGCGTGACCATGTTCAGCTTGTAGAACATCACCGCCACCATCACCGTCACAAACAGCTCGAAGAATCCTTCAACCCAGAGATGGATGATCCAGAACCGCCACGTGTCCGCCACCGTGAAGTGGCTCGCGGTGTTAAAGAAGAACGCCGGCAGATAAAAGAATGGGATCGCGAAGGCCGAGAGCAGGAACAGAACGGTAATCTCGCGCTCGGCGGGGTCGCGACGCGCCGGGCCGACGCCGCGGACGAGCAGGATCGTCCACAGGATGAGCCCGATCACGAGCAAAATCTGCCACACGCGGCCGATCTCGAGGTATTCCCAGCCCTGGCTCCCGAACCAGTACCACATTTTGCCGAGGAGTTGCCTCAGCCCGAGCGCCTCGCCCAGCAAGCTGCCTGCGATCACCACGGCCAGCGCGACAAACAGGAAATTAATCCCCGCAACCTGCCCGCGAGGCTCCTGTTTTCCCAGCGCCGCGGCGAGGAACAGTCCGCCGCCGACGTAACAGGTCGCGATCCAGAAGATGGCCAACTGGAGATGCCACGTCCGCAACAGGCTGCTCGGCAGCAACGACGGCAGATTGAACCCGTAGAAACTCTGCGGTTCGACGCGGAAGTGCGCCAGCGCGCCACCCGCCAGCGTCTGCCCGAGGAAAAGCAGCGAGGCGACGGCGAAAAACTTCAGCGTCGCCCGCTGCGTCCGGCTCGCGCCGCCGGGCAGCAACTCCGGGTGGATATGCGGCTTGCGGCCGGACCAGCCCAGGTAATCGAACCGGCCGAACGCAAACAGCACCGCCGCAGTCCCCGCCAGCAAGGCGATCAGGCTGAGCGCGCTCCAGAGGACGGCATCGGACGACGGCCCATTGCCGATTGCCGGCTCATAGGGAAAATTGTTCGTGTAGGAATAGGTCTTCCCGGGAACCCGCGCCGTCGAAGCCCAAGCGGCCCACGAGAAGAACGACGTGAGTTGGCGGAGTTCTTCCGGATCACTGATTGTTCCGGCGGGCAGGCCGCGGCTGGCCCGTGAGCCGGCGAAGTAGTCGCGCCATTGCCCGATCTGCCTGCGGTACGAAGCCGCTTCCGCGTCGGTGAATGCCAGCGTCCGCGTGCGCGCGTCATAGCGGTTCTGCGACAACAGCTCGCGGACTCGTCCGGTGAGCATGGCCCGCTCGGAGGGCGCGAGATCAGCGACGGGATGATGAAAGTTCCGCAGCGCCAGAATGTCATCCGCGTCCAACGCCAGTTGATGCAGATAGGCGGCCGAGAAATCAGGCCCCATGTACGCTCCGTGTCCCCAGAGCGTCCCGTTGTCCATCAACCCATGCTTGAGGAAAACCTGCTGGCCGGCGGTGACATCCGCGCCGGTGAAGAGCGTGTCCCCGCCCGCATTCACGACCTTTTCCGGGATCGGCGGACCGATCTGGTATGTCCTCACGGCGATCCAGATCAGCACGGCGAATCCGGCGGCCATAACCGACAGCACACCGTATCGCCAACCGCGCGAGAGTTCCTGGTTGTCGTCCTGCATCCGAGCGTCCTCAAGTCAACTGAAGCGTCAGGCAGCGCGCTGCGCCGCCGGCCTTGCGGAACTCCGACAGATCCAGCGGGAAAACAGTGAATCCGCGCCGCTTCAGTTCGCGCGCCAGGGACCGGCACGGCACCGAAATCAGCGCTTTTCGACCGACCGAGACCGCGTTGCACGCGAACTGATACGCCTCCTCGTGCCGGACCGGCAACAGATCGGCGACATTCTCCCGGATGACCCGCCGCCCGTAGCGGTCGAATGCGTCCGGGTAATACACTGCCAATTCCTGCGACAGCGGCATGAAGCAGGTGTCGAGATGATAGAAGTACGGGTTGACCAGTTCGAGCGAGAGCACGCGCACGCCCAATGTCCTTCCGGCGGCGGCGTGAGTCTGAATGTCGCTGCGGAACCGATACCCCGCAAACAACCGGTCGCCCATCGGGAGCGCGTCGCCCGCTCCCTCGAACGAATGGCCGGCGGGCAGCGGGAGGACGCGATATCCATGCGAGCGGAACCAGTGCGTGAAATGCGGCTCCTCGCCTGCGCGCTCCCGATATCGGAACCGGCTGGGGATGAAAACACCTCGATGCGCGAGACCGGCGTTGGCCGTGAACGTCATGTCCGGCAACCCCGGCTGCGCTCGGCAGCAATGCACCATCGCGCGGAGGTCTTCCTGAAGCGCCCTTCGCAGGCTTTGCCACTGCCTCAGCGCCAGCGGCCGGTTCGGCTGGCGGCGGCGGTCCATCCACGGGTTAATGACGTATGCGATGCCGTAGAAGGTCGGGCGGCACATGAGGAATGACGCGCGGCTCACAGCTTCACCTTCAACTCAAGCAACAGCTCGCGAAGGAACGGCTGCACGTCGGTGACGAGGCCGATGGTCTGGAACGTGCCGCGATCCATGAGCTTGGTGACGGCGCTCGGCTGGATGTCCACGCAGACCACGCGCGCGTGCGCGGGGAGCATGTTGCCGGTCGCCACCGCGTGAAGGAGCGTGGCGACCATGATCGCCAGGCGGACATCGCGGGTGCGATGGCGCATTTCCCGCTGCGCGCGGGTCGCGTCGGAGATGACTTCCGGCAGCGGCCCGTCGTCGCGGATCGAGCCGGCGAGAACGACCTCCACGCCCTGCCTGACGCATGCGCGCATGATGCCGCTCTTCAGGATGCGCTTCTCCACCGCGCGCCGGATTCCGCCGGCGGCGCGGATCGTGTTGATCGCGCGGAGATGGTTCTCGTGGCCGGAGCGCGTGAGCGCGCCCTCTCGAAGTTCGACGCCGAGCGAAGTCCCCATCAGCGCGGACTCGATGTCGTGCGCGGCCAGGGCGTTGCCGGCGAAGAGTCTCTGCACGTAGCCGGCGGTGATGAGCCGTTCGAGCAACGGCCCCGCGCCCGAATGCACGACGGCCGGGCCGCAAACCCAGAGAATCGGGCGACCGGCCGCGCGCTCCTGTTTCATCAGCCTTGCGACAGACCGGATGAGCGCGCTTTTCGGCTTCTCGGTCGAGACCTCGCTGGTCATGAACTCGAAGTCTTCCGGCCGCCGGCGCGTTTCAAGCCGGATCACGCGCACGCCCTGCTCGCCGACGACGATCGGGTCGCCGCGCCTCACATCGGCCATCTTAATCGTCTCGGCCGCCCGTCCGGATGCGCCGACGCGGATGCCGCAGTCCATTTCCGGATTCTTGACGGCGACCCAGCGTCCGCGCAGACGAACCTCGGTGTCGAGATTCGTCGTAGCGTAGAAGCCTTTCGGGAAGACGCCTTTTTGCGCCGCGCGTTCCAGCCGCACCTCTCGGCGCTCCACCGGCTCAGCCCCGTAGCGCCCCACCGCGTGCAGGATGGTCTCGAGCATTTTCGGGTCGCGGTGCGCGATCAGGATGCGCGCGAAACTCGTGTCCTGCGCCCGCGCGCCGACCTTGATCTGCTGAATCTCGAAGCACGCCTTCCGCGACATGATCACGTCCAGCACGCGCGGCAGGATCAGCGAGTCAATCAGATGCCCTCTGAGTTCGACGGTCTCCTGCGCCACCGTTGCCCTCCGAGCGAAAAGCCCATCGCGTTGCCCCATGCGGAGCCACAGGTCCCTTGTAGTTTATCAGCAGGACTTCACGGTTTCCAGAGTCACGAGGGGACTTCGCGACTGCCGGCACTTGGCGCTTGATGCCCCTCCGCGCACGGCCTATAATCGGATTCAAGGGCGAGGGACATGACCTCCGGGCGGGAGACGAGAGATGATCGAAGAAAGAAGCGTCGAGGTTCTCACCGACCGCATCGGCCGCGAAATCCTGCAGCGGATCGAGGGGGCAAGGCCCACGGATTATCGGGAGAGGCTGGAAGCCGATCCGCTGATGGTTTGGAGCCGCGGCGGACGGCGATTTCTCTCCGACGTGCTCCGTTTTGTGGATGTTTTTCCGGCCATTCGCAGCGATGCGGAGCTGATGGAGTACCTGACGGCGTACGTCGGCGACCCGAAGCGGATCCTCATCGGCGCAGGCCGGCAGACCGACGACGTGCCGAAGGCGGTCCGCGCGCTCGTCGAGCGCCTTAAGGCCCGTTTCGTAGCGGGCGAGACGCTCGTCGAGGCTGTGGAGCAATGCCGTGGGTTGCGCCACGCGCGCTTCGGGTTCACGCTCGACCTCCTCGGCGAGGCGGTGACCAGCGAGCGCGAAGCGGAACAATACCAGGCCGCGTACCTCGAGCTCATCCGCGCTGCGTCGCCGGCGGTAGCCGGCTGGCCGGAGCGCGCATCAGTGGACCGATGCGCTCACGGCCGCATCCCTCGGCTGAATCTCTCGATCAAGCTCTCCTCGCTCTACAGCCGATTCGACCCGATTGACCCGCGCGGCTCCACCGAGGGCGCCGCGCCGCGGCTGCGCGGCCTCCTCAGCGTCGCACGCGCGCACGGAGCCGCCATCAACGTGGACATGGAGCAATACGCGCTCAAAGAGCTGACTCTCGAGATCTTCAAGAAGGTGCTTCTGGAACCGGAGTTCCGCGACTGGCCCGACGTGAGCATCACGATCCAGACCTACCTTCGCGAGAACCGCGCCGACCTCGCCGCGCTGGCCGACTGGGTTGAGAAGCGCGGCGCGCCAATCAACGTGCGCCTCGTCAAGGGCGCGTACTGGGACCACGAAGTGCAGCAGGCGCAGTACCGCAACTGGCCGGCGCCGGTATACCTGACGAAGGAAGAGACCGACCGCGAGTTCGAGGCCGGGATCCAATTCCTGCTGGAGCGCCACGAGGCGCTTCGGCCGGCGATCGCCAGCCACAATGTGCGTAGCGCCGCGCGCGCACTGGCGGTCGCGGAACTGCTCGAATTGCCGCGCGACTGCGTGGAGTTCCAGACGCTCCACGGGCTTGGAGCGGAGTTGCGGCGCGCGCTGCTGGAGATGGGCTTCCGGATGCGCGTGTACCGCCCGTTCGGAGCGCTCATTCCGGGTATGGCGTACCTGGTTCGGCGGGTCCTGGAGATCACTTCGAAGTCGGGATTCCTGCAGCAGATGGCCGCCTCGCCGCTGCCGGCCGCGGGACTGCTGGCGATGCCAAGCCCGCCGGCGAAGCCGCAGAGCCGAATCGAACGGGTCGGACTTGACGCGCCGTTCCGGAACGAGCCGGTCTCCGACTTCTCCCGTCGCGAGGCGCGCGACGAACTGAGCCGCGCGATCGAGCGGGTCCGCGGCGAATCAGGCCGATCCTATCCGCTATGGATCGGCGGCCGTGCGGAATCGGCGGGCGAGGAGTTGATCTCGGTCAACCCCTCGGCGAAATCGGAAATCGTCGGCCGCGTGGCGTGCGCCTCGCGTCAAGATGCCGCGAAGGCGGTCCGGGCCGCCGAGCGGGCGTTTCCGGCGTGGTCCAGAACGCCGCCGCGAGAGCGCGCCGCCCTGCTGCTTAGCGCGGCGGAGCGGATGCGGGCGCGGCGCTTCGAGCTGGCGGCGTGGGAAATCCTCGAGGAGGCCAAGTCCTGGCGCGAGGCGGATGCCGATGTCGCCGAGGCGATTGATCATCTCGAGTACTATGCGCGCGAAATGGCGCGGCTCGCCGAGCCGCAGCGACGCGATGTGCCGGGCGAGGACAACGAGTGCCTTTACGAGCCGCGCGGCCTGGCCGTAGCGATCACGCCGTGGAATTTTCCGCTCGCCATTCTGACCGGCGTGACCTCCGCCGCCACCGTCGCCGGGAACGCAGTCATCATGAAGCCGGCCGAGCAGTCCTCCGTCGTTGCGGCGAAGCTGATGGAAATCTGGAACGAGGCGGGCGCGCCGCCGGGCGTGATCCAGTACCTGCCGGGCCGCGGCGAAATCGCGGGAGAATTCCTCGTGCGACATCCGCGAGTGCAGATCATCGCGTTCACCGGCTCGCTCGCCGTCGGACTGCGCATCCGGCGGCTGGCCGCGCGCGTCGCGCCGAAGCAGCGCGACCTTAAGCGCGTTATCGCGGAAATGGGCGGGAAAAACGCAATCATCGTGGACCGCGACGCCGATCTCGACCAGGCGGTGCCCGGAGTCGTCGTCTCCGCTTTCGGCTACCAGGGACAGAAGTGCTCGGCCTGCTCGCGCGTGATCGCGCATCGCGCGATCTATTCCGCTTTTCTCGAGCGGCTGGTCGAGGCGACACGGAGCCTGCCGATCGGCCCGGCGGAGGATCCGCATGCCGCGCTGGGGCCGCTCATCAGCGATGAGGCCGTGCGGAAAGTGCGAGAGTACATGGAACTGGCACGCGATTCAGGGCGCATTGCGTATCAGGCGGCGGCGCCGGCGACGGAAGGTTTCTACGTCGGGCCGATGATCCTGGCGGAGGTCGCTCCCGGTTCGCGTTTGGCCACAGAGGAGGTTTTCGGGCCGTTGCTGTGCGTGATGGAGGCGGAGGATTTCGACGAGGCTATCGGCATCGCCAATGAGCCGCGCTACGGGCTGACCGGCGGGCTTTACAGCAGAAATCCGGATCACCTCCGGCGGTTCAAGTCTGAGTGCCGCGCGGGCAACCTCTACGTGAACCGGCCGATCACCGGGGCGCTGGTGGACCGGCAGCCATTCGGCGGGATCGGGCTTTCGGGCGTCGGCTCGAAGGCGGGCGGGCCGGAATACCTGATCCAGTTCATGCAGCCGAAGAGCTTCACGGAATACACCGTCCGCCGAGGCTTTGCGCCGCCGCGGGATTGACGCAGCGAAGGGAGTCAGGATCCGCGCGGTCGCTCGATGTGGAACTGGCAAGGAATTGAAGCAATAATTGCATAGCCTAAACTCCCTGCTTCGCAATTCGCTTCCTGCTCGTGCCGGATATGCTAAGCTTATAGATGGACTTGCGTTAGTTTCACGGCTCGAATGGAGTGTGCACGATGGGCCCCCCAACGGAGCCCGAAATCCAGATCGGTGACAAAGGCGAACTGTGGTTGCCAGCCTTCCAAGCTGGTTCCCTGCCGCTGCGCCAGTCCATGGGTTCAAGCAACTCGATCTGCCGGTTAGCCAGCCAGGCAGAAGTTGTAGCCACGACGGACTTTACGGTGCTCGTGTCCGGCGAAACCGGCGTCGGCAAGGACCTGGTGGCCATGGCCATTCATTCTCTAAGCCCTCGATCCAACGGCCCCTTCGTCGCAGTGGACACCGGCTCCATCTCCCCGACGCTGATCGAGAGCGAACTTTTCGGGCATGAAAAGGGATCATTCACGGGCGCAGACGGGCAGCATGCGGGCAAGGTCGAGACCGCGGCCAAAGGCACGCTCTTCCTTGACGAAGTCACCAATCTGCCGCTTGCCGTCCAACCGAAACTGCTCCGCATACTGCAGGAAAAGGAAATCTGCGCCGTAGGCGGAAACCATCCCCACAAAGTGGACCTGCGCGTCATCGCGGCCACCAACGAACCGTTGCTGGATCTGGTGCAAAGCGGCAAGTTCCGTCGCGATTTGTATTATCGGCTGAACGAGTTCTGCATTAAAGTTCCGCCGCTGCGCGAGCGCCCGGAGGACATTCTCTACCTTGCCAATCGCTTCATTGAAATGACGAACCTCGAACTCAAGAAACGAGTCATCGGTATCTCCCCGGAAGCGTTCAAGCGCCTGCTGAGCTATCCGTGGCCCGGCAACGTCCGCGAATTGCGCAATGTGATCCGCAGCGCCGTGCTCCTCGCCCATACCGCCATCGAGGTGGAACACCTGGCCGTTCTCGACGAGCCGGCCGCGGCGGTCGCCTGCCCGAAACCACATTGGGACTTCGACCCGGGCACGCCGCTCAAGGAGACCGTGCAGCGCGTCGTCATGCAGGTCGAACGCGACATCCTCAACCGCGTCCTGCAGGAAACCCGGGGCAACAAGGCGCAGGCCGCGCGGCTCCTGCACATTGACTACAAGACCTTCCACAAGAAGGCGCGAGAGTATGGCGTGCCTGCGCCGATGACGGGCGCGACATCGAGGCGCGAAAAGCCTTCCGATGAGCTACCCGGCGAAAGCGCCGGATGCGGCGGAGAGCAGGGCGACAAGGCTCCCGGCGGACTTCCCGCGAGTCGCCGCCAGTGGCCCGGCTCACCCCGCCGCGTGCGCGCGGGCTAGGAGGTTCTTTGAGGCGATCCTCGGCGCGTTGCGCCCTTCCACCCAATAGACCGCCCGATGAAGCAGCCGCAGGTAGAGCTCGCGCGCCCGGCCGCGCCAGGTTGTGGCGTACCAGTGCGGCCGGATCTCCACGCGAGCGAACCCGGCAACCGACAGGAGGCTCGCCAGGCTCGCCTCGGTGTACCCGGTCTCGTGCGTCAGGTCGCCGTAGAGCACGGAATTGGCGGCGAGGTACGACATATTCACGGTTTGAATGACTACGCAGCCGCCCTTCGCGAGCCGCGAGCGGAGCCCCGTCAGGAAACCCGCCGCGCGCTCCCGCGGAATATGCTCCAGCAGGTCCAGGCAGAAAATGACCGCCCAGCCGTCCTTCGGCCCCGGGAACCGGGCGGCCTCCTCGGCATCGTGCGACTGGACGAACTCCAGCCCGCGCTCGCGGCACAGCCGCACGCACTCGGGCGAGAGATCGAACCCGCTAAGGTTCGCGTACCCTTTCGCGCGCAGGAACGCCAGCAGATTCCCCTCGCCGCATCCCGCGTCGAGAATCGGCGCATTCCGGTCCGCCGGCAGCCAGTCCGCAAAACACCGCTCCAGCGACCGGACGGTATGTGCGGTCATCTCCGGACTGCGCCCCAGATGGGCGCTGTAGCGCTCAAGCGTCAACTCGCGCGTCGTCTTCATCAGAGATCCCCTGCCGCGTTCGCCCTGGCCCTGGCCTGAAATACTACTCGGAGTTTTCATAATCTTCAAATCGCGCGCCGGCAGGGCCTCAAGAAATTGACTGCCCTGCAATCTTCTGCTACGATTCCGAAGGGCGCCGCGAGGCGGCCGGCGCCGGCCCGCGCGGCTATGGGCTCCAGGCATTGACGAATGGTGCGACCGGATGACCATGCATTCAATCCCCGGTGAAGCGCGACAGGGCGCTACTCCATCGCGCGAGCCCCAGGCTTGCCCGTCGGACCGGGTCAGGGCCGAGCGCACGCCGGAAGGGCGCGTTTTTCTCCGCGGGGGCATGTCGGCCGCTCAGGCGCTGCAGGCGGTCCGGGCGCACCGGAGCGCCATGTGCGGTCGAGACGGCCAGGTCGTCAAGCGCGACGTGAAGACGAACGTGACCCTCATCGAGTGGGATGGCTCGCTCGGCGCGGACCGGCTGTGCGTGAAGGAATTCGTCCGCGCCGGATCGCACCGCCTGTTGCCGCGCGGAATCCGCCACCGGCCGGCGATCGTGTCCTGGCGCGGCGCAAGCCGGCTGGCCGCGCTGCGTATCGGCGCGCCCGAACCGCTGGGCCTGGTCATCGGGAAAGGCGCGAGCAGTTACCTGATCATGCGTGTGCTGGAAGGCTTCAAGCACCTTGCGCAGTACGTGCGCGGCGCGCTGGGCCCGGCGACGCCGACGGAACGCCGGCGCGCCTTCCTCCGCGCCGGAGCGGACTTCCTCGGCAAGTGTTACTCCCTGCGCGTCCTCCACACCGATCTCAAGGCCAGCAATGTCTTCGTCCGGGAGACGGAATGCGGCGGATGGGACTTCTCGCTGCTGGACCTGGCGGCGGTGCGTTTCCCGCGCCGGATCCGCCGCGAGCACCAACTGCTCAACCTGGCTCAACTCAACTCCTCCATTCCGCTCGAGGTCGCATGGACCGACCGGATGCGCTTTCTGCGGCGTCTCGCCGAGCGGGAGCCGGCGCTCGCCGACCGTTCCGCGATGGCCGAGATTGCGCGGCTCACCCGCTCGAGGAGGTGCGTATGGTCGCGGTGAGGGGGCCAAGGCCGCGCGTCCTCCATCTCTTCAGCGGATCGAATTGGGTCGAGCCGGCCCTCTCCATCGTGGACCTCTGCCGGCAGCTCAGTCGGCAGGGGCACGTCGTGGACCTGGCGTGCGCGCGCGCGCCCGAAGGCCAGCCGAATCTGCTCGAACAGAACGCTCGCGAGCGCCACGTGGACCCGATCCTGGACTTCCACCTGGGAAAGACCCTCAATCCGTTCGTCAATCTCCCGGACATCCATCGCCTGACCGAATTCCTCGATCGGGAGGAAGTCCAGATTGTGCACGTCCACACCGCGCATGACCATTACATCGGCTCGCGTGCGGCCCGCAGGGCCAATAGCCTGCCCTCTGTGGTTCGGACGAATCACCAGGGCGCGCCGCTGCCGGCCACGTGGCACAATCGGCGCGTCATCCGCGGTCACACGGACGGCTGGGTCGCGCTGGCGCCCTCCTGCCGCGACGAGGATGTGCGGAGCTTCGAGCTGGACCCGGCCCGAGCCATCGCCGTCGAGGCGCCGGTGGACCTGGAGCGCTTCAATCCTGCCGCGAGCCGCTCGGATGTCCGGCCCGCGCTGGGGCTGTCCTCCGAGCACATCGTCGCAGGGTTCGTGTCGAACTCGAAAAACGGGCAGCGTTTCGAGTGGGTCATGCAGTCCTTCGCGAAGGCGATGCAGGCGGAGCCGTTGCTCCGGCTGCTGGTCATCGGTCGCGGGACGCAGCAGGCCGCGCCGAAACTGGGCATCGCTGACCGCGCGGTCTTCGCGGGGTATCGAGTCGTTGACTACGTCGAGCATCTGGCGGCGATGGACTTCGAGATTTTTCCCGCGCCCGGCTCGAACGGATCCTGCCCGGTCGCGCGGGAGGCGATGGCGATGGGCAAGCCGGTGATTGCCGGCCGGTCGGGGCTTCTGCCCGAACTGGTTGAGGATGGCCGATGCGGGCTGGTGGTGGACGAGTCTGTGGAGAAACTCGCCGAGGCGATCACGCGCCTGTCGCGGAATCGGTCGCTCCGCGAGAAACTCGGCCGCGCGGCCGCCTCGAAAGCCAAAGAGAAGTTCGACATCGAACGCCAGGCCGAGGAGATCGCCGACCTTTACCGCCGCATGACAGACGGAGCGTGAACCATGGACGCCCGGAAGATCATCGTTGAGTGGACGGATCCGCGCCGGCAGGAGCTGGTGGACTTGCTCTCCCGGCTGATCGCCGCGCGCACCGAGAACCCGCCCGGCAACGAGTCGGCCGCAGCGGCGGAGCTCGAGACGTTCTTCCAGCGGCACGGCATTCCTTTCGAGTCGTTCTCGGCGGAGCCGGGCCGCGTCAACCTCATCGGCCGCGTCGGCTCGGGCGGTAAAACGCTGCTGCTGCCCGGACACCTCGACACGGTCCCGGCCGGCGACGGCTGGACGCTCCCGCCGTTCGCCGCCACGATCCGCGGGGGCCGGATGTGCGGCCGCGGCGCGTCCGACGACAAAGGTCCCACCGCCGCGCTCGCGCTCGCCGGCGCCTGCCTGAAGGAGTGCTTTCAACTGAACGGCACGGTCCTCCTGGCCGGCGTCGCGGACGAGGAACGGGGCTCCGCGCTCGGACTGGAATACCTGCTCCGCGAGGGCAAGCTCGCCGCGGACTTCGCCATTGTGCCCGACATCGCCGGCAACATGAAGACGATTGACCTGGCCGAAAAGGGGCTGCTCTTCGTCGAGATCGTTTCGCACGGCCGCCAGGCGCACGGCTCGACGCCCGATAGGGGCGTCAACGCGCTCTGGAACCTCATCGGCCTGCTGAATCGAATCCGGGACCGCGGCGTTCCGATGGCGCAACATGCGCTGCTCAGTCCGCCCACCTGCAACCTCGGCATGATGAGCGGCGGCGCCGCGCCGAATATCGTGCCCGGCCGCGCCTCCGCCGTGCTGGATATCCGCTTCCTGCCCGGTCAGAGCGTCGAGCAGATGAAGGGCTGGCTGGCCTCGCTGATGCGCGAGGCGGAGCGCGAGATCAAGGAGGCGCGCTTCGAGCTTCATGAGAAATCGTCCCTGCCGCCGACCGAAACGCCCGGCGACAATCCGCTGGTGCGCGTCATCCAGGAGGCGGCGCGCGAGATGACCGGGCAATCGCCGAGGCCCTCCGGAATGAGCGGAGCGACCGTCGCGAAGCAGCTCATCGCGCGCGGCATTATGGCGGTCGGGTTCGCCCCGGGCGATTCGGACCAGGCCCACCAGGCGGACGAAAGCGTGGAGATCGAGGAACTCGTGACGTTCGCCAAGGTCATCGCCCTCGTGGCCGTGCGGCTGCTCGGGACGCGCTAGCCGGCCGTCTTCTTAACCACCAAGTCACCAAGGCACCAAGAACGGCTAACGGCGAATCGTTTTCTTTGTCCGACGTTTGCCGTTCCCGGCGTCCTGTTGCCTTGGCGGTGATTCAGTCGCGCTGAAATAACCTCAATTGGGAGAACGCCATGTCGCTCTTGTCCGGACCTGTCGTGTATTTGAACCCGCGCCGCGCGAAGCCGTTTTTTCTGAGGCATCCGTGGGTCTTCTCCGGCGCCGCCGCGCGTGTCGAAGGCTCGCCCGAAAAGGGGGCCATCGTTACGGTCGCCGACGCAAACGGGAAATTCATCGGGCGCGGGATCTACAACGCCGACTCGCAGATACTCGTCCGGCTTCTCACGTGGGATGCGGACGAGGCGGTGGATGACGCCTTCTGGCGACGCCGGCTCGAGGCTGCGCTGCGGCTCCGGCGCGATGTGCTCCGGCTGCCGGAAATCGCCGATGCGTACCGGCTCGTCTTCTCCGAATCGGACGGGCTGCCCGGCCTGATCGTGGACCGATATGCGGATTTCCTCGTCGTGCAGTTCCTGGCGGCCGGCATGGCCGCGCACCAGGAGAAACTGCTCGACCTGCTCATGGAGCTCGCATCGCCGAAGGGAATCTACGATCGAAGCGACGACGAGGCGGCGGAGAAGGAAGGCATTCCGGCCGGCCGCGGCGTCCGGCGCGGGCCGGCGCCGCAGGGACCGGTCGAGATCTGCGTCCGCCGGACGAAATTCCTGGTGGACATCGCCGGCGGGCAGAAGACCGGGTTCTTCCTCGACCAGAGTGAGAACCGCGCCGCCGCGGCCGCGCACCTCAAGGGCAGGAGCGTGCTCGACGCGTTCAGCTACACCGGCGCGTTCGGGATCACGGCCGCGATCCTGGGCGGGTGCGGGCCGGTCCTGGCGCTGGACCGGTCGGCGCCGGCGCTGGAACTGGCGCGGCGCAACTTCGAACTCAACGGCGTGACGCAGTTTGAGACCCGGCCCGCGCAGATCGCGGACGAACTCCGTGAGCTGAAGAAGTCCGGCCGAAAGTTCGGCGCGGTGATCCTCGACCCGCCAAAATTCGCCCGCAGCCGCCCCGGCGTCGAGCGCGCGCTCCGCGCCTATCGCGACCTGAACCTCCTCGCGATGCAACTGCTGGAGGAGGACGGCATCCTCGTCACCTGTTCCTGCTCCGGCCACGTCAGCCCCGACGACTTCCTTCAGATGGTCAACGAGTCGGCCGTCGAAGCCGGCGCGATCGCCCAGGTCCTCGAACGACGCGGCCAGGCCTCCGATCACCCGGTCATCTCCTCCTGCGCGGAGACCGCGTACCTGAAGTGCTTCATCTGCCGCGTCCGACGCGGCGGTTGACTCGCGGCCGGGGCCGGCATAAAATGTACGCCATCACGTACAACTCGCAAAAAGGAGAATCCAATGACCACGCTGTCGGCTTCGAAGGCCAGATCCAGATTTTTTGAACTCGTCAAACGCGCGACGGCCGCCCACGAAATCTACCGCATCCATCACCGTACTGGCGACACGGTTCTGATCTCCGAAGCGGAATACGATTCGCTCGTGGAGACCATCGAACTCCTCTCGGTTCCCGGTTTTCGCGCGAGCGTCCGGCGTTCGCTCCGCGACATGAAAGAGGGCAGAACCTACGCGCTGGACGAGGTGCTCGGGAAAAAAACATGACAGGCTACGAGCTCCGCTTCACGCGAGAGGCGGCGAACGACATTGGCAAGCTCTCGCCGAAATTGAGATTGAAGCTCCGGCAGATTCTGGTTGAGGCCGTCGCGAAGAATCCGTACGCGGGCAAAAGGCTTATGGGCGACCTCAAGGGTTTCTATTCCGTCCGGCGGACATTGAAGGACAGGATCGTCTATACCATTGATGAAACTGCTCGGACCGTATTCGTGCATAGGGCAAGGACGCATTATGGGGAATGACGGGCTGCCCAACCTCCTCTGACTTTCGTCGTGCTCGTCGTGTTGTCGTGGCGAGCGCGGGCGCGGAGCTATTCCCGGAGCCTCACCGGTTTGCCGACCAGGCGCGCGTGGTCGGGAAGGCCGGCTCCGACGAGCGGCAGAGCGTAACGGCGGAAGGCGGCGGTGGGCAGCATGGCGCGGCGGTCGAAGAATCCTGCCGGGAGTTTTTTTTCCGAGTTGGCGATTTTCGAGAGCGGGGCGCAGGCGAATTCCACGCCGTATTTTCCGCCCCGTCTCCGGCGCATGACGACCATGCAGTCGGATGAGCCGCGGAGCGCGAACCGGACCGCCCACGCGCCAGAGGCGCGGGATTCGTTCAAATCCACGTCCGAGAAATGCGCGCTGGACATGCGCTGGATGCTGCCGGGCAGGTCATAGCGGGCGCGGACGCCAAGCCTTTCCTTCAACAGTTCGCACAGGTACTCCGCCGCGCCGGCGAGCCGGGGATGGCCGAAGGCGTCCGCCGGCGGCTTGCGCCCGCGCTGGGCGATCGGGCGGCCCTTCGCATCGCGCACGGTCTCGGCCACGACCGCGAGGCAATAGCCGATCTCCCGAAGCGACCGCTGAACGAGGCGCAGGAATTTCTCCTCGGAGAAGGGAATCTCCGGCGGCCAGACGAGTTGCGGCGCATCCCGGTCGGAATGTTTCGCCAGCGCGGCTGCGGCCGCGAGCCAGCCGGCGTTGCGGCCTTTGACCTCGATGATCTTGACCGGCTCGTTCGTCCGCACCGCTTCAGTTTCCCTCCCGACATCGGTCACGACGGAGGCGATGAACCGGGCCGCGCTGCCGTAGCCGGGCGAGTGGTCCGTCAGCGGGAGGTCGTTATCAATGGTCTTTGGAACGCAGAGGACGCTCAGCCGGTAGTCCGCGCGCCGCGCCGCGAGGGCCAGCCGGTGCGCCGTGTCGGCCGAATCGTTGCCGCCGATGTAGATGAAGAAGCGTACGTTATTCTCTCGGAATGTCTCGACGGCCGCTGCGGCCTGGGAATCGTTGATCTTGCGGCGGCAGGATCCCAGCGCGGCACCGGGCGCGCGGCCGATGCGGCGCAAAGAGTCTTCGGATTCGCCGGAAAGGTTGACGAGGTGGCCGGAGAGCACGCCCTCGATGCCATGCCGCGCGCCCCAGACGGCGGTCACGCGCGCTGAGCGCCGCGCCTCGGAGACGACCCCGCTGAGGCTGGCGTTCATGACATGGGTGCAACCGCCGGACTGCCCGACGATGAGCCTGCCTTCGAGCCTGTTCCGTTGATCGCGCGCCTTCACTGGAAGGAACGAAAAATGGCCGTTGCCTGCGCGCGGCAGCGCGCTTAGAACGGGCGAAGGCCGTTCCGGATTCCCATTCGGCATTCGGCATTCGGCATTCGGCATTTTGTTACAGCCCTACCGCCTTGCGCGCGGCCTGGAGCGTGGGACGGCCGCTGGCGCGCGCTTTTTCGGCGCCGAGGTGAAGCGCCTTCCGCACCGTCGTCGTGTCGCCCTCGAGCTCCTGGCGCCGCTGGCGCGCCTCGCGGAAATACTCGAGTATCAGGGCGAGCAGGCGTTTCTTCACCTCGCCGTACCCGATCCCGCCGGCACGGTAACGCCGCTCGATTTCCGCTTTCTCATCCGCAGAAGCCAACAGGCTGACCAGCGCGAACAGGTTGCACTTGTCCGGATCCTTCGGCGCCTCGACCGGCGTGGAATCGGTCTGGATGGACATGATCTTGGACTTGAGCGAGTTCTCCGGCTCGAAAAGGCCGAGCGTGTTCCCGTAGCTCTTGGACATCTTGCGCCCGTCGGTGCCCGGCACGATGGCAACCTCGCTGAGGACATACGGCTCCGGCAGGCGGAACAGCTCGCCGTAAGTCCGGTTGAAGCGTTCCGCGATGTCGCGGCAAATCTCCACGTGCTGCTTCTGGTCCTGGCCGACCGGGACGAGGTGCGACTGGTGGATCAGGATGTCCGCCGCCATCAGCACCGGGTAAGCGAACAGCCCGTGATCGGACGGCAGCCCCTGCTCGACTTTTTCCTTGTACGCATGGCAACGCTGAAGGAGGCCCATCGGCGTGACGGTGTCGAGCAGCCAGGTCAGTTCCGTGACCTCGGGCAAATCCGACTGGAGGAAGATCGTCGCGCGCTCCGGGTCGAGTCCGAGCGCAAGATAATCCGCCGCGCAGGAGAGGCTCAGCTCTCGCAGCCGGGCCGGATCGCGCAGGCTGGTGAGCGCGTGGTAGTTCGCGACGAAGAAAAAACAATCGTGCTCTTTCTGCATCCGCACGTACTGGCGGATCGCGCCGAAATAGTTGCCCAGGTGCAACTCGCCCGACGGCTGAATTCCCGATAAGACCCTCATGAACGCTGGCTCCTTCGTTTTTCGGATTGGCCGGCCGCACGCGGCGATTATAGGCGCATGCCGAGGCAGTGTCAACGAGCGGCGAGGAGGCGGCGTACGGCCTCCGCTGTGAAAACAATGGAGCGCACTCTTTCACCACGACACGCCGGGCAAGTTGAATCCGCAGCGCGCGCCGAGTGATAATGTTCTGCCGGGCCGAATGTGCGAAATGAGGAGAGGCATTGGTCTCCGTGCAACCGTTCCCCTTTGCCTCTTCGGTTTTGAGTGACAGGCGCCTGTAACAATTTCGGTCACCGGGGTTCGCGGAATTGCGTGTGTAGACATAAGTGTCTTGTATCACGGTAGTTGCGCCAAATTGGGTTCGTTTTTTCAAATCGCCTTTTTCGCATAGCTTCTTCCCTGTCGACATGTTGCAACTTCTCAGGCGCGGCGACTGCGGAGTAGAGTGCAGAATCCAGAGTGTAGAGTGCAGAGTTAGCGGCGTCGGCGCATATCACGCGAAACAGCGTGCTCGCCATGAAGCAATGCGAGCCGCTGCATGCTTTGTGAATCATCCGGGCAATGCCCGACCCGCCTTCGCCAGAGGCTACAGCGGACAAGGCCGCGCTCTATTCTGCATTCTGCACTCTGCATTCTGCACTTCGACCGGCCCATTATAACAGGGAATTTTCGGCTTGGAGCGCGCGGGGGAAAGACAGTGCGCTTGTCAGCGGGAATAGTGCGCTTCGGAGCGGGAAGAGTGCGCTTCAGTGCGCTTCCGAGCGCTTCGCAGCGGTTTGAGTGCGCTTTTTTCGGCGAGTTGGAATTGACAGGCCGCAACGGATGAGTGCGGATTACCCGCCCACTGCGCTCGGCCGCTTGACGTCCGCCCCGCTTGTTTCGTATATCGGGCGGGGAAAATCGTCAGGGGGCCGAAAAGTCTCCATGAAGCGTGATTCGATGACGAAGAAATGGTTAGCGATCGGCGGTGCTTCCAGCCCCGCGGCGGGTAAAGGCGGTGAAGGCGTGAGCAAGACCAAGCCGGACTCACGCGTCAACGTTCTTGACTTCCAGGCCAATACCCAGATAGGATAGAGAATGGCCAAGGTGACGGTGACGCGGGAAGCGGCCGAAGGGCTGGAAGAGCTGCCTCTTGTGATTCATGCCCGCGTTCTGAGGTTGCTGGAACGCTTGGAGGGCTGGCCGGCGGTGAGCGGCGCGAAGCCCTTGACCGGGCCGCTGGCCAGACGCTATCGGCTCCGCACCGGCGATTACCGCCTGCAATTCCGTGTGGAAGGGCAAGCGGTGATCGTGGAGAAGATCGGCCATCGAAGCCGCTTCTATGAGTGAGGGTTGACCATGACCGTCAAGATTCTTGAACTGGCCGGCAAGCGGTGGGCGATCATGCCGGAACGCGACTACAAGCGCCTGGCGGCCCATGCCGGAGAGACGGAAGGCGACGGGCCGGCATTGCCCACGCCCGACGCCCACGGCAACTATCCCGCAGTGGAATACGCCCGCGCGTCCTTGGCGCGGAAGATCATCAAAGTCCGGCGCATGGCGGGTCTTTCGCAAGCGGAGCTTGCCCGGCGTGCGGCCATTCGCCCGGAGACGCTGAATCGCATTGAGAAGGGCAAGACAAGCCCGGACACGGCCACAATCGCCAAGATCGAGCACGCCTTGAGAACGGCTCAATTCGGAACTGAATGACGTCCGCCCCGCGTGTTTTGTAGATCGGGCGGGGAAATCTTCAGTCGGGCGAAAAGTCTCCCTGGAGAGTGATCGGATGACAAAGAAACGTTTTGCGATTGTCGGGGCTTCGAGCCGCGCGGCGGGGATGTTCGCTGCGCCGATCGCGACTTCCTTCAGCGACAGCTGCGAACTCTCGGCGCTGTGCGATCCGTCGCAGGTGCACATGGATTACATCAACGCACTGCTGCCGAGGCCGGCGCCGACTTTTCGGGAGTTCGAGCGGATGGTCCGCGAGGTCGAGTTCGACACGCTCATCGTCGTCACGCAGGATACTTTTCACCACGAGTACATCATCAAGGGGCTCCAGGCCGGCAAGGACGTGATCTGCGAGAAGCCGATGACGATTGATGAGGAGAAGTGCCGGGCGATCCTGCGCGCCGAGAAGCGGGCCGGGCGCAAGGTCACGATCACGTTCAACTACCGCTTCGCGCCGCCGGCGACGGCCATCCGCAAGATCGTCGCCGACGGCGTCATCGGCGAGGTGGTCACGGTGGACATGCACTGGCCGCTCGACGTCGTCCACGGCGCGGACTATTTCCGCCGCTGGCATCGGCGGCGCGCCAATACCGGCGGGCTGCAGGTCCACAAGTCCACGCACCACTTCGACCTGGTCAACTGGATCATCCAGGACGAGCCGATACGCGTGGCGGCGCAGGGCAGCCTGGCTTTCTACGGAAGCAACGGCCCCTTCCGCTCCAGGCGCTGCCGCGGCTGCCGGCACCGCGGGCGATGCCGGTTCTACTGGGACGTGACGGCTTACCCGGAGTTGGTGAAGTTCTACGTCGCCGCCGAGAAGGAGACCGGCTACTTCCGCGACGGCTGCGTGTTCGACGAGGAGATTGATATCGAGGACAATTATTCGCTGATGGTGAACTACCGGCGCGGCGCGCGGCTGGCGTACTCGCTCCAGGCCTGGTCTCCGTGGGAAGGCTACCGGCTGGAGATTCAGGGGAAGAAGGGACGGCTGGAATATCTGGAGGTCCATGGGCCGTCGGCGGAATGGGTGGAGCCGCGCGAGCGGAAGATCAACGTGCTGCTCAACGACGGGAGCCGCACGCAGATGGTGCCGCCGAAAGCCGTCGGCGGGCACGGCGGCGGCGACGATCTCTTGCAGAGGATGATTTTCGAGGAGGGGCATGCCGACCCGCTGGGGCATCAGGCCGGGTCGCTGGACGCTGCGCGCAGCATTCTCGTCGGCGTGGCGGCCACGCGCTCGATGCAGAAGGACGGCGCGTGGGTGAAGATCGGGGATTTGTTGAAGGGGAAATAATCCGCCGCTATCGGCTGCGTCCTCGTTGTCGTCCTCGGACGACAAGAACGGTCATTCGAGGACGAGAAGGTCGCTGACGAGGACGATTGCCTGCCGCGCAGAATTCCCGCTATCCGATAATTTCGTTCAGCCCCTCGACGATCTGGTCGAGCACCTCCGGTGAAACTCTCGTGATGCGCGGGCTGAGGCGTTCCGTGGAGAGGGTCCTGATCTGGCTGATCTTGACCCAGGATTGCTTGGGCAAGCGCTTGTCAGCGAGTTCAAGGGTGAGAGGAAAGCCTGCGCGCGGCGGGCGGCTCGTCAGCGCCACGGCTATGACCGTGCCTGAGCGCTGGTTGAATACGTCGTGACTGAGAACCAGCACCGGCCTTCGCCCGAATTGTTCACTTCCCTTGGCGGGCTCCAAATCGGCCCAAACGATATCTCCCCTCAGTATTGCGGCCATTCCGCCTCCGAGGCCAAAAGACCGTCCGCAACGGCCTGCTCCTCGCGCCGGTCGAGTTTGGCGCACTCCCGCGTCAGCCTTCCATGCTCCTGCCTCGCAAGTTTCTCCGCCACCGCGTCCTGTATCGCCTGGCTTCGGTTGGGGAAGACAGCTTTACGAACCAAGCGGTCAACTCGTTTAAGCAGTTCCCGATCCAGGGTGACTGCAACCTTTGCCTTGTTCATCCAAGTGCTCCTTCCGTGGTATGACATATTATCATACCACTAAGTGCAGCCTTTCGCAAGTCCGAGTGGACTTCTGAAATGTTGTACTATTGACGTTCGTATAAAGAAAGGAATGCTTTCGCCAAGACGCAAAGGGCGCAAAGAACGAAAAACAACCTGATTATGTTACTCTTGGCGCTCTTTGCGTCTTTGCGAGAGACCTTTCCTTTTCTTTCACGAAGATCAATAAGCCCTGAGCAGGATGATTTTCGAGGAGGGGCATGCCGACCCGCTGGGGCATCAGGCCGGGTCGCTGGACGCTGCGCGGAGCATTCTCGTCGGCGTGGCGGCCACGCGCTCGATGCAGAAGGACGGCGCGTGGGTGAAGATCGGGGATTTGTTGAAGGGGAAATAATCCGCCGCTATCGGCTGCGTCCGTGGTCGGCAAGAACGGCCGCTCGAGGAGGATGGCCTCCGCCCTGCTCACCCGCCGCAAGGGGATCTCGTCGCGCAGTCCGCTTTCCCGGGCGGAGCGGCATTGGCAGGGCAGGAAAAATTCCTGCTCCGCCGCCTTTATTTTCAGCGCGCCACGACGATATTGCTGATGGAGACAGGAAAACCGGAACGCTGCGCTTCGGTCAACTCACACGGCCGGACGGCAGCGGGGATGATGGGCGGCGCGCAGAGGGATACGACCTGCCGACCGCCCGCAACGCCGCGGAGCATCAGGGCGTTCTCGCGGCGGCGTCGCCTTCATGCGGAAGCCTTGCGCTCGGAGTGATCGCCCGAAAGGTCCGACAGGTCCCGGGCGGCCGGGAGTGGAAACGATAGGGATGGAAAACAAACCAAAGCAGCGCATTCTGATCGTGGACAACGCAGAGCAGATGCGCGGCATGATCGCGCGGTTGCTGAGCCGCCAGGGATATGAGTGTTCTCAGGCGAAGAGCGTCGAAGCGGCATGGGAGATGCTGCAGCGGAGGAACTACGCGCTGATGGTGCTCGACATCAGGGCGCCCGGAGCGAGCGAAATAGAATTGCTGGAAAAGGCCCATGCGGACCAACCGGAGCTCGCCGTGATCGTGGCGACCGCGCTGGACGACCAAGCCATCGCGATGCGCGCGCTGGAACCGGGAGCTTGCGGATATCTCATCACGCCTTTCGAGACGAACGAACTGTTGATCAGCGTGGCGAACGCGCTGGAGCGCCGGCGCCTGGCGATTGCGAGCCGGCGCTACGCGCGCGAACTCGAACGGAAAGTGACCGAACGGATTGCGGAGGTCCGAGCGGCCCAGGTGGAGATCATCCAGAAGCTGGTGACCGTCTCGGAGTGGCGCGACGATGAGACCGGGACGCACATCAAGCGCATCGGAATCATCGCCGCGCGAATCGCGGTGGAACTGGGGTGGCGAGAGCACGACCTCGAGAACCTGCGGCTGGCGGCGGCCATGCACGACATCGGCAAGGTGGCCCTCCCGGATACCATCCTCCGCAAGCCGAACAAGCTGACGGCGGAGGAGTTCGAAATGGTCAAGACGCACACCACCGTCGGCGGGGCAATTCTAGCCGACGCGAAGACGCCGCTGCTGCGCATGGCGCGGGACATCGCCTGGTGCCACCATGAGAAATGGGATGGCTCCGGCTATCCGCGGAAAGTGGCGGGCGCCGCCATTCCCCTCAGCGCGCGGATCGTGGCCGTGGCCGACGTGTATGACGCCATGACTCACGCGCGAGTCTATCGGCCGGCGATACCGGAAGAGCACGCCCTGATCGCCATGCACGACAGCAGCGGCCGGCATTTCGACCCGGCCGTGTTTAGCGTTTTCCGCGAGATCGTTCCCCAATTGCGGATCATCAGACAGGAAATGGACGAAGCAGACCTGACGGCTCACGACCGTTCTCCGGCCTTCACTGCGTGTAGCCGAGGCTCCTCAGGCGTTCGAGCAGGCCTGTATCCGGTTCCGCTTTCCCCGGAGTGACCCCGGGGATTGCGGGCGGACCTTCGAGGAAGGCCAGGAGTACGTCCCGCGGACAGGCCTTCGGCAGCCCGGTCCAGTCGGCGATGACCCGCTCGCGGCCGCCGACCAGTTCTTCCAATTGGGCCCCGTTAAGTGTTCCCATCGTGCCCAAGAGTTTGAGATTGCCCCAGCGAACCGCTCTGTAGTTGAAGCCGGTAAACGTCAGCTCGCTGTAGATCAGGCGCTTGGGAACCGGCTTATCGCCCAGAATCACCGGCGAGAGATCAACCCCCTGAGTCTGCAAGGGGCCTTCTATTTTGAGAAGCCCCAGGACGGTCGGCATCAAGTCAACGTGGCTGACGTTTCCGACAATGCGCTTGCCGGCCGGGATTACACCCGGCAGTCGCATGATCAGCGGCGCATGAAGCGCCTCTTCGTACAGGCTGTTGCCGTGCCGGATCTTGCCATGCTCAAGAAATGCCTCGCCATGATCGGACAATACGATCACCAGCGTCTTCTCGGAAAGCCGCAGGTGCTGAAGAAGTTGAAGGATCTTGCCGACCTCCTCGTCCGTCTCGGCGATGTCCCCGTCGTAGAGAGCCACCATATGCGCCAGATCCATGGCCGAGATATACTTCACGATGTCCGCCTCGCGCTGGCTGATGTCGCGGCCGGTCTCCTTCCCCTTGTAGTCCGGGTCGAATTTCCTGTCGAACGGCGGCGGCGGCTTATAGTCGTAATGGCAGTCCCAATAGTGGAGGAAGAGGAAGAAATTCTCATTGGATTGCGAATGCGCCGTCAGCCACTTCGTGGCTAGGTTCGTGATCACCGGATTCGTCACGACTTGGTCGAGCACCGTGGAACCCCAGGATAGCTGCTGCTTATCGTATGCATCCCTCATGCGACTCAGGCTGGCCACGTCCCCGAACGCCCGGTTGACCGAGTAGTCGTCATAGGATTGGAAGCCGCGGTTGAATCCGAAGAAGTGATTCAAAATCGGCCCAGTGACAAAGGCCGCCGTCAGATATCCGTTTTCCGCCAGGCACCCCGCAAGCGTCGGAACCCCTTTGCCCAATTGGCGGGTGAAGTTCACCACGCCGTGGACGCTCGGATAAAGCGCGGTGAACATGCTCATGTGCGACGGCACCGTCCAGGAGGCCGCCGCGGTCAGATTCTCAAAAAGCACCCCTTCCCGGGCCAGTTGGTCCAGATGGGGCGAGGTGTCCCGGTCGTAGCCGTAGCACTTCAGGTGATCGGCGCGCAAGGTGTCTATCGAGATGACAAGAAGATTGTATTTGCTCCCCGGCGGCGGCTCAGCAGCGCGGCGACAGTCAAGGCAGAAAAAGGAAATCAACGCCAGGCAGCTCAGAACGTAGCTGACGCAACGCGAGCCAAGCCTGGAAGATGCCGATTTTTGCATGGCACCGAAAGACCCTCAGCCGAAATTTCCCGGATAGCCGCCCGCCACGCAACCGGCGGGCAAGCCCGCCACGCGGCCGGCGGGCAAGCCCTGCGCACAGCCGGCGCGCAAGCCGTCCACACGACGGTCAGCCGTCAAAGATCGAATTCTGACCCGCAGAATTCCATTTGTCAAGCAAAGCACCGGCAGCGGAGTGTTTCGGGCTGGTTTCCAGGCCTCGGGCGCGACGCGGGCGCGTCGTCCGGCCTTCACTGGGTGTAGCCGAGGCTTTTCAGGCGTTTGATCAGCTCTTCGTCCGGCTCCGCTTTCCCCGCTTTGGCCGCGGCGATTGGAGGCGGACCCTGCACGAAGGCTCGGAGCGCAGCCTCCGGACAGGCTTTCGGCAGTTGCGTCCAGTAGGCGATGACCTTCTCGCGGCCGCCGGCCACTTCTTCCAATTGGGCCCCGGCAAGCGTTCCTATCGTGCCCAAGAGTTTGTGATTCCCCCAGCGAACCGCCCTCAAGTTAATACTCACGTCACGATCGTTGGACGTGACCTCGCTGTAGATCAGGCGCTCGGGAACCGGCTGATCGCCGAGAATCACCGGCGACAGGTCAATCCCTTGAATCTGCACGGGGCACGGCAGATGGAGAAGCCCCAGGACGGTCGGCATCAAGTCAACGTGGCTGACGTTTCCGGCGACGCGCTTGCCGGCCGGGATGACACCCGGCAGCCGCATGATCAGCGGCACATGAAGCAGCTCCTCGTACAGGCTGTTGCCGTGGAAGAACTTGCCATGCTCAAGAAATCCCTCGCCATGGTCGGACAGCACGATCACCAGCGTCTTCTCGGAAAGCCCCAGGTCCTGAAGCAGTTGAAGGATCTTCCCGACGTGCTCGTCCGTGTGGGCGATCTCCCCATCGTAGAGAGCCATTATATGCGCCAGGTCCGTGACCGAGATAAACTTCAGGATGTACAGCAAGCGCTGGAGGATGCCGCGGCCGTTCTCCTGGCCCTTGTAGTCGGGATCGAATTTCTTGTCGAACGGCGGGGGCGGAATATAGTCGTAATGGCAGTCCCAATAGTGCAGGAAGAGGAAGAAATTCTCATTGGAATGCGAATGCGTCGTGAGCCACTTCGCGGCCAGATCCGTGATCACCGGATTCGTCACGACCCGGTCGATCACACTGGTGCCGTCCATCATGCGCTTGAACGAGTCCACGCTATCGAACGCCTGGTCCACCGAGTAGTCGTCATAGGATTGGAAGCCGCGGTTGAATCCGAAGCGGTGATTCATAAGGGGCCCCGTCACAAAAGCCGCCGTCACATATCCGCTTTTCGCCAGGCACTCCGCCAGCGTCGGAACGCCTTCGCCCAATTGATTGGTGAAGTTCACCACCCCGTGGACACTTGGATAAAGAGAGGTGAACATGCTCATGTGCGACGGCGCGGTCCAGGGCGCAGCCGCGGTCAGATTCTCAAAAAGGACACCTTCTGCGGCCAGCCGGTCGAGATGGGGCGAGGTGTCCCGGTCATAGCCGTAGCATTTCAGGTGATCGGCGCGGCAGGCATCTATCGAGATGACAAGAAGATTGCATTTCGGCGGCGGCGCATCCGCGCGGGCAGTCAAGGCGGAAAACAAGGAAATCAACATCAGGCAGCGTAGAAAAAAGCTGACGCCACGCGCGCCGGGCCTGGAAAATGCCGATTTTGCGTCTAACATCGAAAAGCCCTCAGCCGGAACTTCCCGGATAACCGCTTAGACAACGGTCAGCCGTCGAAAATCGCATTCTGATCCTCGGAATCCCGATCATCAAATAAAGCAACGTCTGCGGGGCGCTTCCGGGCCGGCCTCCAGGCTTCGTGCGCGACGCGGGTCTATCGTCCGGCCTTCACTGCGTGTAGCCGAGGCTCTTCAGGCGTCTGATCAGATGCTCATCCGGTTCCGCTTTCGCCGCGCTGACCCCGGCGATTGAGGACGGACCCGCCATGAAGGCCAGGAGTGCAGTATCCGGACAGGCTTTCGACAGCTTCGTCCAGTCGGCGATGACCCGCTCGCCGCAATCAACCACTTCTTCCAGTTGGGCCCCGGCAAGTGTTCCGGTCTTGCCAAAAAGCTTGTGATTGCCCCAGCGAACCGCCCTCAATTTAAACCCAAACTCCAGCAACTCGCTATAGATCAGGCGCTCGGGGACCGGCTTCTCGCCTAAAATCACCGGCGACAGATCAATCCCCTGAGTCTGTAAGAGGCACGGCAGATGGAGAAGCCCCAGCGCGGTCGGCATCAAGTCAACGTGGCTGA
>Ga0181533_1001866_pt1 | contig 25938 bp, 23 predicted proteins | sample PEATcosm2014_Bin_45_FD_119772 | JGI IMG/M metagenome (GOLD analysis project Ga0181533, IMG submission 119772) | Peatland microbial communities from MTU Mesocosm Facility, Houghton, MI, USA - PEATcosm2014_Bin11_60_metaG | ecosystem: Environmental > Terrestrial > Soil > Wetlands > Peat | place...
ATCTCCCAATGAATAAATCGCCTGCATGTCAAAGTAAGACATCATGGTTACAGAATCTACAGGGGCAGATTTATTCTCAGAAAAACCATGACTTATATTGGTTTGAACCACCTCCTTCCCACATGGATAATTTGGACGAATCCTATTTGGACCAATCCTATCTATTTTTGGATCAATCCGGGGAACATACGGATGAATCTGAGGCAATACCTGATTTGAAAAAAGCAGGCATACTGCCATAAGTAAAGGAAAGGGAGTAATTATTCTTTTCATGGACTTATAATAAGTAACGATGAATAAATATGTAATGAATTTTTATAATGATTATTAATGAGTTGCAGAATAAAGTGACCAGATAAAAAGTATAATTTTATTTCATTCTCCCTTGCTGGATCTTATTTAGCGCTCCTGTAAATATACAATATTTTGGGGAATATTATCAGATTTCAATCACTTTTTTTTACATTACCTGCTACTTTGAATAACTGCCTTTCTGAGAAAGTGCCCATTCTTTGAAGGAATCTTGTATGTAATAAACTATATCTGATTTCTAATATGATGGTGGAAGAATCAGTCTTATTAACCAGGTTCCGCCGAATATTCTTGACCACTATAAGCCTTTGACCATCATTGGAATGAGGTGATCAGAGTAAATCGGCCGGTGGTGATTCATTGAGTCGACTTATCCACCCTCCTGGTCAAACTGTACCTTATCAACAAACCATGGTTTCTCTATCATCAGTGCCTTGGCGAATAAATCTTTCTGAGAAAACATATAATTGACTTGGCTTTTCTTTTTTCGTAAATTTAGCCTTTTATATTTCTAAAGAATCTTTTATTAATAGAGATACTGACATGAAAATCCATTTACTGTTTATTTCAGTCCTTATACTTTTCGTCTTACCAGGTTTCTCACAATCCAATACTTGGTTATGGGCAAAACCTGTTTCAACTACAGGAAATTGTTTTGCGGAATCGATCATCACAGATTATCAGCACAATAGTTATATGGCCGGATCATTCGATCATTACATCAATTTCGGTGATACAGCATTTGTTCCAAATATTTACGGTGGGACGGACTCGTTTATTGCCAAGTACAATCCGGATGGTGGCTGTTCATGGGCATTACACTTATATACTACAGGTGAGATATTAGATGTTTATGAAAATATGTTGGAATTACTGAATGACTCGACTTTTGTTGCTTTTGGCCAGTTTACCGGCACATTGCATATTGCTGGCCAGGTTCTCATCGGGCATGGAAATACCTGGAATGATTACCTTGCAAAATTTAGTACTCATGGTACTTTATTGAATTTATATCTGATAGGTGGTTCAAATGATACATTTAACCATTTGATGAAAGCAGACAAGGAAGGAAATCTTTTTCTGACCGTGCAGTCTTCTTATAGTGGGTATTCCTCGAGGCTGTATTTTGGAAGTGACACATCTTTCTTCCTGAACAGTTCTGCACAGTTTCTAGCTAAATTTTCACCGGATCTTATACTCCAATGGATACATGAATATACATCTTTTTATGATTTTTCATGGACTGGAGGCCTGATGCCCGATGAATCAGGAAACATTACCCTGATGATCCCAACAATCAACGGAGACATCATTTTTAACCAGGATACACTGCACCCACATACTGAATATCCTGCATTCTTTCATACCTTTAATTCTAATGGAGATTCTGTTTCATTCCATGAAGTTCCAAATAATTCCATATACTATAGTTTACTGGATCCGGATCATGATATTTATACATACGGGGAGATCCCCCAGCATGATACATTGATTCTGGGCCAGGATACAATATTGACAGTGAATACGCACAATCTTTTACTTGTTGACTATGATAGTCTTTTTAATATCAGATGGTACAAAAAAATTCCAATGGGATTAGTAACTTTATCTTATTATCCCTTTCAATTGGAAGGGGAACAGGTTGTAATTGGAGTAAATTACGAGAATTTTGTCACCTTCTGTGATACGACATTTTCAACATCCTCACCTTCTGAGTTTGCCTTTGCTTTTTTTAACAAGAATGGAACCTGTACCAATGCTTTTACTACCAACTCTAACAATAAATTTGTTGGAGCAAGTGGTTTCAGTCCGGATGAATGTAATGACCTTATTTTAGCCGGGGATATGGCAGGCATAACTTATTTTGGGAATGATACCCTGAATGCACCCAATGGCAGTTTTATTGCCAGGTTTCATCATGGGGCCGCACCCCTGGACCTCGGACACGATACCACCATTACAAATCATGATTCGGTTGTACTGTCGGCGCCCTCGGGATATGATTCCTATTTATGGAATACTGGGGATACACTGAAGTCAATTGTTGTGAAAGGGAGCAAATTTTCACCAGGCACATATCAATTCAAAATTATAGTAACAATGTATGGGTGTGAAACCAGTGATTCTGTAAAAGTTACGATCAAAAATGCCCAGGGGTTTTCTGACAATGAAATGAACCAAAGGGTAAGGATTAAGCCCAATCCAGCCCATTCGGAAGTTGCGGTTCAGTTTACCGGTAACTCCGCCGGAGAATACAATTTTGAACTGACCTCCGTCGAGGGTAAGTGCGTACTGAAAACAAAGATTCGTTATGATGGGGGTAAGAATAATGTCCTCATTCCACTGTCCGGTGTTGAACAGGGAATTTATTTTATTAGAATTTCAGGAAATCAATTGGAATTTACAGGGAAATTAATCGTAATCTGAGAGAAATTCGAAAAAATATTCTCATTTGATGTTCGATTAAGGAACAACAATCTTTATTTTTACACGTATTTATTTGTTTTAATTCTGAATAGTCTTGACTGCCTCTTTCTGAAATCAACATTAGTTCTGAATAGTTCCAGGTAGTTCCATATCAAAACTTGCCCAAAACTTGCCCAATTTAAAAAAGGAAAACCCTGATCGTATTGATGATCAGGGTTTTAGTTTGAATTTTCCGTGGCATCGACTGGAATCGAACCAGTGACACAAGGATTTTCAGTCCTCTGCTCTACCAACTGAGCTACGACGCCTTTAATTGGGGAGCGCAAAAATAGAAAGATTTTTTGAAATTGCAATACCTTTGTACCAATACATCTTATGGAACTGATCCTCGACCTGGGAAATACAAATCAGAAAATTGCATTGTTCAATGCAGGACAACTTCTTTGGGTAAGGATGAAAAAGAGGATCACCCTGCCATTGATCAGGAATATCGTGGAACATTATCCGGGAATAGATTCCTGTATCCTGGCATCTGTAGTTAAAGTTCCATATATACTTCGTTCTTATCTTGAAAAACAATTCCGTTTTATTTCCCTGGATGAGACTACTTTACTGCCCGTGCGGAACGCTTATCTTACACCCTGGACATTAGGGAAGGATAGAATTGCCGCTGCCGTGGCAGGAAGCAACCAGTTTCCCGGCTATCCCGTGCTGATCATTATTGCGGGAACTGCGATCACCTATGATTTTGTGACAGATCAGGGTGAATACCTGGGGGGAGCGATATCACCGGGAATGCAAATGAGATTCCGTGCCCTGCATACTTTTACCAGGCAGCTTCCGTTATTGACTTATAAGGATATTGATTTTCTGACGGGTAATGATACGGAGAAGTCCATTCTCTCAGGAGTTATCAACGGTGTAACTGCTGAAATGGAAGAAATGATCTCATGTTACCGGAAAGATTATCCGGGGATCAGGATCATCCTGAGCGGCGGCGATATGAATTATTTTGCCAAACGGCTTAAAATTAGCATCTTTGCATTACCAAATATTGTGATCAACGGACTCCAACAAATTCTTGCTTTTAATGATAAAAAACCGCTCTAATTACTACTTCTTCCTGTCTGCTCTCTTTTTCTTTTTTAACTGTTCCCTATCTGCCCAGACGATCATCACCTCTCCCTATTCACGCTATGGGATCGGCGATCTGGCTGCCAATGCCAATGCATGGAATTTTTCAATGGGGGGAACCAGCATAGGCTTGCGAAGCCCGTCTCATATAAATTTTAATAACCCTGCATCTTATACGGCTTTTGATTCTACTTCTTTTATTTTTGAGGGAGGCGTATATTTTAATTATGTCTCATTGAGTACCAATACGCAGACAACCACACGTACCTATGCATCTGTCGGCTACCTGGCATTTGGCTTCCCTGTCACCAGGTGGTGGAGAACATCACTGGCCTTGCTTCCATTCAGTGATGTCGGGTATAATATTTCTTCCGATGAAGATGTAACAGGTATAGGACATGTCACCAGGATCTATACCGGGTCGGGAGGAGTTAACCGTTTTCTCTGGGGAAATGGATTTAAGATCACAAAAAATTTATCGGTCGGCATTAATGCCTCTTTTCTCTTTGGATCCCTGCAACAAGAATCTTCTTCTACATTCCCGGATTCAGCTTATTACATAAATTTCAGGCAGGATAATAACATTGATGTCGGGGGCTTTTATTTCGATTATGGGATCCAGTATACGGCAAGACTCAAAGATGTAAAGATGACTGCCGGTGCTGTTTTCGGAACAAGCACAAAGGTCACGGCAAAGACCGATTACCTTTATACTACCTATTTAACATCCAATGGTACGGATTCTCCAAAGGATACCATTCAATCCCAGCCGGGCATTCACGGTAGTATAACGATACCCATGATGTACGGCTTTGGCCTCTCATTTGAGAAGCCTGACAGCTGGCTAATTGGCGCTGATTACAGGTGGCAGAACTGGCAAAAATACCAGGCCTTTGGTGTGGGCGATTCCCTGGTCAACAGTTTCCAGGTGAGTGCAGGAGCCGAGTTCATTCCGGATATTAACAATTATACAAGTTATTTCAAACGGGTCCGTTATCGCTTTGGGCTGATGTATAACAGCTCATACCTGGACCTCAGGGGAAAACATCTGAATGAATATGCCGTGAGCGTGGGTTTCGGGTTACCAATCCAAAGACTGAAAACTGCGATCAACCTGAGCGCCGAACTTGGAACACGGGGAACAACACAATCAAACCTCATCAGCGAAACTTATTTCAATTTTGTAGTCGGTTTCTCAATTTATGAACGGTGGTTCCTGAAACGCAAGTATTATTAGTCTTGAAACGTCTTTTTTCACTTCCTTCCTGTTTATACGGTTGCCTGATTGCACTCCTTGTATTTATGGATGGCTGTGGAAATAACCTTGAAACCATAAATGCAATTTCACATTCATATTCAGGGCCACTCATGTCGGCAAAAAATATCGAGGTGGTATTCAGTGATTCAGGAAAGATACAGGCAAAGTTAGTTGGTATCCTCATGAATCGTTATACGAGCCCTGAACCTTACATGGAATTCCCACGTGGCTTTAAGATCAATATTTTCGATTCAGCCCTCCGGACCAGTACCATGATCAGTGCCAACTATGGAATAAGGAAAGAATATTCCCGTACCATGGAAGCAAAAGGAAATGTGATCGTAAGAAATGAATTAAAGAAACAACAGCTCAATACGGAAGAACTCACATGGAATGAGAACAGAAGGATGATCTTTACCTCCGAACCGGTCAAAATCACTACCCTTGATAAAATCGTGTTCGGAAAAGGCCTCCGGTCAAATGAATCTTTTTCCGATTATACCATCACCCAGGTGTATGGTCAGATGATGGTAAAAAAAGATTCCATTTGATTTTGGCTGAAGCCTTTGTACTTTAAGGAAAATTCCATAGTTTTGCAACCTCAAAAAAATTATTTATAATGGCGATAATTGGAAGAATCAGAAAACATTCAGGATTGGCTGTAATCCTTGTCGGAGTTGCTATTGCTGCTTTTGTTGTCGGTGATTTCGGAAAGAAAAGAATGAAGAGCACCAATGAGATCGGATCTGTTAACGGAGAAGCAATTCCATATCCGGAATTTGCCAATAAGGTTGAAGACGCTATTCAGCTTCAGAAAGAAAATACCGGGAATGAGAAGATCACTGACGATGAAACCTTTTCCATCCGTCAGAATACATGGAACACCGAGGTCAAAGATATTCTCATGCAGGAAGAATATGATGAGCTGGGCGTTGCCGTCAGTCCGGATGAACTTTTTGACCAGGTTCAGGGAAGGAACCCCCATCGTTTCATTCTGCAATATTTCAAGGATCCCAAGACAAATGCCTATGATCCGGCACTGGTAAGGAACTATTTGAAGAACCTTGATAATATGGAACCAAAAGCCAAGGAACAATGGCTTCGTTTCGAAAAGGCAATCAAAGATGACAGGATTGAAACCAAATTCGACAACCTGATCAAAAAGGGCTATTATATGCCGGAAGCCTTCTTAAAGAAGAAATATACAGAGGAGAACCAGGTCTTATCAATCCGTTACATATCCCCCGCCCTGACCTCGATACCGGATAGTAGTGTAACGCTTACCGACGCTGATTATGAGGCATTCTATGATAAAAATAAAAATATGTTTTTCCAGGAAGAGCCTTCCCGTTCGCTTAATTATGTGCTTTTTGAGGTGAAGGCCTCCGATGCTGATCGCAAAAAGATTGCTGATGACGTCGCCTCGATCTATAAAGATTTTCTTACCAGTAATAACCTGCCAGATTTCATCAACGCCAATGCTGATAAAAAATACGACAGTACTTATAAGAAAAAAGGAAATTTCCCGGGAATAATTGATTCCACAGCCTTCTCTTCAAAACCCGGAACATTTTATCCTCCCTTTGAACTGAATAATGTCTGGTATATGGCAAAGATCCTTGATATCCAGGATCGCCCGGATAGCATGAAGGGATCTGTAATCTTATTCACCTTTGCCGGAAGTCCCCTGAAAGATGAAAATGTAAAGCGCACCAGAGAAGAGGCAAAATTCCGGGCCGACAGCATCCTGACAGTTCTTAAAAAGACGCCCGATAAATTCCGCGAGTTTGCCATGAAATATTCAGACTTTCCGTCAGCCAAGGACGACGGTGGAGACCTTAAGGATCTGGTCGATGGACAACCGTCTTATGGGATCTTCTTTAATAATGGATTAACGATGAAGCCCAATGAGATGAAGGTCGTTGAGACAAACGTCGGTGCTGCCATTTTCCGTTTGAACTCCAAGACCAAACCCATTCAAAAGGCCAGAATAGCCGTCCTTCAAAGAAACATCGAACCCAGTAACCTGACCTTCCAGGATACCTATCTGAAAGCAAGCGCCTTTGCGGGACAGAACCGCACAAAAGAAGCTTTTACAAAAGCATCGGCGGAACAAGGCATCCCGAGCAGGACTGCTGAAAACATAAGGGAAATGGATGATTTCATAACTGGTCTTGCTTCTGCCAGGGAAGTCGTACGGTGGGCTTATGCTGAAAACACTAAGATCGGTGAGGTATCTCCGGTATTCGATCTGACAGGGAAATATGTGATAGCCATATTAACCGGTATTACAGATAAAGGTTATATTCCGCTTGAAAAAATTAAAGACAGGATTGTACAGAGTGTCCGGAATGAGAAAAAGATCGCTATGCTTGCCGATAAAATGAGCAGATCCATGCAGACATTTAAAAATTTCACTCAGATTGCCATGGAGTTCCGTGCAAAGATAGATACTGCCAGGCTGACTTTTGGCGGGTATAATAATTCAGCCATTGGGCGCGAGCCGGAAATTATCGGCCAGCTCTTTTCCTGCAAGACAGGTGTACCCTTAGGTCCTCTTCAGGGGAAATACGGCGTTTACGTAGTTACAATTGACAACATCATTAACCCGCCCGTGAAAACGGATTTCGGCGGCGAAAAAATGCAGGCGCAGTCCCTCTTTGAAAACCGTGCAAGTGGAATGATCTTTGAAACAATTAAGAAAGCGGCAAAGATCAGGGATAACAGAAAAAATTACTTCTGATAATCAGTCCGGACCGGAATTGTCATCTTTTATACTGAACATAGATGTCCGTGGTCTTTATAGCCCATTGTTCACCGCTTTTTGAATAGGCTTTCAGTGTGACAGTGTATGTCATGGTTATGGTATCCTTATATATGTGAACAGGGTCGGTGGCAGAGGAAGAACTGTTATCGCCGAAGTTCCATAGATAAGAAGAGGCATTCTGGGAAAGATTGTGGAAGGTGACAGTATCCGGAACAATGGAATCATTCCTGCTAAAAGAAAAATTCGCTGAAGGAACATTTTCTTTCTTATAGCAACCCGATCCTGCCAGGATCAGAAAGACCACAGCAATCAATAAAAGTCGTTGTTTCATCTTCTATTCTGCCAATATCTGAACATGGTTTTCCAAAACCTCGATCACCCCGCCGTTGATGTCAAAAAAAAGTTCATTTTCTCCTTTGATCTCAACTTTGATTCTGCCTTTTTGCAAAACAGATATGAGCGGCGCGTGGTTGTTCATTATTTCAAAGGATCCATCGATGCCGGGTAACTGTACAAGGTGAACATGATCCCCTGTATACAGGACATTATCCGGTGTGATGATGTTAAGCTTCATGAGTTATTCAACCTTACATGTTTTCACTCAGTATCCTTTTTCCTTTTTCTATCGCTTCTTCAATGGTTCCTACAAGGTTAAATGCTGATTCCGGGTATTCGTCTACTTCGCCGTTAAGGATCATATTAAATCCCTTGATTGTATCTTCGATATCCACAAAAACGCCGGGAGTCCCGGTAAATTGTGTTGCAACATGAAAAGGCTGGGAGAGAAAACGCTGAACGCGTCGTGCCCGGTGAACGATAAGCTTATCCTCATCCGATAATTCATCCATCCCGAGGATGGCAATGATATCCTGAAGCTCTTTATACCGCTGAAGGATTTTTTTCACATTCTGGGCAGTCTTGTAATGTTCTTCCCCGACAATTTCGGCAGTCAGTATCCTGGAAGTAGAGTCAAGTGGGTTGACAGCGGGATAAATTCCAATCTCAAATATTTTACGGTCAAGTACCGTCGTGGCATCAAGATGTGCGAAGGTAGTTGCAGGCGCCGGGTCAGTGAGGTCGTCGGCAGGTACATAAACAGCCTGGACAGAGGTAATGGAACCTCTCTTTGTAGAAGTAATACGTTCCTGCATGATTCCCATTTCCGTTGCCAGCGTGGGTTGATAACCAACTGCTGAAGGCATCCTGCCAAGGAGTGCCGACACTTCGGATCCTGCCTGGGAGAACCGGAATATATTATCAATAAAGAAAAGGATATCGTGACCTGTGGATTCTTCATCGCCATCGCGGAAATATTCTGCCAGAGTAAGACCCGATAAGGCTACGCGTGCACGGGCGCCGGGAGGTTCATTCATTTGTCCGAATACAAGCGTCGCCTGGCTTTGAAGGAGTTCTTTATGGTCGACCTTGGAAAGATCCCATCCGCCTTTTTCCATATCCGCCAGGAATTCCTTTCCATACCTAATGACACCTGATTCTATCATTTCACGCAACAGGTCATTCCCTTCACGGCTTCTTTCTCCTACCCCTCCGAAAACAGACATTCCGGAATATTTCTTGGCGATATTGTTGATCATTTCCATGATGATCACCGTCTTCCCGACCCCTGCACCGCCAAATAAGCCGATCTTGCCACCCTTTGAATACGGCTCGATCAGGTCGATAACCTTGATCCCCGTAAAAAGAATTTCTTTCTGTGTTGACAGATTCTCAAACAATGGAGGTTCACGGTGTATCGGATAGGTACGCTCTTCTGATACCTTCCCGAGTCCATCGATGGGTTTACCAATGACGTTGAAAAGTCTTCCACGGATCTGTTCACCGATGGGCATCGAGATGGGGCCACCCCTTAGCGTTACATCCATACCCCGGCGAAGTCCGTCAGTTGAATCCATGGCAATGGTACGGACTTTATTTTCCCCGATGTCGTACTCGCACTCCAACACCACTGCGTTGCCATCATTGTTAATCACTTGCAACGCATCATAGATATCAGGTAATTTAACGTTTTCATCGAACTCAACATCTACAACCGGACCGATGATCTGGGCAATTTTTGCGACTTTTTTATATTCCATGTTGGCTTTTAGAAATTTGCGCAAAGATAAAAGAAGTCCGCCATTTATAATAATTTTTTATTTCAAAGGTTATTATTATTCCTTAGATTTGTGCGGTTTAAAAATAAAAGTTATTTATCAAGAAACAGGTACCTATGAAGTATTTTACTGTTTTACTCCTGACTTTTCTTTTACCTTTTTTTAGTTTTTCCCAGCAGAACATTCCAAATATAATTGACACTGTTGAGACTGATAGCGGAGCCGTGGTGCTCTATCGTAACCATACCTGGGAATATCTGGAAAATGAGCCGGTGATGATGTCACAGGAAGAAGATTCGACAGGATTATTTTCGCATTGCTGGATCAACGACCAGGTATTTGCGTACATGGGTTCCACCAAACGGGATTCGATAAAGGACACTCTTCTTACACTTATTTCAAATACAAGGACATTCCACCCCCCCATCATTGGAAGGATTTTCCGGGGTTTTTCCTATGTACACAAGGGAATGGATCTTTCCCTTAAAAAAGGAGACAGTGTGAGTGCTGCATTTGACGGTGTGGTAAGGTATGCGAAATACAACCGGGGTGGGTTTGGCAATCTTGTCATCCTGCGTCATTACAATGGGCTTGAAACCTATTATGCGCATCTTTCAAAACTCAAGGTCGTGACAAATCAAGTAGTGAAGGCAGGTGATGTCGTTGGACTTGGGGGGTCTACAGGCCGGAGCCGTTCTCCCCATCTTCATTTTGAAGTCAGGTATAAGGATATTCCCCTCGATCCGCAACGGGTGATCGATTTCGATAACCATAAACTGATCTCCGAGCGCTTCCCGGTTACCAGGAACGTATTTTACCCTTCAGATTATGACGGCAAGGCAGTCTACTACGTTATAAGGTCAGGAGATACGCTTGCACGGATAGCGAAAAAATGCCATACTTCGGTTAAGGAAATTTGTGCGATCAATAAGATCAAAGCCACTACCCTCCTGAGGATAGGAAGATCGATTCGTGTAAAATAGATGGAAAACAGGTCAAATCCCTAAGCGGTCTGTTTCTCTTTTACTTCCGGAACAGCAGTTTGTGATTCTTTTTGCGGTTTAAATAACTTACGTTGAAAAAGGATCAGCATTAAAACGCCGGTGGTTATTGAGGAATCAGCAATATTGAAGATGGGGCTGAAAAACACAAACTCCTCGCCTCCATAAAATGGAAACCATGACGGGAACCTGGTTTCGATGATCGGGAAGTAAAGCATATCTACGACTTTTCCATGCAGGAATCCTGCGTACCCGCCACCTTTTGGAAAGAGTGTTGCAACTTGATTTATAGCGATGCCGGATGGATCGTTGAAGATCAACCCGTAAAACATACTGTCGATAATATTTCCTATCGCCCCGGCCATGATAAGGGAGACACAAACGACCAGGCCTGTACTCCTATTTTGTTTTATGATCCTGCTGAGCCACCAGCCGATAAGGATCACTGCAATGATCCTGAACAGGCTGAGAAACAATTTCCCGGAATCGCCTCCAAAGCTCATCCCATAGGCCATTCCTTCATTTTCAGTAAAATGGAAGTAAAACCAGTGATCGAAAATTCTATGGCTTTCCCCCAGGAACATGGTCGTTTTTATAAAAAACTTCAATGCCTGATCCAGAATTAAGACCAGTAAAATAATGAGAACAGCCTTTTTCAAAGATCAATAAATATTGGAATGAGTATCATCGGTTCAGTTAGAACTTTGGCTGGGCTGTGTCGGAGGTACAGTCACAACGGTTTGTTGCCGTTTGGCTTCAATGCTCAGCGTAGCATGAGGTACAATCCGTAACCGGTCTTTCGGGATCAATTTTCCGGTTGCCCTGCAAATGCCATATGATTTATTCTCAATCCGGATAAGGGCATTCTCCAGGGCTTTGATGAATTTCGATTGCCGGGCTGCAAACTTGCTGTTCTCCTCCTTGGAAAACACCTGGTAGCCTTCTTCAAGAACCTTAAAGGTTGGTGAAGTGTCATTGGTGTCATGATCATTCCCCGTTGTATATGATTCAGTAAGCAACTTCAGGTCGTTATGAGCTTTTTCGAGTTTGCTGAGAATAATCTGCCTGAACTCCTCCAGTTCCTCATCCGAATAACGGGTCTTCACCTGTTCTGAAGTGGCTTTTTCTTTCTTTACCTTCACACTCGCTGCTTTTTTCATTATTTGTCAGTTTTTAAAATAAAATCTAAAGTTAATAATTAAACATCATTTATTTCGGAAAATTTAAACAGGCGGATCATTTTACAGCCGCCTGTTCCGTACTCACTCTCTGCACTAAAATTTCTACCGATAATGTATCCGTCAATTCAATTACATCCTTTTCCGGAATATCAATACTTTTAACAATTTCAAAGGATTTAGCCAGAATTTCGGAGCAAATGTACGTCAAATTATTTTGTATGGCTAGATTAATCTCATCGTTTCCCCGTAATTTAACATTGATCTTATCTGTCACTTCGAAATCCTTGTCCTTGCGTAGGTTCTGGATTCTGTTGATAAGCTCGCGAGCAATCCCTTCCTGAAGAAGCAACGGTATGATCGTTGTATCGAGGGCAACTGTCAGGTTTCCTGCCACAGCCACCTGCAGTCCCGGGATGTCATCCGAGATGACCTCAATATCATCCAGTGTGATCCTTATATCCTGGTGATCGATAGAAAAGGTGTATTCTCCCTTTTTCTCAAAATCACTGATATCAGCCTGACCCAGGTTCACAAGGTGTTCTGCGATGTTTTTCATCAACTTTCCGAATCTGGGGCCTAGCTTTTTAAAATTCGGTTTGATCCTTTTTGACAGTATATTGGAAGTATCTTCTATATATTCAATATTCTTGACATTCACTTCCGACATGATCAGGTTTTTTACCTGATTTACCTGTTCTTTCATGGACTCGCTTAACACGGGGATCATGATCTTCCCTAGAGGTTGCCTGACCCTGATGTTGGCTTTCTTTCTTAGTGAAAGCGCCATGGAACAGATCTTCTGGGCCAGTTCCATGCGTTCCTCAAGGGCAGGATCGAGCATGCTGACATCCCGGTCCGGGAAACTGGTGAGATGAACAGATTCAACATCTTTCCGTTTTGTGGCCCCGTTAAGATCGATAAACAGCCTATCCATGAAAAATGGGGAAATCGGGGCAGCCAGCTGTGCGATAGTTTCCAGGCAACGGTACAAAGTCTGGTAAGCGGAAATCTTATCCGTGGAATACTCTCCTTTCCAGAATCTCCTGCGGGAAAGTCTTACATACCAATTACTGAGATGCTCATCAACAAAATCCGCAATTGCTCTTCCTGCCTTTGTAGGTTCATAATCGTCATAAAAACCATCAACCTGTCCGATCAGGGTATTCAGTTCGGAAAGGATCCAGCGATCAAGTTCAGGACGCTGTTCATATCCCACTTCCGGCTCTGTATAATCAAACCTGTCGATGTTGGCATAGAGGGTGAAAAAGGCATAAGTGTTATAAAGTGTGCCAAAGAACTTGTGCTGCACTTCCGTAATGCCATCCGTATCGAATTTCAGGTTGTCCCAGGGCTGGGAATTGGTTAGCAGATACCATCGCAAAGCATCGGGACCGTACTTTATGATCGTTTCAAAAGGATCTACTGCATTGCCTAGGCGTTTCGACATTTTATTACTATCACGGTCAAGAACTAACCCGTTGGATACACAGGTCCTGAAAGCTACACTTTCAAAAAGCATGACCGAAATGGCATGGAGGGTATAAAACCATCCGCGGGTCTGATCAACTCCTTCTGCAATGAAATCTGCCGGGTAATATTCTTCCAGTTTTTGCGATTTATCAAAGGGATAATGATACTGGGCAAATGGCATGGCTCCAGAGTCAAACCACACATCAATAAGATCTGGTTCGCGGAACATTTTTTTACCGTCACCGGAAATCAACACGATATCATCGACAAAAGGACGATGCAGGTCAAAGGTGCTATAGGTTTCAAAAGTAACATCACCAGCCACGACATGATCCAGGGGATTGGTCTTCATGAATCCCGTCCTTACCGATTTCTCTATTTCCTCTTTCAGCTGGGCAACCGAACTGATGCATATCTCGCTGGATCCGTCTTCTGTTTTCCATATCGGCAGCGGTGTTCCCCAGAAACGGGAACGTGACAGGTTCCAATCGACAAGATTTTCAAGCCAGTTCCCGAATCGGCCAGTCCCTGTTGATTCCGGTTTCCAGTTGATTGTTTTGTTCAGGCTTATCATCAGGTCCTTATATGCTGTAGTACGGATAAACCAAGAATCCATGGGATAATACAATATGGGTTTATCGGTCCTCCAGCAATGCGGATATGAGTGCTCATATTTCTCGGTTTTGAATGCTTTGTTTTCTTTTTTCAGTTTTACGATCAGGTCAATATCTACGGGGGTGTCTGTGGCCGGATCAAAATGTTCATCGTATTCTGTCCTTACATATCTTCCGGCAAATTCTGCCATCTCTTCCGTGAATTTTCCCTGCCTGTCAACAAGGGTGAGTGAGCCCAGGCCATATTGTTTACCGACCCTGAAGTCGTCAGCTCCAAAGCTGGGTGCGATATGAACAATACCGGTACCATCTTCTGTGGTGACAAAATCGCCCAGCACTACCCTGAAAGGATTTCCGTCTTCGGGCTGTGCATAGGGGAGCAATTGTTCAAAGTGTATCCCCTCGAAAACCTCGCCCTTGAAATGGGGTCCGGCTACGAAAGGAATATTCTTCTGACCTTCTTCATATTTTTCAAGTTCCAGTCCTGCATTCTTTTCAGGAAAATACTGGTTGATCAGTTCTTTTGCAAGAATGACGGTCTGTTTCCGGAAAGTGTAAGGATTATAAGACTTGACCAGGATATAATCGATATCTTTCCCCATCGCCAGGCCGGTGTTCGATGGCAATGTCCATGGAGTAGTCGTCCAGGCAAGAATATAAAGTTCGCCAAACAGGTCCCTGAACAAGAATTCAGATTTTTCATCTCTGATAACCTTAAACTGAGCAACTACCGTGTTATCTTTCACCATACGGTAAGCGCCCGGCTGGTTGAGCTCATGGGTACTGAGACCCGTTCCAGCTGCCGGAGAGTAAGGCTGGATAGTAAAACCCTTGTAAAGTAATCCCTTTTCATAAAGCCTGCCAAGAAGGTACCATACGCTCTCAATGTACTTGTTGTCAAAGGTGATATAAGGGTCGTCCAGGTTAAGCCAGTAACCCATTTTCACGGTCAGGTCATCCCAGAGATCCTTGTATTTCATCACTTCCTTGCGGCATTCTTTGTTATAATCCTCTATTGAAATACTTTTGCCGATATCTTCCTTGGTAATTCCCAGTTTTTTCTCGACGGCAATTTCGACAGGCAACCCATGTGTATCCCATCCCGCTTTGCGGTGAACATAGAAGCCCTTCATTGTTTTATACCGGCAGAAAATGTCTTTGATCGCCCTGGCCATAACATGATGGATCCCGGGTATGCCATTGGCTGATGGTGGTCCTTCATAAAAAATGTAAGGAGTGTTGCCTCTGGTCATCCCGAGACTCTTCTCAAAAATACCATGCTTTTCCCAGTATGCCCGGATCTCATCTCCGGTCTTTGGAAGGTCAAGGTTCTTATATTCAGGATATTTTGTTTTCATCAACTCCTGGTGCCACGGGTAAAAAACGTGCAAAAGTATAAAAAAAACCAATAAGTTGTTAGAAATGAAACGGGCCATCTTCTGATTCTCATTTTTGGTATAATGAATAAAATAAATGATAACTTTACATAGCAAAAGATGAAAGCAGAAAAGAAACGGCACTTTACTATCCCGGTATTCATACCAATGGAAGCCTGTCCTTTTCACTGCATCTTCTGTGACCAGAACCGGATCACCGGAAAAATGACAGTGCCTTCTCTAAAGGATGTGATCAATATCCTTCATCAGCATCTGACCACCCTGCCGGAAAAGAATGCTGAAATTGAAGTGGGATTCTTCGGGGGTACTTTTACCGGCCTTCCCCCTGTAAAGCAAAGGGCCTGGCTTGATGCAATTCTTCCTTTTATTGAAAATGGAAGGATACATGGAATAAGGCTTTCCACACGTCCTGATTTTATCTCAAGGGAGGTGCTGGATTTATTAAGTGAATACCAAGTAAAGACGATCGAACTCGGAGTACAGTCGATAGACAATGAGGTACTGAAAAGATCCGGAAGGGGTCATACTTCATATGATACAGAAAGTGCCTCAAAGATGATTCTCAGTGCAGGATTTTCATTAGGATTGCAAATGATGATTGGCTTGCCGGGTGATACCCGGGAAAAATCGATAGCCACTGCAAAGAAGATTGTTGAATTGGGAGCCAGCGAGGCACGGATTTACCCGGTAATTGTCATTAAAGGCACATTGCTTGAAGAGCTCTTTCAGGAAGGGAAATATATCCCATTGGAGCTGGAAGAGGCCATAGAGACGACAAAAAATGTCATGCGGATTTTTGATGAGTCGGACGTCAGAATTATCCGCATCGGCCTTCATCCGTCAGAAGGGTTACTTAACAGGAACGATTATGTTGCCGGTCCTTTTCATCCCTCATTCCGGGAGTTGGTGATGACTTCAGTCTGGACCGATCGTTTTGCAGGCTTGCTTAATGAAAAGTCCGGAAGTACCATTGAGATCCGGGTAAATCCGGCAGATCTGCATCATGCCATCGGGTATTCCGGGAAGAACCGTAAATTGTTTGAAAAACATTTCCGGACTGTGAAGTTCCGGACAGATCCGGAGGTAAAAGAAAAAACTTTTTATGCTGATAATCGTCGATAAAAAGATCCCACGAGAAGCAAAAGACAAATTATCCGTCTTGGATACAGTCCTGGACCTTGAAACGAATGGGATCGTTTACCCGGCTGTTTCCGGTCATCCCGATATATTTTTCTGCAAAACTCCCCAGAAGCTTGTTATCTCTCCAAGTCTTCCCGAGAAGTATGTTCAAGATTTAGAAAAACATAATGTTAGCTATATTCCCGGAAGCCGGGCATCCGGCATCCGGCATCCGGCATCAAGTTATTATAACGCAGCTGTCAGCGATCGTTACCTTATTCATCGCTTGGAATACACCGATCCGGTCATTCTTCAGAATTGCCATACCCTAAAAAAAATTGCGGTAAAACAGGCTTATACCCGCTGTAACCTTCTGCTGCTTAAAGATGATCATTATCTCACTTCCGATCCCGGAATTCATAAAAACCTGCAGCGGGCGGGATTAGCGGGGATCCTTGTTTCAACAGAAGGGATCCTTCTTCCTGGTTTCCCGAATGGATTTATCGGCGGCGCGATGGGAATACAGAACAATATTGTTCATGTCACAGGAAGTCTTTCATATTTCCCGGAAGGTGCTGTTGTAAGGAAATTTCTGGAGGATCTGAAATACGGGATTAATGAGCTTTATGAGGGTCCGTTGTTTGACGGTGGTGGGATTCTGTTCCTTTAAGAATACTTCTGTTTTTGGATTTATCAATCCAGGGAAGAAAAAAGCCGGTCTCAGGAATTATAAGCCCACCTGACCCAGATCGCACCCCATGTAAATCCTCCGCCAAAAGCAGCAAGGATGATATTATCCCCTTTCCTCAATTGGTTCTCCCACTCCCAGAGGCACAAAGGAATTGTTGCGCCGGTTGTATTCCCGTAACGCTCAATGTTCACCATCACCTTATCCTTCCCCAGGCCTATCCTCTTGGCTGTTGCATCAATGATCCTCAGATTTGCCTGGTGGGGTACCAGCCAGGCTATATCTTCCGATTTCAGGTTGTTTTTCTCCATGATCTCTGCAGAGACATCCGCCATTTTGGTCACTGCAAATTTAAAAACAGCCTGTCCTTCCTGGTAGATGTAATGCTCGCGTGCATCAACAGTGTCATGTGAAGGGGGTTTCACTGAACCTCCTGCTTTCATATGGAGATGAGGCATACCAGATCCATCCGACATCAGGATGGAATCCATGATGCCTAAATCTTCAGTTGTCGGTTCAAGCAGGAGTGCTCCTGCCCCGTCCCCGAACAGTACACAGGTTTCCCTGTTGGTGTAATCGGTAATTGACGACATTTTATCCCCACCCACTACGATCACTTTTTTATAACTACCGGTCTCAATGAACTTGGATGCCGTAACGATGGCATAAAGAAGCCCTGAACAGGCGGCATTCATATCAAAACTGAATGCATTTTTGATCCCTGCCTTGTCGGTGATGACATTTGCTGTGGCAGGAAACATCATATCCGGTGTCACAGTGGCACAGATCAGCATGCCGATCTCATCTGGTGAAGTCCCTGTTTTTGCAAGCAACCCCTTCACGGCTTCAGTACACAAGTCTGAGGTTCCAAGTCCGTCGCCTTTTAATATGTGCCGCTCCCTGATGCCCGTCCGTGTAATTATCCATTCATCAGTGGTATCTACCATTTTTTCAAGTTCCTGGTTGGTAAGAATATAAGGCGGAACATATCCATGAATCCCTGTGATGGCAGCTCTGATCTTCGTCATGAATAGAAAATTAAAAATTCATTGGAATAATAGGTTGATTAAATGTTATTCAATGCAAACCGTTCAAGGGCATGTTTTATTTTCTGCGTAAGCTTAGCATCATGTATTTCTTTCGACGTAAGTATCATATTCCGGATCGCTGTGCTGTTTGATATACCATGGCCAACCAGGACTGTAGAATTGAGACCCAGGATCGGGGTTCCTCCATATATTTCATAATTAAACCGGTCAAGATATGAGTCCTTCATTCCTCTTTTTAAAAAGACCCTGTACATGGCTTCGATCTGTTTAAGAAGAATATTACCAACAAATCCATCACAAACAATGACATCGACGTTATCCCGGAATAATTCTCTTCCTTCCACATTCCCGATAAAATTATAGGTCTTCGATTCTTTCATCAGCTGGAAAGCCAGTTGGGTGGTAAGGCTTCCCTTTTTCTCTTCCGATCCGATATTCAGAAGGCCGACCCGTGGATTATTCACATGGAAAACATTTTCTGCAAACAGGGATCCCAGGAGTCCGAACTGGTACATCATATCCGGTTTGCTGTCAGGATTTGTGCCAACATCGATCAAGACACATTGACCCCCGGTTTCTTTAGGAATGTACCCGGGTGTACTGGGACGTAAAATGCCCTGGATGGTATTGACATTGTATATAGACCCGACCATCATGGCTCCACTGGATCCTGCACTTGCAAATGCCTGGATCTCTTTATGCTTAAGCATCCTGAATCCGACTGAAATACTTGAATTTGGCTTGTTAAGCAAGGCTTTGGTCGGTTGCTCATCCATCCCGATGAGATCGGGAGCATTGACAATATCAAATATGGAAGGATTGATTTTTTCTTCTTTCAGGAAATCCAGGATGACCTCCTGGTCACCGATCAGAACAATACGATCAGATTCCGGTAATACTCTTTGCGCCAAAATCGCACCCTGAAGCGTAGCTTTTGGTGCAAAATCACCTCCTAAAACATCTAATCCGATTCTCATTCGTCTAAAATTATAGTACTGATCTGAATGATGGCCCTAAAGAAGATTGATCAGTTTTTCCTAAACCCGGATAGTTCCAATATTTGATCATATGTTCAGGAATAAATGTGATCTGAATGTGGATTATTCAGCAGCAGCCTTCACAATGGCTTGTTTCCCACGGTAATACCCGCACTCAGGGCAAACCCTGTGGTACAGAACAGGTGATCCGCAATTTGAACACAACCCAACTGTCGGAGCTACCGCTTTATAATGGGTCCTTCTCTTATCTCTCCGGGTAGTGGAGATCTTGTGTTTCGGATGTGGCATAACTTACAATTTATAAATAAAAGTTTATAGTTTACGATTTTTCTTTAACCGCGCCAATGCTTCCCATCTTGGATCGGGTTCAGACGGGGATGAAAAGTTTTCGAGCCGGTAAATGGTTTCTGCATTACAGGTACTTTCTCCATTCTCATCTTCGGGATGTACCCTGCGGACAGGCATGGATAAATGAATATATTCATAAATAAACGGACCAATGTCAAAATGGTTCTCACCGACAGGTACCACCTGTATTTCTTCGCTTTCCTCATGAAAGTCATTCCCGAATTTCAGGATTAGCCGTTCATTTCCTTTGATGGGCAGGTCGAATGGTTCATAGCACCTGTCACAGAGAACCCTTACCCGTCCTTCGAAATTAAAGTGAAAAACGAGTAAGTCATCTTCTTTTTCAATGAACAGGTGCAGATCAACGTGCCCATTCTTTATCTCAGAATATTCAAAATGTTCAAAGAACGAATCATCAATTATAAAGTCGAACTGATGAGATCCAGGCTTTAACCCTGTCACGGGGATAATGAATTGTGTCAGATAATTCATCAGTACCTCCCTTCCATCAAAAAGCTCGCAAAAGTAAAAATTAATCTTATGAATAACAAATGTTTATTTCAAGGCTCTTTGCTAATACCTTTGCTGATTGACAACTTTCCCGTACATTTACGGTGTTCATTTTACTTATAAGCAATGTCCTTTTTTTTATTAACTTAATTAACTAACTCCCTTCACCTCCGATCCTTAAGGACAAAAGGACCGGGGCTGAGGCCAAAAACCAAACTCTATGTTTAACAAACTTATTGCAGGGATGCTCCCGTTTATGCCAAAAAAACTGGTATGGCTCTTCTCCAAAAGATACATCGCCGGTGAAACAATAGAAGATGCCATCAGGGTATCAAAAGAATTGAATGCACAGGGAATAAAGGTCACCATTGACCTCCTTGGGGAATTTATAAAGGACCTGAAAGAGGCTGAAGAGAACCGGGACACCTACCTTCAGATCATTGACCGGATCCAGTCTGAAAAGATCGATGGGAATTACTCAGTAAAACCCACCTTCTTCGGTCTCTTGCTGAATGAAGAGATCTGCTATCAGAATATCCGCCAGGTCGTGGCAAAGGCTGCAGGATACGACAATTTTGTACGTATCGACATGGAAGATTCTCCATGCACTGACCGTGAAATCGTCCTCTTCCGGAAACTAAAGAACGAATTCCCCGGACATGTCGGACTGGTTCTGCAAGCCTATCTCCGCCGGACCCTGGACGATATTAAAAACCTGGAAAATATACATACCCAGCAGGCTCCCCTGAATTTCCGTCTGTGCAAAGGCATTTATGTGGAACCTGAAGCAATTGCCTATAAGAAATACAAGGAGATTGACGATCATTACCTGGAAGATCTCGAATACATGATCAGCAAGGGAATGTATCCTGGCATCGCCACACACGACAAGCCTCTCGTGGAAGGAGCATATCAGCTGATCAGCAAATACCAACTGCCAAAAAAGGCATATGAATTTCAGATGCTCTATGGAGTGACCCCTGAATTACGTAAGACCATTGTAGAAAAAGGCCACAACATGAGGGTATATGTGCCCTTCGGAAAGAAATGGTTTGGATACTCCACAAGAAGACTCAAGGAAAACCCAAAAATGGCAAGCCTCATTATTAAAGCCCTGTTTATCCGGAAGTAAACAATCGTAACACGTTTACCGGATTCGCGTATCCTGGTTTGAAGTTTCTATTCTCTTACTTCCAATCAAATAAATATCATTATTTTACATCATTTACTTGGATATTAATTAAAAAATTTTTAGTATCTTTGCACACTCAATAAATTCTAGGAAAAGTAAAAGGAGGTTATGGAAAAAGCAAAAGTTCTGTTTGTTGCTCAGGAGATCGTGCCCTATCTGAAAGAAAGCCATATGGGCCACATCGGCAGGCATCTGCCACAAGGCATCCAGGAAAGAGGCAAAGAAATCCGCACATTTATGCCACGTTACGGCCACATCAATGAACGTAGGAACCAGCTCCATGAAGTGATCCGACTTTCCGGAATGAATCTCATCATCGATGATACCGATCATCCCCTCATCATCAAAGTAGCCTCTATCCAACAAGCCCGGATGCAGATCTATTTTATCGACAATGAAGACTACTTCCAGCGGAAATTCATGTTTACAGACAAGAACAATAAATTCTTCAAAGACAACGACGAAAGAGCTATCTTTTACTCCAGGGGCGTGCTGGAGACCGCAAAAAAACTTGGCTGGGGTCCTGATATCGTTCATTGCCATGGTTGGATCACCAGCCTTATCCCACTCAATATCAAACGTGCCTATAGAGATAACCCCCTGTTTACAGATTCCAAAGTAATTTATTCGATTTATGACGATGACTTCCCCGATATGCTGAATAAGGATTTCGCGAATAAAATCAAAATGGAAGGCATCACAACAAAGGACCTCAAACACTATAAAAACCCAAACTACGTTAGTATGATCAAAGCAGCGGTCGATTTTTCAGACGGGATCATTTTCGGCTCTCCTAAAATCAACCCTGAACTTAAGAGATATGTCAAAGAATCCGGGAAACCGCACCTCGAATTTCAACCCATGGATAAATATATCGATGCCTATTCAGCTTTCTATGATGAGATTCTTGTCAGCGAGTCGGTTGAAGTTGACTAAGTACGGAACCTTTTAAACTTGTTTCCTTTGAAATCGAATTTTATCCGGATTATCCCCATTCCTGCTCTTCTTGTTATCCTTATCTTCTTTGTTTATTCCTGTAATAAGAACCCTTACCAGGTAGGGTTAAACCTTCTTCCTGCTTCCGATACACTGAATATCAAGACTATTGATACCAGTACCATTGTGGCATATTCAGTTCTGCAGGATACCGTCCGCACCGACGAAGCCAACGAGAGCTTACTTGGATCTTTGATGGATCCGGTTTTCGGATCCACAACAGTCGGCTTCTATATGCAATACAATCTTTCCGCAATAACGCCCGATTTCGGAACCAATCCTGTTCTTGATTCCGCTGTTTTGTCAATCCCATATGGAAGTATCTATGGCGATAGTACTGCCTTGCAAAGATTAAAAGTCTATGAGATCAGTCAGACTTTCTACTATGATACCCTTTATTATTCAAATAGTACCTTGCAAACTTATCCGCTGTTGCTTGCTGATTATTCATTTGTACCCAGGCGATATGACAGCCTGACCATTGGCGGAGTAAAGACATTGGCCCATATCCGGGTCAACCTGGGCAAATATTCAAATTATTTTGGAAATAAGATCCTCACCGCACCTGCAGCTGCATTGAGCACGAACGCCGATTTTCTTCTGTTCATGAAAGGACTGTATATAGAATCGCAAAGGTCTGATTATGGTGGCGCTTTATTATCTTTTGACCCGACAAACGCATATTCCGAAGTTCTTATTTATTATCACAATGAAGCTAATGATTCCCTGTCGTTCATACTTCCCGGAAATTCAATAAGTGCCCGTTTCAACCATTTCGATCACAATAATTACTTAAATGCATCTCCCGGGTTCAGGCAACAGGTGCTTCAGCATGATTCGGCCCTCGGAAAGACTGCTCTTTACATCCAGGGGTTAGCAGGGGTACGGGTCAAACTTCGCCTTCCTTTCCTTAAGAGTTTAGGGAAATCAGGAAAGATCGCCATTAACAGTGCAATACTTACCTTTAAAAATTCACAGACCGATACCACGCTGGCACCTCCCGTAACCTTAACCCTGCTGACCATCGATTCGACAGGTGCCCTCAGCTTCCTTCCTGACTACAGCGAGGGAAGCGGTTTCGCCGGCGGAGGCTACCACATTGATACACGAACCTATTTCTTCAGGATCACACGATATATACAACAGGTCCTCGACGGGAAAATTAAAAATACAGACATGTTTCTTCAGGCCAATGATCCCACTGCTGCTGTCCTGGTCACCAACCGCGTGGTATTGACCGGCACCAAGCCGCATCTTCCCGTGCTTTCCTCTGACAAGGTCAATTTGCAGATTATTTATACCCGCCTGCACTAACTTCCTGCTTAAGCGTTGATCAATTCCCCGGGAATCTTCTGTTTCATTTTTGACTTTCTGTTTAAAATCTTCTACCTTTGATCCCTCTTAGTCAGGATTATGTGTGGAATAGTAGCCTATATCGGTCCGAGAGATGCTTATCCTATCCTCATTAAAGGGCTTCACCGTTTGGAATATCGTGGATATGACAGTGCTGGAGTCTGCCTTTTAAATGATGCCTTGCATATCTATAAATGCAAAGGAAAAGTATCGGAACTTGAACAATGCATTGAAGGTAAAGATACCTCGGGGAAAATAGGCATGGCTCATACCCGTTGGGCAACGCATGGCGAGCCCAGCCAGATAAATGCCCATCCCCATTTTTCGGGAAATAAAAGCCTGGCAATCATCCATAACGGGATCATCGAAAATTATGCCACCCTCCGCAGTGAATTGAGAAATCGTGGATATACCTTTATCAGTGAGACAGATACGGAGGTGCTCATTCACCTTATTGAAGACATTAAGGAAAATGAAAAGGTAGATCTGGCAGAGGCCGTCCGCATTGCGCTTAACCAGGTGATCGGAGCCTATGCAATTGTGGTGATATCAAAGGATGACCCTGACCTTCTCGTCGCTGCCCGTAAAGGCAGCCCTTTGGTGATCGGCATCGGGAAAGATGAATTTTTCATTGCCTCGGATGCGACACCGATCGTTGAATATACAAACAACGTCGTATTCCTGAATGATGAGGAGATCGCAATTATAGGCCGTAACAAGAAATTAAAGATCATAACCATCAAGAACCAGGATAAAACTCCCTATATCGAGAAACTCGAGCTCAGTCTTTCTTCCCTCGAGAAAGGAGGTTTTGATCATTTCATGCTGAAAGAAATCTATGAACAACCCCGGTCGCTACTCGACAGTATGCGCGGACGGGTACATCCTGAACAGGGTATCATCTCTCTTGGTGGAATACGTGAGTATGAACAAAAACTGATCAATGCAAAGCGGATAATAATCACTGCATGCGGAACTTCCTGGCACGCCGGACTGGTTGGTGAATACCTGTTAGAAGATCTTGCAAGGATTCCTGTTGATGTTGAGTATTCCTCTGAATTCCGATACCGGAATCCGATCATTTCTGAAGAAGACATCCTGATCGCCATCTCACAATCGGGAGAAACAGCCGATACACTCGCGGCCGTGGAACTGGCCAAAGCGAAAGGGGCAACAGTCCTGGGCATCTGCAACGTGGTCGGTTCATCCATTGCCAGGGCTACCCATGCAGGCATCTATACCCATGCAGGCCCTGAGATCGGTGTAGCTTCCACAAAAGCGTTTACCTCACAGGTAGTCGTGCTCACCCTGATGGCCCTGAAGATCGCGAGGAAAAAAGGAACCATCACCCAGTCTCGTTTTTTCCAGATCCTCTCGGAATTGGAAGCCATTCCCGATAAAGTAGAGGCCACCCTCAGGAAAAATGATGAGGTAAAAGTGATCGCAGACATTTATAAAGATGCACGGAATTTTCTTTACCTGGGGCGAGGTTACAATTTTCCAGTCGCACTGGAAGGAGCACTCAAACTTAAGGAGATCTCTTACATCCATGCTGAAGGCTACCCTGCCGCCGAGATGAAACATGGCCCCATCGCACTCATCGATGACCATATGCCGGTGGTAGTAATCGCCACAAAGAAAGGCACCTACGAAAAGGTGATCAGCAATATTCAGGAGGTCAGGGCACGCAAGGGCAAGATCATCGCAATTATCAATGAAGGTGATGACGTCGTAAAAAAAATGGCTGATCACTACATCGAAATCCCTGATACAGAGGAATTTCTGATACCCCTGCTCGCCACGATACCCCTGCAGCTTCTCTCCTACCATATCGCCGTTATGCGTAAATGCAATGTCGATCAACCCAGGAACCTTGCAAAATCAGTTACGGTGGAGTAGTATGGAAGGGTAGTGAGTTGGTCGGGTTGATTGACGGGGGTTTTCTGAGGTTTTGATATAAGACACTTACCTGACTTTTCCTTTCTCACATTATTTACTGGTTGAAATACG
>Ga0181533_1001869_pt1 | contig 25916 bp, 27 predicted proteins | sample PEATcosm2014_Bin_45_FD_119772 | JGI IMG/M metagenome (GOLD analysis project Ga0181533, IMG submission 119772) | Peatland microbial communities from MTU Mesocosm Facility, Houghton, MI, USA - PEATcosm2014_Bin11_60_metaG | ecosystem: Environmental > Terrestrial > Soil > Wetlands > Peat | place...
CGTCCCAGCCAAGGGCCTCGAAGAATGGGTCGATAAACTCGTGGCGCACCTGAGTTTCATTGTATTGCCCGGATTTGTAGGCTGTAAAATTGCTATTGAAGCGTTCTACCAGGTCAAGGATTATCTGCGGAGCAGGCATTAAGGCCTCCTGGCTATGTAGGGGCAACTCTGTCTGGCTGCCCTGCTTAGGCAGACACGCGGGGCCGCTCCTACAAGTTCCACAACTTACCAGAAATACCCCGGTTTTCCAACAAAAAAGCCCCGGAGATGCGACGGTCTTCGGGGCTTTTGTTATCAGTCCTAACAATCACCGGCACAGGGAAAAGCCGAGCTGAATTGTGCTAATCTTCCGCCGGATCTTTTCCCCCCTTTGAAAAAGGGGGACTTGGTTAAGCGGAAGATTGACGCTGATTGGCAAAGCCAAAGACTTACGCAGAGATTGCGGAAAAGGCGCGTTTCACCGTTATTTTAATTATTTCGGCACCTTCTCCCAGTCCTCCAGAAACTTCTTCAACCCCGCATCGGTCAGCGGGTGCCTGGTGAGCTGCATGATTACAGAGAAGGGGATGGTGGCGATGTCCGCGCCGATCAGGGCCGCGTTCAGGACATGGACCGGGTTCCTGACGCTGGCGACAATGATCTCGGCTTCATAGCCGTAATTGTCGAAAATGGTGCGGATTTCCTCGATGATCCCCATGCCGTCCTGGGAGATATCGTCGAGCCGGCCGATGAAGGGCGAAACATAGGTCGCTCCGGCCTTGGCCGCCAGGAGCGCCTGCATGGGTGTAAAAATGAGGGTGACGTTGGTCTTGATTCCCTTCTCATGGAGTGTCTTGGTTGCTTTCAGCCCTTCCGGGGTCATGGGAATTTTGACCACAATATTCGGATGCATTGCGGCCAAACCCTCGGCCTCCCTGATCATGCCGTCGTGGTCCAGTGCGACCACCTCAGCGGAGATGGGGCCATCGACGATTTCGGTGATCTCATTGATTACATCGACGAGTTTTCTGCCGGACTTGGCGACGAGCGACGGGTTTGTCGTCACCCCGTCCACAACCCCAAGTTCATTGGCCTCCCGAATCTCCTTCACATCAGCGGTATCGATGAAAAATTTCATTTACAACCTCCAGGTAATTTTCATGATGCGTGCGGATTTATGCGTGCGTTTAATGTTTATTCGTCACCTGTTCCTGAAACTTCTCCAGACAGGCCATGGAACAGAAGTGAATCCTTTTCCCCTCCAGTTTGCCGACAACGGCGTCATCCTCAGCCACGTATACCCCGCATACCGGATCGAGGTATGTCTCCTCATCTCCCCCGCCGGACGCTTCTTTGGGAATCTCTCTTTTCCCCGATTTCCCTTTGAATATCAAGTAAACAACATAGCCTAAAAGAAGCCACATCAGTAGTCTTATCACATTAGTCTCCTAAACAAGTGTAACCCGCTCGTTCGTCTTGAGTAAAGCCAGCAATTCCGACACGCTCCTCTGCAGCACCGGATGAATAAAGTCCGGGGCGATCTCGGCCAGCGGGACCAGCACAAACCCCCGTTCGTGAAGTCTGGGGTGGGGTATGGTCAGGTCTTCTTCCGTTAAGACAAGATCTCCGAAGAATAAAATATCCAGGTCCATGGGGCGCGGCCCCCAATGGATGGTTCTTATCCGTTTAAAAACCACGGTCTCGATCCGCTGCAATTCGTAAAGAAGTTGGTGGGGAGAAAGACGGGTTTCCATCCCCAAGGTCGCGTTCAGGAAGTTATCCTGGTTCGCCGGGCCGATCGGCTGCGTGTCGTAAAAGCTTGACAAGGCTGTGACCCGAGTTGCCGCGAGCCTGCCGATTTCGGCTATGGCGCACAATAGGTTCAATTCCCTGTCTCCTTGGTTCGAGCCCAAGGCTATGAAAATATTGGATGCCACTTGCTGATTAGAGCATAAATCGCGTTTTATTGCAACCACCCCCATGCACTTACATCTAGGATGAGATTTTGAATTGAAATAAAGATTGCAGCCACCCGGTCATGGTTTATAATTGGTATGAGACGGAGGTTCGAATGAATGCCTTTCAGGATGAGGTAAAAGTAAATGGGTCTGGAAATCTTTCAGTTGATGGATACGGAACCGCCTGCCGTTACGGAAAAAATCATGCGCCGCGGGTTTACTCCGGAGATAATTTCCTGAGCAGCGAGCCTCGCTTTATCGCCGACGCCATGCTTGGGAAACTGGCCCGCTGGCTGCGGATCCTTGGTTGTGATGTGGAATACTTCCCCTTTATTGGGGATGATGAACTGCTGGCACGAGCCGGCCGGACCGGTCGTATGATTCTCACCAGGGATACCTTGCTGGTAAGGCGCAGGGAAGCGCGCGCCAATCATTTTTTCGTAAAGGGGGACCATTTCCGGGACCAGTTCCGCCAAGTGGTCGAACACTTTGCCATCAAGCCGTCAGGGAATTTCCTCACCCGCTGCCTGGAGTGCAACGCTCTGCTGGCGGAGATCGGGAAGAACGCCGTCCGCGACAAGGTTCCACAATACGTCTACGCGACCCAGTCGGATTTTCGTGTCTGCCCAGCTTGCGACAGGCTATACTGGAAGGGGACACACAGGGATAAGATGGCCAGGGAAGTGGAGGAAATCCTGAAACTGAGGCGGTGAAATCGGGATGGTATGCATTACGGAATAATGGCGGACAGCGTGGTCATTATCCACTTCCTGTGGATACTGTTCCTGATTTTTGGCGGGGTTTGGGGGAAGAAAAACAGGCTGGTAAGGAATATTCACATTCCGGGGGTGGTTTTTGCTTGCGTTGTCGAGTTGTGCGACTGGTACTGTCCTCTTACCCACCTGGAGGTGTGGCTAAGGGGTCGTCAATATCCCGGAGAGGGCTACAGCGGATCGTTTATCGCCCATTACCTGGAGCGCCTCATCTACATTGATCTCCCACGCTGGGTCATTATCGTATTGACCATTCTGTTGTTCGGCATGAACTGTCTGCTTTACCTGCGCAAGTGGGGCAATCAGCGAATGGTATAGAGCGGCTCGGCGATATGTTCGTTGCGGCAGACCGGACATTTCCCCGGCCTGGTGAGGCGTTCCCTCTTTTTAAAGGCAAAACCGCATTTTCTGCAAACAGCCGGGGTCAGAAGGAGATGCTGCCCGTCCTTGTCGGAAGCGGCCCGGATATGTTCCAGATGATCAAGTACCTCTTTTTCCGGGATTCGCGTTACGGCGGAGATTTCCCGGGCTGAAAGGGAGTACCGTTCCAGAAGTCTCTTTATTGCCTGCCGGACGGTCACGTGCTCTTCGCGGGGGATAAATGGACCTTTACTCTTCATTTGCTTTATTTCCTTGCAAAAATGTATTATAAAAGTATATCAACTGAATTTCAAAATTTATCTCACCAATATGTGTGAGACAGGTCGAATTTCATAACTTTTGTTTTAGGCCTGGTTCAATCGGATGCACCATGGTTTCCCTTGAGCCAGATGATAAAGAGGCTTATCCCATGTCCAATGTCAAAGCAGAAGAACTTTATTCAATGGGGATGGAAGCTCTGAAAAGCGGGAATACCGGCGTCGCGTTTGAGTTTCTGGAAAAGGCCGTCAAGCTGGAAAGAAACCCGCTCTACTGTTCCACTTTGGCCCTTTGTCTGGCGAAAGAAAAAAGGGATTTCAAACAGGCGGTATCCCTTTGCAAAGAAGCTATAAAAAAAGATCCGAAAGATTCAATTCACTTCTTATACCTGGGCAGGATACATATTCTGGCAAACCAGAAGAAGGACGCGATTCGTATATTTAACATGGGGTTGCGATATGAAGAGAACAAGGAAATTATAGCTGAGTTGCAAAGTTTTGGCAGAAGGCGACGCCCGGTCATTCCTTTTCTGGAAAGAAGCAATCCCCTGAATAAATATCTCGGCAAGCTCTTTTATAAGCAGAGGGCACGCTGACAATGCGTGCCGGAGGTTGTTCAGTATGCCGGGGGAATTGCACGGCCTGCACAATTAAATGCTTTCAGGTGTGCTGAATGGTTGATGTAAATCCGGAAGTACTCTTCAATAAGGGTTGTGATGCTCTGGCCCGTGGTGAATGGACTACCGCTCTGGCCTGTTTCGAGAAGGCGGAGAGCTTATCCGATATCCCCGTATATAAATCCTTCATGGCCCTCTGTATCGCAAAAGAACGGGGACAGATCAAAAAAGCCGTTTCACTTTGCATGGAATCTCTGGAGGCCGATCCGGACAACCCGTTAAATTACCTGAACCTCGGCAAGGTCTACCTGCTCCAGGGCAAGACAATGAACGCAATCGATATTTTCCGGAGAGGTCTGAACCGGGGAGTGAATGATCAGATTGTCCAGGAACTGAAAAGCTTTGGCACCAGGCAGCCGCCGCCACTGTCGTTTCTGCGCAGAAATAATCCCCTGAACAAGTATCTCGGCATTACTTTAAGCAGGCTGAGGTTACGCTAGTTTTATTATGACCGGATGGGTGAAATGATCCGTTACATCGAGATAAGAAGCCGGACCAGAACGGAATTCATAGATATAACCGCGGATATCAATGATGCGTTGCGGCTTGCCGATGTTGTGAACGGTGTGTGCCACCTGTTCGTGCTCCATACCACCGCGGGCATTACCGTTAACGAGGGGGCTGACCCCTCGGTGCAGATAGATATCAACAAATTTCTCGGCAAACTGGTCCCCAAGGACCCCAGTTTCACCCATACCGAGGGAAACTCTGACGCACATATCAAATCGGCGCTTGTCGGCACCTCACAAACCCTGCTGATTGAAACCGGCAAGCTGCTCCTCGGGACTTGGCAAAGCGTCTATTTCTGCGAATTTGACGGCCCACGGTCAAGAAGGGTTGCGGTAAAGATAGTGGCCGACGAATAGCAATTCCATCTCTTTCTTTTCTCTCCTTTTTTCGGCCACAATGCATCAAGCCTCCTCTTAGCCCTCCATTTGCCATTTTATTTCCGTTTCACTTGACACATATCGGGTCAGGTATAGACTTTATTTCTAACTCACGCCATCCGTATGGATCGGCGGCAAAATCGGCATTCAACAAAGGAGGGAACAATGGATGATTATGTGATGTCGGTTCGAGCGGTGCGCGGCGGCCAATTTGTGGCGGATGTCGGCCCTTCCAGATTTCTCCTGGTCCCGGCGGGGCAGAACCTCTCACCCGCCAATGCGATTTCCGCATCCGTATGGTATAAAGCCGTCCGGCAAGCTTCCGTCTGGAACAACGAAAGCGGGGAAGAGCGTGGCGATATCCTCTTTATCCTGCATGGCTTCAATATGAGTGATTCAGATGTGATGGATCGTCATCGACGGTTGAGGGACGATCTTGTCGCTGAAGGGTTCAAGGGGGTGGTTGTCTCCTTTGACTGGCCCAGTGACGACAAAGCCCTCGCCTACCTTCCCGACCGCCATAGAGCCAAGGAAACCGCTCTGCAACTGGTATCGGACGGAATTACATACCTGTCCGGGAGACAGACCCCGACTTGCGCCATCAATGTGCACCTCCTCGGTCACTCGACAGGGGCCTATGTCATTAGGGAAGCGTTCGACGATGCGGACGACACGGGGCTCCCGAATGGGGGGTGGGGGGTGAGTCAAATAATTTTCGCGGCGGGGGATGTTTCCTCTGAATCCATGTCTGCCGACGACGGCGGCGCAGACTCTATTTACCGTCACTGCACACGCCTGACGAACTATTTCAATAGCCATGACGAGGCGCTCGATCTTTCGAACGTGAAACGTCTGGGGATTGCCCCGCGGGTTGGGCGTATCGGGCTTCCGGACGATGCGCCGCAAAAAGCGGTCAACATCAACTGTTCCGGCTATTACGAGAAATTGAACAGTGACTCAGCGATGGCCGCCGCAGATCAGCCGCGCGGTTTCGTGGGGTTGAAAAGCCATTCATGGTACTTCGGCAACCGCATTTTCACCAAAGACATCTTTTCCACCCTGATCGGCAAAGACCGCACGGTTATTCCTACACGGGAAATCGGACCGGACGGCAAGATGAACCTCCAGCACATTTAATGCGGGACTCAGGAGACAAGGTATTCCCCGATCTTTTCCGCCAGGGTGCGGTAGACCCGCTCGCATTCATTTCTGTCCTTTTCAAGGAGGGTGACCCTGAATCCTTGGAGCGGGGTGGAGAAGGAAGATAGGGGTACGACACAGACGCCGGTGTTGGCAAGGAGGTAATAGACGAAGCGTTTATCGGGCGTTACCCCGGGCACATTTACGAGATTTTCCACCACTTCCCTTACCTCCGGATTGCTGATGGGAAGGCTCTGTTTATTGTTGAGGAGACCGTCCCGGAAAGCGACAGCCATGTAGAAAGCGCCATTGGTCCGGTTGACCATGAGCCCAGGGACTTCCTTGAGAAAGTTGTATGTGATATTGCTCATTTGTTCATAACGGCCGATGCGCTCCTTGAGATAATCCTGGTATCCGGGATGGGTCATGATGACCGGGATGGTCTTCTGGGGAAGAGTGGTGGAGCACACCTCGTTCATCTTGGCAGTGAGGATAGTATTGATGTACTTGTCAAAGCGGCTGTCCCTCCCGTAGTTGTAAACTTCGATCCAGCCGCAGCGAGCGCCTGGCCAGGGGAATTCCTTGGAGATACCCTTCATGGCGATGGCCGGGACATTGCCGATTAGGTCGGAGATTGGAACGGTTGTCTGGCCGTTGTAAAGAATATGGTTATAGACCTCGTCGGCAATGATGAACTGGTCATATTTGCGGGCTATGGCAACGATCTTTTCCAGGGTTTCCGGAGGATAAACCATACCGGTCGGGTTGTCCGGGTTGATGAGCATGATCCCGACGATCTGGGGGTTAAACTTGACATGGTTCTCCAGGTCTTCCATGTCAGGGTACCAGTTATCCTCCGGTTTGAGCCTGTAGCAGATCGGCGCCAGGTTGGCATGCATCGCCTCGCCAAGTGTATGCGTGGTGTAGGTGGGTGAAGGAAAAAGGATGCGGGTTTCAGGACGGAGACACCCGTAGACCTTGGCAATGGCGTCACCCAGGCCGTTGAAGAAGAGGACATCGTCGGGCGTTATCTGCACGCCGCCGCGCCCGTTTGTGAGCCCGCAGACGAATTCTCGCGTCTCCAACACTCCGCGGGTGTGACAGTAGCCCCATGTGTCGTCGTTCATTGCCTCCCTGGCAACAATCTCTTTCATCCATCCGGGGATATTCTCCCCCTTGATGATCGGGTCACCGATGTTTTCCCAGTTTATCTTTATTCCATGTTTCTGGAGTTTTTCCGCCACATTGACGATGTTGCGGATCTCATAGGTCATTTCACCGGCGCCAACGCTAACCAGGTCACTTCTCATGTATTACCTCTCTGTATTCTTTTTTAAAATAACGAGCACCCGGCCCATCCTGAAAATGAAAAGGCCGTGGGTGGGGACCCACGGCCTTAAGAAGTATGTACAAACGGGTATACGGCTCCTACTAGGCGGCGGGCAAACCTGCGGCGGAAAACGCCGCGGCGTTGATAGCTCGCGCCTCAGGTACGGGATTTATGAAAGTTATACTTAACATTGAATAACAACTAGCACACACAGGCCTTCAAGTCAATGTTTTTGTGGGTTAATCTTTTCACCGATGGAAATCAAGAAGCGACCGTCACCGTCCCTCCAGGGGAGCCAGCCGTTAAGGCCGGAATTGGTAATAACCAGGACCCAATCCCCCTTGACCTCGATCAGCCACAGGTTTTCCTGTCTGGAGAGAATTCCTGTCAATGCAGCTGTTTCCGCGGGCCCGGCGTGAAGCGCGTATTCACTTTTTTTCAGGCCGGGCAGGAGCCGGACGAGGCGTCCCTTGAGATAAACCTCCCAAGTGGTATACTCCCACCAGCGAGACATCTCCACCCACCCTTCCCGACCGGCGTCATCATAGGCGATGCGCAGCCAGTTCCCCTTTTTCCCCATTACCGCCAAAGGATATTCGCCGGCGGGCATATTCAGGATGGAGGAGAGGTTGGGAATTCCCCCGGCATGGCGCTCGACGATCCTCGCCACTCCGGGATCGCGGTAAAATGGGATGGGCGCCGGGACAACCTGGCTTTCCGGGTTGAGAGGGCGGATGATCACCACACCGCTGCCGCTGAAAGGGCGTGGCTGCTGCGTTCCTTCAGCCGAAAAGGGGATTAGCGCCAGGCAAAGGTATATGATTAGTAAGCAAATGCGAGTCATGTCATTCTTTAAAAAGTTTCGTCAGGGATTCGAGATAGTAAACCGCTTCGGGCACCCCCTCGGCGGGGGCCCATTCCCCTTTTTCCTCTTCGGTCAGCGCCAGATAAGGACCGGCCTTGGATTCAAAAAAGATCGTTCCGCTCTCCAGGCTGACCACGGTATGGAACAGGCCATGCGGGATATCTACCGCCACTGCATTACCAGATGCGGCGATAATCGTCTGGCTCTGGATATTACCTGCCTCGTCGAAAACCAGCACCCCCATCCGGCCCCTCACCATGACCATCGATTCATCTTTTGCCGGGTCGAGGTGCCGGTGGGGGCGGATATAGGAATCGGGTTCCATTGCATTGAGGAGCCGGTGGCAGCAGAATTCGTCGCTTGAATGAAAATTGTAATTCTTGCGCCGGCGCGGGCTGTTCATTGCTTCAGCGGTAATCCGGTCAAGCAGCTTCTGATCGATGATGCGCACTCATGACCCCTGTTATTTCTTTTTCGGAATGATTTTACACTACCAGACCTGTCAACGGCAGGCAAGGGGGAATTGTTGTTTACAAACATAGGCAAATAATTTACATTATCCAGCGCGTTTTCAAGCTTTATCGAGGTAATATATGGACGAGTTGAAAAATACCCCGCTTATCTCCGAACACACGGCTTTGAAGGCCATTATCGCTCCGTTCGGCGGTTGGAACATGCCGATCCAGTACGAGGGGATCATCGCCGAGCACCGCTGGTGCCGGGAGAAGGCGGCCTTGTTCGATATCTGCCATATGGGGGAGTTTCTTTTCCGGGGAGACATCGTAGCCAGCGGTCTGGAGGATGTCTTCACCTTTTCCGTCGCCGGCATTTCGGTCGGCCGTTCCCGCTACGGCTTTCTCCTCAATGAAAGAGGAGGGGTCATCGACGACCTGATCGTTTTCCGTTTGGCGGAGAACGAGGTGATGATCGTGACCAATGCCGCCACCATCGCCAAGGACTTCGCTACCATAGCCGCAAGGCTTAAGGGTGGAGAGCTGCGGGACATTTCCGCATTAACCGGAAAGCTCGACCTCCAGGGGCCGCTGGCGCGGAAGATACTGGCAAAGACGTTCGGGCCGGAAATCACTACCATCCCCTATTTCAAATTCACCAGTATGCACATCCTCGATGCCGAAGCGATCGTCAGCCGCACCGGCTATACCGGCGAGCTGGGCTACGAGATATTCCTTCCCGTCGAAAAGGCGGTGGTACTCTGGCGCCTGCTCCTTGCCGACGAATGGGTCAAACCAGCGGGGCTGGGCGCCCGTGACCTGCTCCGCCTGGAACTGGGTTACAGCCTCTACGGGAGCGACATCGATGAAGAAATCACCCCCCTGGAGGCGGGTCTTGCCGCGTTCGTCAATTTCAACAAGGATTTTATTGGACGTGATGCGCTCCTCAAGCAGCAAAGGGAAGGAGTGACCAGGATCAAAGCGGCGTTCAAGGTGGCCTCCCGCCGCTCCCCGCGGCACAATTACGAGATCTGGCACGAGGGAGCGGCCACGGGCTTTGTCACCAGCGGGGCGTTCTCCCCCATGCTCGGTTGCGGCATCGGCATCGGACTGGTCAAGCCGGAAGCGGCCATGACCGGAGCACCGCTCATCATCAGGCACGGAAGCGTGAGCATGGAAGCAACTGTCTGCGATCTGCCGTTTTACACGGGTGGGTCCCTACGTTCCTGACGATTGCGTTTTAGCTTCAGATAGCAAAAGACTTGCTTTATAGCTTTATAATCCAAAATTAGAAACGTGGATTTTTTGCAAGGTCAAGGCGAACGAGGGATGACGCGGAGGCGTACCGGAAGGTACGCCGCACAAGGAATCCCGAAGTTCAACGCGGAGATTGCGAAAAAGCCGCGTTTCTGCCAAGGAGGGAATATTATGACGGAAACCTATTACAGCAAGGAACACGAATGGGTCAAGGTCAGGGAAGGGGTCGCCACTATCGGTATTACCGATTATGCGGCCCACCAGTTGGGAGACATCACCTACGTGGAGCTTCCCCGGACCGGCAAGAGCGTGAAACAATTCGGTGAGCTCTGCAGCATCGAGTCAGTCAAGGCGGCGAGCGATATCTTTGCGCCGGTGTCGGGAAAGGTGGTCAAGGTGAACGACGCCCTGGAAGAGACTCCGGAAATAGTCAACGAAAGCGCCGAAGAGGGTGGATGGATCGCCTGGATCGAGATGTCTGATCTGCAGGAACTGGCGAACCTCTTGAACCGCCAGGAGTACGAAGAGTACCTGCGGGGTCTCGAATGAGCAATACGAGTTATTGCCCCAATACTCCGGAGGATATCCGGGAGATGCTCGCGGCCATTGGCGTTGCTAGCGTCGACGAGCTGTTCGCCACGATCCCCGCCGCTCTTCGGACCAGATCGTTCTACCTGCCGCCGGGGATGTCGGAGTTCGAACTAACACGGCACCTTGAGGAGATGGCGGGGAGGAATAACCGGAGCATAACCAATTTCATCGGCGGCGGCTATTATGACCACCTGATCCCCTCGGTGGTGGACCATTTGAGCGGGCGCGCCGAGTTTTATACAGCCTACACCCCATACCAGCCGGAGTGTTCCCAGGGGACGCTCCAGGCGCTCTTCGAGTATCAGACTGCCATCTGCCGGCTGACCGGCATGGAGGCCGCCAATGCCTCTCTTTATGACGGCGCGACGGCCATGGCGGAAGCGGCCATGATGGCGCTGCGCATCACCGGCCGGGAGAAGGTGGTGATTGACGGCGCGGTCAACCCCTTCTATCGGCAGGTGGTAAAGACCTATCTGGCCAACCTGGCGGTGGAAATTGTGGAAATTCCCACACGGGAAGGGGTTATCGATCGGCCGCTGTTAACTGCGGCGGTTGATGACCGGACCGCTGCGGTGATCGTCCAGAACCCGAATTTCTTCGGCAGCCTCGACGATTTTCGCGATCTGGCCGAGCTTGCCCACGCCAAGGGGGCGCTCCTGGCCGCCTCGGTTTATCCAATCAGTCTCGGGCTGGTCACCAGCCCGGGCGAGATGGGGGCGGATATTGTCACCGGTGACGGCCAGAGCCTTGGCAATCCCCTCTCTTTCGGCGGCCCGTCGTTCGGCTTTATCGCCACCAACAAGAAATTTATCCGCAACCTGCCAGGCCGGATTATCGGCGAAACGGTGGACAGGGAAGGTCGGCGCGGCTTCGTCCTCACCCTCCAGGCCCGGGAGCAGCATATCAAGCGGCACAAGGCGACCTCCAATATTTGCAGCAACCAGAGCCTCTGTGCCCTGCGAGGGCTGATCTACCTCGTAAGCCTGGGCCGCGAGGGATTCGCGGAGCTGGCCCGGCTCAACTACGACAAGGCGGAGTATGCCAAGTCGGTTTTCGCCAATATTCCCGGGGTCACCATCCTGAATCCGGGCACGACCTTCAACGAGTTCACCCTGGCGCTCCCCAAGGATGCCGGTCCGGTGGTGGAAAAGCTCCTGACAAAAAAGGTAGCGGCCGGCGTGCCGCTTGGGGAATGGTACCCGGAGATGGCGCACTGCCTGACAATAACGGTAACCGAGAAGCGGACTAAGGCAGAAATAGACCAATATGCCCATAAAATGGAGTGGCAATGCAAATGATATTCGAAAAATCGAGACCCGGCCGGCGCGGGACAAGGCTCCCTGTTTCCGACGTGCCGCCGGCCCCGCTGCTGCCGGAAAACCTTTTGCGCAAGAAAGCGCCTCCTCTCCCGGAGGTGAGCGAACTCGACATGGTGCGCCACTTCACCAATCTCTCCCGGCGCAACTTTTCGGTGGACACCAACTTTTACCCTCTTGGCTCCTGCACCATGAAGTACAACCCCAAGGCGCTGGAGAACGTGGCAGGTCTCTTTGCCGATTCCCACCCGATGACCGCTCTGCTGCCGGGTGGTGACGCTTATACCCAGGGATCGCTGGAGCTGCTTCATGAGTTGTGCAAGCTCCTCGCCGAGATCACCGGCATGGCCGAGGTATGCACCCTTCCTATGGCCGGAGCCCACGGGGAGATGACCGGCATCATGCTGATCGCCGCCTACCACAAGGCGCAGGGGAACAAGAAGAAATACGTAATCGTCCCCGACTCCTCCCACGGCACCAACCCCGCCTCGGCCGCGATGATGGGGTACGAGATCATCACCGTGCCGACCGCCCCTTACGGCGACATGGATCTGGATCTCTTCAAGGCGGCGATGAACGAAGAAGTGGCGGCGGTAATGATGACCTGCCCCAACACTCTCGGTCTCTTCAACCCGCACATCGCGGAGATCTGCGACATCGCTCACGAGCACGGCGCCCTCGTTTACTATGACGGCGCCAACCTGAACGCCATTATGGGGCGGGTCCGCCCCGGCGACATCGGCTTCGACGTGATCCACCTGAACCTCCACAAGACGTTCGCCACCCCCCACGGCGGCGGCGGCCCGGGAAGCGGTCCGGTCGGTGTCAAAAGGGCGCTGATCCCGTTCCTGCCGACACCAAGGATTGCGTTGCGGGCCAAAGGCACCTATGGCCTGCAGACCAACCGCGACCTGCCTTACAGCATCGGCCGGATCGGTTCCTTTTTCGGCAACTTCGGCGTAATGGTAAGGGCCTACGCCTATATCACGATGCTGGGGAGGGAGGGGTTGATCGAGGTGAGCGATCAGGCGGTCCTCAACGCCAACTACATCCTCGCCCGCCTGAAATCCCACTACGATCTTCCCTACGACCAGACCTGCATGCACGAATGCGTCTTCTCCGCGAGCCGGCAACTGAAGCACGGGGTGCACGCCATCGATATTGCCAAGTACCTCATCGACAAGGGCTTCCACCCCCCAACGGTCTATTTCCCGCTCAATGTCAAGGAGGCGATCATGATCGAGCCGACCGAGACCGAGAGCAAAGAGACCATGGACTCTTTCATAGAAGCTATGATCGAGGCGGCGGAGACCGCCGAACGGAACCCCGAAGAGTTACGCCAGGCGCCGCTCACCATGCCGGTCTCCAGGCTTGACGAGACAAAGGCTGCGCGGGAGCAGAATGTCTGTTTTGGTTAGAGGTGAGAAGTAAGATTTGAGACCAAAGAGTTCAGGATCGAACTTTTTTTTAGATTAAGAGCTTGTCCGTAAATAACGTTACGAGGGATCGCGCACGGATTTATGCCAGATTTGGCTGGGTTGATTGGGCAAAACCACAGGCGTAGCAGGGCTACGTCGAGGATTTTGCGATTGAGGGCCAGTCAAAGATGACGTGAAGACGGGATGCGAGCCTGGAATGCTTATTTACGGACAAGCTCTAAGTTTTTGCCCTGAGACCCTTTATCTCTGTTTCTGGTCTGTGGTTTCTGGAGAGATTACATTTCCCGGTCAAAAACAAGGATAGTCCCCTTCTGGTTGCAGCTATCCATACAACCGGCCGTTACCTTTACATCAATACCGTTTATTACAAACCTTCCTGACATGGACTCTCCGAGTAATGTGCACTCTATAAATGTACAGACTTCCGGGGGGAGTTTCTCGTCATAACGATTCCCAAGCAAATCGGGTTCATCGGAGCAGAGCATGGCCTCCGCTTCCCTATTGCATTGAACAATAACTCCCTCGGGATCTATGCCGATTATGCCAACAGGGATGGCATTGGTGATATTTTGCGCTTTGATAAGTATTTCATTTTGCAGTTTAACTTTTGTTGTCTTTTCCTTGACCATTCGTTCCAAATTATCGTTTATCTTTTCAAGTTCCTCGTTTTTGCTCTTTAATTCTTCGGAAAGCTCGATATTCTTCTTGTTGAGGTAGTATAGCTCGAGAGCATTGACTATGGTCACTTTCAGTTCATCGTCATTCCACGGCTTCGGTATGAATTTGTAGATATGTCCCTCATTGATCGCGGAAACTATGGAAGCGGTATCTGCATATCCCGAGAGAACGATGCGCACCGTGTCGGGCCAACCCTTGCAGACTTCCCGCAAGAATTCCACCCCTGTCATCTCCGGCATCCGGTAGTCGGATATAACCACTTGGACTTGAGAAACGCTCTTAAGCACGGAAAGTCCCTCCGCCCCGGAGGAGGCGGTCAGGATTTCGTAATCTTCATCCAGAAAGGTCCTTTCCAATGACCTCAAGACATTCCTTTCATCATCGACAAAGAGTATTCGGATTTGTTCACTCATCGTATTTCTCCTCCACTCTATTAATTTATCGGTAAAGTGGATATTATCTTGAATACGATGAGGTAAATAAAAACGGTTGAATAGCATGGAGATTAGGAGAGAGCCTGTGTTAAAATAAGGGCTTCAATAGTAGTCCACATAACCGCTCCCGACAAAACTTCTGAAAATTTAGCTTGCAGCCTGCCCGTTCGTTCTCTAAACTGGAAGGGTAGTTTTGTTGCCATGAGTCGGCAAAGGCTTTTGCCTCAGATAATAGAGAATATGCAATGGGAGGAAATATCATGAAAATCGTCTGCCTGAAGGGAAGCCCGCGCAGCGGGGGGAACAGCGCCGCCATTGCCGACCGGTTTCTGGCAACCGCCGTGAGCTTAGGCGCCGAACCCTCTGTTTTCGAGCTTAACCGCCTTAACTACCGTGGCTGCCAAGGGTGCTATGCCTGCAAGAAGAAACTTGACAGATGCATACTGGAAGATGATCTGACGGCAGTGCTGGCCGCTGTGCATGAGGCGGACACCGTGGTGCTGGCAACCCCCGTCTATTACGGGGATCTCTCGGGCCAGCTCAAATGTTTTATTGACCGCACCTTTTCATATCTTGTACCGGATTATATAACCAATCCTACTCCTTGTCGCCTCCCCCCCGGGAAAGAACTTGTTTTCATCATTACCCAGGGACAACCGGACGCGGAATTGTTTGCCGACATCTACCCCCGTTACGACAAATTCCTCAAATGGTACGGTTTTGCTGAAAGTCATCTGATCCGCGTCTGCGGGATAGGTCCGGCTAGCGTAGACCGCGTCCCGGAGAAATACCTGAAGCAGGCCGAGGAGTTGGCGCAGACACTTCTAGGCAGGAGAGTATCGTCATGAAAGTCATCGCATTCAGCGGCAGCGCCCGCAAGGACGGCAATACCGCTATACTGGTTCGCCATGTTTTCGCGGAGCTGGAAAAGGAAGGAATAGAGACCGAACTGGTGCAACTTGCCGGGGAACGGGTCAGGGGCTGTGTCGCCTGCTATCAGTGCTGGGAACGAAAAGACGGCGCTTGTGTTGTGACGGATGATTGCATAAACGACTGCATCGGGAAGATGAGGGGAGCCGATGGGATCATCCTCGCCTCCCCCACCTATTTTGCCGACATTACCAGTGAAATCAAGGCCCTCGTGGATCGATCCGGGATGGTGGCGCGGGCCAACGGCGACATGTTCCGGCGCAAGGCGGGCGCCGCGGTTATCGCCGTCCGGCGTGCCGGGGCAATTCACGCCTTCGATTCCCTCAACCATTTTTTTCTTATCAGCCAGATGATCATACCCGGTTCCAGTTACTGGAACATCGGCATCGGCCGCCAGATCGGCGAGGTGGAGAATGACGAGGAAGGGGTGCAGACCATGAAGGCCCTCGGAGAGAACATGGCCTGGCTCCTCAAGCGGATTGCCGGCTGAGCGACAGACGCATGGTCCCCTGGCGTTTCATCGATAGCGGGCCTCTCGACGGCGCCGCCAACATGGCCGTCGACGAGGCCCTTCTCGCCTGCTTCGATCCGGAGAAATCACAGCCGCTGTTGCGCATCTATGGCTGGGAGCCGCCGGCCCTGTCGCTCGGGCGCTTCCAGAAGTCCGCCGAAGTCCTCGACCGGGAGCGCTGTGGCCGGGCACGGGTGCCTGTCGTGCGGCGCATAACGGGGGGCGGAGTGATCTATCACACCGGGGAAATTACCTATTCTCTGGTCTGCGCACCGAGCCACATCCCTCCCGCCGTTTCCATCAGGGAATCGTTCCGGGTGCTCACCTCTTTTCTCATCCGCTTTTATGACAAAATTGGACTCGACGCCCGTTATGCGGTCGATCATTTTCCTGCCGGGACAAAGCTGGGTGAAAGGACCGGCTTCTGCTTTGCCGGTAAGGAGAATTACGATATCGTGATAGACGGGAAGAAGATCGGCGGCAATGCCCAGCGGCGATTGAAGGACGTGATCTTCCAGCACGGCTCCATACCCGTGATGAACCATGCCGCTCTCGGTGCGGGTTTTATGCGGGAGCCTCCCGCCGGGATTGAAGAGACGGCAGGGGCGCTATATGACTTAGGTGTAAGTCTGGATTTTCCTGCATTGAAGGTACTCCTGCTGGAGGCCTTTATGGAGACCCATGCCAATGTTTTGGAGGAAGAAGCGTTGAATGCGGGAGAAAGAACAACAGCCGCTTCCCTCGCACTCAAGCATGCCTCAGCGGCGTGGGTGTGGGAAGGCGCTGAAAACGGGAAAGAGCTATGAAGATAGTCCGCAAGCCCGAGTGGCTGCAGAAAAAGATCAATCCCGCCGCCCATGCGGAGATGGAGCGCCTCCTGGGTGACCAGCGTCTCCATACGGTCTGCCAGGAGGCGATCTGCCCGAACATCTCTGAGTGCTTCAGGAACCGCCAGGCGACCTTCCTGATTCTCGGGAAAAACTGCACCCGGCTTTGCTCATTCTGCAACGTGACCAAGGAGGCTCCGCTCCCGGTTGATTCGGAGGAGCCGGCCCGGGTGGCGCAGGCGGTCGTGCGCCTGGGGCTTAGCCATGTGGTAATAACCAGCCCGACCCGCGACGACCTGCCGGATGGCGGTGCCGGGTTCTATGCCGCGACGGTGGGGGCAATCAGAGAGACCTCCCCTGACACGCGAATCGAGCTCCTCATCCCCGACTTCCAGGGCAATCGGGCGAGCCTTGCCGCGGTTGTCAATGCCAGGCCGGACATCATCGGCCACAACGTGGAGACGGTGTCGCGTCTTTACCATATCCGCTTCGGCGCGGAGTACCGGCGTTCCCTGGCCGTTCTCGAGACCTTACGTGAGCTTGATCCAGGACTCAGGACCAAGTCGGGGATCATGGTCGGCCTCGGAGAGACAGAAAAAGAGGTGCTGGCGGTCTTCGCCGACCTGAAGCGTGCGGGTTGCGTATATCTCTCCGTGGGACAGTACCTGGCGCCGAGCAAAAAGCACTACGCGGTACAGGATTTCATCAGGCCCGACAGGTTCGACTTCTTTCGTGATGAAGCGCTGGGCCTGGGATTCGAGCATGTGGAGAGCGGACCGTACGTGCGCAGCTCCTATCATGCGGAGCAGTATGGTTAAGGAGATTGTATCTTGTTGATCTTTTGCGCGTGATCAAATAAAAATTAAAAGCAATGCTTCTTATTGAACCTGAAAAAAGCATTTGGACGCAGATAATATATGATAAACTCGGATAAAATAGAAATCTAAGAATCTTAAATGTCTATTTATAGTTAAGAACTTCCCGTATCTTCATCAAAATTTGGTTCTTTTCGAAAGGTTTGACGATATAGTCCACACCGTCTCCAATAATTCCCATTTTCTGTATGAAGTCGGCGGAGTAACCACTTATGAATATCACCTTTATGCCGGGCTTTCTCTGTTTGATCTCCATAAGGAGTTCCACACCATTTTTCTTCGGCATTACCACATCGGACAGAACAAGTGAAATATCATCATGCTCCTCGAACATCGTCATCGCCTCTTCGCCATCAACTGCAACCATCACCCTATAACCGGCATTTTTGAGAAGTCTCTTCAGGTATTCCCCTACGAGTATTTCATCCTCGACGACAAGAATGGTCTCTGTACCTCCGGCGATTGCCGGAAGCTTTTCCGATGCTTCATCGGCCACGCACCTGTCGATAAGCGGCAGATAGATATTGAACGTCGTTCCCAGACCTGCGTCACTGCAGACCATGATGGCGCCGTTGTGCTGCTTGATGATTCCATAGGCTATGGAGAGGCCGAGACCCGTCCCCTTGCCCACCTCTTTGGTGGTATAAAAAGGTTCGAAGAGCCTTCCCATGGACATTTTGTCGATCCCTGCCCCGCTGTCGCTAACGGATATCAAGGCGTATTTCCCAGGCGCGGATAGACCATAGAGCGCTTCGGATTCCTCCTTGATCATCACCTGCTTCGTCGAGATCGATAGTCGACCGCCGCGCGGCATGGCGTCGCGGGCATTTGCCGCCAGGTTCATCAGCACCTGTTCGATCTGCCCGGCGTCGGCCATGACAAACAGCTTTTTGTCCGAAAAAGCGGTGCAAAACTCAATATCTTCGCCGATCATCCTCTGAATTAGTTTGCCGGTATTGAAGACAAGAGGGTCAATGTGCACAGGCTGAGGATTGCTCATCTGTTTCCTGCTGAACGCGAGGAGACCTCTGGTCAGTTCCGCCGCCCGTTCCGAGGCTTTCAGCACCTGCGTGACACTTTCCCGCAACAGCCCGTCGTCAGAGGCGATATTTTCCCGGAGTATTTGCCCGTAGCCGGAAATGGCGGTTAGGATGTTATTGAAATCGTGGGCCACACCACCGGCGAGCAAGCCGATGGATTCCATCTTCTGCGCCTGCAGGAGCTGCTCTTCAAGCTTTTTGTGTCCCGTCATGTCGCGGGCGATCCTCAGGCAAGCCGAGATGTTACCCTCACCGTCCTTTAAGACCGACGTAGAGAGATGAACGAAAATTTTCTCGCCATCCTTTTTCTTCATCGCCAATTCATAATCGTCAGCATATCCGCAACTGAGTAGCTTCTGCCGGATTCGTTCCCCGTCTTCCGGATGGCAGTACAGTTTTCCGGGATCCAGCGCAAGATATTCCTCTTTGGTATAGCAAAAGAGATCGACGCCGGCCTGGTTGATATCGAGCGGCACCCCCGCGGCATCCGAAACCAGAATTGCATCTTTTGACTCCTCGAAAAGCATCCTGTATTTTTTCTCGGAATCACGTAAAGCATTTTCCATCCTTTTCCGTTCGGTTATATCCGTCGCCAAGCAACGGACCAGCGGTCGACCGCCAAGCACCAACTTCCTGGCCGATACCAGGACGTCCCTGATCTCTCCAGATTTCGTGCGATCCCTCCCCTCGAAGGTTTCATAGCCCATCTCCAGAATCTTTCCGATATGTCTCGCCATCTCTTCGGCCAAGAGACCCTCGATGATGTTAAAGAGGGTCATGGCAACGAACTCGTCCCGGCTATAGCCGAGCCGGGAATGGGCAATTGTATTGAAATCGACAAATCCCATCGATTCAGGATCTATTATCATAATGCTTTCAGCGCATTGGTCGAAAATAATGCGGTACTTCTCCTCGGCTGCTTTTCGGGCCTTGATCTCCCGGTTCAGTTCCTGGTTGGCGCGCAAAAGCTCCCTTCGCATGGCGGCGAGCCCCAGATGGATCCGCACCCGCGCCAGGACCTCCTGTTCCGCGAACGGCTTCATGACATAATCAACACCTCCGGACTCGAAGGCCATGAGTTTGTCCCCGGTCTCCGAGAGTGCGCTGATGAAAAGTACCGGTATCCCGGCGGTGGATGGGTTTCCCTTCAGGCGACGGCAGACCTCGAACCCGTCCATCCCCGGCATTATGATGTCCAATAGGATCAGATCCGGCTGCCGCGCTCCCGCCGCCTTGAGGGCGATCTCCCCGTTTGTGGCAGTACGGACCTTGTACCCATCGGCAGTCAGTATCTGTTCCAAGGCACTGAGATTGTCAGGATTGTCATCAACGACAAGAATATTGCCTTTCAATGCGTATGCGCTTCCTTTCCGGATTCCATCGATTTTTTACCCTCCGTAGTCCCTTTCCTCTCAACCCCAGAGGAGGAGACCCGGTTCATAAACCCTGCCGAGTTCCACATGATTCGGCATGACCCGCAGCATAAAGCCCTGCCGGCCGCAGAATCTGCACTCAATCTCACCGCTGAACTGGTACAGGCCTGTAGCGACCTCTGTTATGGAATCCAGAGATACGAATTCGCCGCCAACAATGGAGCCCCGTGAATCGAGCACCCCGAAATAGACGTCGACCGCAATCTCCTTCGGGTGGATATCGCCAATAATAACATTCGCCCGGACCGGCACCTGAGAACTGACTGTCACTTCCTCAGCATAATCAGAGCTGATTTTCTCAATTCGAACCTGATGCCATAACCCGTGCATCTTCTCTTTCCATGATGCCAGGTCAACGGCAAGGGCGGAATTGTTCCTGTCGAGCTTGTGCCACCTTTCATAGGAAGGGATGTAGCTGACTTCAGTATATTCCTGGACCATCCTCTCTGTGCTGAAAACCGGACAGAGGGTCTGCATGGAGGCTTTCATGCATGCGATCCAGCCGCGGGGTATCCATTCATGGTCGTGGTCATAGAAGAGCGGCACAATCTCTTTTTCCAGCAGGTCATAAATGGCTCGCCCCTCCACCTCGTTCTGGTATTCGATATCGTCATATACCTCCCCTTTGCCGATGGCCCAGCCGTTGTTTCCCTTATAACCTTCACACCACCAGCCATCCAGCACGCTCATATTGAGGCCGCCATTGAAGGCTACCTTCATCCCGCTCGTGCCGCTGGCCTCCATCGGCCGGCGAGGGGTATTGAGCCAGACGTCCACTCCCTGCACCAGGTGGCGGGCCACCCCCAGGTCGTAGTCCTCCAGGAAAATAACCCTGCGGCGGAATCGTTCCTGTTTGGAAAGCTGCACGATCTGGCGGATCAGTTCCTTGCCGTGGTGATCGGCCGGATGCGCCTTGCCGGCAAAAATAATTTGCACCGGCCTCTCCGGGTCATTGAGGATTTTTGCCAGCCGCTCGATATCGCGCAGGAGGAGGGTGCCTCGTTTGTACGTAGCAAACCTGCGGGCAAATCCGATTGTCAGGATATCCGGATCGAGGACCTCATCGGCCACGGCGACCTCCTTTGCGGTTGCCCCCACCTGCCGGAGTTGCTCTTTCAGGCGGTTGCGGGCGTATTCAACTAGCTGCGCACGTCCCCTTTTGTGAGTCCGCCAAAGTTCAATATCGGGAATACGCCCGATCCGACGCCACAGCCCGGCATCCGTGGACTCCTCCAGCCAGCGGGTCCCCAGATAACGGTTAAGAAGTCCGGCCATTTCACGGGAAAGCCAGCTTTTAATGTGCACGCCATTAGTAATAGAAGTGAACGGTTGATGTTCCTCCGGGAGTTCCGGCCATATGTTTTTCCACATCCTCCGGGAAACCTCCCCGTGCAAATAGCTGACCCCATTGGAGTGACAGGCCAGTCTCAGTGCCAGAACAGTCATGCAGAAAGTTTCGTGGGAGTTTTTCGGCTGCTGTCTGCCGAGGCCGAGAAATTCTTCGCTGGTGAGTCCGAGGGAGCGGTAATAGCGTCCCAGGTACTTTTCCAGAAGGTCTGCAGGGAAATGGTCGATACCGGCATCCACCGCGGTGTGGGTAGTGAATACGGTGCCGGTCCGCACCACTTCCAGCGCCTCGTTGAACCTCAGTTTCTGCTCCTCCATCAGAAGCCTGATTCTTTCCAGACCCAGGAAAGCGGCATGCCCTTCGTTCATGTGACAGATGTTAGGTTCAACTCCCAGGAGACGGAGGGCGCGTATCCCGCCTATCCCGAGCAGAATCTCCTGCCTGATGCGCATTTCCTGATCGCCGCCGTACAAACGGGTGGTTATTTCCCGGTCTTCCGGCACGTTCTCTTCCAGATTGGTGTCCAGGAGATAGAGGAGAATCCGCCCCACCTGCACCTTCCAGATATGGACCTTGATAGGCCGTCCGGTCAGATTGAGATCGAATGTCAGCGGTGCGCCGGCAACGTCGCGCGCCAGGCGAAGAGGCAGGTTATAGAAGTCGTTTTCCGGATAGTATTCCTGCTGCCATCCCTCAATGTTCAAGTACTGCCGGAAATATCCCTGACGATAGAGTAGCCCCACTCCTACCAGCGGTATGCCCAGGTCGCTTGCCGATTTGAGGTGATCACCGGCAAGCACCCCCAACCCCCCCGAATAAATGGGGAGCGATTCGTGCAAACCGAATTCCATTGAAAAATAGGCGACCCTCATCTCCCTTTCACCCTTCAGGCTCTTTTCATACCAGGTCTTGCCCGACAGGTACTCCCTGAGCTTCTCGTCCACCTCAGCCAGATGAGACATAAATCCCTCATCGGCCTTTAGGCCATCGAGGGTGGTCTGCTGGAGAATACCCACCATCTCCACCGGGTTGTGACGGGTCACCCTCCACAATTCAAGATCAAGCCTCTTGAAGAGCGCTATGGCCTCCGGCTCCCAGCACCACCAGAGATTGTAGGCGATCCTTTGCAGTGCGGCCAGTTCTTTGGGCAGAGAAGGCACAACAGTAAATCTATGCATTAAATTGGTTAAATCCATGGGTGCTCCGCAAAACCCGGCGGCTAGCCGATAATAGGGGTAATCCCTACAAGGTCAGGCAAAAATATAATTTTTCGGAACGACGGTGATACCGTCAGAAATCTTGAATCCCCGCGCCTCATCTTCTTCCCTTGAATAGCCTACCCGGGTGAATGGGGGAACCTGCACGTTTTTGTCTATTATCGTTCTCCTTATCTTTGCCCCTTCGCCAATCTTGACCCCCGCGAAAATGACGCTTTCAAGGACCAGAGACCCTCTTTCAACACGGACCCGCTGGCTGAGGACAGAGTTGCTTAATTCCGCCTGGGTGATAATGCATCCGCCGCTCATTATTGAATTATCTATCAACGTTTGCCTGAATACACATTTTGCCGGTGGAGTAAAGTCAGGCGTTGTCCTTAAGGGCCACAGGTCATTGTATAAGTTCAGCTCAGGCTTGATGCTCACCAGGTCCATGTTGGCTTCCCAGAACGATCTGATGGTGCCGACATCCCGCCAATACACCAGTTCCTCGCCCGGCACTTTATTTTCGGCGAAATCATAGGCAAAGAGCCTGAGCCCTTTTCCAAGCATGAACGGGATTACATCCTTGCCGAAATCGTGCGTTGATCCTCCTGTTTTTGCATCTTCATGAAGGATTTGGGTCAAGGTGGAAATGTCGGCGATATAATTACCCATGGAGGTAAGGCAGAAACCTGGCTTCCCCGGAATCTCTTTCGGATGTTCAGGTTTTTCCTCAAATCCGATTACCCTGTTCTGTTCATCGATCTCGATAATCCCGAAGCGGCCTGCATCTTCAGCCCCTATGACCATGGTGGAAATTGAGAAATCCGCGAATTTTTCCTGGTGGAACCGGTCAAACTGGCTTACATCCATCTTGAATATATGATCACCGGAGAATATCGCCACTCTCTTGTATTGGGGATTATCAACAAAGATATTGAGGTTCTGGTAAACCGCGTCCGCAGTGCTTTTATACCACTCTTCACTGACCCGCTTCTGGGCCGGGATCGCCTGGACATAAAAATCGTAGACAGGAACGGAAGGCCACAGCTTGTTCACATGATTGATCAAAGGTTGCGATAAGTTCTGAACCAGGATCTTCACGTTTCGCAAGCCTGAATTAATGAAGTTGTTGATGACAAAATCGATAATCCGGTATTTCCCGCCGAAAGGAACTGCCGGCTTGGCCCTAATCGATGTCAACGGTCTTAATCGAATGCCGGCGCCGCCTGCCAGGATTATTCCCAGTAAATCTTCCATAAAATTACTCTCCTTTGATGACCACAACCTCAAGCAAGACAAGTTGCCTATTCTCGAAGGAAACGGGAGAAGCGGTGATCACTGCGTCTATCTCCGTCTTGCTCGCATCCGTTCTTCTGCGCGGCTGCGCAGCTCAGCGGTTTCAGTTGCGTCTATTTCATAAAAATTATTTTGGATACAGGTTTTTTCTGCACTCCGCGCACAAACTGTGGGTAAACTTGAGGTGATTGTTGCGCAACAGGTACTCCTCAATCTTTTCCCAGCTGTTATCAGCATTGCGTATTCGCTTGCAGTGCATACATATGGGGGCAATTTTGCATAACAGCATCAATTCCGTTGTATCTTCAAGAAGCAGCAATACCAGATGGTCTTCATGGCATGCAAAAGGTGCCGCGGTAACATCGAAATAGATCTCTTCAGGCTTGCCATCCTTCAGGCTTGTCATGTGGCACTTCTGACGCGACGCTGTTGCATTGCCCAGCGCTATTTCTGCAGACTTTCTGCAGACACATTCCCGACAAAACGGAGATGTACCGCATCCTCCGATAGCCTCGATTGCATGAATGCACCGAAAGGCCTCGCCACAGTGATGCTTTGATCCGGGATCATACTCGTTTCCAAGCAGATGAACCGCTGCGAGGTTTGCGTAATGAATTTTCATGTCAGCATCTACGACCAATACCATGAAAGGGATTGCGTCAAGCACAGTTCTCAGATAATCATTCTGTTCCAGTATTCCTGGCGACATCGCATAATCTCCATTTTTATTCCTGGAAACATGGGGCCAGGAAAACCCGGTTTTCCCCCAGTGTTTTAGCCTTGTACATCGCTTCGTCAACCCGCTTAAGGAAGGACGATGGCTGTTCGCCGGGAATATACCCGCTTACTCCGATACTGACGGACGCATGGACTTCCACTCCCGGCGAAGGCGACAAAACAAGGTTCTCGAAATCCTTCCTCAACCTTTCCGCCGCAATGAAAGCATTTTCACTTCCTGTCCCGGGAAATAATATGGTGAATTCCTCGCCTCCATATCGGAAAGCTGAGTCGGAACTCCTCAGGTTCTTCCTCATCACATTGGCCAGGGCCTTCAAAACATTGTCCCCTTCCAGATGTCCATAGGAGTCGTTGTATCTCTTGAAATCGTCGATATCCAGAAGGATGAGCGACAGGGGAACCCCATAACGTTTCGCACGATCAACCTCAATTCCAAGCTGTCTGAAAAAATGCCGGGAATTGTACAGTTTTGTCAGGGAATCCGTAATGCTCATTTCCCTGTACCTCTGTTCGCTCTGCCTGAGCTCTTCCTCCGCCCTTTTTCGTTCCGTGATGTCCTTCAATGTTTCAATCGCACCGATGATCCCGCCGTTGCCGTCCGCCAAAGGCGAGGCGGTGAAGAACAGCCATCGACCCAGTTCGGGGAAATAGTCCTCAACTTCATAGGCTGCCTCTATGATCGCTGATTTCCGACATTTGCCGTCATAGTAACGTGCTATTGTCTCCTCCGATGCCTTTCCCACTACAAGATCCGCCATTAACGGCCTTTCCGACGGGTATAATACGCGCCAATGGTTGCGTGTCCCGATCATCTCCGCGGCGGCAAGGCCGGTCAGGTTTTCCAGGGCCTTGTTCCAGTGGGTGATAATTCGTCTGCCATCGATCACAAAGGTGGGTATGAATGTTCTCTGGAGTATCTGTGCGAGTAATACATCGCTCTTATGCAACCCTACGCCGCATCTTTTGCTGTCATTTATTTCTTTCTCAAGTGCATGGATTCTTATCTCCAATTCCTCATAGGTTGGTTTCTTCTTCACTGAACTTCCCCAATTAATTTACGCTGTTTCCATTGATATCAATCCTTGTCCATGGTGCCGGTTATTTTGCCGAAAGTTATACTGATAAGATTGAGCCATGACCCATGGTTCGACGCATGCGCAAATTCAAAGCGTTCAATTTTTTTGGGGCTGTCCTAGATAAGTAAAATAGTCTAGGATAGCTTATGCGAAAAAGTCGATTGAGCCAGGAACAACAGGAACGACTCATCGAGTATTTTGTCTCCGGTGCAACAGCTCGAACTGC
>Ga0181533_1001875_pt1 | contig 25858 bp, 27 predicted proteins | sample PEATcosm2014_Bin_45_FD_119772 | JGI IMG/M metagenome (GOLD analysis project Ga0181533, IMG submission 119772) | Peatland microbial communities from MTU Mesocosm Facility, Houghton, MI, USA - PEATcosm2014_Bin11_60_metaG | ecosystem: Environmental > Terrestrial > Soil > Wetlands > Peat | place...
CCGATAAACAAGTGGCTCATAACACTCACGGTCATGATCCCGGCCTTCATGGAGATCGTCGATACCTCCATAGCCAATGTGGCTCTGCCGCACATGCAGGGGAACCTGAACGCGGGGACCGACGAAGTAACATGGGTCCTGACATCCTACCTGATAAGCAACGCCGTGATCCTGCCGATGACCGGCTGGCTGGCGCGGGTATTCGGGAGGAAACGGTTCCTCATCACCTGCATCGTCCTCTTTACTTTCGCCTCATTTCTCTGTGGCGCCGCGCCGAACCTCGGTGCCCTTATCTGTTTCCGAATATTCCAGGGGGCCGCCGGGGGGGCGCTTATCCCGATGAGCCAGGCGATAATGATTGAAACTTTCCCCGTTCAGGAGCGGGGGATGGCCATGTCGATCTTCGGCATCGGCGCCATGTTCGGTCCCGTTGTCGGCCCCACCCTGGGTGGCTGGATTACCGACAACCTCGACTGGCGCTGGATCTTTTACATAAACATCCCGGTCGGCGTAATCGCCGTGCTGATGGCGAAATACTTCATCTTCGATCCCGCCTATCTGAAAAGGCAAAAACTCCCCATCGACTACTGGGGGCTCATCCTCCTTACCGTGGGGATCGGCTCGCTGCAGGTGGTGCTCGACAAGGGGCAGCAGGACGACTGGTTCAATTCGTCCTTCATCATCGCCTTTGCCATAATCTCTCTGGTCTCCCTCCTGCTTCTCCTCTATGTGGAAATGAAACATGCGCATCCGGTCATCAACCTGCGACTGTTCAGGACCGCCTCGTTTTCCACCGGCAACTTCATCATGTTCATGGTCGGCTTCTGTCTCTACGGCTCGGTGGTGATGCTCCCCCTCTTCCTCCAGACCCTCATGGGGTATTCCGCAACCATGGCCGGCATGGTCATGGCGCCAGGCGGCCTGGCGACCCTGGTCACCATGCCCTTTGTCGGCGCCTGGATCCGGCGTCACGACGGCCGCAAGGTAATTCTGGCGGGGCTCCTGCTCGGGGCGTTTTCGATGTATCTCATGCGCGGCTTCACTCTGGAGGCATCCTACTGGGATTTCATGTGGCCGCGGGTACTGCTGGGCCTTGCGCTGGCGTTCATCTTTCCCCCCCTCTCCACCCTGACCCTGGCCGCAATTCCCAAGGAACAGATGGGGAACGCCACGGGGATGTACAATCTCCTCAGGAACATCGGCGGCAGCGTCGGCATAGCCATCACCGCCACCTTTTTAGCGCGCTTTGCCCAGTCCTTCCAGACAAACCTTGTAAGCCATGTAAACCCTTACAATACGCTCTTCCAGACAAAACTCTTGCAACTGAAGCAAGCGGCCATTGTCAAAGGGATGGACGCGGTGACCGCCAAAAACGCTGCGCTGGATATCATCTACCTTGCCGTCCGCAGGCAGGCCGGCATCCTCACCTACGATTACATTTTCTGGTTGATCGGTCTGGCCTTCCTGGGGACGATTCCGCTCCTGCTCCTTCTAAGAAAACCGGCGTGCAATTCCTGAAGATTGAGGCTGTCTTTTTTAGCGGGCCAACGCTTAAGGACGAAATAGTGATTTATAAATCTTGTCCGAAAAAATCAACGCCAGTGCGCTAATCAATTGACACAGCATCACTTCTGGGTATAAAATCGTCACCATAAAACCTATTAGTTGCGGTTTTTTTATGAGTTACACCATTTAGCTTAAAAGCGTGCGTCTTTTCGGAAAGTTGTTGTCATTGGAGTTGAAGGATGAAACCTATATTCCTGCTCATACCGACAATAGATTTATGACGACCTGCGAAATGGCAGATGGTATTCGTATTATTCAAATGCCATACCGGGTTAAGGGGAGATGGAAAGCTTATGGCCTTGACGGTTGACTAAGGGTCGCCCTGATCGGCTCCATGCTGATTGAGCGGCTCTTTTGTTTTGCTGAGGTCAATAATAATGCTAAAGCTGAACTGCAGGAGTTATGAAACGTATTCTGGTTATAGACGATGATATAGATATCCGTGCATGTATCCGGGTCATTCTGGAGGAAGCCGGATTCTCAGTTCTGGAAGCAGATAACGGAAAGACAGGGATTGCCACTTTCCGGTGCAACCCTGTTGACCTCGTGATAGTTGACCTGTTTATGCCGGAAAAAGAGGGGATTGAAACTATCATTGAATTGCGAACCGGAGCCCCCGAGCTAAAGATATTGGCCATATCGGGAGGAATTCCGGGAGCTGACCCTCGTGACTTTCTCAAGATTGCGCAGAAACTGGGCGCTGACAGCGCCTTGGACAAACCGTTCACCGCGCAAAAGTTAGCGGCTGTCGTCGGGCAACTCCTGGAGCCAGTATCACTATTTCAGGGCTTGTCATGATAAGAAGATTATGCAGTGACTGCGGTTCTGAAATGCTAAAGTTAATTCACTCCGGAATGTCCCCCGCTTTCAACTGAGCTTTTTCATCCGCAGGATGTCCCATCCGATTCAATATTCTCTGAGGTTGCTGAATTCGCCCCATGCGAGGTAGGTTTTCGGCGATTCAACAAAAGAGTATATGTTCTCGACTATATTCAGGTGCTTCCGTTCTTCCTCGGCAATCATGAGGATTATCCCGCGTGTCCCCTCGTCCTTGGCCTTCGCGGCAAGTTCTTCGTAGAACCTGACCCCCTTTTCCTCTTCCTGCACCGCATGCCTGTATGAATCGGGGTCGTTCTTCAGTTCGGCCATGAGGTCACGTTTTGTAAGCAAAGGCTTGAATACGCACGACGCCTCCTCTAAGGCTCCGAACCGGGTCTTCTGTGGATCGAGGCCCGCTTTCATCCTGACTAGGGTATCATGATGTTCCTCCTCGGATGCAGCCAGCATCGAGAAAAGGTTTTTCAACTCGGGGACGGCTGCGGCTGACGCTAATTTTTCGTAGTATCCCCTGGCTTGCTCTTCCATCCTTATCGCGCAATCGAATATATTCATGGTTCTCTCCTTTTCCACCCGGTTCTTAAATATGAAACGAACTTATCTTTATATGTTAATTATAGCAAAAGATTATGGGAAAATGATACAGACCATTATCAATTATGATAAAAGAGACTCCCGCAGCCAGATAAAAAGTGGTATAAGTTATTAAAATAGGCTGCCATGAAGTGAACTTTACCGACTTGTAAAAATTGATAAGGAGACCAAAGAGATGTTGATCCCAGTGATCTATTTTGATAGCTTTCCAGGCAAGGTCAAGACAGAGGAATTGGACGAGTTGATACGCAGACGTTTAATCATGGCATTCCGCCGCTCAAACGAATGGGTCAGGGTAGGCAGCTGTCATTGCAGGGGAATGGGCGGGACATATAAAGGCCCTGACAGGAGGCGGAGATAATGCGATACGTCGAACTTGGCAGGACAGACATGATGATTTCCGAAGTAGGTTTTGGCGGCATACCGATCATCCGACTTGACACCGATGCAGCGGTTCGCGTGCTGCGCAGGGCCTATGAACGGGGTGTAACACTCTTTGACACGGCCAACGCCTATCGTGATAGCGAAGACAAGATGGGGCGGGCCTTTCAAGGGATTCGCGAAAAGGTCGTGATCGCCACAAAGACGATCCGTCGCGACGCCGCGGCGGCGACGGAGCAGTTGGAAAGCAGTCTGGCAATGCTACGCACGGACTACATCGATCTCTACCAACTACACCAGATCGCACAGGAAAAGGACTGGCAGGCGGTGACCGCTCCGGGCGGCGCCCTGGAAGCGGTAGTTAAGGCAAAGGAGGCCGGCAAGGTACGTCACATCGGCGTTACCTCGCACAACCTGAAGATGGCTGTAAAACTGGTCAGGACAGGGCTCTTCAGCACAATCCAGTTCCCCTTCAACTTCATCGAGATGGATGCTGGGGCGGAGTTGTTTCCTGCGGCGCGTGAGCAAGGAATAGGCATACTGGTCATGAAACCCTTTGCCGGCGGTGTCATAGACAATGCTGACATTGTTTTCAAATTCCTGCGCCAGTACCCTGACGCTATTCCGCTGCCAGGATGTGATTCCGAACAGTCGGTGGATGAAGTGGCTGGTTTTTACAACCGGCCGAATCTCGTCACCGATCAGGACAACACCCTCATGGAAGAATACCGCAAAAAGCTGGGAAAGGCCTTTTGCCGGCGCTGCGAATACTGTCAGCCCTGCCCGAAAGACGTCAAGATCACGATGGCCATGGGGTACCAGATCTTCGTCTCCAGAATGGGTCCCAAGGTGGCGGCGGATTTTGCCCGCATTCCCATGGAATCGGTAGCCCAGTGCGAGGAGTGCGGCAAATGCGTCAAGCTCTGTCCTTACGATCTGGCGATACCGGAGATGCTCAAGCGGAACTATGCCTCATATATAAAAGACGCGGAGAAGAATCCGGAGTAGGCGCTCATACCAAGGATTACGTTGTCGGCATCGTTGGGGACTCCTCAGCTTACTATTCATGTATTTCCGTGTCGTCAAGCACTAGCCGTTGTTATCAGAAAAATCCATCAGGCTCCGGAGTGTTTCCCTCAGTTCAAATGCGGCAATGGTGAAGAGCCGGTCGAGTAGCCTTCCGGTGGGCGCGGGCGGATATAGGGGAAAACCGAGGCGGTAGATGAGGTCGAGGAGACCGTCCTGCCGGTTTTCTTCCAGAAAGAGCGCCCCGTACTGAAAGATCGGGGAATATAGAAGGGCATCCTCCATGATGGCTTCATCTTCGCTCCAGTATGGGAGTATTGTTTCAATTGACAGACATAGCCCCTGTCCCGATATGTCTTCAGCCAGATAGACGAGCACCTCGTCATGAGATGATCCTCCATGTTCCAAAGCATCAGGACAGACGACAGCGGCAGGGAGGACCAGCAGTCGCCCATGCTGGGGGTCGAGACCATAATCCCAATGTTTATTTACAAGGAACCGTTCCAGGGAGCTATAAGCCTTCACCTGCCAGCGACCCATGGAGTTGTAGAATTCCGGACGGAAGATATCCTTTTGCGCCACAAGCGCTTCAAGGGGAATAAAGTCCTCCTCTCCCGTGGCCGGCCGCGGTTTCCGCGGCTCCACATTGTTCACTACGAGCCTCAGGTGCGCTCGTTTTCGTTCATCCTTGTCCTGTGTCATGAAAAGTGGTCCTCACGAATCATACATTGGAATCAATATACCCGCGGAAGTGCTACTGTCAAGCAAATTCAAATTCCGCTGGAACCGGAGCGGTAACGGTATTCCTGAAGACCGTCTGCTACCAAGTTGCAATCAAAATGAATACTAGGCGGCAAGGAGAGGGCGACGCAGGCGTCGATATTTACATCGCTTTCTCCTCGCAGCTATATTGAGTGTAACAAGCTGTCGAGTAATATCAATCGGACATCATCGTGCCGGTTAGCCGTGTCCTAATTTATCGGTAAGTTACAATCAATTTGGGAAAATTCAGCTTGGCGAATTGAAACAAAGTTTAAAACATGTGGGCGGGTTAAGGGATAAAGCATTGTAGAAATGATGGAAACGTATAGAATGTGTTTTTACTACTAATGCAATACTAGTCGAGAAATTGCGTAAGAATTGTCGTATATGCATCAGAACAAGGTGTGAAGAGAGAGGTTTATTCCGAAATCAGGCGAGGTGGTATTGACGATTATATCCTTGGCGCAGGCAACATCGAAGAGTTCTTGCGGGTAAAGGCTACTGCGCATGACTTTCTTATCTTGGGTGGCCTCTTTTTATTGCCTTTAAGACATCAGATGTAAGTACTAAAAGAAGCATGATAGAAGAACAGAGCCGTAATCCTCCCGCTTAGGCTGACCATAAAACTCCTTGCCCCACATCACATAGGAGAAGGTTGTCTGGAACCAGTGCGTCCAGAGGGAAGCGCCAAACTCGCCTGCCGGCAGGAAAAGACGTTTGTCCACGCTTCGGCTATCCGCGAAGCTGTTGCCATCGAGTGTGAGATTCCAGCCGACCAGGTTTGCGCCCCCGCCGGCAAAGGCGAAGATTCCCCATGCGCGGTGCGCCGTATCATCCTGCGGCGGCGGCAAATAGCCGCTCCCGCGCAGTACCGTGGTCCCGAAGTCTTCAGGGAGATGGTAGCCTATGCGGAACTGCACGTCGGTCTCGGCCTGTATCAGATAGTTCCCCAGAAAAGCCCCGCCCATGGGGATCATCTCGATACCAAACGTAGCATCACGAGGAGTGAGTGCGAACTTGTGGCGGTACTCGTAAACCAGATTGATGACCGGCTCATTCTTGATTTGATAAGCCCATCCCTCGGCTTTAGTGCTATTAGTTGTGATATGGGCGAAGTTCTGGACATCTTCGGCATACGAGGCGGGGCCGGCAACACCGGCAATGAGTTTCAGGCTGTGAAGGCTGTTTTCCCGCTCCAGATGGGTCGTTAAGCCCAGGTAGAGCAAGCCTGCATAGGGGCGGTCGGTTGGATCCGGGTCACTCCGCGAGAGGTCGGTGGGGGTAAACATGAGCTGCGTCAGCTCGTACGTGGCAAACCGGTTCCCTGCAACTTCACCAAAGAGGTTCCATACTCCGCCCAGTAGTCCTTTACCCGCTTGTGTCAAGGCCATTGACATCCCATTCGTGTAATTTGCATCAGTCCCGGCAAAAAAATCATTCTCGAAGCGGATTGAAAAGGCGTTCTGGGCAGGTTTAGTTAACGGCTCATCCGCAAACGATACAGTTGCAGAAAAGCATATCAGTACGATCAAGATAGATATGTGTTTAAACAATGTAACGAACCTCCACTTTCCGTAGCGTTGTTAGCCCAAAACAGCGAGCGGAAAGCTTCCGGCTCATTAAAACAGGGGGGCTTGAAAACAGGGTAACGGATATTTCCCATGTATAAAATATTTCTTAAAACTCCTCATCAACTTAATTACTAATCATTAATTGTTAGATACGTTTACTACAATTCTGTCACGATATGCAAGTTATTTTGATTTGTTTTTCGGCGTGCATGAAATTTTTGTTTTGGAGACGAAATAAATGCTGACCGAGTAAGGAGAAGCGCATAATTTTGGGCTATAATTTCAAAATATTCATTCTGTACTGAATTGACTAATTTTTCAAAAAAGTGGAAATTATTTGTATTAAAACATTTAATGGGGGCAAGTTTAAATGCACGTATATTCGGCGTTGTTTAAACTCCATCTTCCGAGCACGTCTCTCAAGGGGAAGAGAGGTATTGTCAAGAGTGTTCTGGCGAGGGCGCGCAACAGTTTCAACGTGGCAACGGCCGAGGTCGATCTGCAGGATATTCCCGGAACCGCCATGCTTGCTTTTGTCACGGTCAGTGAAAACAAGGCCTATGCCTGTAGTTTGCTGGAGCGACTCGAGGAGTGGCTGGTGGAGGAGCGCCCCGATCTGGAGCTGGTGGCGGTTGAGATCGAAGAGCGCTGAGAAAGGTCATGATTTGCAATTTTATAATGATATGGTAATGTCTATGAGTATCCGCATTCAAATATGCCGGAAATAAGATAACAATAAAAAAGGGGGCTAAAAGAATGACGTACACTGCAAAGGATTACACAAAATTGATCGGTATGCCGGGCTTCGGCGAGACACTTCTGAAGAACCATTTCACCTTGTACCAGGGTTATGTTACCAATACCAACAAGGTGCTGGATACCCTGGATCTGATGCTGAAGGAAGGGAAAACGGCCATTCCCGAGTTTGCTGAGCTGAAACGGCGTCTTGGCTGGGAATTCAACGGAATGAGGCTCCATGAACTTTATTTTGAAAACCTAGGTGGTAAGGAGCCGCTCAACGCGGGGGGGAAACTGGCCAAGCAGCTGGTCGAGAACTTCGGCAGTCAGGATGCCTGGGAGAAGGATTTCCGGGCTGTTGGCGCGATGCGCGGGATCGGCTGGGCGGTTCTGTACGAAGACTCGGCCACCGGCCGCCTGATCAACTTCTGGGTCAACGAGCATGACGTTGCGCATCCGGCCGGATGCAATCCCATCCTTATCATGGACGTTTTCGAGCATGCCTTCATGATCGATTACGGGCTCAAGCGGGCGGACTACATTGAGGCGTTCTTTAAGAATATTGACTGGCAGGCGACCGAAGCACGTTTGAAATAGCGGGAAATCCAGGTACTGTTTGAAAAGCTGAATGCGGAATTCGGAGTGCGGAATAACGGCTTCATTCCGCATTCCGCACTCGCCATTCCGCTTTGGGTATGCATTTCGCACACTGCACGGAGGCATCATGAAAGCGCTCATCATCAGCGCCGACAACTTCGAGGATTCGGAACTGCTTGTTCCATATTACCGCTTGAAGGAAGCTGGGATTGAGGTGGAGGTGGCTTCTATCAGGCCGGGTAAGATTGAGGGAAAACACGGCTACGAAGTGGATGTGGACAAGGCATTGGCTGAAGTTGATTCGGAGAGCTACGACATCCTTATCCTGCCGGGTGGCAAGGCTCCAGAAAAAATTAGGAACGAGCCGCTGGCACTGGAAATCGTCCGCCGCCTCTTTTCCCGGAACAAGCCGATCGCCGCAATTTGTCACGGCCCGCAGATTTTGATCAGCGCCGGCCTTCTCAAGGGAAAGCGCGCGACCTGTTATCGGACGGTGGCCGGGGAGCTGAAAGCGGCCGGAGCGCTCTATGAGGATAGCGAAGTGATTGTTGATGGCAACTTGCTCACCTCCCGGCAGCCAGCCGATCTCCCCGCCTTCATGCGGGAGACCATGAAGCTGCTTTATCCTCCATGTTGTTGAATTCACACCTATAAAAGATTACCCCTTCGTGACCCGTAACTAAAATCTTCTTTCCTCTGGCGAAAAATGCTATGTATATGACGTTAAAGGAAGCTTTTCTGGGGAGTTATCTCTATGGCGGTTGAAGACCTTTCGGGATTGAAGATTGACAAAACAGCAGGCGCGTTTCGTCCGGCGGGGTGGAGAAAGCGGGGCGTCCTCTGGATGGCGGCCGCGATTGTCGTGCTGATCGCAGTCCTGGCTTTGACCGGAGTCCTCACCCCAAAGGTAGAGGTGGAAACCACCACTGTTTCCCAGGTCTACTCCTCGCTCACCTTTACCCTGCTCAATGCGAGCGGTTACGTAGTGGCCCAGCGCAAGGCTTCTGTGGCGCCCAAGACGACCGGAACCCTCGAATGGCTCGGGGTCGAGGAGGGGAGCAGGGTTCGGGCCGGAGAGATTATCGCCCGTCTTGAGAACCGGGATGTAACCGCCAGCCGGGACCAGGCGGCCGCCAACCTCGTCAATGCCCGCGCTTCTCTGGCACAGTCAGAGGCGGAACTGAGGGACGCCGGCTTCGCCTACAACCGGCAGAAGGAGCTGGTGAGCCAGGGGATTGTCGCTCAGGCCGACTTCGATGCAGCCGATGCGCGTTTCAGGAAAGCCCGGGGAGGGGTCGAAGGGGCGAAAGCGGCGATTAACTCGGCTCGAGCGGCACTCAGGGGAACCGAAGCAGCCATTGAGTACACCAACATCCGCGCTCCCTTCGATGCCGTGGTGCTGACAAAGAACGCCGATGTGGGGGACATCGTCACCCCGATCGGCGCGGCTGCTACTGCCAAGGCGGCGGTTGTAACCATTGCAGACATGGGTTCGCTCCAGGTGGAGGCGGACGTTTCCGAATCCAACCTGGAGAAGATCAAGGTTGGGCAGCCTTGCGAGATTCAACTCGATGCTTTTCCTGATGTGCGCTTTAGAGGGGCACTTCACATGATCGTCCCCACGGCCGACCGCTCAAAGGCAACGGTGCTGGTCAAGGTCAGTTTTCTCGATCGAGACAGCCGGATTCTGCCGGAGATGAGCGCCAAGGTGGCTTTTCTGCAAAGAGCTGTCAAGGCTGACGAGAAAAAACCGATCACTGCTGTCAACCCGGCTGCGTTAGTCACTCATAACGGCAAAAATGTCCTGTTCCTCATCAAGGGAGATCGGGTTGCTGAAACTCATGTAGCGCTGGGAAAGAAGATCGGCGACATGGTCGAGATCCAAAGTGGCGTCAAGGCGGGGGCCAAAGTGGCGTTGAAGCCGCTGGATAAGTTGAAAGACGGGACAAAAATCAAGACCGCGGAAAAATAGCAGGACAGGGATGATATGTACCTCCGGCACCCATTCTGGGGGTCAGCCCGCAGGGCTTACCCCCGGCGAATATCCGTTCGGCCTTTCAGGGCGATGATAAGCGCATGCCCCAAAGGGGCGATGGAAATTAGCCGGGGGGTGGACGCAGCGCGGCAACCCACTGAGAGGTTTCCGGAGTTAATGACGCCTCTGGATGGGAAAAAGCTGAAGATTGGGTTTGATAGGGTTTGATATAAGGGAGTTGTCCATAGTTGGAGGCAACCCCCTGATTATGTTCTGAAAGCTTAAACACTAGACAAAAAGATAAGTGATTAAACACATTTATTGGACTAGCCGGATTCCTATGGAACTTGAGGGGTCACCAAATTTCATTTTCCGCAAACAGGAGCCGCCTCCTACATTCCCATCCTCAGCAACAAAAAACCAACTCGTTGCAAAACCTCCGGAAACATACTATAACCTCCCCATGCCCATAGAAAACATTTCGACATCCCCTTCATCTCCGCCCTTGCCCTGCGGACCAATCTCATTGACACTGCTTATCGATTGATGTATCGTTATACAAAATAGCTATCGATAGGGGGCATGATGGAAGCAGTTAAAATATCGCCTAAATTTCAGGTGGTCATTCCTAGGGCAGTGCGGGAAAAGCTACATTTGATCGCCGGGCAGAGAATGCAGGTTGTTGCTTACGGCAACAGGATCGAACTGATTCCTGAACGGGAAATCACCGAAATGCGCGGCTTTCTCAAGGGGATTGACTCTACTGTTGAGAGAGAGACGGACCGCGTATGAATGTGATCGACTCCTCTGCATGGCTTGAGTTTTTCGCGGATGGGCCGAATGCGGCCGAGTTCGCCCAACCTCTAGGGGAAAGGGATTCCCTCATCGTCCCGACCATCACGATTTATGAGGTTTTCAAGGTGGTCTGCCGCCAACGTGGAGAAGACGCGGCTCTGCAGGTGGCGGCGCTGATGCAGCAAGAGATGGTGATTGAACTGACTCCTTCTCTGGCGATGGTGGCCGCAAAAACGAGCCTTGAAATTGGCCTGCCGATGGCTGACAGTATAATACTGGCAACGGCGAGGCTTTACGATGCGATCCTCTGGACTCAGGACGAACATTTTCGAGGTCTTCCCGGTGTGCGGTATTTCCCGCGACAGCAAATTTAAAGCAGGACGATTAATTACGGTTATGGAAGCTAATGTGCGGCAGAAAAAACTTGAGCAGATGCTGATCTTGCGGGGGAAAATAACCATAGAGTATGATCGGGAAAAGGCCGAGACAGAGGAGATGAAAGGCGCGGAAGCACGGGAACTTTACCATGACAAGTGATATGGAAAACCCCACCCCTCCCATAGTCGAAATTTCGAACCTCTCAAAGTCGTACCGCCGTGGAAGCCAGATCATTTCGGTGCTGGAGGATATCACCTTCGCTATTGCCGAAGGTGAGTTCCTGGCGCTGATGGGACCGTCCGGCTCGGGAAAGAGCACCCTGCTCAATCTGATAGCCGGTATTGACAAGGCGGATAGGGGGAGCGTGCGGGTGGGAGGTGTTGATATAACCTCCCTTTCGGAAGCTGAACTGGCCGGGTGGCGCGCGGCCAACGTCGGTTTTATCTTCCAGTTCTATAATCTCATGCCAGTCCTTACCGCTTACGAGAACGTGGAATTGCCCCTCCTTCTAACAAACCTTTCCCGAAAAGAACGGCGGAAACATGCGGAGCTTGCCTTAAAGGTCGTCAACCTGATCGACCGGATGGAGCACTATCCCTCCCAGCTCTCCGGCGGCCAGCAGCAGCGGGTCGCCATTGCCCGGGCGATAGTCACCGACCCGGTCATCCTGGTTGCGGATGAGCCGACCGGAGACCTGGACCGGGTCTCCGCCGAGGATGTCCTGCAACTAATGGATCGTCTGGTCCGCGAATTCGGCAAGACCATCATCATGGTGACCCATGATCCGCGCGCCGCGGGGAAAGCACATGTCGTAAGGCATCTGGAGAAAGGAGTGCTGACGGCCTGATATAGCAAGTGTGACCATGTTCTTCATCAAACTCATCATCCGCAATGCATTCCGCCACAGGCTCCGCACATTCCTTACCATTGCCGGTGTCGCTGTCGCGATACTCGCCTTCGGCATGTTGCGCACCCTAGTCGGACTCTGGTACCTGGGGGTGGAACGCTCATCCGCTACCCGCCTGGTTACCAGGAACGCCATCTCCCTCATCTTCCCCCTTCCCATTTCATACAAAGACAGAATCCGCCAGGTCCCGGGGGTGAAAAGCGTGTCGTACGGCAACTGGTTCGGCGGCATCTACATCGATGAGAAACACTTCTTTGCCAATTATGCCATTGAGCCGAAGAACTATCTCGATCTCTACCCGGAATTCATCCTGCCGCCGGAGCAGAAGGAGGCATTCATCCACGACCGGAAGGGGTGCATAGTCGGTAAAAAGCTCGCGGACAAATACGGCTGGAAGATCGGCAGCCTGATCAGCCTGCGGGGGACGATCGTTCCCGGACAGTGGGAGTTCGTTCTCCGCGGCATATACAGAGGGGCGGATCGGGGCACGGAAGAGCGGGTAATGATGTTCCAGTGGGATTACCTGAACGAGACCATGAAGAAGACCATGCCGCGTCGGGCCGACCAGGTTGGATATTACATGATCGGGGTTACCAATCCGAATCTGGCCGCGGAGGTAGCCCAGGAGGTGGACCGGACCTTCAAGAACTCCCTGGCGGAAACCCTCACCGAAACGGAGCGGGCCTTCCAGATGGGGTTCGTCTCTATGACCGAGGCAATCATGATCGCTATCCAGATCGTCTCCTACATTGTCATAGTAATCATCATGGTCGTGGCGGCCAACACAATGGCAATGACTGCCAGGGAACGGATTCCCGAGTACGCCACACTGAAGACCATGGGTTTTGGAGGTATGCATATCGGCGTGATTGTCTTCGGCGAATCGGTGTTCATTACCCTGATCGGCGGGGTGCTGGGGGTGCTGTTCACCTTCCCCGCTGCTCAATGGATAGAAACCGAACTTTCCCAATTTTTCCCCTTTTTCAGCGTTTCGCCGGCGACAATCTACCTCGATCTCATTACCGCCTGCGGCATAGGGGTGGTGGCGGCGATTTTTCCCACCTGGCGGGGTGCGACCATCCGGATCGCGGACGGACTTCGGAGGATTGGATAAACGATGCGCATCCCTTACTCCTACAGCTTCCGCAACCTTTGGACACGGCGTCTGACCACGGTCCTTACTGCTTCCGGCATGGCGTTGGTGGTCTTCGTCTTCGCCGCCACCCTGATGCTTGCCGAGGGTTTGCAGAAGACTCTCGTGGCAACCGGCTCTTACGATAATGTGGTGGTAATCCGCAAATCTGCAAATTCCGAGGTGCAGAGCAGCGTTGAGCGTTCTCAGGCGTCTATCGTCGAGAGCCGGCCGGAGGTGGCAGTCGGGGAGGCCGGCCAGCCACTTCTGGACAAGGAGCTGGTGGTCCTCATCAACCTGACGAAGCGGGGTACCAGCAAGCCCGCCAATGTAGTCATCAGGGGAGTGGGCCCTGGCGGACTCCCTTTACGGCCTCAGGTACGGTTGATCGAAGGACGGATGCCGCGTCCTGGCTCGGCCGAGGTGATTGCCGGAAAGAGCATAGCCGAGCGTTTCCAGGGAGGGGGGATTGGCGAAACCCTCCGCTTCGGAATGCGTGACTGGACAGTTGTCGGAATATTCAGCGCAGGTACAACCGGCTTCAATTCGGAGATATGGGGGGACGTGGACCAGCTGATGCAGGCCTTCCGCAGGCCGGTCTATTCATCTATGCTGTTCCGGCTGCGCGACTCGTCAGAATTCGAGGCGTTAAAAGAGCAGATCGAGAGCGATCCCCGCCTGACCCTTGAAGCCAAGCGTGAGACGCGCTATTATTACGACCAGTCAGAGGCGATGGCCAAGTTTCTGCGCATTCTGGGGCTCTCCCTGACGGTCATATTCTCCCTGGGGGCAGTCATAGGCGCCATGATAACCATGTATGCGGCAGTGGCGAACAGGACCACCGAGATTGGCACCATGCGGGCCGTGGGCTTTGGCAAGAGGAGCATTCTCACCGCATTCATCCTGGAGTCCCTGCTCCTGGGATTAACGGGAGGGGTGCTCGGGCTTTTCTTTGCTTCTTTCATGCAGGCCATCACCATATCCACCATGAACTGGCAGACCTTTTCCGAGCTTGCCTTCAGCTTTACCCTGACGTTCGAGATCGTCTGGAAATCGCTCCTCTTTTCCCTTGTTATGGGTCTTGTCGGCGGAGTGTTGCCGGCGGTAAGGGCGGCAAGGATGAGTATAGTCGATGCTCTGCGAGCGACATGACTGGCAACGCGCCTTTTCCGCTATCTCTGCGTAAGTTTTCGGGATCGCTTGTGCGACGTAGCGCTGCTACGCCTCCGCGCAATCCCTCGACAGCCTTGATCTAGCGAAAAATTCGCGTTGCCAGTTAACTATAGTTTACATAGTAATTTGTATATCTCGCTTGCTATTTGGACATATTCAAAGAAAACTTGAATCAGAAGTCCCGGAGGGGGAAATGAAACGCTTCAACCTGAGTGCAAGGAATGCAACAATCCTGCTCTTTCTCATATCGATAGTCTTCTACGGCATCGACTACCTAGTCTTCGGCCATGCCCCGGATATCGCCGCAGGCTTCCTTGGCAACCTTGCCTTTCTTCCCATCTATGTGCTTTTTGTCACCCTGGTGATAGAACGGGTTATTAAGGAGCGGGAGCGGCTCGCTATCCGGCAAAAGTTGAACATGGTGATTGGCCTTTTCTTCAGCGAGGTCGGCTCGGACCTTATTCGCAACCTTGCCGGTTTTCTCCGGGATTCACGCGACCTGGTCCAGCGCCTCCAGGTGACCAACCACTGGGGCAACAGTGAGTTCAAGGAAGCCGCGGAATTTCTGGAGCGCTACCGGATTGAAGTGGACAGCCGGGCAGGGGACCTGACAGGCATGCGGGATTATCTGGTTGAGAAGAAAGGACTTCTGCTGGGGCTTCTGGAAAACCCCAACCTGCTGGAGCATGACGAGTTTACCGATCTCTTGTGGGCGGTTTCACATCTGTCGCAGGAACTGGAGTTGAGAAAAAAGCTGACCGGGTTGCCGGACACCGACCTCAACCACTTATCGGGGGACATCCAGCGGGCTTATTCCCATCTGCTGCGGGAGTGGCTCTTCTATATGAAACACCTGAAAAGCGACTATCCATACCTCTATTCCCTGGCGGTGCGGATGAACCCGATGAACCCCGATGCCGGGCCGGAGGTGAAGTAGTTTGAATCGCTGCCAATTATACCTGAACTTACTTTATGGTCCCGGATAAGCCAAAAAACCATTTGCTTTTTTAAGGCCTTTGCATTAAATTAGCTCCCTCCATAAAACACTCAATCCCCGCCGAAAAGGTTGAATCACCTTGCCCAATAAAAAGACAATCAAAGATCTAAGACATGAGATCGACGCTCTGGACGACATGATTATGGAACACCTGAACCGGCGGGCGCAGATTGTCATCGAGGTCGGCAAGCTGAAGTCCGCCAAAAAGGGCGATTTCCATGTACCGAACAGAGAACGGGAGATCTATGACCGTCTGACCGCGCACAATCCGGGCCCATTTCCCAATGAAGCGCTTAGGAGCGTTTTTCGTGAGATAATCTCCGCATCGCTTGCCCTTGAGGCGCCGATGAAGGTTGCATTCTTCGGCCCCAAGGCGACTTTCACCCATCTGGCCGCCATGCAGCAGTTCGGGCTTTCAGCGGAACTGGTGCCGCAGAAGTCGATCCCGGCGGTTTTTGAAGATGTTGGGAAAGGCCGAGCGCAGTACGGGGTTGTGCCGGTGGAGAATTCCACGGAGGGGATGGTTTCGCACACCCTCGACATGTTCATGGAGAGTGATCTGAAGATCAATGCCGAAGTGCTCCTGGAGATTCACCATTATCTCCTCTCCCGCACAGGCCGCTTCGAAGATATCAAGAAAATCTATTCCCACCCCCAGCCCATTGCCCAGTGCCGGGACTGGCTGGCGGAGAACCTTCCCAACGTGCCGGTGGTGGATGTTGCCTCCACGGCGGTGGCGGCGCAGATTGTAAGTGAGGATTACACTGCTGCGGCCATAGCAAGCGAACTCGCCGCCACAATGTACGACCTCAAGGTAGTACGGGAGCGGATCGAAGACCAGGTCAACAACTTCACCAGGTTTCTCGTTATCGGGAAAAAACTGGCGGTGACGAGTGGTGACGACAAGACTTCCCTGATGTTTTCGGTGAAAGATGAAGTAGGCATTCTCTACAGAATGCTGGAACCGTTCGCCAAGCGCGGAATCAACCTTTCAAAGATCGAGTCACGCCCTTTGAAGAAAAAGGCTTGGGAATACATATTTTTTCTCGACCTGATGGGGCACATAAATGACCCGGTGATTGACGAGGCGGTACAGGAGTTGAAACTGTGTTGTCAGTTTGTGAAGGTGTTGGGATCGTATCCTCGCGCCAAATGAAACAGCCCTTTTCCGCAATCTCGGCGTTGCCTTTCGTCGCGCGACGCTCAACGTCCACCCAAGTACGTCTCGCGCCATGCTCCTCAGGCGCCTTGACCTAGCGAAAAATTGCTCGTTTCATAATAGATTAACGAAAAACGGTGAAAACTTTTCAGGAGATAATATGCCGCTAATCGAGCGGTTGACCATAATCGGCGTCGGTCTTATCGGCGGATCGCTGGCCCGTGCCCTCCGGGAGAGGGGAGAGGTTGGCGAGATCATCGGCGTCGGCCGAACCGAAGCGAATCTGCGGCGGGCAGTGGAACTCGGGGTAATTGACCGCTATACCCACGACCCGGTGGCTGGCGTAGAGGGGGCCGACCTGGTGTTCCTGGCGATCCCTGTCTGTTCCATAGCCGCCATGACGGCGCGGATCGCCCCGGCCCTGAAGCCTGCATGTGTGGTAACGGATGGCGGGAGTGTGAAGGGGGAGATAGTTGCTGCATGCGAACCGCTCATGCCGACGGGGACCTATTTCGTAGGCGGCCATCCCATAGCCGGCACGGAAAAATCGGGAGTTGATGCCTCTTTTCTTACCCTTTATCAGGGGCGGCGCTGTATCATAACGCCGACTCAGAACACGAATCAAACTGCTCTGGACAAAGTTGTACGGATGTGGGAAATCGCCGGCAGCGAGGTGGTGCTCATGGATGTTGCCAAGCATGATCGGGTGCTGGCAGCCATCTCCCACCTCCCGCATATGGTCGCCTATGCGCTGGTCAATGCAGTTGGTGACTACGACCGGTTCGACGAAAGCATTCTCAAGTACTCGGCAGGCGGTTTCAAGGATTTCACCCGCATCGCGTCGTCAGATCCGGCAATGTGGCGGGATATCGCAATGATGAACCGGGAAGGGGTCTTGGAACTGATGGATTTTTTCTCGGGTTATCTTGCGGAACTGCGCTATTTAGTGGAAAAGGGGGACGCGCAGGGGTTACAGGACTTTTTCGCCAGGTCGAAAGAAAAAAGGGATGCAATACAATAGCTAGCAACTAGCGGCTGGCAACTGCTTCACCTTGGAGTTATACTTGCAAAACTTGACAATACAACCAGCCAGAGCAATCCGCGGCGAAATAAAAGTGCCTGGTGACAAGTCCATTTCCCACCGCGCCATAATGTTCGGCTCGATCTCCCAGGGGGTCACCACTGTTCGGGGTTTTCTCCGCGGCGGAGACAATTTTTCCACCTTAAACGCCTTCCGCGCCATGGGGATCGGCATAGAGGATGATGGCGAAATCCTGAGGATTGATGGCAAGGGGTTGCACGGCCTGACCGAGCCTGGCGATGTGCTCGATTGCGGCAATTCGGGGACTTCCATCAGGCTTATCACCGGACTTCTTTCAGGTCAACGGTTCTTTTCCGTGCTGACCGGCGACCGATATCTGCGCAACAGACCGATGGGGCGGGTCATCGAGCCACTTTCACGGATGGGTGGGTGCATTTTCGGCCGCGCCCGAGGCGACAGGGCGCCACTGGCGATTGTAGGCAAACCGCTCAAGGGAATTTCCCATTCCTCCAGTGTGGCGAGCGCCCAGGTGAAGTCGTCAATCCTTTTGGCGGGACTTTACGCCGCGGGAGAGACGGAGGTGAGAGAGCCGTATCTCTCCCGTGATCATTCGGAACGGATGCTACGTCATTTCGGCGCCGATGTCGAGACCTTTGACGGAGGGGTCAGAGTGCGCGGTGATAACGAATTGAAGGGGCGCGATATTATTGTGCCCGGGGATATCTCATCGGCGGCCTTTTTCCTGGTGGCGGCGACCATCGTGCCAGGATCCGAGCTTCTCGTCAGGGGAGTCGGAATAAATTCGACACGGAGCGGCATTCTGGACATCCTTGCCGCCATGGGGGCCGACATCGAACTCCTTGACAGGCGGGAAGTTTCCGGCGAGCCGGTGGCGGACCTTCTGGTAAAGTCGGCGAGGCTTAAGGGGATCGAGATTGGCGGAGATCTTGTGCCTCGAGCCATCGACGAGTTCCCTGTCATCTGCGTGGCTGCTTCTCTCGCTGAGGGGGAGACAATCATCCGGGACGCATGGGAGTTGCGGGTCAAGGAGACCGACCGGATCGCGGCAATGACCGCAAATCTTGGCAAAGCAGGGGTGCAGGTCATTGAAACGGATGACGGGATGGAGATCATCGGCCGCGAAAGTTTGCAGGGATGTGTGGCGGAGAGCTACGGAGACCATCGAATCGCCATGTCCATGATGGTGGCCGGTCTCGCCGCCACCGGACCGGGAGAAGTCCGTGATGTTGAATGCATTGCCACCTCTTTCCCGGTTTTTGCCGAACTTATCGATAAGGTAACCGTGCGATGACTTCCCAATCTCTGCCTTTAAGGCCGGAGGGGCTGATAATAGCCATCGATGGGCCCTCAGGAGCGGGTAAAAGCACCATTACGCGGCTTCTTGCCGAGCGTCTCGGTTATATCCATATCGATACCGGAGCCATGTTTCGCGCCGTTGCCCTTGCCGCAAAACGCTCGGGTGTGAATATTAACGACGAGATGGCTCTGGGTGGTCTTTGCCAAGGATTAACAATCTCCTTTGCCCGTACTGATTGCTGCTGCAGGGTGCTGTTGAACGGTGAGGATGTTTCCGAGGCGATCCGCACACCCGAGATCAGTCTTCTTACCTCCACTGTTTCGGCCAGGAAGAGCGTTCGTGATATACTTCTCAAGCGGCAACGTGAGATGGGTATGTCCGGTGGTGTTGTCCTTGAGGGACGTGATATCGGCACCGTGGTCTTTCCTGATGCCGAGGTGAAGTTTTTCCTGACCGCCTCTGTTGAAGAACGGGGCCGACGCCGCTATCTGGAGTTACAGGCCAGGGGGGAGGCGGTCTCCCTTGAGGGAACTATCGCTGAAGTGGCAAAGCGTGATGAACAGGATGAACAGCGGGAACACGCCCCGCTGCGGAAGGCCGCTGACGCCATCGACATCGATTCATCCGGGATTTCTATCGAAGAAGTGTTGGCGTTGATGGAACGGAAAATTAAAGAGATTAAAGAGAGACTAGCGGCTAGCAACTAGCGGCCAGCCGCCGGGAGTTTACATATGGAAATTATACTTGCCAAACAGGCCGGTTTCTGTTTCGGTGTCAAAAGGGCCACTCAGATGGCCTTCGAAGCGGCCGACAAGGGAGAAGAGACCTTTACCCTCGGGCCGATAATCCATTCTCCCCAGGTGGTGCAGAAACTGGATGAAATGGGTGTTAAGGTGCTGGCGGACCTTGCCGACCTGGATACGGGGACCATTATCATCCGCTCCCACGGGGTCGCCTCGGAGGAACTGACCGAAGCTGTTCGCAAGGAACTGGAAATTGTTGACGCAACCTGCCCGTTTGTTAAAAAAGCCCAGGAACATGTGAAGAGCCTTTCCCAGTCCGGTTACGACGTGGTTGTGGTCGGAGACGCAGACCATCCGGAAGTTCAAGGAATTGTTTCCTATGCGAATGGGAAGGTGTACGTGGTAGGTTCCGGTGAAGAAGCGGCCAGACTCCCTCGTATGGGAAAAATCGGTGTGGTCGCCCAGACTACCCAGTCCTTCGAAAACCTGAAAAATGTTGTTGATCAGTGTCTCACAAAGGGTAAAGAAATCAGGGTATTCCATACCATCTGCGATGCCACGGCGGTCCGTCAGGAAGAGGCGAAAGCGCTGGCCAGAGGGGTCGATTGCATGGTTGTGATCGGCGGCTACAACAGCGCCAATACAAGACGCCTTGCCGAGGTCTGCGCCGAACTGCAACCAAGAACTTACCATATTGAAACTGCGCAGCAGCTTGACCCCGCCTGGTTCGAAGAAGTCGGCCGGGTGGGGATCACAGCCGGAGCGTCAACTCCGAAATGGCTGATCGACGAAGTCATGGAACGAATCGGCCAAATTAATAAAAACAATAAATATTGAAATTTTGGAGAAATGTGCTATTTTAGCTTGATTACATAGGAGAACTACTTCAGGGGGTACTTATCTAGATGAGTGACGACAAGAAATTCAACAGAGACAACGATGCGCCGATCAAGCGCTTTAAGGATAATGACGACGAGCCCGAGCATGGAGCACAAGGGGAGTTTGCGGAAATGTTTCATGACAGCCTTAAACAACTCAAGGTCGGAGAGGTTGTCAAGGGGGTCGTTGTCCAGGTAACGCAGGATTTCGTTCTGGTTGATGTGGGATATAAATCCGAGGGATGCATTCCGAGCAGCGAGTTTATCGACGAGAGCGGCCAACTCAATGTGAATCTTGGTGATCAGGTGAGGGTTCTCTTCGAACGGGCCGAGAATGAGCGGGGATATATCGTCCTCTCCAAGAAAAAGGCCGAATCCCAGGTGGCCTGGGAGAGGATAGCAGAGGCTGGTGGGGAAGGGGGGTGCATAGAGGGAAAGATCACTGGTAAGGTCAAGGGTGGCTTGATAGTAGATATCGGCGTACAGGCGTTTCTCCCCGCGTCACAGGTCGACATACGCCCAGGCGGCAATCTGGACAAATATGCAGGCATGACATGCATGTTCAAGATATTGAAGATGAACAGAAAACGGGGAAACATCGTCCTCTCCCGCAGGGTTCTTCTGGAGGAAGAGCGGGAATCGCAGAAGAAGGAAACCCTGGCGAATCTGGCGGAAGGTCAAATACTGGAAGGGGTAGTAAAAAATATCACCGATTATGGGGCATTCGTGGATCTGGGCGGACTCGACGGCCTGCTACATATCACCGATATGTCCTGGGGGAGATTGAACCATCCTTCCGAGGTCATCAAGGTTGGAGACAAACTCAAGGTCATGGTCCTGAAATACGACAGCGCCAAGGGAAAAATTTCCTTGGGGCTTAAACAGGCCATGCCTGACCCTTGGCTTGAAGTGGAACGAAAATATCCTGTTGGCGAAAAATTAAAGGGCAAGGTAGTGAGCCTCACGGAATACGGCGCTTTCGTAGCCCTTGAAGAAGGGGTTGAGGGCCTGATTCACGTTTCTGAATTGTCCTGGACCAGGAGAGTCCGGCATCCATCTGAAATACTCAAGGTTGGGGATGAAATCGAAGCCATGGTATTGGGAGTGGACCTTTCCAACCGGCGCATTTCGCTGGGCCTTAAGCAGACGATGGTGAACCCTTGGACAGTAATTGGCGAGAAATATCCAGTAGGTACAAAAATAGAGGGGCAGATAAAAAATATCACCGATTTCGGAATGTTTATCGGCATTGAAGACGGGATAGACGGACTGGTCCATGTTTCCGACATTTCCTGGACTAAACGGGTAAAGCATCCGGGTGAGATTTTCAACAAGGGGCAGACGGTCCAGGCTGTCGTGCTTAGCGTGGATGCGGAAAACGAGCGGTTGTCCCTGGGGATGAAACAACTTAATATTGATCCCTGGAGCGAAATTCCGAACAAATACAGACCCGGCACCAGGATAAGGGGCAAGGTTTCCTCCGTTACCGACTTCGGCATTTTTATGGAAATCGAGGAAGGGATCGAAGGATTGGTGCATGTTTCGGAGCTTTCCCATGAGAAACTACCTACCCCTAAAGGGTTTGCGAACGTGGGTGACGAACTTGAGGCAGTCGTACTCAATGTGGACCCGGCTGAACGGAAGATTGCCCTCTCCATAAAGAGTCTGCAGTCAGCCCTTGATAAGGCCGAACTGGCGTCGTATATGGAATCCCAAGGGGAGGCGACTTCCAATCTAGGCGAACTCTTGAAAGAAGGGCTCAAGAAAAACGGCGAATAAATAGATGGTTAGTTTTGATTCTATGCCAAATGATGAGGTGATTAATGACGAAGAGTGAACTGGTTGACAAGATTGTAGAGGCTAATGGCATTCTGACGCGTAAAGAATCTGAAATGGTGGTCAACATTGTTTTTGATTCCATGAGTGAGGCTCTGCAGAACGGAGAAAAGGTTGAGATACGTGGGTTCGGGAGCTTTACCGTAAGAGAGCGCGGCGCCCGCGAAGCTCGCAATCCGAAAAGCGGCGAAGTAGTGAATATTCCGGCCAAAAAGACACCGTTTTTCAAAACAGGCAAGGAATTGAGAGAAAGAGTGGATAATGGTTAGGTAGCTGTAAAGGATTATTTGACCTAGCGCAAGCTGGGAAGGGTACTTGGCTAAAGTGCCCTTCTGTTTTTTATGCGCCGGCCAGAAGGTTCGTTATCAGGACTTCCTTTCAGCCACCGCAGATCTTGCCTGCTCATTTGCTGCTTAAGCTGCATCCGGCTTTATTGGCCGGCATATTTCGTTAGCCCGGGTGGCGGAATTGGTAGACGCAAGGGACTTAAAATCCCTCGGTCGCAAGACTGTACCGGTTCGATTCCGGTCCCGGGCACCAGAAGATAATCCAACAAAGTGCGGAGAAGTACAAGAAGCCCTGAAAAATCAGGGCTTTTTCTTTTTATATTGTCCTATGCAATCCATCGTTGTATACTAAAATCCAAAGAATTTGGTTGCCATTTGGTGGCGGGTTAGTGCTGTCGGAAGAGCCCGCAACCAAAATTGGGCAAAACAAGCATCCTTCTTAGATTTGGAGGTCACCATGGCGAAGAAAGTTCCACAGCTTACTGATCCCGGAATAAGAAATGCCAAGTCAGCGGAGGAAAAGTATATTCTTTCTGATGGTGGTGGGTTGTATCTGTTGGTGACGCCATCAGGCGGTAAATTGTGGCGGTTCCAGTACAGGATAAACGGTAAACAGAGATTGAAGGATTTAGGCGCATATCCGACCGTCACTCTGGCCGGTGCAAGAGCCTTGAGAGAGGAATTAAGGGCACTTGTAAAAAGTGGAATAGACCCTATAGAGCATGACCGACAAAAGGCTGAAGCGAAGGCTCAAGAGGAGGCGCTCTTGGCATTCAATACCTTTGAAATTGTCACTCGTGAATGGCATGAACGATTTAAAAAACAGTGGACAGTGAATCATGCCGACCGAATCTTGAAGCGCCTGGAGCAGGACGTTTTCCCCTTCATCGGGGCGCGCCCCATTGGTGAGATCAAGGCACCTGAGCTGTTACAGGTTTTGCGAAGGATTGAAACTAGGACGCTTGAGACTGCACACCGGGTGAATATCGCTTGCGGGCAGGTGTTCAGGTATGCCGTGGCGACGGGACGGGACGAACGAGATCCAGTGGCGGACTTACGTGGCGCATTGCCGCCGGTCAAGAAAAAACATTTTGCAGCACCCACTGACCCCAAGGAAGTTGCCCCCTTACTGCGGGCAATAGATGATTATGAGGGTTCTTTCGTGGTTAAGTGCGCCATGCAACTCGCCCCGCTGGTATTTGTCCGTCCTGGGGAACTACGAAAAGCGGAATGGGTAGAGATTGACTTTGAAGCGGAGCAGTGGAGCATACCGGCCGAGAAGATGAAAATGAAAGAATCGCATCTTGTTCCCCTTTCAAGGCAAGCCTTGGAGATTTTGAAAACCCTGCATCCTCTTACAGGCAACAGTAAGTACATTTTCCCCTGTCAGCGTTCTACACTTCGCTGCATGAGCGATAATGCCGTCAATGCCGCTTTAAGGCGCATGGGGTTCGAGAAATCCGAGATAACCGGCCACGGATTCCGGGCCATGGCGCGGACCATTCTCGATGAGGTCCTTCAGGTCAGACCCGATTTCATCGAGCACCAGCTCGCCCATGCCGTGCGTGACCCGAACGGCCGTGCTTACAACCGGACGGCACATCTTACCGAACGAAAAAAGATGATGCAGACCTGGGCTGATTATCTGGATAAGCTGAAGAGTGGGGCAAAAGTCATAAAACTCACAGAACGTTCCTCCCAATAATGACCTCTCCAAAAAAAATCATGTGTCAGATTGTGTCTACATGTGTCTACATGTATCATCTCGAAATCATTACATTTTTTCTCTTGACATGGTAGTTTGAAGTAGTATTATCCAGTCCCGTACAGAATACGCCTGACCTGGGCGTCAAAGTCACGGCATGAGACTGGGCAGCTTACTTCTTAACCAAATGCCTCACTGATTACAATCAGAGTCTCGCTTATGCAAAGGCTGTTACCTGCGGAAGGTAATGGCTTTTTCTGCTTAAGGGCCAAAATCTACCGCATGGAGGCAAATCGTATGGGAAACGATGCACCTAAACTTACCTTGCCGGAAACCGGATTTCTCCGGTTACCCCAGATAATCGGCGACGCAAAGGCCGATCCACCCATCCCGGCTATCATCCCGGTCTCCAGGAGCACTTGGCTCGAAGGAGTTAAATCCGGACGCTACCCGCGACCATCAAAATTGGGGCCCCGCATGTAGCCTGGGATGCCCGTTCTATCCGGGAGCTCATTGACCGATTAACGAGTGAAACTGAATAGCGAGGCATTCGTTCTGAGGAGAGAATCATGAGCTCGCCCGGCAGTTTACTATTAAGACAGGATTCGTGTCATCTCCCGTATGATGATATCCACTCCGCGGAGATGTCGGTCCTGGGAGCCCTGCTCCTGGATCAGGGGTGCACGCCGAAGGTAACGGCCCTGATTACTGAGGATGACTTCTTCCTGGAAAGAAACCGGATTATCTTCGCCCTACTCGTTACCCTCCATGCTGAAAATATCCCGGCAGACCTGGTCACAGTATGTAACAGGCTAAAGAAAGAAGGAAACCTTGAAAGAGCTGGCGGCGGCTCCTATCTGGCCGAACTGGTGGAATTCACTCCTACATCCCAGAATGTTGCCTACTACGCCCGCATAGTGGCAAGAAACTCCCGGGAGCGGAAGATCGCTGCGCTCGCCCGGGAACTTGCCATTGATCCCGATAAGCTGCCTGAAATGCTCCCACGTCTCTCTGAACTCACGGAGGATGAAGAGTCACGACGGGAGAAACAACTCAATGTCCTGTCTCTCCATGATTTCCTCGAAACCTCCTTCCCCGAGCGGGAGAGTCTCCTCTCCCCCATAATCCTCACCCAGAGCCTAAGTATGATCCATGCCTGGCGTGGCTTGGGAAAAACCCACGTGGGCCTCGGCATTGCCTACGCCGTCGCCAGCGGCGGGGAGTTCCTCAAATGGAGATCGCCTCAGCCACGGGGTGTACTTTATCTGGACGGCGAGATGCCTGGCAGCGCCCTGCAGGAACGCCTAGCGGCGATTACGGCCGGAAGTGACAGCAAGCCACTCCCCGGCTATTTCCGGATAATAACTCCGGATCTGCAGGACCTGGGATCCATGCCCGACCTCTCCACCCCCGAAGGGCAGGCGGCGGTAAACGCCATGCTCACCCCGGAGACTGCTCTGA
>Ga0181533_1001876_pt1 | contig 25850 bp, 27 predicted proteins | sample PEATcosm2014_Bin_45_FD_119772 | JGI IMG/M metagenome (GOLD analysis project Ga0181533, IMG submission 119772) | Peatland microbial communities from MTU Mesocosm Facility, Houghton, MI, USA - PEATcosm2014_Bin11_60_metaG | ecosystem: Environmental > Terrestrial > Soil > Wetlands > Peat | place...
AACTCGGCCTCGCGGGCGATGGCCTGGCGCCGGCGGCGCGCCTCGGCCTCGTCGATCAGCCCCGCGTTCAGGTCGGCGTCGATGGCCATCTGTTTGCCGGGAAGAGCATCGAGCGTAAAGCGCGCCGTGACCTCGGCGGTGCGCACCGCGCCGTGCGAAACCACGAGAAACTGAATCGCCACCAGGGCCAGAAACAGCACAAAGCCGACTACATAATTGCCGCCCACCACGAATTGCCCGAAGGCTTCAATCACCTTGCCTGCCGCGGCGGTTCCCTCCTGGCCGTGGAGCAGAATGCGCCGGCTGGAGGCGATGTTGAGCGAGAGGCGGAACAGCGTGAGCAGCAACAGGAGGGTGGGGAATACGGAAAGCTCGACGGCGCGGCGGATCTGCACGGCAGAGAGGAAGACGATGACCGATGCCGCCATCGAAAGCGCCAGCAGCAGGTCCAGGCCCGCGGCCGGCACCGGCACGATCATGACAAAGACCACGCTGATGGCCGCCATGGGCAACAGGTAGTCGCGCAGCCGGTGCCAGATCGGGGACCGGGCCGAAAGCGCGCCCGCGGGTAAAGCCGTCGTGCTCATTGATTCCCTCCTCCAAAACCTAAAAGCGCGGAGCGCCTCCAAAACCTAAAGGCGCGGAGCGCCGGGCAGCAGCTTCGCGCGCCTGCCGATCCTGCAACTCGGCCTCCACGCGCTGGCGGTAGAGATAGGCCAGAATCGCGGCCACGGCGGCATAGAGCTCCACCGGGATCGACTGGCCCACTTCGACGGTGCGGTAGAGCGACTGCGCAAGCGGCGGATTCTCCACAATGGGCACGCCCGCCCAACGCGCCTCGGCCTTGATCTCCTCGGCCAGAAGGTTGCGTCCCTTGGCCAGCACCTTGGGCGCCTCCATCGCCACGAAGTCAAAGCCCAAAGCGACCGCGTAATGCGTGGGGTTGGTCAGGACCACGGCCGCCTTGGCCACGTCGGCCTTCACGCGGCGGCGGCGCATCTGGCGCTGCAGGCTGCGGATGCGGCCGCGAATCTGCGGGCTGCCCTCGGTTTCCTTGTATTCATCGCGCAGGTCCTGGCGGCTCATCTTGAGCCGCGACTCGCGGCTCTGCCACTCCACCAGGTAGTCGATGGCCGACCAGCCGAAGAGCAGCCAGGCCGCGGCCAGGAGCAATCCGTAGACATCCTGGCCGAGAAGCTCGAGCCGCTGGGTCGAAAAGGGCGGGATCGAGAGTTGCCGGGCGATGCGCTGGACGGCAAAGACCGCCAATATGGCAGCCGGGATCAGAGATTTGCCAAGCCGGGCCGCGGCGCGCAGCGAGAACAGGTTTTTGAGATTGGCGACGGGATTGATGCGCTCCGGCTTCCATGCCAGGGCGCTCGCGTGCACGGAGACGCCGCCGGTCTGGGCGATGCCCGCTCCCAGAGCCCCCACAACGACCAGGGCCATCACGACCCCCGGCGGTCCCAACACTTCGAGCATCAGGCGGCGCATGGCGACGAGCGTCGGCTCCAGGGTGGCCGGCTCCCAATGCGCCGTCGTGCCCAGGGCCAGAAATCCCGCAAAGGCGCTGCGCCAGGCCTCCATGGTCCGGGGGCCCAGCATGCCCAGGGCCAGCGCCCCGGCCAGAGTTCCCGCAGCAGCCGACAATTCGCGGCTGTGCAGGATGTCGCCTTCCCTGCGCGCCTTTTCGCGCCGGTGCTGTGTGGCCTGTTCGGTGCGCTCCCCGGGCATGGATCAGCCTCCCCAGCCGGGCGCGGCGGTCGAAACAGTGATCAGGCGCTCGGCCATGTCCAGCAGCCCCGCAAAACGCGCCTCGATAAAGCGCGGCCACAGCGCCAGAGAGCCCGCGAGAATCACGAACCCCGTCAAAGTTTTGAGCGGCACAGTCAGCATCATCACGGGCAGTTGCGGGCTCAATTTGCCCAGCAGGGCCACGGCGATCTCGAGCAGCATGGTCGCGGCCAGCACCGGCGCAGCCAATTCCACCGCGGCCAGAAACACGCCACCCGCCGCGCGCACGATGGCCAATGCGGTCGGGGGCGCGAGCGCGAAGGCTCCCAGCGGCACGGCACGGAAGCTGCGCACCATCGATGCCAGCAGAATCCGGTCGAGGCCGGCGGTGATCAGAACCAGCGTGCCCATCAGTTGGAACAGGTCGCCCAGGAGCGGCGTCTGGATGGCCGAAGCCGGGTCCATCAGGTTGACCAGCGAGAAGCTGAACTGCAGGCCAGCCATCTGGCCGGCGAAAAGCATCATCTCGTTGAGCAGCGCCAGCGAGAGGCCGTAGACGAGGCCGATCGAGAGCTCGCCCAGGATCGACGAGAAGCTGATGGATGCTTGCGCGTGGGGGAGCCCGGCCACGAGCGGCGCGAGCAGAAACGCAACCGCACCGCAAAACACCGCTTTCACGCGCATGGGCAGGGCCGTCGACGAAAAGAAAGGCGCGAAGGCCACCATGCCGCTGACTCGCACCAGGGTCAGCGCCATTGCACTCAGGAATGTTGTCCAATCGGTCATTGCAGCCTTCAGCTTTTAACTCTTAGCTTTTAGCCCGGCCTGTGCGGCCGGAATTCTGTTGCTCAAATTTCGCCGTCCTTCCATCGCATTCCCGCAACCTTTCTCCGCATCAACCTTCGCGCTGCGCCGACGACGTTTCGGTCCGCACTCCCGAGCTAAGAGCTAATAGCTAACGGCTAAAAGCTGTTTCTCATCCCAGGTAGCGGTGAAAGTCGCCCAGCAGCAGCCGCGTGTACGTGGACAGCCTTTCGAGAAACCACGGCATGGCGGCGAGCAGGATCAGAGCGATAGCGGCCAGACGCGGCACCGAGGTCAGCGACTGCTCCTGCAGGCTGGTCAGGGTCTGGATCAGGCTGAGCACAAAGCTTAAGGCAGCCGCCGCAATCAGCAGCGGCGCGGCCAGAATCATGGCCTCGCGCATCAGTTGGCGCATCAGCTCGGCAACCAGGTCCGGTGTCATCTCGCTCCTCTCAAAAGCTCCGCGTCAAAAACTCCGCAGCAGGGAGTTCGCCAGCAGATTCCAGCCGTCCACCATCACGAAGAGCAGAATCTTGAGCGGCGTCGAGACCACCACCGGCGGCAACTGGAACATGCCGATCGAGGTCGTGATCGCGGCCGTCACCATGTCGATCAGCAGAAAGGGCAGAAACAGCACTGCGCCGATCGAGAATCCCGCCTTGAGTTCCGAGAGGATGTAGGCGGGAACCACCACGCGCATGGGCAGGTCGTCGGGCGTGTCGGGCCGCGGGATCTGGCCTGCGGCCGTGAACAGCGCCAGGTCCTTCTCGCGCGCATATCGGAGCAGGAAATGCTTGATGGGCTGGGCGCCGCGGTCGATGGCCTCGATGCCCGTAATCTGGCCGTTGCGATAGGGCTCGACGGCCTCGTGATCCACCTGGTTCAGCACCGGCGTCATCAGGAACCACGCCATCATCAGCGCCAATCCCATGAGCGTGGGATTGGAGGGCGCGGTCTGTGTGCCCAGCGCCTGGCGCAGGAAGTGAAACACGACCAGCAGGCGCACCAAGGGCGTCATCGCCATCAGGATCGCCGGCAGCAACGTGATCAGCGTCAAAACCAGGAGAATCGTCCACGGCGTCGCGTCCGAAGGCCGCAGTTTGGCGTTCAGGTCGGGCAAAAGAGGCACCGCCGCGGGAGCTGCCGCGACGCGCAATAGCCAGATGCCTACCATGAGACCCTCGGTCGGCCGTGCGCACCCGCGTAGACCCTGGAGCTCGCGTTTTCGTCCAGAGGATAAAATGCGGGCCCGCCTTCGGCCGAGGTCGCGACCAGAATCCTGCGCCCTTCAGCCTCAATCAGCGCCAGAGACTGGCGCGGCGCGAGCGTGATGCGCTCGACGAGCGCCAGACGCGGCTGCGCGCGCCGCCGCCCATGCCACCTCGCCAGCAGCCACCCCGCCCATCCACCCGGACCGCCCTCTCTTTCAGGACTGCCCGCCCTTTCGTCTGCTCGGCCTGCCATGCTGCCCATCCTCTTCATCGCGCTCTTACGTCAGCCGCGTCACGCGCACCGCCAACCGGCTCTCCACCACTTCGAACTCGCTCCACGCCAACTGCACATCGCCCGCGGCCAGGGGTAAATCGTCCCCTTGGCTCCATTGCGTCTCAATCACCTGCCCCGGAGCCAGGGCCAGCAACTGGCGTACGCGAAAGTCGCGCACGGGAATGGTCACGTCCAGCTCCACAGGCAATTGGGGAATCGGTGCGCTGAACACCGGCTCTTCTTCGCCCTTGGGCGGCAGCGGCGCAGCAACCAGGGCATGGACGCCCTCCCCGGCGTGTGCGCGCTCCGTCGTCGCTGCTCCCGGATGTGGTGCCCCCGCAGGATGTGGTGCCCCCGCAGTTGCCGGCAGTGGTTGTGCGGTCGCCATTCCGGAAGAGTCAGCAGCAGAAAGAGGACCAGAAGAGGATGGAATGGATTGGTTTGGTTTAAGAATTGCGCCGGCGCACTGTCCGATTCCCATCCAGCAGGCAACCGAACCGCATTTCTCACACGCGGCGAGAACCTGTAGCGCCGGTCTCCAGACCGGCTGTAGCGGGGGTCTCCAGACCCCCGCAGGGCAGGCCGGCGGTCGAAAATGGGCCGTCTCACCTGCCTTCAACACGTCTGTGAGAAATGCGGGCTATCCGCATCGCTGCTACACTGAAATGTGGAAGATGATGCGGCTTTCCCGTCCCCAGGGGATGCGAAGTTGCCGACTACAGCGGTTCCAGAATTGCCGTATCCCGGAACCACTACTGCTGAGTGGCATTTTCCGATCCGGGCCCCCACAGACAGGTCTTCGCCTGTGGGGTGGAAGTAAATGCCACGTTCCGCCGCCCTCAAAAGGGCACGTGAATTCTGGAACCGCTCTTGCGAGGTCAAAGATCATGCCCGAACCAACGGAAAACAAAAGTTCGACAGCAACCAGCCTGCGCCTGAAGGTGGGCCTGGCGGAGATGCTTAAGGGCGGCGTCATCATGGACGTGATGAGCGTCGAACAGGCGCGCATCGCCGAAGAGGCAGGCGCCGTCTCCGTCATGGCTCTCGAGCGCGTGCCCGCCATGATCCGCGCCGAGGGCGGCGTGGCCCGCATGGCCCGGCCCGGTTTGATCAAGCAGATCATTCAGGCCGTCTCCGTCCCCGTCATGGCCAAAGCCCGCATCGGCCACTTTGCCGAGGCGCAGATTCTTCAGGAACTGGGCGTGGACTTCATCGACGAAAGCGAGGTGCTTACCCCGGCGGACGAGGCGCACCACATCGATAAGCACGCCTTCACCACGCCTTTTGTCTGCGGCGCGCGCAACCTGGGCGAGGCACTGCGCCGCATCGCTGAAGGCGCGGCCATGATCCGCACCAAGGGCGAGGCCGGCACCGGAGACGTAGTCCACGCCGTGCAGCACATGCGCCAGATTTCGCGCGAAATGCGCGTGCTCACGGTGCTCACCGAGCAGGAACTCTACGCCGCGGCCAAGGAACACCAGGCCCCGTACGAACTGGTCCGCATGGTCGCCCAAACCGGCAAGCTGCCCGTGCCCAACTTCTCCGCCGGCGGCATCGCCACGCCCGCTGACGCCGCCCTGATGATGCAACTCGGCGCCGAAGCCATCTTTGTCGGCTCGGGCATCTTCATGAAGGAGCGCGCTACCCCGCTCGACGTGGAGAACGACCCCAAGGAGCGCGAAGAAGCGGTCTCGCGCGCCAAGGCCATCGTGATGGCCACCACGCACTGGAACGACCCGAAGATTCTGGCCGAGGTCAGCGCACAGGTGACCGGCACCATGAAGGGTCTGGCCGCTGCGGGCATCGAAGAATCGCAGCTGCTGCAGACCCGCGGCTGGTAGGACTGGCCGTCCAGGCAGACGCCCGCTGTTCGCTCGCACTGGCTTTCGTGACTCCCAACCTCGCATCGAGCCGAAAACGTCTGTTCCGCCGCTGACGCTTGACATAGTCATATGACTAGTTATATGACTATATGAGAAGGAGCTTCCTCCCATGGTCTGGCAGGTCTACGACGCAAAGGCGCGCTTTAGCGAACTCCTCGACACCACCCTCAAGGATGGTCCGCAGGTGGTCACGCGCCGCGGAGTGGAAACCGCCGTCCTCGTTCCCATCGATGAGTGGAAGCGCCTGAAAGGCCAGACGAGACCGTCGATCAAAGACGTCCTGCTGGATCCGAATGGCCCCCACGATATTCCTCTGCCTCCTCGGCGCCCGGTCCTCAAGTTGCGCCCATTCGTATTTGACGATGAAGAATAGGCTGAACGAATGTATCTGCTCGATACGAACGTCATCTCGGAACTGCGAAAGCGAAAGCCCCATGGCGGGGTGTCGGCATGGATTGAGAACCTACGTGATCAGGATATCCAGGTTCCGGCCGTAGCCATCGCCGAACTCCAGAATGGCGCAGAAATCACGCGCCGGCAAGACCGCGAAAAAGCAGACGAGCTGGAGCAATGGATCGATCGAATTATGGCCACATTCGTAGTTCTCCCGATGGACGGTTCGATGTTTCGGGATTGGGCGCGCCTGATGAGGGGTAAGTCCGATGATCTCGCTGCCGATGCGATGATTGCGGCAACAGCGCGCGCGCATAGACTCATTGTTGCCACCCGCAACGTGAAAGACTTCGCAGGCTTCGGTGTCCAGGTCTTCAACCCGTTTTCAGGCAAATAAGTTAAGCGGATACAATCCGTAGAGCGGCTGCCTGCCTTGACGCAAGCCAGCCTTCTTTTCGCGTCCCCAGCCCACTCTTCAGATTTTGAGTGCGTCCAATAAAGAGTGAGTGTAACCTCATCCTCACGGGGAGCTCTATGCCGTCCATCTTTTCGCCCATCCCGGCCGAAATCGAACGGAAGGCGCCCGGAACCGGGGGCAAGCCACCCGTTGACCGCCGGCCTACGGGCGGCGGAGGCGGTGGCGGCGACGACGACTGGAGAAAACCCCGCCGCGGCCCAAGAGAACTGCTGCACCGCACCCGCGCCTTTGTCTTTTGTGCCCTGGCCGGCGACATGATGTTCTTCGTGGTGCTGGTGGTGCTGTTTTATGCGCGCCAGGCCGGCACTCACATGGATCCGCGGACACTGCGCCAAATCGGCGACTGGCATCCGGTTCTGCTCCCGCCCATCCTTTTTCTCAATACGGCGGTCCTGCTATTGAGCAGCCTCAGCATGGAGCGGGCGCGCCTGAACATCTTCCGCGAGATTGACGTGTTGGAAGAGTGGCTCGGCCTGGGCCGCCCGGCGCTGCGCCGCACCCTGCCCTGGATCGCGCTCACTCTCGTCCTGGGACTGATGTTCCTTTGGGGCCAGGCCCTGGCATGGAATCAATTATCCGCGCAGGGATTTCGGTTCGATCGCTGGGCCACGCCGGCAAGCTACTTCTTCTACATCATCACCGGCCTTCACGCCGCGCACCTGATCGTCGGCGTGCTGGCTTTGCTCTTCTGCCTCTGCGCTCTCACGCGCCTCAAACGCGTGGAGTCCCGCCAAATCGCCGTCGACTCGACAGCATGGTTCTGGCACACCATGGGCTTTGCATGGCTGGTGCTTTTTGGAGTTTTGGCGCTGGGACAGTAGCAGCTCACAGATAACAGCCAACAGCAGACAACGAACAGCCGGCAGCGGAAAGCCGAAAACTGTTTACTGTCTGCTGTTTGCTGTTTGCGCCTTACGCTGTGCGCGGATTCAGAAGCGCGCGGAAGCGCTCTGCGAAGGTCGGCACCTCGGGGCAGCCGAAGTACACCTCCCGGTTGAGGCCCATGAGCAACTGCACGGCTTCCACCTGCGCATCGTGCGCGGAAAAGGACCCGCCCGCGTAGACAAACTCGTCCGTCAGGTACTCGATGGCGTGCCCGAGAATCTCCAGCGCGCGGCCCGCCTCAGGCGAGATCCTGCGCTGACGCACCCCGCCACGCCCCGTGACCGCCGCCGGTGCCGCCGTACGAATCGTGAACCCACACGCTGTTGAAGACGCTGCCATGGCTCTTATCCTCGCCTATATCATCGGCTCTGCGTAATCCATCAAATAGATCACTAAAGTACTATTTCAATTTGGTACACGTTACTTTATGCACCATCCAATATGGGAAGTCTAGTGACGTAGCTCACGTTGGATGGTTCAAGAATCACAAGAAATACCCCTCATTCCAATCAAACGCGATATCCCATGCACAATAAAGCACTTCGTAGTTCCTTATCGGCTCGCTGCCTTGACGAGATCAGCCTGAAAACCTAATCTCAAACTAGAATCCTGCGTGTCCGGAGCTCCTTCCTGCCACAAAGGGCGCAATTTTATCCATTTCTTTCGGATTGGGCGGCCATGGTTCCGTACGACTGGCAATATCTTCCGCTCTTGATGCAGATTCTTGCCGCGTTCCTGCTCGGCGCGGGCATGGTTACCGCCTCTTGGTTTGTAGGCCGCCATCGCAACACTGTCGTCAAGCTCGACGCCTACGAATGCGGCATCGTGGCCACCGGCGACGCGCGCGGCCGTTTCAGCGTGCGCTTTTATCTGGTCGCGGTTCTCTTCATCCTCTTCGACGTGGAAACAGTCTTCATGATGCCCTGGGCGGTGATCTACAGGCGTCTGCCTGCCCTCACTGGCTGCTCGCGCCTTTTCGGCTTCTGGGAGATGCTCGTTTACCTCGGCTTTGTCGCCGTCGGTCTCTACTACATCGTGCGCAAAGGCATCCTGAACTGGAGCCACGACAAGGCGGATCTTTAGGATGGCGAGTCAACCACCCACTTTATCGGGCCTGCACGCCGTCCTCGCGGAGATGCCTGGCCACCCTGCGATCAAGGCGTTGCTCGCATGGAAGCCTGACGTCCTTACCGATGCCAAATTCGATTTCGGCGAACTGACCCTCACCATCGAGTCCACAGAGATTCGCGCCGCCTGCGCCACTGTGCAGGCTGCAGGCTACAACTTCTTTGAGGACATGACAGCGGTGGACTGGTATCCCCTCGCGCCTCGCTTCCAGTTGAGCTACCACATCCTCTCCCACGCGTTCAAGGAACGGATCCGGCTGCGTGTAATGCTGGATGAGGCCGACCCCAGCGTCGACTCCATCACGCCGGTCTGGCCGGGCGCCAACTTCTTCGAGCGCGAGGTCTTCGATCTCTTCGGCATCCGCTTTGCCGGTCATCCCGACCTGCGCCGCATCATGCTGCCCGACGATTGGCAAGGTCATCCCCTGCGCAAGGATTACCCCGTGGAGGGATACCGCTAATGAGCGAGAACCCTGGTGCGCCCGTCCTCGAACTGCCCACATCCGAAAGTTCCGGCGAACGGCGCATGGTCATCAATATGGGCCCGCAGCACCCCGCGACACACGGCGTGCTGCGCCTGGTCGTCGAGCTGGACGGCGAAGTGATCGTCAGCGTCCGCCCCGAGATCGGCTATCTGCACACCGGCATCGAGAAGACCTGCGAGGCCAAGTTCTATCAGCAGGTGGTTCCCCTCACCGACCGCATCAATTACCTCGATCCGCTCTCCAACAATCTCTGTTATTGCCTTGCCGTCGAGAAGCTCCTCAACCTTGAAATCCCCGAGCGCGCGCAATGGATCCGTGTGTTGCTTACCGAGCTGAGCCGGCTCAATTCGCATCTCATCTGGCTCGGCACGCACGCCATGGACATTGGCGCCCTCACGGTTTTCCTCTATACCTTCCGCGAACGCGAAGAAATCCTCAGGCTCTTCGAGGCCGTCGCCGGCCAGCGCATGATGACCAGCTACTTCCGCATCGGCGGCCTCTCCATGGAGCCACCCCTCGGCTGGCTCGATCGCGTCGCGACATTCATTCACGGTTTCCCGGAGAAGATCGACGAATATTCGAACCTTCTGACGGGCAATCCAATCTTCATGAATCGCTTGAAGGGTGTGGGCTATCTTTCTGCAGCCGACGCCATTGCGCTCGGCGTAACCGGCCCGCCCTTGCGCGCGTCCGGCGTCGATATCGACCTCCGCCGCGACATGCCCTACTCGAGCTACGAGAAATTCCAGTTCCACGTGCCCATTTCCACGGTAGGCGATATCTGGGCGCGGTATGAAATCCGACTGATCGAGATGCGCGAGAGCACCAAAATCATCCAGCAGGCGCTCGACGGCATGCCCGGCGGCCAAGTCAAAGCCGACGCCCCAAAGATCGTTTTGCCCGACCGCGAAAAGATGAAGACGCAGATGGAGGCATTGATCCATCACTTCAAGATCGTCACCGAGGGATTCAACGTCCCTGCCGGCGAGGTTTATCAGGGCATCGAATGCGGTCACGGACAGATGGGCTATTATGTCGTCTCCGACGGCACCGCCAAGCCCTACCGTGTGCACATGCGTTATCCCTCGTTCGCCACGCTGCAGGCCGTCGAGACCATGTGCAAGGGCCGCCTGATTGCCGACCTGGTCGCGGTGATCGGCTCCATCGACATCGTGCTGGGCGAGATCGACCGATAAGGGGGCCATGTGACGGATTACGGCGATTTGGCGGACAAACTGAGCAACCAGCGAGCGCATGCCCGGCCGGCTCAGGAGCCGGGAGCCGATCGAAGAATAGATCCCGCTGTCATTTACGAACGCGTAAAGCTCCACGTCACCCACGAGATCGAAAAAGCCAACGCCGAATTGCGCAAGCGGCGGCTCGGCATAGTCGAACGCCTTTTTCTGCCCTCCTACCAGGGAAGGCTCTGTTTAAGTTTCGGACCGTTGCTCTGCACCGCCGATTTGCAGGAAGCGAAAGGTCAAATCACGGCCGTGATCACGGGCCCGCCGAATCAGCAGGAGATTTCAAGAAAAGATTTTGCGCTGAACGAATACCGCTCCGAACAGATCGCGGTTGAAATTGTCTCCGGACTTCTGATGGGAGAGTTCTCTTGACCATGGGCCGGCAGTGGGTCAGTTTGAGGATTTCGCGAAAGGGCGCGACTTCAGTCGTGCCGAGAATTGCTGAAAGAAGGAGGCGGGCTTTAGCCCCTGAGGAATTTGCATTGGGCCAGCCAGAGACCATCCGCTACGAGCAGCTCTACACCGAGCTCTGGATCTCGCTCGCTTCCCTGCTCCGCAGCTACACCGCGGCACACGGACTCGGTGGCGATCGTCACGCCCTGGTTGAGGCGGACGAGGATAGAATCACGGTTCGCCTGGAAGAGAAGTGGCTCCGCCTCGAACGCGACGCCGCCATCGTCACCTGGGCGCGAGAAAATGGAAGCAACGGAACAATGGAAATCTCGGACTCCGGTCGATTGCGCAGCGGAGCGAGCGAGGAAGAGATGGATCTGGCAGCAGAAGCCTGGGCACGGGAGTTGATGCGATGAGCCCGAAAGACTCTGAGACCATGTCGGTCTTCTCGCCTGCGCTGGCCAAGCGCTTCGATGCGCTCGTCGAGAAGTATCCCGTGAAGCGTTCGGCGCTCATCCCCATGCTGCTCTACGCGCAGGATGAGGTGGGCTATCTTTCTGACGCGGTCGTCGCCGAGGTCGCGCTGCGCATCGGCATTACGCAGCTCGAAGTGCGCAACGTCGCCACCTATTATTCGATGCTCCGCTTCAAGCCCGCCGGCAAATTCAATATTCAGGTCTGCACCAATATCAGTTGCATGCTGCGCGGCGGCTACGACATCTACGAGCGCTTCCAGGAGGAACTCGGCGTCGGCCCCAAGGGCATTTCGGCCGACGGCCTCTTCTCGGTCGAAGAAGTGGAGTGCATCGGCGCTTGCTGCTGGGCCCCTGCCATTCAGGTGAACTACGACTTTCACGACGAGCTCAAGCCCGATCTCGTCCCCGGCATCCTCAGCGGCTATCGCGGCCGTGCCAAGACGAAAGGCAAGGCCAGCAATGCCTAGGCTCGTCTCGCATCCCGATGAAGTGAAAATCGTCTCCCGGCGCTTCGGCATGGGCGCGACAAAGATTGATCGCTATCTGGATCTGGGCGGATATCAGGCCGTGAAAAAATGCCTTGCCAAGAGCCCCGCGTGGATCATCGAAGAGATGACAGCCAGCGGCCTGCGCGGGCGTGGCGGCGCGGGCTTCTCCGCGGGCATGAAGTGGTCCTTCGTGCCCAGGCAATCCGCCAAGCCCAAATACATCCTCGTCAACGGTGACGAAAGCGAGCCGGGAACCTGCAAGGATCACCTCATTTTCCTGCACGATCCGCATTCCGTAATCGAGGGCGCCATCATCGCCAGCCTGGCGGTGGGCGCGCGCATGGGCTTCATCTATCTGCGCGGCGAATATCGCTATCTTCTCGAAATCATGGAGCGCGCGGTCGCCGACGCCTACGATCGCGGCTTTCTCGGCAAGAACATCTTCGGCTCCGGCATCGAGTTCCAGATCATCACCCAAACCGGCGCGGGCGCGTACGAAGTGGGCGAGGAATCCGCGCTCATGGAGTCGCTCGAAGGCAAACGCGGCGTACCGCGCATCAAGCCGCCCTTCCCCGCTGTCGTCGGCCTTTACGGTGGTCCCACGGTCATCAATAACGCCGAGACCATCGCCACCGTGCCCCATGTGATCGCCATGGGCGCAGCTGCTTACGCCGGTGTAGGCACTCCGCGCAATGGCGGCACACGTCTGTTCGGCATCAGCGGCCATGTGGAGCGCCCCGGCGTCTACGAATTGCCGATGGGCTACAACCTCAAGAAGATGATCTACGAAGTAGCCGGCGGCATGCGCGGCGGACGCAAGCTCAAGGCCGTCGTTCCCGGCGGCTCGTCCACGCCTGTCCTGCTGCCTGAAGAGATCGATATCGGCATGGACTTTGACCAGGTAGGCAAAGCCGGCTCCATGCTTGGGTCCGGTGGAGTGGTCGTGATCGACGACCAGACCTGCATCGTGGAGTTCGCGCTCCGCACCATCAGCTTCTACGCACACGAAAGCTGCGGCTGGTGCATCCCCTGCCGCGAAGGCACTGACTGGCTCAAGAAATCGCTCACGCGTTTCCACGCCGGCTTCGGCAGCGCGAGCGACATCGACAACATGCAGTACCTGGCCGAAAACATGCTGGGCCGCACCTTCTGCCCGTTGGGCGACGCTGCGGCCATGCCCACCATCGCGTTCTTGAAGAAGTTTCGCAAGGAGTTTGAAGATCATTTGAACGGAAAGCCGTGCCCGTTCGCGCGGGAAGGCGTACCGCAGTTGACCGTGGTGTAAAGGCTCGGCTTCGCATGAAAGTAAGGGATGTCATTAAGATGGTGGAGAAAGACGGCTGGAAGTATCTTTATTCCTCCGGAAGTCATCGGCACTTCAAGCATCCGGTTAAGCCTGGGAAAGTGACGATACCAGGCCATCCCGGTGATGACGTCAACCCAACAACGCTTCGTTCGATCTTGAAGCAGGCAGGTCTGAAATGAAACGCAGATACTTGGTGGTATACGAACACGGAAAGCGAAATTACTCCGGATTCGCCCCCGACGTTCCGGGCTGCATTTCGACAGGGCGGGATCTGCCTACGATGCGGCGGATGATGCGCGAGGCGCTGGAGGCGCATTTGCAGTGGATGGCGAATGATGGAGACGAGATTCCCGAGGCTCGAACAATGCAAGTAGAGTTCACCGACGAAGATATAAAGCCCAGCAATCCGGATCACTATTTTGTCGTCGAGTGGCTGGAAGTGAAGCTCCCTGTTTCTCCGCGGATGCCCCAAGCGATGACGGCCTAACAACAAAGAGAGAATTGGTAACGCAACGAATGCCCGATGTCACCTTCACAGTCGATGGCAAAAAGCTCACCGCTCCTGCGGGAACGCTGCTCATTGACGCTTGCCGCAAAGCCGGCATCGAAATTCCAGCCTTTTGCTACTATCCCGGCCTTTCTTTGCAGGCCGCCTGCCGCATGTGCGTGGTGCGCCAGGAGAAAGTTCCCAAGCTCCAAACCGCCTGCACCACCACCGTGGCGGAGGGCCAGGTCTTCGTCACCGAATCCCCCGAAATCGCGCAGGCGCGCAAGGCCACTATCGAACTGCTCCTCGGCAATCACCCGCTCGATTGTCCCGTTTGCGACGCGGGCGGCGAGTGCGAACTGCAGGACATGACCTTCAAGTACGGTGCCGGCGAAAGCCACTACGTCGAGGCCAAGCATCATCGCGACGAGCAGCAATGGTCGCCCGCCGTCTTCTACGATCGCCCGCGCTGCATCCTCTGTTACCGCTGCATCCGCATGTGCGGCGAGGGCATGGACGTCTGGGCCCTCGGCATCCACAATCGCGGCGCCAACTCCGTCATTGTGCCTAACGACGATCATCAACTCGACTGCGAGCAATGCGGCATGTGCATTGACGTGTGTCCCGTGGGCGCGCTCACCAGCGGCAGCTATCGCTACAAGACGCGGCCCTGGGAGATGAGCCACGTTTCCACCGTGTGCACGCACTGCGCCGACGGCTGCAAGGTAACTCTCGGTGTTCGCTCCACCAACGACGGCGCAGAAATCGTTCGCGCCGACAATCGCGACAAGAGCGGCATCAACAACGATTTCCTGTGTGCCAAGGGCCGCTTCGGTTTCGATTTTGTCGAGAGCACCGACCGCTTGACGCAACCGCTCGTCCGCAACTCAGCCGGCAAACTGGAACCCGCCACGTGGGAGCACGCGATCCGAGTCGCCGCCGGCAAGCTGAAGGAGATTCGCGACACACGCGGCGGCGCGTCGATCGGTGTCATCGGCTCGAACCGCACCACCAACGAAGAGAATTACCTGCTGCAGAAGTTCGCGCGTTCGGTGCTTGCGACCAACAACATCGACCACGAGCGCAGCACCGATTACGCGGCCTTTGCCCGCGCTCTCGCCGGAAGCGCCGGAAAGACCGCGAGCCTGCGCGACATCGCTTCCGCCTGCGCCATCCTTCTTGTGGGCGGCAATCCCACGGAGGAGCATCCACTCCTCGCCTGGCTGTTGCGCACCAACGTGCGCCTGAACCGCGCGCGTCTCTACATCGCGAACTCCAGGCCCATCAAGCTCGACCGGCAGGCCAAAGCCACGCAGGAGCTTCCGCCTGGCGGCTTTAAGAACCTCGCCGCTTTTCTCGATCACGGCACATCCGACTTCAGCAAGCAGCTCCTTGCCGAGGAATCCCTCGTCGTCCTCTTCGGCGAGGAGTTTCGTGGCGAGGACGTCGAGAATCTAGTTGCCTGGGGCCTCAAGCGCGGTCCCAATCCCGATTCTGTCCGCTTCGCCTATCTTGGCGACCACGCCAACTCGCGCGGCGCTGCCGATATGGGCCTGTTCCCCGACCTTTTACCCGGCTACGTTCCGGTCTCTGCGCCGGGAGCGTTCGCAGAGTATCCGAATCTTCCCGCCGCGCCCGGCAAAACGTTGCCGCAAATGCTCGACGCTGCTGCAAACGGCGATCTCGGCGCGCTTCTGGTCGTCGGCGCTAACCCGGTTTCCCGCGCCAGGCTCGATCCTGCGGCCCTCGAAAACACGTTTGTCGTTGTGCAGGACCTTTTCCTCACCGAAACTGCGGCTCTGGCCGATGTGGTTCTGCCGGCCGCCAGTCTTTATGAAAAGTCCGGCACCGTGACCAACACGTACGGCGACATCCAGATGGTGCGCAAGGCCGCCGACCGAGCCGGAGTCAAGCCGGATTTCGAGATCCTCGTCCGTCTTGCTGGAAGCATGGGCGTCGACGTCAGCACTCTGGTTCCGTTTGGAAAACGCGGCACCACGGGCGATCTCGGCCAGTCACGCGGCGCACAGGCCGGCGAGGCCGATCGCCATGCCGTCTGGCTCGAAGCCAACGGCCTCGAACCCAAACTGAGCCCCTTCGATCCGCTCGCCACATTGGATGAAATGGCTCGGCTCGTCCCCGGTTACGCCCTCGACCGGGTCAATCTTTTCGCAGGCAACGACGTGCATACGGAACTCGAAGCCACGCCCGGATTTGTGTCGCCCGATTTTGTGTCGCCCGATTTTGTGTCGATTGACGCGCTCACCCGCCCGGACCTGATCGTTCCTGCGCACGATACGCTTTTCACCTCTGGAACGCTGGGCGGGTACAGCGCAGCGCTCAAGCAACTCACGCAACACCAAGCCAAAGAAGTGGCCGAAACCGCCGCCGACTGAGAATTCGCTGGTTGCCCCATCCTAAACGCGTTCTTTGCGTTTAGGGTGGGACAGGATAAATCAAAACTCCGTAGGAACGTTTCACCTACAAAGGCCGAACGCACGTGACGATCCTCGCATTCTTTCTCTGGAGCCTGCTCAAAGTCGCCGTGGTCACGGTGGTGATGCTGCTCGGCATCGCCTACACCGTGCTCCTCGAGCGCAAGCTGGTGGGCCGCATCCAGAACCGCTGGGGACCCAGCCGCGTTGGCCCCTTCGGCCTCTTGCAGCCGCTCGTGGATGGCGCCAAATCGTTCCTCAAAGAGGATCTGATTCCCACTGCCGTCTACCGCCCGCTCTACTTGCTGGCGCCCATCATCGCTCTCGGCTGTGCGCTCATCACCATCAGCGTCGTTCCCTTTGGCGCGTCCGGCATGGGCCCGCACGGCTTCGATTTCTTTGAGATTTCAAATATCAATGTCGGCCTGCTCGTCATTCTCGGCATCACTTCCATGGGCGTGTACGGCATCGCCCTTGCCGGCTGGTCGTCAAACAATAAATACTCGCTGCTCGGCGCGCTGCGCTCCTCGGCACAACTCATCAGCTACGAACTGGCTCTCGGCCTCTCGCTGGTCGGCGTGGTGCTTCGCGCCGGCTCGCTCAATCTTCGCGTCATCGTCGAGCAGCAGGCCACCCTCGGCGCCTGGACCTGGAACGTCAACCCCTTCGGCGGCGGATTCCAGTTCATTGCCTTCTTCATCTACCTCATGGCTGCCTTCGCTGAGACCAACCGCTCGCCCTTCGATCTGCCGGAGGCGGAAAGCGAGCTCGTCGGCGGCTATCACACCGAATACAGCTCGATGAAATTCGCCATGTTTTTCATGGCCGAATACGGCAACATGATCAACGTGGCCTGCGTGGCCACGCTCCTGTTTCTCGGCGGCTGGACCAGCCCGCTCGGCGACTTGATGGGGCCATTCCAGAGCACCTGGATCAACGCATTGCTCCCCCTCGTCTGGTTTGTGAGCAAGGTTTTCTGCTTTCTCTGTCTTTACGTCTGGGTGCGGGGAACATTACCTCGCTTCCGCTATGACCAACTGATGAACTTTGGCTGGAAATTTTTGCTTCCGCTGGCCATTTTGAACGTTGTGGGAACAAGCCTCTGGCTTGCGTATCGTTGATAAGTGGGTACCAGTAAGTAGGTGGGTATTAGTAAGTAGGTGCCCCCGGTCCCTCGCTTTTGGGGACCGGGGAAAGAACCTTGGCACGGGCATGATGCAATCAATTTGATCGCTTCACGCTCATTTACAATCGGGAAGGAAATTCCGGAGCAATAACTTCCAGGTTCCGTTGTTCTTCCCTCCAACCTGCCGGCCATGCGGTCAACCCGGCATTCACTTGTACGTCAGGCCACGATGCACCTGATTTTGTTTTTCCTCTTCGCCGGATTCTGCCTCGCGGGAGCCATCAATCTCCTGCTGCAGACCCATCCCATCAACAGCGCCCTTTCGCTGATCGTGGTCATGACCTCGCTCGCGGTACTCTACCTGCTGCTCGGCGCTGAGTTCCTTGCCATCGCGCAAATCATTGTGTATGCGGGCGCCGTGATGGTGCTCTTTACTTTCGTGGTCATGCTGCTCAATGCCGGCCGTGAAGAACGCACGCTCGGCAGCCGCGCCGCGGGAAGTATCGGCTTTCCCGCCGTTGTCGTTTTCCTGGCCGTTCTTGCCACCATCATTCTCCGTGCCCAGGGCCTCGCCTCGGCGCATCTGGGCGTGGGGCTCAGCAACGATCCCAACGGCTCCAATCTCGTCGTGCTCAGCCAGGTGCTCTTCCACGAGCTGCTTCTGCCCTTTGAGCTGACATCGGTGCTTGTTCTCGTCGCCATCCTCGGCGCTGTTGCCATCGCCCGCCGCGAAGGCTCGGAAAGGACGGCCGAAAAGTGAGCTTTCTTGCGCACGATGTGCCCCTCACCTGGTATCTGCTCCTGAGCGCCGTGCTCTTCTCGCTCGGCGTCGTCGGATTCCTCATCAAGCGCAACATCATCACCATGTTCATGTCGATTGAGCTCATGCTCAACGCCGTCAATCTCTCCTTCGTCGCCTTTGCCTATCAATGGCACGAGGTCAAAGGGCAGATCTTTGTCTTTTTCGTCATGATGGTCGCCGCCGCCGAAGCCGCCGTCGGTCTGGCCATCATTATTGCTGTCTTTCGCGTACGCGCCACGCTGGCCGTTGACCGTATCAATCTGATGAAACTATGAACCAGTCTCTCCACATTTGGCTCATTCCGCTGCTGCCCTTCGCCGGATTCCTTTTAAACGGAATCCTTGGCTCGCGGATGCCCAGGTGGCTTGTCTCCACCATTGGCCTGCTCGCGCCTTTTTTCTCCTTTGTCCTGGTGCTGAATGCCTACGCGCTCACTTCGATCTCTGCCGTGAGCTGCACCGGCTGCGGGTCCGCAACCGCTGTGGCATTGCCCTATGTGGAGACCTTTCCGCATCCCTGGATCGCCGTCGGCGGGCTGCGCGCCGATTTCAGCTTTTTTCTTGACCCGCTTTCTCTGGTCATGCTCCTGGTTGTCGCCGGCGTCGGCTTTCTCATCCACATTTATTCCGTCGGCTACATGGCGCATGAAGAGGGCTACGCGCGTTACTTCAGCTTCCTCAACCTGTTCCTCTTCTTCATGACCGTCCTGGTCCTGGCCGGCAATGTGCTGCTCATGTTCGTCGGCTGGGAAGGCGTAGGCCTTGCATCCTATCTCCTCATCGGATTCTGGTTCCAGAAGCAATCCGCCGCCGCAGCCGGCAAAAAGGCCTTCATCGTCAACCGCATTGGCGATTTCGGTTTCCTGATTGGGATTTTTCTCATTCTCGTCAATTTCGGCACGCTGAACTTCAACCAGATCGCGGTGGGGCTCGCCCTCAGAGCGGGTTGGCACGGTGGAGTGCTGACCGCCATCTGTCTTTGCCTGCTCCTGGGCGCAGCCGGCAAGAGCGCGCAACTGCCGCTTTATGTCTGGTTACCCGACGCCATGGAAGGCCCCACCCCGGTCTCCGCGTTGATTCACGCGGCCACCATGGTGACTGCTGGCGTCTACATGATCGCCCGCACCGATTTCCTCTTCAACCGTTCGCCCTTCGCTCTCGCCACAGTCGCCATCGTCGGCGCGGCCACGGCCATTTTCGCGGCCACCATCGCTCTCGCTCAGAACGACATCAAACGCGTGCTCGCCTACTCCACCATCTCGCAACTGGGCTACATGTTTCTGGCCTGCGGCGTTGCCGCTTATTCGGCGGCAATCTTTCACCTCGTCACGCATGCATTCTTCAAGGCCCTGCTGTTCCTCGCCGCCGGCTCTGTCATTCACGCCATGGGCGGCGAACAGGACATGCGCAAGATGGGAGGCCTGCGCAAGAAGCTTCCCGTCACCTTCTGGACCATGACGATAGCGGTCTTCACCATCGCCGGATTCCCTCCCCTGGCCGCGTTCTTTTCGAAAGACGCCATCCTCTACGCCGCATTCGTCCAAGGCACCGGAGGCAAGATTCTGTGGTTCGTCGGACTCCTGACGGCCATGCTTACCGCGCTCTACATGTTCCGCCTCTGGTACATGACCTTCTTCGGCGAATCGCGGACAGCGGACGTCCATCCGCACGAGAGCCCTTGGTCGATGCGCGCGCCGCTTGTGATCCTGGCCCTCCTCTCCATTTGCGGCGGATGGATCGGCATCGAGAGTTTCAGCGCATACCTGGCGCCTTCCGTCGGCCTCCACCCTGCCGTCTCCAGCAATCCACATCTCGAGCTCATCCTCGCCATCTTTGCGTTTCTGGCGGCGCTCGAAGGCTGGCTGATCGCGGATAAGTATTACCGGCGCAAGACGGAACGGCCGGCTCAGCTCGCCGCCGCGTTACCCGCCGGCTACAAGCTCCTCGCCAACAAATATTACGTTGACGAGATCTACGACACCGTTCTGGTCAAACCGCTCTTTGCAGTTTCGCGCTACGTACTGGGCTGGATCGTCGATACCGCAATTCTCGGCGGCATCGCATGGCTGCTTGCCGGGGTCGCCAACCTTTCGGGAATGATTTTGCAGCGCTGGCAATCGGGTAATTTGCGCTCATATGCAGCCTGGCTGACGGCTGCAGCCGCGGCGGTCCTGCTTTTCATACTGATCGCGCAGGGAGCGATCCCGATGGCAGAACCTTTGACACACATCATGGGAGCGGGGCACTGAGAAAATGAAAATGATCGACCAATCCATTCTCACCCTCCTCCTGCTGGTTCCATTGGCGGGCGCCCTCCTCGTCGCGCTCGTACCCGATCGCAACAAACTGCCCAACTGGATTGCGCTTCTCACCTCGCTCGTCACCTTTGTTCTCACGCTGCATCTTCCCGCGCACTTCGTAACCGGCCAAAGCGGCTTCCAGTTTGAAGTCAACATTCCCTGGATCGAAAGCCCCGCCATCTGCTACCACGTCGGCGTCGACTCGCTCAGCCTCTGGCTGATCGTCCTCGTCGGGCTTCTCGCTCCCATTGGCGTCGTCGCCAGTTGGAACGCGATCCAGAGCCGCCGCAAGGTCTTCTACTCCCTCTTCCTCGTCCAGCAGACCGCCATGGTTGGCGTGTTCGTTTCGCTCGACCTCATGCTTTACTACGGCTTCTGGGAGCTCTCCCTCGTGCCCATGGCGATTCTCATCTCCATGTACGGCCGCAAGGACGGCCCGAAAGCCGCTCTCAAGTTCTTCCTCTTTACTTTCATTCCCTCCGCGCCGCTCCTGGTCGCCATTCTGTGGCTCTACGCACGCACGCATACCTTCAATTTCAGCGAACTACAGTATCAAACTGCCAGCGGTGTCCTGCCCGCCGGAGCGCTTTTCTGGGTTGCGCTCGCATTTCTGTTCGCCTTCGCCGTCAAGGTTCCCATCTTTCCGCTGCACGGCTGGCTCGCCGACACCTACAACGAAGCTCCCGTCGCGCTCGCGATGGTGGTTGCCGGCAAGCTCGGCCTCTACTCAATGATGCGTTTCCACGTCGGGCTCTTCCCCGTCCAGGCGCGCGCCATGGCTCCGCTTCTCCTGGTTCTTGCTGTCGTCGGCATTCTCTACGGCGCGTGTCTGGCTCTGGTGCAACGCGATTTCTGGCGCTTGATGGCCTTCGCCGCGCTTAGCCATCTCAGCCTGATCGTGCTTGCCATTTACGGCCTCACGCTCTTCGGCTGGTCGGGCGCGGTCTATCAAATCCTTTCCCACGGCGTTGTCGATGGCGCGCTCTTCCTGCTGCTCGGCGCGCTCGAGATCCGTTACGCCACAAGCACAATTGCCTCTTACGGTGGACTCGCCGCAAAAATGCCCCGCGCAGCGACAACCTTCGTGATTGCCACATTGGCCATGATTGGCCTGCCCATGCTCAGCGGCTTCATCGGCGAGTTTGTCATTCTCTCCAACACCTTCGCATTCGTCAATCGAGGCGCGGCGATTGCTGCGGCTCTGGGCGTGATCCTCGGCGCGGCCTACATGCTGTCACTGGTTCAGCGCCTCTTCTACGGCCCCGAAAGCGCACTGATCGCATCCAAACCCCACGCCGATTTGCGCTTCGGCGAGTTCGCCACGCTTGTGCCGCTCGTCGTGCTCATGCTTGTCATGGGTCTCGCGCCGTCGCTCTGGTTTAACTCCATCCAGTCCGGCGTTCATCCTCCGCCAATCAAAAGAACTGTCATCCTGAGCGGAGGTCGCGGCGCGACCGCAGCCGAAGGATCTGCGGTTGTTCTTTCCGCCGCCCAGCCACGAATATCCCGTGCCCCATCCTTGCGGTTTCTTTCTGCCGCAAGGGTGGGAGACCACGAATCTCAACCAACCAGCACCCCGGAGGCCCAGCGGTGAATCCCGTTCCTGACATCTACCGCATCCTCCCCGAGGTGATTCTCACCATTGCCGGCACCGCCATCATGGTGTTCGACGCCTCGATTCCGCCTTCCTGGCCGCGCCGCCCCTTGGGCTGGGTTGCCGCCATCGGCGCCACCATCGCGCTCTGGGCCAGCCTCTGGCAGCTTTCACTGGCTGAAGGAACCGGCTTCTTCGGCACCGTCGAAACCAGCGCCTTCACCGTCTTCTTTCATGTCCTCATCTGCGGCATCGTTCTCGTGTCCCTTTTGCTCTCGCTCGACACGCTGCCGGAGCACAGCCATCACCAGGGAGAGTTCTATGCGCTCATCGTATTCGGCGCCGTCGGCATGTGCCTGCTCACCGGCGCCGTTGAGCTGCTCGTGGTCTTCATTGCCCTCGAAATCTCCTCGATCTCCACGTACATCCTCGCCGGCTACCGGAAACAGACCGGCCGCGGCCCGGAAGCCGCCATCAAATACTTCCTCCTGGGTTCTTTTGCTACCGCATTTCTGCTTTACGGCATCGCCCTCATCTTTGGCGCCACCGGGACCACGCAAATCTATCAGATCGCGCGGCTCGCGCCCGTCGCGCAAAACCAGACCTTCGTTCTCGCCGCTCTTGCGCTCATGCTGGTCGGCATTCTCTTCAAGGTTTCAGCGGCGCCTTTCCACGTTTGGACGCCCGACGTCTACGAAGGCGCGCCCTCGCCTGTCGTCGCCCTGCTCTCTACCGCGCCCAAAGCCGCCGCCTTTGCTCTGCTCCTCCGCGTGGTCTATGAGATGTTCCCCAATCTCCGCTCCATCTGGGCGCCGCTGCTCTGGATCGTCGCCGTCCTCTCCATGACCGTCGGCAATCTCGCCGCGCTCCGCCAGCAAAACGTCAAGCGCATGCTGGCCTACTCGGCCATCGCCCACGCCGGCTATCTGCTCGCCGCCTTCGCCGCAGCCAGTGATGCCAGGGGCTTCAGCGAATCAGGCATCGCCGCCGCCAGTTTCTATATCGCGGCCTACGCCGCCATGAACGTCGGCATCTTCGCCGTCATCACGCTCGTCGGCGGTTACGACGAGCATCTCTCGCTCATCGACGACTTCCGCGGGCTCATGTACCGCTCGCCCTTCCTCTCGAGTCTGCTCATCTTCTTCCTCATCTCGCTCATCGGAATTCCCTTCACCGGCGGCTTCTTCGGCAAGTTCTACTCCTTCAGCGCCGCGGTCGACGGAGGCGCCATCGCTCTGGCCATCATCGGCCTGCTCAACTCAGGATTAGCAGCGGCCTATTACCTGCGCTTGGCCCTCGTCTGCGCCCAGCGCCCATCGGCCGGCCAAACCACCCCGCCCAAGCCAATCGTTGGCGTCGCCGTCGGAGCAGCTTTGCTGCTGGCCGTTGCCGTTACGCTCGTGCTCGGAATCGTTCCCGGCGCAACGCTCCATGCCGCCCAATCGGCCGCGCACACTCTGCAAGCTCCTCCACAACCGGGCGAAGTCCCCAGCATTCCGCTACAATTTCCTCAATGAAGCTAGGTGAATTAGCAAGCCGTCTGGGCGCCGAACTGCGCGGCGATCCCAACCTCGAAATCACGGGCGTCAAAGGCATTGAAGAAGCCGGTCCCTCCGAGATCACCTTCGTCGCAAATCCTCGTTACACCGCGCTCGCTCGAACCACCCACGCTGCAGCCATCATTGTCGAGCCGGAGTTCCAGGAGATCGCCGCGGCCACCATTCGCATCAAGAATCCCTATCACGCCTTTTCGCGCGCCCTGGGCCTCTTCTACCAGCCGCCGTCTTACGCTCCCGGAATTCACCCCACCGCCGTCATCGACCCCACTGCAGAGATCGGTCCGGATGCTCACGTCGGCGCCTACACTGTCGTCGGCCCCAACGTTCGCATTGGATCCCACGCCACGCTTTTGCCCCACGTCGTGCTTTATCCCGGCGTCCAGGTCGGCGACTACTTTTTCGCGCATGCTCATTCCGTGGTCCGCGAAAACTGCGTTCTCGGCGACCACGTCACGCTCGAAAACGGCGCCATCATCGGCGCGGACGGCTTCGGTTTCTCAAAAAACGACGCTGGCCAGTGGGAGAAGATCCCGCAATCCGGCCCTGTTCGCATCGGCAGCCGTGTGGACGTGCAGGCCAACGCCACCATCGACCGCGCTACCGTCGGCGCAACCGAGATCGGCGACGGCACCAAAGTCGATAATCTCGTCCAGGTCGGCCACGGCTCGCGCGTCGGCAACGATTCGCTGATTTGTGCGCAGACCGGCCTGGCTGGCTCCTCCATCATCGGCAACAACGTGATTCTTGCGGGCCAGGTGGGCATTGCCGGCCATTGCACCGTCGGCGACGGCGTCATCCTGACCGCGCAATCCGCGGTCTCGCACGATGTGCCGCCCGGGAAAATGATCTCCGGTTCACCCGGTTTCGATAACCGCATCTGGCTTCGCGCCGTCACCATCTTCCAGCGCTTGCCGGAGCTGCTCAAGCGCCTCGACCGTGTGGAAAAGGCGGTGGCAAAACAACTCGCCACATCAGAAGCTGCGCCGCCCGGCGAGGAGACAGGCAAGTGAGCCGTCGCACCGGCTTTCGTTCTCATCTCCATGCCGCCACTCTCCTCTCCGCATCCTTTATTTCCGCCTGCCACTCCTACCACATCGACGCCACCATCGAAAACCGCACCGGCGCGCCCATCCAGCTGCTCGAGGCGGACTATCCCAGCGCCAGCTTCGGCATCGACTCGTTGGCCCCGGATGCCAGCTTCCATTACCGGTTTCAGGTCCGCGGCAGCGGCCCGCTCAAGGTGTCGTATACCGCGGCAAACGGCCAGACCGTCCAGATCTCGGGCCCCATGCTGGTTGAACGGCAGCAGGGCCATCTTGAAATTGTTCTGGAGCCCGGCGGCAAAGCCGAGTTTCACCCTCAACTGACCCCGCCCGCCTGATCGGCCAGGCCTCAATTCGCCTCGAACCGTTACCAAAGCCCTGAAAATCAACAGCAAATCCTTCTCGCCTTCCTGATCTTGCCAAAGAACCCTCCGATAAGACATTGGGAGGGTGAGTTGCGCACCAAAGCTACAGCGGTTCCACAATTGCTGTATCTCAGAGCAGCAACCGCCAAGTGGGTTTTTCCTTAAGAAAAACCCACTTTGTGCAACAGTCAGAAAGGGCAAGTGAATTGTGGAACCGCTCTAAATCCAGGGCTAACCAGTACGTTGCTCGTGCCCTGCGCAAGCATGGCTTCGTCTTTCGCCTGGCGGGCTGCTTCTTTTCCATCGTCCTGGCCACAATCTTCGTTGGTCTCGCGCCCGAAGCCAATCTCATCTGGGTCGCCAACGGAGTCATGCTTGCTTATCTGCTCCTGGCGCCTCGCAGTCGCTGGGCCGCTTACCTGTGCACCGGCTACGTCGCGCAGTTCGCCGGCGGTTTACTCATTGGCCATCATGGCGTCGTCAGCGGTCTGCTCTTGACCCTTCTCAATCTCGCTGAGTCGCTCATCAGCGCCTGGCTCTTGCGCCGCCGATCTTCCCAACTCCCCGATTTCACCAATCCCGCTTACATCATTCGGTTTCTCGCTTTTGGCGTCTTGGCTGGCCCTGTCATTGTGGGAGCCGTTGACGCCCTGATCTCTCCGCTTTGGCACACTTCATCCTCGCTCTGGCACGTTTCGTCTGCCGGCGCCGAATTCCTGCAATGGGTCACCGCCGACTCTCTGGGAGCATGCGTTGTCACTCCGGCCTGCGTCGCCATCTTCCGCACCCATTTTCGTCACTCGCTCTTCTCCTTCAGGAATTGGGCTCACCTGCTTCCGGTTGTGGCTTGCGCAGTAGCCACATTTTCCCAGGCCCGCGTGCCATTGCCCTTCCTTCTCTATCCGCTCCTGGTCCTGGTTCTGCTTCGCCTCGGCCTCGGGTGGGCCGCTTTGGCGACC
>Ga0181533_1001877_pt1 | contig 25846 bp, 29 predicted proteins | sample PEATcosm2014_Bin_45_FD_119772 | JGI IMG/M metagenome (GOLD analysis project Ga0181533, IMG submission 119772) | Peatland microbial communities from MTU Mesocosm Facility, Houghton, MI, USA - PEATcosm2014_Bin11_60_metaG | ecosystem: Environmental > Terrestrial > Soil > Wetlands > Peat | place...
GAACGCGGAGGGCAACAAGATCGACTGGTACCTGCGGCGCTCGATCGACTACCGGGCAGTTCTCAACCAGACAACTGACCAGATCACGGCGGTGCTGACGCTGAAGCTGCACAACTTGAGCCCTACCTCCGGCCTTCCCTCGCTCATCATCGACCCAGAGGCGGGCGTAACCCTGACTCCAGGCGAGACCGAGCTCTACCTCTCCATCTACTCGCCATGGGAGGCGGACGGCTCGAGCTTGAACGGGGTGCCGTTGGTTATGACCTACCAACAGGAGCTCGGCCGTCTCGTCTACTCGGCGTTCGTGACCGTGCCGGCAGGGGGCACGGCGACGATCGTGCTCCACCTCGTCGGAAGCTGGAATTCCCGGCAGCGCTATCACCTCGGCATGTACCAACAGCCGCTGCTCTTCCCCGACCAGGTGTCGACTTCGGTCAAGGTGATCCATTAGGCCCACCCACTGCACCGACGGTGAAGCAAGCCAATGGGCTCGTTCGCTTGTTGAGCCTGCGGTGCTCGCGCAGCTTGACGCGTGGCAGAGCCCTCCTTCGATCTCGGGCGACAGGCACTGCCGCGGGCGTCGTGAGCTCCGGGTCGTGCCGGGTGGCTCAGGTCGCGAAAGTCGTCCCGACCTGGACGATCGCTGACCAATCGCTTTCCAGCGGGCTGATCGGTGTCAACGTAGTGTTGTATCGTCTCGGAGAGACAAGACGGCGCCGGATTTCCGACCAGTAGGGCCCTGCCGCCTGGGGCGTGTGGAACGACGAAAACCGAACAAATCATGCGTGGATGACTGACCCTTACGAAGCTCCTGAGCCCACCCTCGGCTCGTATCTCGCGGTCCTGCGGCGGCGCAAGTGGTGGGTGATCGCGATCACCGTGCTCGGCCTGGTGGCCTCGCTCGGATATTCGCTGACCGAGCCCAAAGCTTATTCGGCCTCCGCCCAGCTCCTCGTCCAAGCCGAAACCGAGGTCACCACGGCCGGGAGCCCGCAACCGATCACCTCGACCGACGTACTCACCGAACTGCAGCTGGTGACCACCGCCCCGGTCAAGGCGGCGGTCAGCAGGCAGCTGGGCAGCGCTCCCAAGGTCAGCGCGGCCGAGGTGGGCCAAACGAATGTCATTTCGGTGACCGCCACCGCGGCCAGCCCGGCAAGGGCGGCGTTGATCGCCAACGCCTATGCGACTGCCTTCATCACCTACCAGCGATCGGTCACCATCAGCAACCTGGCTGCGGCCGAGACGCAGCTCAGCCGGCAGATCGCCTCGACCGCCGCCCAGGCCAAGTCGCTCCAGTCGAACCCGGCGGCGGCCGCCCAGGTGAGCGCGCTGCTCGGCACGGAGAGCGCTCTGAAAGAACAGCTGGCCCAGCTCCAGGTGAACGGGGCCGTGGCCACCGACGCGGTCCAGCTGGTCACCCCCGCCACGGCGCCGAGCGCGCCGAGCTCACCCAAACCAGCACGTGACGCCATTCTCGGCCTCGTCCTCGGGCTGCTGCTCGGGATCGGGTTGGCCTTCGTGGTAGCGCACCTCGACGACACCGTCTACCTGAAAGACGAGGTGGAGCGGCTCACCCCCGGCTCGCGGGTCTTGGGCCTCGTCCCGATGGTGGACACGTGGAAGAACAAGGGCCAGGCGTTCGTGATCACTGCGACGAAGCCGAATTCGGTGGCCGGGGAGGCCTACCGCTCGCTGCGGACCTCGCTGCAGTTCGCCACTCTGGACGGCCTCGCCCGGGTGATCCTGGTCACCAGTGCGAGCGAGGGTGAGGGAAAGAGTGCGACCGTGGCCAACCTGGGCGTGGTGCTGGCCACAGCCGGGGAGCGGGTGGCCGTCATCTCGTGCGACCTGCGCCGACCCCGCCTCGCTCAGTTCTTCGGGCTGGACGAACAGGTAGGCCTGACCACCGTGCTGCTCGGCCGCTGCACACTCGAGGAGGCACTCCGGCCAGTGCCGGGGATCAACGGGCTCACGATCCTGGCGACCGGGGAGCGGCCATCGGACCCGACTGGTGTGTTGGGTAGCTACCAGTTGGCCGGGGTGCTCGGCCAGCTACGCAAAACGTTCGATCTGGTGCTCGTCGACAGCCCACCGTTGCTGCCGGTCACCGACGCGGTGATCCTGGCCCAGGCGGTCGACACCACCTTGCTCGTGGTGGCCGCCGGGCAGACCCGGGGCAGGGACCTGCGGCGGGCGACCGAGGCGTTGTCCCTCGTGCACGCCACGACCATCGGGGTGGTGCTGAACGAGGTCACCAAGGCGACCGGGTACGGGTACGGATACGGCAAGCGCTACGGGTACGGCGAGTACGCACCCACCGGGGCGGCCACCAACGGCGACGGCAAGTACGCATCCACCGGAGCGGCCGGCGACGGCGCCCAACCCATTGGCGCGGGGCCGGTGTTGCCCAGGCATCGCAGGACGACACAACCGCGCACGGGGGAAGCATGAGGCGGAATTAGATCACCACCACCACGAAACCTCCTCACGCGTCCCTGACGTGGCGGGGAGGGTCGGTTCCGGGCGGGGTCGACGTCAGCGTCCACTGTCCCGTTGCGTTGACAGCTCCTGACCTGAACCACCGCGGATTCCGAGTCGTTCCAGTCGAGGGAACCGGCCGCGTCTCTCGAGCGGTGGGGTGAGGTTCCCATTAAGGGTCTACGGCAGTTTCATGCTTGTTGCAGAGCGTCGCATCAGTGACAGTCGAGGCCCATGATCTCCAGTTGTGCACATGCGGACTGCGGGCCAGTCACCCTTCTCGGAGCGGCTCGCCCATCACCCCGCCGGTCGCCGCTTCAGCCACCTCCCGAAATGCGTCGCCTGTCAGGACCTCCCTACGAGGCCCGAAATCCGCTACTCGACCCTTGTCAAGCACGAGCAGGAGGTCACAGTCTTCGACGAGGCCAAGCCGATGCGAGATCACGATGATCGTCACTCTTCCACGAAGCTCAGTGAGGGTCTGTCGAATCAGACTCTCCGATCGACCATCGAGGGCACTCGTAGGCTCGTCCAGCACGAGCACACGTGGAGCACCAGCGAGGGCCCGGGCGATGGCCAGTCGTTGTCGCTGGCCCCCCGACAAGGCGGTGCCACCCTCCCCGACTCCCGTCTCGTAGAGATCGGGCATCGTCATCACATCCTCGTGAAGATGAGCCGCCTGCGACGCAGCCTCAATCTTCCCTGGAGGCAAACGTCTAAAGAATGAAATATTGAACGCAATAGATCCCTGGAGCAACACCGCGTCTTGTGCGACAAGCGCTACGGGACTCACCCCTCCTCCCTTTGCAATCCTTGCGACCGGCACGTCTCCCAGCAGTGCGACGCCCTCCGCGGGCTGTCGCATTCCCAGAACAATCTCACTAAGCGTGGTCTTTCCACTGCCGGACCGGCCGACAATTCCCAGAATTTGCCCACCCGGTACAAAGCACGACACTTCTCTCAGAACGGGTCCTCTTTCGTCGTAAGCAAACGATACGTTCCGCAAGTTGATATCGAAGTTCGTCGGGAGCTCTCCGGCTTCTGACTCGTACCGATTCTCCGAAAAGCGGTCCGACTCCTGCTTGATCTTGTCTAGAAATCCACTATAGGAACCCAGCTGCTGACTTGTCCCCTGAACTGTGGCTCCATAGGTCATCGACCGTAACATCAATATCAGTACGGCAGCTAGTGAACCCAAATTCCTTCCCGTATGGCCGGACACCACCGCGAGGGCACAGACAACAAAAGCAAGCGCCAGCGTTTGATAAGTTACGCCGCTAACTTGCGACAAGAGCCGCAATTTCCGCAAGGTCCTCGCAGCCGTCTCATTACTTCGGTGAAGCTCTGCGATCGCTTCTCGCTCAACACCAAAAAGGCGAAACTCCCGTGTGAGCCTCGTATACTCAGTGACAAGCGTCGCCATAGTGTGGCTGTCTTCCGACAAGTGAAGTGAGGTCTTCCGGCCCCACGTATTGAAAGGACGCAATGCTAACTGTAATGAGATACCAAATATCAATACTATCGTTGCAGCAAGCGGATTCACTAGAAAGGCAGCAACAAGAAGTGCCACCACCGTGAGGAGCGCTTGGAGCCCCGCCGCCATCGATAGCACAATCTGGCCTACGGTTTCACAGTTGACTGTGAGGAGTTGTTGGGTATGACCAAGTCGCTCCTGCGACTGCACCGTCCAACTCGCACGGAAGAAGGCGTCAATCATCTCGTTTCGGGCCGACGCTAAGGCCTTGCTTGAGATAGAACTGCTGCACCGCGCAGCCGCAATGCTGGCTCCTGAATATATGACCAACAGTATCGCGGACAGCAACATAGCGTCAGAAATGGAGAGAGAGTAGCCATGTACTTCAAGGTGATTCTTTCCTTGAGCGCTGTTCACAGCAAACTCGCTCACGACCACCAACAGGCTGGCCTGTGCCAAGCCTGAGAGGAACGAACAGGTCGCAAGCCAGCCCAGTTGGCGATTAAGAGACGAGACACCCAGCGCTTTCAGCGTCGCGAGTATTCCAGCAATATTCCTCGTCGTTGTGCGTTTTTCGCGTTTTGTCCGGTGTCGGCCGGGAAAGTGGCCGAGTCGAGAATCTGTCGCCATGCGATCTTTCCCTCCGATGAGGTCTTGGCTAGTCTTGCTTCGCTGATGTGACTGCGGCCGATGCTAAGCGTCCCCACTTCGCGCTTGAGACGATATCGTTGGCCGGCTTCATCCAGACGAAGGATTTGGGCTCATCGTTCCAATGCTCTGGCCATGTCTCGATGGCGATGACAAGGTGGTCGACCGAGCTGGAGAGACCATGTGTGAGCCGGCGTTCGGTGACGAGCGAGAAGCGCCCTTCGACAAGGTTCAGCCACCCCAGAAAAGTTGGCGTGAAGTGCAGCTGCCACCAGGTGCGTCTTCGATGCGCGAACCATGGCGCGATCGGCTCGGCCTTGTGGACGGAGAGGTTGTCGAGCACGACGTCGACCTCGAGGTGCCGTGGCACGTAGACGTCGATCCGCTTGAAGAAGGCGAGCACGTTGGTGGTCTTGTGCGAGCGCCTCGTGCCGTAGAGGACCTCGCCGGTGGTTAGGTTCATCGCCGCGATCAGGTCCGTCCTGTCATGGCGCTTGTAACCTCGGGTCATGGTCCCTGTTCGACCCGGCTTCATGGGCGGGGACGGCTGGGCGCGATCGGGGCCTGAACGTGGGTCTTCTCGTCGAAGCCGGAGACGATCGCCCGTTCTGGTGGGTGGAGTTAGAGGCGACCACGTCGACGAGCTCTGCCTTGTGCCGTACAGCCACGGCACAACCACTCTGCGCCGGCACTGCCGGTCCCGCGCGACTTTCCAGGCCGCCCGACGTGCAAGGTGGGCCGCACTCGCGCGGCGCGGTTGTCCGAAATTCCAACCCGGCGTCGGGGCCACCACCGGCCGACTCCTGAGGCGACCAGCGAGATTCACGATGCCTCGGACACGTCCCGGCGACCTTGCGACAGCTCGTCGTAGATCCAGCGGTACGTACGCTCCAGGCCGTCTTGGAGGGTGATCTGTGGTTCCCAGCCGATCTCGCGGACAAGCCGGGTGTTGTCGCTGTTGCGCCCCCTGACGCCTTGAGGCGCGGCCAAATTGTAGTTCCGCCGAAGCTTTAGGCCGGCGATGGCCTCGACGATGTCGACAAGCTCGTTGATGGAGACGAGCTCCGTGCTGCCGAGATTGAGGGGATCGCCATAATCGCCCGTCGTGATCCTCATGACTCCCTCGACGCAGTCGTCGATGTACATGAAGCTTCGTGTCTGCTCGCCGTCACCCCAAATCTCGATGTCATGGGTACCGGCCATCTTCGCCTCGGCGACCTTCCGGCAGATCGCCGCGGGGGCCTTTGCCCTCACCCCGTTCCAAGTGCCCTTCGGACCGTAAACGTTGTGGAATCTGGCGATACGCGCAGTGATTCCGAACTCCTCGTCAAAGTGCCGGCACATGCGCTCGGTGAACAGCTTCTCCCAGCCATAACCGTCCTCGGGGAGGGCAGGATAGGCATCGTCCTCATTCAGGGCGGTGACCTTCGGGTCGCGTTGCTTGTCGGCGTTGTAGACGCAAGCCGAGGACGAGAAGAACAGACGTTCGACGGTGCCTCCTTCGCGCGCGGCAACAAGCATGTGAGTCGCGATCAGAACGGAAAGCATACAATCTACCTTGTGGTACGCGATGAAACCCATACCACCCATGTCAGCAGCAAAGTCGAAGATGTATCGTGCTCCATCGAGTACCTCACGGCACGAGTCGAGAATGCGCAAGTCAGTCTGCACGTAGTCCACGCCGGCCGGTCGCTGGTACCACTGTCCGATGGGCTTGTTGTCAACGGCTCGGATTTTCCGGTAGTCATTCTCGAGTAGGCGGCTAACAAGGTGACCACCTATGAATCCGCCTGCGCCGGCGACAACTACGCACGCGTCTTTGTCCAGCTCGATCGGCACGCTAACCTCCATCCTCTCGGAAGTCCGCGAATGGCCAAAAGCCCTGCAACCGTTCGCTCATGGCGTTGCTCATAACGAGGAGAGCAGGTCATCTGCGGGCAAAGAGCCCACACCCGGATAGACGACCCGGGTCCTCGGCGACAGGGCGGACTCCGGGATAATGCGCCAGTAGTCGAACACGAGTCCCGAGTCGATGTGCTCGATTTGGGCGAACTCCGGCCAGGGTGTCGCCACCACCACGACGTCGGCCTTCGCGATAGCAGCTCCGGCCGACTCCGTCCGATCCACCCCAGCCAGTTCGTCGATCGCGCTCGGGTCGTACGTGGATACCGATATGCCCTCCGACAGGAGCTCCCGAGCCAGCAAGAGTCCGAAGGCTTCCTCTACGACGGGCGTGAACGCCTTGTAAGTGAGGCCGAGGATGGCGACGGTTGCGTTCTTGCCGACTTGGTCGATGATCCTCTCGACGAGCGAGCGCGTCTGGCGACGATTGATGCGATCGGTCGCGATCGCGAGGTCTGCTTCCACTCCGAGAGAATTGGCCAGGGCCCTGAACGCCGCGTTGTCTCTGGGGAAGCATGGACCGCCATATGGAGCACCCGGACGCAGGTACTTCTGCCCGATCCGGGAATCGAGGCCGACCGCTGCTGTCACTACGGCCGCATCAGCGCCGGGAAGACGTTCACATATCTCCGCGATCATGTTGGCGTACGAGATCTTCGTGGTAATGAATCCGTTCACGGAAATCTTCGTCATCTCCGCCTCGACGATGGACATGAAAGCCACCGGAACGTTTTCGTCGGCAACTGTCTTGATGACATGGGCTGCCTTCTCTGCTGCCCATGACTGGGACGACCCCATTAGGACCACGTCTGGGTGGCGCATGTTTTCGAGAACGCTGCCCAGGGCGATGAACTCTGGCGAGTAGCACAAGCCGAGGTCGGCGCCGACAGTCATGCCACTGCCATGTTCCAGCGCCGGCTTGACGCGTAACTCCGTGGCGCCCGGAAGCACCGTGCTGGTCAGCACTGCTACCCGCCTACCGCGGTCCTTGCGGGCGAATCCACGGCCAATGGCCGTGAAGGCAGACTCGACCCCGCTCGTGTCGAAGGAATCATCTGCCAAGCTCGGGGTCGGAACGATACAGAAGGCGACCTCGGCATCCTCGGCCGCCTCCTCCACGCTCATCGTCGCCCGTAGCCGGGACGAAGCCTGCGTCATGAGGTCGGCAAGGCCGGTCTCGTCCACGGGAGCACGACCTTCGTTCACCACGGCCACGACTACCTCGCTTAAGTCCGCTCCAACGACATCATGGCCCGCCGCGGCTAGCAGGGCAGCCATGGGACAACCAAGTTTTCCAAGACCGATCACGGCAAGCTGCATCGTCGTCCCTCCTGCTCGGCGTCTAGCGGACAGTTTTCAGACGGCCGTGGCATCGACCATGAGATGCCAGCCGACACTCGTCTCAAGTTTCCTCATTATGGAAGCGGGCATCACCCAGAACGGGAAGCGCTTCTCGTAGCGGTACTCGACGTAGTCCTTCACGCGGTAGGAAAAAATGTGGTCGATGCCGATGTCGTCCACCCTGAAGCCAGCCGTTTCGATGAGATCACGCACAGTGTCCTTGGTATACGTGAAGGTCACCGGACAGCCGGTCTGTGCTTCGGACTGCTCGGCAATCAGTTCGTCTGCCAGCCAAAACCGCCCCTTACCGTGCCCGAGCACGATCCCAGCGGCCTTCCAAGAATGGCGGTTGTACACCATCACCTTTAGCTTGCCCCCGGCACTCATCTGCTGGCGGGCGCTCTTGAGAAGCAATTGCGGTTTCGGGGTGTGATGGACGACACCGAAGCTGTAAACAAGATCGAACGGTCGGTCAGCAGGCACCTCTTCCATCAGTTCGGTGTTCGTGTTGACGAAAGTGATAAGGCTGGAGAGGCCGAAGACTTCCGCGCGCTGGCGAGCGATCTTGATCGACTCCACTGAGAGGTCGCACGCCACGACCTCGGCACCCGCTCGGGCAAAGTTGACGGTGTCGGTGCCTATGCCGCAACCGATCTCTAACACTCGTTTGCCCTTCCAGCGGTCGAACTCGGCGAATCCTGGAATGTGGGGTTCAACGAAGTACTTGCGAGCTTCGACCTCGTCAAAGTACTCGCGACTGCCGACCGGAAGGGCTGAGTGGCGAATGTTACATGGCCGATTGTCCCAATACAGCCTGACCTTGTCGATCGGGACTTCTTCAAAGGCAGAATTACCGGTCACCAGAACCTCCGGCTCGGGTCTGCATGTTTTTCAGTCTACAAGGCCAAGCCCGGCCAACTCTGGCTCGCTCGTCGCTTCGGCGAGCGGCGGGCGAGCAGCAACTTGGCCCGGCACCTGAGTGGCCTCGACGATCGAAGCACCGAGGACCGGACGGTGATTGTCGGTGGGGCGCACCGCTAGGCAGCCGACCATGTGACAAGTTTGCCCACAGGGAAGCATGCGCCGGAGCGTTCGGTCGAAGGCGTTTAGCCGGAGCGTCGGGGGCTCCCCCACCCATCGGCCGGTGAGGTTGAACCCGATTGCGTGCCACAACCCCTCGTCGCTATCGATGCCGAATGGTTTCACCACTTCAAAGCCGGCAGCAGCGACAACCTGTTCGAGTTGCTCCTGGCTCATCCGGTACTCGTAGAAGCTCCACCCTCCTCAGTGTGGGTGAACTCGGCATGCCACGGGCGGGGGGTTCTGGCTTTGGCCGCACTGAGACTTTGTCTGCCGACCAGCCTTCCGACGAACCGGCGGAGGGTTGGAGAAGCTCTCAACCATCGTTCCGGTGCGCGTGGCACGGAAACCCACCGGCGGAAGGCGCTGAAGTTCGGCTCAGTGATCACCGCGATTCCGCCCGGGCGAAGCACACGGAAGTACTCGGCAAGATCCGACGCGGGTCCTTCGACCGAGTGTTCGATCGCCCCAGGGGAAACGACGCCGGCCACCGATTCGTTGCAGAGAGGAATGGCGCGTATGTCGGCAGCGAGAAAGTACCCCCCCCTTGCTGTGGCTTGCCCCGACAGCAGAGAGTCGGGGACTCCTGTCGAGCCCGATCCCCTGACGCCCGTCTTGGTGCAGCCACTCGACCCATCGACCCGAACCCGACCCCGGCGTCGAGAATCAGACCGTCCAGGCGAAAGTGCTCTCTCGGATACGGGGCGATGGCGTTCGTCTCGCATTCGAGTAGCTGTACCTCGAAGGGCACGGAGAGAAAGCTATGTTCGAAGCCCTCGCGTGCGGCTGCATTGATGGCACCTGGCCCGGCGGCTTGGTGCTGTGCCGCCCGTTCACGGCCATCACGTGCTGGGCTATCGGAGAGTGTCATGATCGCGGCCATACCGACTCGATCACCTGTTCCCACGTTGCGACGACAGCATCTCTGCGCACGATGTTGGACTGTCGCATCCTTTCGGATAGCGCCTCGTCGTCCTGAGTCGCGAGGAGCTCCGATAAGTGCTCGAACGAGGAGAATCGAACAATCTCGGAGAGTTCCCCTCGGGGCCCGTAGTCGGATCTTTCGAGCCACCAACGAATCACGGCCGGGTCATCCACCCGGTTCGGGTCGCCCGCGGGCAGGTGATCGGTAGAGAGGCCAAGTACCTGGTACACCGAAAGCTGGCTCAAGACCCCGCCTGGGTCTCGCTGCCTCAGGTGGAGAAGGAGCGTGTCGTCAGGGATGTAGATAGGCACGTTCTCCCAATATTGCTCGAAGATCGCCATCTGACTGATGTTGTAAGGGATGTGTATCCAACCTCGCACCGAGTGCCGTTCTTGCCAAGTCGCCCGGCCTGGTAGCAGCTCACCGACTGGTCGGGCAAGGTTACGGGGGTCCTCCCGAATTCTCTGCGTGCATGCTGCCGATCTCGATGCGATGGCGAAATGCCGGTCGTGCGGGGTGTAGGGCGCACCTGTGTAGCTGCAGAGGCTCGGGATGTATGTGCTCGCGATTCCCGTGAAGTGCCGAAGGTAACCCTGGTCGCCCAGGTTGTTTGCGACGACGTGCAGCTGACCGTCAGCGACCCCGTTGCGGAGTTGGTCGTCCAGCCAGTGCCACAGGTCTGGCTTGTCGGTGAATGGTATCTCATACCTAGTAGCGCAAAGGACAATGAGCGGCTTCTGGAGACGTAAGAAGAGCGTCGCGAACGCTGGCGTGTAACACGTGACGAATCCATCGAACCGGTCGAGGTAACGTCCATATCGATGAAGGAACCTATCGACCACCTTCGGCGATAGCCGAGACCAGTTGAACGCGTTGCACCCGAGAACGGGCTCTCGGTGGCGGCCGATCACGTCGGCATGATCCGAGAGGGTCCAGTCGGTGAGGTCGACACCCATGGGTCTCGTGATTGCCCGGAAGTCGTTGATGGGGCCTATGTGTAGATCGATATTGAACAAGCGAAGGCGGGCGGGATCCCGCTGAATCGGAGCTTGCCGACGGATCCCAGCGAGGTGGTGGGGAAGGTACCGAAGGTCCAGCAGCCAGCGTTGCCGGGCTCGAATGGCTGCTCTGGCCGGCGCTAATCGGGGGCTGCGAAGTGGGTTCATGCCGAACCAGCGGGCAAGGAATGAGTCAGTACGCAAACTGAGCGATGCGTTCGCTGCGTCTCCGTCGACACTGGCCCACCTCGCGTGAACGCCTGGATCGAGTCGTACAATGTTCGGCTGCTCGGCCAGTACCTCAGCGGCAGTCTGAATGCGAACCTATCGTATTCCCTTACCATGCCAGTCACCCCACGCTAGATGCCTGCATGCCGCCGCGGATCCTCGCCGGTGCCTCGAACTGTCACAGTGATCCCCTGAGTGATTGGTGGCTTTCCGGGGATTGCCTCGCGGGGAAAGAAACCTTGTGGGATGGAGAAGGCTCGGCCGTTGGGGGCAGACCTGCGCCTTGACATTCCCAACTGTGCGTCCTGCGAGAGCCAGCATATCCGATTCTTGGGATTAGTCATCAACCAGGGCCATCTCAGGCCGGCGTCCAGCGAAGACAAGGGTCGCATAATGGACGGAGGGGTTACGCCCCTCTGTCTGGGGAAGAGTCTTTTGGAGGACGGGTTCAAAGTCGGTCAGGTGGGGCAAGATGTCCGTCAGATGAAGCCGAATGGGATGGCCGACGTCTTCGATATCGTCCTCCTCAGCGGTCAGATCCTGGCCGAGGAGGAGTAGCCCACCTGGCTTCACCAGCGAAGTCGCTACGGCTAAACATCGAAAGGCGTCTTGCACATGATCGAGCACGTTGATCATGATTACTAGATCGAAGTACTTTTCTTTGAAAGGGGTGTTTTCGATCGCGTGGTCGTCGAGCGACACGTGGGCCGACCTCACTGCTTGTCGAATCCAGGTTCCCGGCAGAGCGCAGTAGCGAAGGACTAGGGGATCACTGCAAACCAGATGTCGCACTGATCTACCTTGAAGGATTAGACGAACATTAGTGTAAGGTCCGCAGCCGAGTTCGATCACATCGTCAAGCTCCTGTGGTATGAAGCGATAGCAATCAAATTGCGCTGCCCACCAATGGTTCCAGTCATCACCACCTCGGCCGCGGATCCGGCGTAGCCAGGCCCGTAGTCCCCGGTTTCCGCGCGTCCAAAGGGCAAGCTCCCATTGCTGCGCCTGCTCCCAGCGGCTCTGAGATATTTGGGTTTGCATATTCTCGACACTCCCACTGAGTCGCATGTTGGTGACATCTATCCGTCTCCAAATGCCACTGTCGTTCGTCTCACTAGAGCTGACGTTAGTTACTTTGACCTGAGACACCCCATTGCATCGAGCGGCCTTCGTGTGGTTCGGCCGTGCATTTCTCAGGACTTAGATGCAACGCGTCGATCAGCCGGTAATGACTGCCGGGCGGAGAACCAGAGACAACTATAACGAAAGCGGCGAGAAGCGCGGGAACTCCGACTCCGAACTGCTCGGAGATTGCATTCGTGGGAGCTGGGGTGTGCATCGATCAGGACCTCTGTGTGGTTGCTGGCATGAGGTGTTGCGATGGATCGACCGACCGGTCGTTGACGAATCCGCATGCAAGGCCGAGCATGAGCCCGACCAAGCCGCCTGACGAGTAGCCGACGAAAAAGGTGAGCTGGAGCGCCAGTAACGCGGTTAACAGCAGGGCCGCCTGGCCGACGAAGGCGGAAGGTGAGCGCAATCGCCGCCGGCTCTTCCTGAGGGCTGTGAAGTACACGCACACGAGCAGGGCAAGTCCGATGATCCCGGTCGTGGCAAAGGTCCACAGGTACTGGCTGTGGGAAGCGGGCATAAAGATAGCCTCGTTGATGCTCTCGTTTCCGGTTCCGCTTGGTGAACCAACGACCAGATCCGCGACCGGGCCGGCCATCTGACGGTTGATCATTGCGGACCACCCTTGGAGGCGCCAACTGAAGGTGCTGTTCTGAGTAGTGGTCTCCTGATAACCCGCCGTGAGACTGCTCGTCACCCCAGGCGGACCAGCGGCGACGAGGAGAACGACGGCAAGCACCGCTCCCGCCACGAGGAGCCGGCGGCCCGCGATCGACGTCAACCCACGACTCTTCGGGCGCGCGACCACGAGAACGGCAGCTGCGACGAGCCCAGCTGCCCAGACCGTCCGTTGCACCGAGAGCACCACGACGACGAAGCCAACGAGCGGCACGACCCAACGGAGAACCGGGTCACGAAAGGGCGGAAAAACGACGATGATGATCGTTGTCTCGAGAACGAACAGCGCTTGCAACGAATCGAGCGCGCGATCGCCTGTTGCTGCATAGGTACCGAAGCCATGCTGGAACCAGAAGTTCACTGCGACGAGTATGAGCACGGCAGAGGCCAGCAGCAACCAGTTCCTCACGGCCCGGACGAGTTGCGGCGTGACGCGAACCGTGCTGAAGAAGATGGCTGCAGCGAGCATCTCCAGTATTGGGCGGGCGGCGACCACCGACGGCTGAAGGCCGAAGGCCGCTGCGCCCCGCGCTATGCTAAGCAACAGGATCGCCAGAAGGACGACCAGCGGCCGGGTCGGGCGCAGGGCGTCGCTGCGTTGTTGCCATCGGATCAGGGTCGCCGCGGCCAGAGCCACGGTAATGATGTCTCCGGGGTACACGTGGAACCGGCCCACCATGACCGCTTGCGGGATGGAGGAGGTGCTGGCCATCTCGACCAGCAATACCAGCGGGATCGCGCTCGCTGGTCGGCTGGCGAACCCCACCGAAAGCAGCGTAACGAGAGCGAGAGCGATGGCGGCAAGGAGCGCCGACTCGAGCGTCAGGCCCGCCATTCAACCGGTCCGATCGGTCTTGGCTCGGCGGTCGTGGGCCGCAGCATGAAGCAGGGCCCCGATCGCGGTGATCAAAAGTTCCGGATCGTGGCGTTGTCGGGTGAGGTCGGTACCGGCACGGGCCAGTCTCGACCTGGTCGCAGAGTCAAGCGCAAGCTCTCTCATCGCCTCCGCAAGGCTACTAGTGCTCCGCACGTCGACGAGTCGACCGGCCCGGTCGTAGTCGAGTGTCCAGGGGACCGCGCCACTATGTGCGCCGCCGATCACAGCCACACCGGCTAGTTGCGCCTCGGCGATGGTCATGCCGAACGACTCTTCGAGCGAAGGGTGGACGAGGATGTCAGTCGTGTCCAGGGAGTCGAGCACACGATCGTTAGGGAGTGGACCGACGAAGGTGATCCCATCGGCAAGGCCACGCTCAGCGGCCCAGCTCTCTGTTGGGCCTCCCGCCCCGCCGGCGCCCCCGGTCGGCCCTGTCCGGGTCGCCGTGGCTCCGGCTGGTCCGGGCCTCTTCCTTCCTCCAGGTCCTGGTCGTGGCGGTCCGTGCCACCCGGCCGCCCCGGTTTCGGCCGGCCCGGCCGCGCCTGTGCTTCCCTGTGTCCCTCCTCAGTGTGAGTGAACTCGGCATGCCACGGGCGGAGGGTAGAGAACCCGAAGCCACCAGGGCACGAAACCGCCGCGCACGGGCGGAGGGGGAGGGACGGAGGGGAACGAGCGAGCAGCTTGAAGAGAGATACACCAAGACGCTAAAGGGCCGGCAGCAACGAGGGAACCCTCCCGCAACCGACGGGCGGGTTCGACGGTCGGCGCAAAGCCTTGATTTCCGCTCGGCACAAGACAACCCTCTTTTCGGCTCCGCCAAGGGCCATGAGCCTGAATCAAACCTCGACGTAATCCCCGTCCCCGGCCTTGTGCTGATAGCCTCTGAGCTCAATGTTCGCTCCACGCGCGAGGGGCACCTCAAACGGTCCGGCGAGCTCCTTGCGGACGAAAAAAAGGTTGACGCCAGCAAGCTCTGCGTGCACGAGGGTGTAACCCTTCCTATCGCCGAGCGCGCGCAATGCTTCAAGAGAGGCTCCGAAGTAACTCGAAACAATGCGACCGTGAACGGTCCCTTTTCTCTCCACGAGTCGAGCCCCGACAAGCTTCGCGTTGTACTCAATCACAACTACGCGCGGTCGATAAGCCTCAAGCACTTCCCAAACCCAATAGTCCTGGCCATCTATGTCGATCGAAAGCAGATCAGGCTCGGGAGGAACACCGGCCTGAGCGAACAGATCGCCAGCGTTCTCTGGTGTCAAGAACGCTTGGATTGCTAGGACATCTTTTCGACTTGCAAGACGCTCCGAGAGACGGGTAAAGGCTTCGGGAATCGGCTCGAAGTAAACGCCTGACCAGCCCAACACCTCCATCAAGAAGCGCGTGTTGCACTCAATTCCGTCATACACGCCAAACTCCACAAAGAATCGATTCGTTGTTTCGATCCGAGAGAAGATCTCAGCGAGAACACCATCCTCTCCGTTCTGGGAAAAGACTTTAAGTTCGGCGGCGGATAGCGCCGCATATCCATAGCGCTGCGCCAACGACGCAATCGCCGCGTAGTGGCGCGAAGGCTGTCTCCACACCTCATACGCAATCCGGCCCGCCAGACGGTCAACGAGCCAATGTACGGGGTCGCGCATGTCGAGACTCTAACCGGCTTGTATCACGTGTTTGCATGGGGAGCACGGGTCATGATTTGTAGGGAGCATTGCTGACCGATCCTTGTTTGCTGGTCCACCCACTATACGGGCTGTAACTGCTTTCGGTAAGCCAAGCCTCGACGAACTTAACGCTGTGCACGGTTGCCGCATGCGATCCTCCCTGAGTGGTGGTCATGCCCTCGGCATCGAGGCGAGCACCAGCGCAGGCCGACATCCACTTACAACCTGCCCACCAGACGGCCCCATCAGCAGGGACCTCGGGCGTGTCGTTTCGTGCGTCGGAGCGGGATCTGTCCACCTAGCGCCAGTGGCTAGTGCCCCGAGGGCGATTTCGTAGGTCCAGTGGCCCTGGGCGACGTCCGGTTGGCACCGAAGAAGTGTCGGCGCCACGAACTGCCGCTCAATCCTGAATCCGTCGCGGGCGACGCGATGCTCCCGGAAGGGTCCCAGGTGAACCGTCAGCCGGTCACCGCGTAACACGACCTCGCTCGTGAGATCTGGGTCGAGCGTGACAACAGAGACGTCGTGACGACGCGCTATCAGGGCTCGGACCTCGGGAAGTGGCGGGATGCCGCCGAACCCTGGGGGAACTCTGACGGGCTGGTCGAGTAGGGCGGCGAGTTGCCGAAGACTTATCGGAGTGGCGATAGCGACCTTCATCGTCGTCGTCGTCCCACGATCAGCCGGACGTAGGGCGAGAGCACCAGAACGGGCCAGAGCGGCCCGCCGTGGCGACGACAGATCGCCACCCACTCGGCGACCGGGAGCTCATTGGGCGAGACCACTTTGCGGAGGCGTTGGCGGCGGCTCAGTGTCTCGTCTCGAGAGGTGCCGGCGCGAGGGTTACCGCTGCAGGTGCCGACGTGGCCCGGAGCAAGGAATACCTGGCAACCAGCCGATCGAGCCCTGAGCCCGTAGTCGGTGTCGCCCATGGCGTGGGGGAACCTAACATCGATGTTCCCCACGACCGAGTACACCGATCTGGGGATGAGGACAACATTGCCGTTCATGGTGTCGCAGGACTGAGGTGTGTCGGTCGGTGTGACTAGGGCAAAAGCCATCCGCCGCAACCGGCTGGTCCTTCGGACTCCGCCGTAGGTCGTGGCCCCCGTCTGCGGGTCGCGAGTGGAGCCCACGACCACCGACAGCGGCTGCCGGCCGGCGCACAAGGCAGCGTAGGTTGCGAGCAACCGCTTGAGCGCGTCTGGGTCGAGCACGACATCGTCGTTGAGCCACAGCAGGTAGTCGGGGTGCGTCGGGACTGCTCGGGTGAAGGCGAAGCGCATTCCCAGGCCCCAGAACAAGTCACCCGAGCCGCGGTTGATCTCGACCTCGGGATAGGCCGTAGCCACTGCCTCCGCGGTGCCGTCGGTGCTCCCGTCGTCGACCAGGTGGACGTCGACCGTGATTCCCGGAACCGCGGCGGCACGGAGACTCTCCAGACACGCCAGCGTGTACTCCCGGCGGTTGTGGCACGTGAGCAGGGCAGCGATCGTCGCCGGCTCGACCGACGCGAACGAGGCGGCGCTGGCGCGAGCAGATGAGCGGTACAGGTCCGCGTACTGGGCCACGCCCCGCACCGGAGAGAACCACCGCTCAGCCGTCGCACGGAGGTCCCGTGATCGCTGGTCGCGGTCTTTGCGGTCCAGGCAGCGCGCAATCGCCTCCGAGAGAGCCACAGGCTCGGCTTCGACCGTGTCGATAGCGCTGCTCAACGCCGCAATGTCGCGCAGTCCTGGGACCCTGGTCACGAGCGTGGGTGTGCCGGTGGCGACGGCCTCTACCGCCGAAATACTCATTCCCTCGTAGTGCGACGGCATGACAAACAGGTCAGCGGCGTGGAGTACCCGACACACGTCTTCTACGGTCCCCAGGAATCGGACTCTGTTGCCGAGGCCGAGGCTCGCCGCGAGCTTACGCTCGGAGGCCCCGGCCTCGCCGTTGTCGTCGCCGACGTGGAGATAGACCACGTTCGACGGCATCAGTGGCGTCGCTATGGCCCGGAGAATGGACTCGTGGTTTTTGACCGGCGCGCAGTTGCCTACGCTTACGAGCACGTGGTCGTTGCCGTGCAGGCCGAGTGCCCCTCGAGCGACATCGCGATCGGCGTTAGTGGTCTGACTGAACATCTCGAGGTCGCACCAGTTCCAAATGATCTCCGTCGGGTTGTGGAAGACGCGCCACTCATTGAGTCCGACACTCGGTCCGACTGCGACGTAGTCCACGCCGAGGTTGCTTAGTACTCGGCGCTGAATCGTGCGCTCCATCCGCAGGGCACCACTGAACGGGAAGCAGCTGTGCACCATCTGCACCACGCGCGACCCGCAACCGAGGGCCTCGAGGGCGAGCCAGAAGTTGGCCCACTCGCCGTGCAGCTGCACGACTTCGGGCTTGACGGCACGGAGCAATCTGGGAAACGACGTGAGCAGTCGAGGCGCCCAGGGCGACAGCCGGTGGATGCGGTACCCGGCTTCTTCGAGCGTGCGGGCGTAAGGGCCGATGACATCAGCGACCGCCACGATCTCGCACTCGACACCACGCTCGGCCCACAGGTCCGATGCCACGAGCAGCGTGACCTCACCCCCCGAGTGCCGGAGCTCCGAGAACACGTGTAGCACCCTCAGCGGAGCGGCAGGATCTGTCCGGTTGGCTATCTGAGATCGCCCTCGTCGACTCATTGGCCAGCGTTGCTTGGAGGGCCGGAGAGGGAGTAGCCGTACTTGAACAACAAGGGGGTCGTTGCGGCCCCGATGAGCAGCTTCATCGAGCGGGGCATCGCCGACACCCACTCGTCGTCGGGCCTGATGGTCACTTCCCGCCTGAATCGGACCGGACTCCCACCGACCAGACTTTTCGGCGCCAACGTTACGGACTCATCGGCGATCTGGTTCTTGTTGACCGGGACCCCGAGCTCGGTTGAAAGGCGACCCAGTTCGACGAAGGGATCGGCGGCGAAGTCGTCGTAGCGGAAACGGCTGACCCGGCCGCGGTCGAAGGACCGGAGGGCAATCTCAGCTGAGGCATTGAGGCGAAGGCAGTCAAGCGTGCTCTGGCGGGGGCCTCGCGACAGTAGGACAAACCAGGGTAACGACGGCGTGGCGTGGCCTCGACCCCCGGAGTGGACAACGCCCCTCGGATCGCGAGTCAGGTGGATCACTCGCGTGTGCAGGGCAGGGACGGGGCCGACCAGTGCGACGTCCGACCCGAGCTTGGATGAATGCACGATCCATGGTCTGCCGCTGACCGTCACGATCGTTTGACACAGCTGTAACAGGGTCCGGCGGTAGTCCCGTAACGTCGGGTCATCAGCCAGATCTGGATCGGTCGCAACGGAGCGCGCGATCCGGCAAGTGTGGCGCTGCCGTAGCGCGGTGCGTTGCCACTCGGCAACTTGGTGAGGAGCGCGATCGGGTTGACCGGCCGAGCCGGACGCCTCTGCCATCACTTCCGACCACAACTCACAGCGCTGGATCGGCTCACCACACGAGCACGACTGGTCCTTGAGGTAGCCGCGTTCCCAGATCCAGCGCAGCTCACCACCCGAGAACACGGCCGGGGTGTCGCAGAGCAACATGTCGAGGAGTGTCGAGCCGCTTCTCGTGGTGCCCACGATGGCCAGGAGGTTGAAAGGATTCGCGTCGCTCATTGCTCTTTGTCGGTCGATGTCGAGCGAGTGTTGCCGGCAGTGTCCGTCACGGTACTGAGCACCCCACTACCGCCCTCCAGAAACCGCGCAGGCGCTCAGCCTGCACGGCAGGTGAGAAGGCCGTCTGCGCCCGTGCCAAGCCGGCCTCCGCTAGCATTCGGTGAACCGCCGGATCGAGGGCCACTCGTCGGAGTGTAGCGGCGAGCTCTGCCGTCGATCCCTCGCTGACGATGATCCCAGCGTCTCCGACGACTTCAGGAATGGCGCCGGAATCGCTGGCAATCACGGGTACCCCTGATGCCATGGCTTCGGTGATCACGCGGCCGTACTGCTCGCGGTTGTCTCTTGTGGTCAGCGAAGGCAGAACGAGCGCGTCGAGCGAGGCCATCACCGTGGGCACTTGCTCGAAGGGTACAGGGCCGATGAGCCGGACCCGTGCGTCGGCGGCCGCGGCAGCGCGGATTTCTGTTTCCATTGGACCTTGCCCGACGAATACCAGACGAGCGTGATCGGGAAGGCTGGCGGCTCTCCACGATTCCAGCAGGCAGTCGAGTCCTTTCTCGGCGACCAGTCGCCCGACAAATCCGACGACGAACTCCTGGTCGAACCCCCATCGTTCTCGACCTGCCGCTCGTCGCCGTTCAGGCTGGCTGAAGCGCTCGAGATGAGGTAGTTCGGCGCTGACGACGACCGTCGGACTGGCCGGCGGTAGCCCCCGCCGCCGGGCCCAAGCGACTCCCTCGCTGTTCCAGGAGACAAAGCCACTCGTGCGGCGGAGATTGTGGCGCGTGGCGTGACGTCGAGCCATGGCTTCGAAAGGGCTGCCCTGGTCCCAAAGGGTCTCGGCTCCGTGGGTCACCACATGACGAGCTCGTGCGTGGACCGCTTGGAGGACCACCAGTGACCACGGCTCGTTGAGGACATGAACGAGATCGGGTTGGAGGTCTTTGACAAGCGGAATGAGCCCCCGGTAGGCCATCCAGGTCTGGCGGTCCCCGCGGACGCGGATACCGGCGAGCTCATGCGCTGTCCCGAAGTCGGGTGGGCCGACCTCTCCACCTCGGGGGATATCGAGCGTGTAAGCGACGTGCAGATCGACGCCTCGCCGCGACACCTCCTCCCAGAGCGCCTGCTGGGTCGGGAAGCTGTAACCGAGCACGAGGAGCACCCTCATGGTGCGGCGACCGACGCTGGCGAGCCTGGCTTGGTCATCACGAAAAACGAGCCAGTTGCGCGGATCTTCTGGAATGCGGACGTGGGGTGGTAGCGGTAGTTCCAGGCGGTGGCCTTCGACAACAGCCGATCGAGGCGAACCGACCAGACAGAGTCGTAGCCGCGGGCAGACGTCGCGTGATCGGGAAGTCACACAGCGCCTCGTACTCGACCACCAGACCCTCCTCGGTGAGCATGGAGCGAAGGAGCGAGAGAGGGATGCCGCGCTCGTGCTTGGTTATCCCCGCCTTGCGGGGACCGGTCCAATCGCCGAAGGACCCGATCGGCTTGTGAACGAGCATGTGCCCCCCGGAGGACAGCACTCGAGCCAGTTCGCGAATCTGGGCCGAAACCTTCGGGATGTGGTGCAGCACGCTCATGCAGAACACCAGGTCGAACGACGCGTCGGGGAATTGGAGGGCCGCGTCCGGCTCGTGTCGACGTAGCGGGACTGCAGGCCACCGAGCAGGTGCGATCGCAGCTTCTGTGAGGGTCCGATGCTCGTCAGTTCTTCGATGCGGTCGATGATCGCCAGGGACTCGCCGCCCCTTCTGCTCCCGAGGCCGGGGACGCTCTTGAAGCGGTCGCCAGGTAGGCGGTTCATTCCGTCGAAGTGTTTGAAGCGCCCTCGCCCATACGACTCGGCTGGCAGCTCTCCCGACTCGAGGTCAGCGTAAGGCTCGCGCTCGTCGGCGACCTACCTGGCGATCTCCTCATCGCCGAGGTCCTCGCCGTAAAGGCGATCGCTGCCCAGGAAAGGCTTTGGCAGTGCTTGAAACCGTCGTCCGCTCCAGTCCGTCGTAGATCTCGAGTTGCAATCGGGTCACCTCGCCAGGGAGATACGAACGCTCGTACAGCGATCGGGCCGCCATACCCCGGACGCGTGCATCGCTGTGGTCTCCGAACGCGTGCCGGATCGTTTCTGCCAGACCGACGACGCTGGTCGTGGGACAGACCCAACCCACCTCGTCACTCACGACACTGGCGTTCGCGCCGATGCTCATCGAGACGACTGGTCGGCCCCTCGCGTATGACTCGATGATTGCCAGAGGTAGGGCCTCGAACCAGACCGAGGGGACGACGCGGACGGCGCAGTCGTCGAGCAGTTGACCGACCTGGTCGGCGGGCACCGATCCCAGATAGCGGATGCTCGGGTCGACGCGGGCTGCCTGCTGAACCGCGCTGCGTCCCGCGCCATCGCCGACGATGGTCAGCGTCGTCGCTTTACCCAGGCCCGACAGGCGCCAGGCCTCGAGCAGGAGTTTGATGCCCTTGTCTTCTTCGAGTCGCCCAGCGAAGAGGAACCCCTTGCCGATCGGTGCCGGCTCGCCCGGGTCGGGCGTGGCATTGGGCTTCACCGTGATCTTCTCCGGCGGCACTCCCGCTGCCAGGAGTTGCTTTGCCACAAAATCGCTCACCGGCAGGAAACGATCGACCATCTGCCAGGTGGCGCGATGGATGGCCAGTGAGCTTGCCATGATGGCGCTCTGCGCCATCGACCCCCGGTAGCAGCTGTGGCTCACCGCCGGCCAGGGCACCCGCTTGCCCAGGCAGTCCTGGCACACACGGCCGTCGCGGAAGTACAACCCGTTCGCACAGGCGAAGCGGTAGTTGTGCACGGTCTGCACCACCGCTACACCCTCAGCCTTCGCCACTCGGATGACGGCCGGCGAGATCAATGGGTAGGGATTGTGCAGGTGCACAACGTTGGGGCCGAACGACCGGATCCGCGCTTTGAACGCCTTAGCGTCCTCCAGAGAGTAGGTTGGCCGCACCGCCAGTTCCGCCCTCTTGACAAACCCGAAGTGCTCGATCTCGTCGCTGTCTCGGATGTATGTGTCCACCGCGACGCCGGCGTCGCGAAGCATGGCGATCTCCCTGTCGACGACCATGTTCTCGCCCGATGGGAGCGCGGCGCGGTAGCGGTTGTGCACCACCAGCACCCTCAGCACCTCGCTGACCGGCCCGTCGTGGGTCTCCTCGTCCACCATTACGGCGCCACACGCATGACTACGCCGAGTACGCCTCCGAGCGCCCAGTGGTCGGCTGGATCCTCTCGAAACATCAGGCAACGACGACCGCAGAACTTGCCGAGGTCGCTTAGCGCTGGACCGCCGTTGTCAGTCAGGACGAGCGCGCTCTCAGTGAGAGATCCCGCGACCGCTCGGTGCTCAGCGGACTCGTGGTCGTAGTGCTGGTCACTGCCGTGGAAGAACAAGTCGACTGGTGAGGCGGACGCGGCCAGCATGGCGATCGAGTCGCCATAGCGAAGACCGATGACCGATGCGCACTTCCCGCCGATCAGCGTGCCGGCATCCCGGTTGATGTCGAGCGCGGTCAAGCGGCCATGGTGACCCTCGTCCGCGTTTCGGAGTAGCGCGGCAGAAAACACACAGGAGCCGAGTCCCTTGTTGACGCCGGCCTCCACGACCTGCTGTGGGCACGTGGCCGGAACGATCGCGTACCCGGCGGTTCGACGCTCGTAACGCGGCTCAGGATCCATGACGCGGCGCTGTGGTGAGTCGGCGACGTTCTCGGTGGCCAGCTCATAGGCGAAGTTGGTGTACTCGCGGGAGCCGACAAGCCACGCCCAGGATTGTTTTGCCTGGTGCCACCCATAGCTCGTCACTGTCCGCGCTCGAGCTGGGAAGGGCGCAAGAGGAGGGAGGCGGCTCCGCTTCACCAGCTGTCTTAAGTTCACCGGTGACCATCCATTGGCACTACGGTCCCTCGACCTTCGGGCGGTCGCGTACCATGCCGGCCACGAAGCGGGCGTTGCCGACGAGGTAACGCCTGCCCAGCCGCCGCGGCTCGTGGGCCAGTCGGTACGCCCACTCAAGGCCCCGCTCCTGCATCCACACCGGCGCCTGACGCTTCGCCCCGGAGATGAAGTCGAACGCCGCGCCCACGGCCACGAAAGTCGAGGGGGCCCGGTGACGAAAGTGGTGGACGAACACGTCCTGCTTCGGTGTTCCCAGGCCCACCCACACGATGTCGGGTCGTAGGCCGATCAGGCGCTGCTCGAGCGCGAACTCCTCCTCGGCGGTGAGCTCGCGGAAGGGCGGCGCGTCGCGCCCCACGATGTCAACCCCGGGTAGCCGCCGCCGCAGTTCGGCCTCGAGCACCGTCAGCACGTCGTCGGTGGAGCCGTGCAGGTAGTGGCGCAGACCGAGCTCGCGCCCGCGGTCCATGGCGGCGAGCATCAGGTCGGGCCCGTAGACCCGTCCCTCGAGGTGGGCGAGGCCGAGCCGCCGGCCCACCCAGACCAGCGGCATGCCGTCGGGCAGGTTGAGGTTGCCCTGGTTGAGCCGGTGCCGCAGCTCGGGGTCGCGCCGGGCCAACGACAAGGTGTAGGCGTTACACAGGTGCACGGCTCGGCCCTCGTGCGGATCGGGCCGCGACAGCAGCGCGGCGACGGCCGACTCTAGCGTGTGCGCGTCGATGCGCACCGTGCAGCAGGTGAACGAGGGCGTAGAGCCGTTCCTGCCTGGGAAGAGGCCGGCGGTGTCGCTCACGACGAAGATCCCGTCTGACGTTTGCTATCTGCCGTTCGCGCGACGACGGCGACATCCGGCATCGGCGCACCAGCGGGGCCTGAACCGTTGCAGACCCACCAGGGGAAGCGCTTGAGGGGTAATGGCCGCAGGCCGACCAGCACGCCGGTAGTGCGAAGCAAGACCCAGGCGTCGAGCCTCGGCCCGGCGTGGGCAAGGTAGAGACGGTCGAACTCGGGTGCTTCGCCGATCAACCCCGAACACGCTGTGCTCACCTGCCACGGGCCGGTGATACCGGGACGCACCGCCAGGCGTTCCCCCATGAACACCGAGTCGAACGTGGCCGCCAAGGTGGGCATCTCGGGCCGGGGTCCGACCAGACTCATGCGACCCGTGACCACCAGCCAGCACTGGGGCAACTCGTCGAGGTGCGAGGCGCGCAGGAACCGGCCCCACCGAGTGGTGGTTGTGGCGGCAATCGCGTACTTGTCGGCGTCGACCGAGGTGTCCGTCGGAAGCGTGCGCAGCTTTACAAAGCAGAACAGACGGCCACCCCGACCGAGGCGCTTCTGCACAAACAAGGGCCAGGCCCGGAAGCTCACGGCCGAACCGACGGCAAGCAACGCGATTATCGGCGCGGTCACGATGCTCAATGCCACGCCGGCCGTCAAGTCGAAGGCCCGCTTGACCAGGCCATTCGCATAGCGAATCGAGGCGCCGCCTGGTCCAGGTTGGCTGTGGGCCACCGGCTGCCGCCGGAGCATGTCGTCACTCATGTTGCCCGGCTTGCGCGAGGGCTTCACTGATAGTCACTAACTTTGCTCACGTAGCCAAAAGCCCCTTCGCCAGCAGCAGCTCTGCAAGGAAGGAACCGTTTTTTGCGGGCAACGGAGGCGATCACGTCGCGGCGAGGACCGCTTCTCGTCCGCGCACCTCGTCGGTCTGCAAGGCACGGAGGAACCACTGGTACGTGGAGCGGATGCCGTCCTCCAGGCCGATCGTGGGCGACCAGCCGAGCGAGCGGAGCTTGGAGACGTCGAGCAGCTTGCGGGGCATGCCGTCCGGCTTGCTCGTGTCAAATGCCAGCTCCGCCTCGGGGTACACGATGTCGCGGACGAGCTCTGCCAACGCCCGGATGCTGCAGTCCTCGCCAGTGCCGACGTTGATGTGGCCCTCCTCTTCGTAGTGCTCCATGAGGAACAGGCACGCATCGGCGAGGTCGTAGACGTGCAGGAACTCGCGCATGGCGCTGCCCGTCCCCCAGATCTCGACCTGGGTCGCCGCACTAGCCTTCGCGTCGTGGAACTTGCGGATCAGCGCGGGCAGGACGTGGCTGCTGTTGAGGTCGAAGTTGTCATTCGGCCCGTATAGGTTGGTCGGCATAGCCGAGATGAAGTTGCTGCCGTACTGTGCGCGGTAGGACGAGCACAGCTTGATGCCAGCGATCTTCGCCAGGGCGTAGGCCTCGTTGGTCGGCTCCAGCGGGCCCGTGAGCAGCTGGTCCTCGGTGATCGGCTGGGTGGCTTGGCGCGGGTAGATGCACGAGCTGCCGAGGTACAACAGCTTCGTCACGCCGTAGAGATACGACGCGTGGACCACGGTGGCATGGATCATCATGTTGTCGTAGAGGAATTCCGCCGGCCGGGTGGAGTTGGCCATGATGCCACCGACCGTGCCTGCCACCAGGTACACGTACTCGGGCCGGTTGGCCCGGAACCAGTAGTTGACCGCCGCCTGGTCACGCAGGTCGAGCTGGTCGCGCCGAGCGACGAGGAGAGTTGTGTAGCCCTCGGCCTCGAGCTTCCGGAGCACCGCAGATCCGACCAGGCCGCCATGACCTGCAACGAAAACACGCGCATCCTTCTGTGACGACGTCATTGCTCACTCCCTACACGTTGATGCACGCCAGGGTGCGGTGGTGTGAGGCAGAAATTTACCTGTAATGAACCGGCGGCCTCAAGGGATCCGCGCAACAGCTCGGCGAGTCGACGACTGTGAGTTGACTCGACCGGGAGGTTCCCTTGGCACCGCACCTGACGCTGCAGCAACGTGAGCACGCGCGAAGGCTCC
>Ga0181533_1001882_pt1 | contig 25799 bp, 39 predicted proteins | sample PEATcosm2014_Bin_45_FD_119772 | JGI IMG/M metagenome (GOLD analysis project Ga0181533, IMG submission 119772) | Peatland microbial communities from MTU Mesocosm Facility, Houghton, MI, USA - PEATcosm2014_Bin11_60_metaG | ecosystem: Environmental > Terrestrial > Soil > Wetlands > Peat | place...
ATTTCCGGAGATACGCGCCGTCGTTCCTTCGCGCCCTCTACCGGCTAAAGCTCGGGATACCGGATGTAATCTACGTTAAGCTAAGGAAGCCCTATCGGGTCCTCGGCGAGGAGGAGACCGGGGAACGTAACTTTCTCGTCCTTCCCGTTCTCGCGGTCGCGGTTCTTTCGGGGGTCGCGCTCTATCTCGTTATCCGGTTCTTCGAGACGCTGGTCGACGTTCCGAAGGGCGTCCGAAAGAAGCCGGTCGACGCGAAGGTAGGACTACGATGAGAGACCCGACGAAGAGGCTCGGTCACCGGCTCCGCCTCGCCGCGAGGACCTACCGTGGCGGGGTCTCGATATTCGTTCTCGCGGTCGGAGCGCTCCTTACTATCCTCGCGGTCGGAGCGTTTACCCCGCTCGCGCTCCTTCCCCCGTTCCCCCTCGTAAACTCAGCGACGGATACCTCGGTCTGGAACTTTAGTCTCGTCTTCGTAATCGTCGGGCCTATCGTAACGATAGTCGGGGCCTATATGGTCGGGGCCTATTTTACCGCCCGACGGAAGTTCGAGCACCTCCTTCGGACGAAGAGCAAAGCCGAGTTCCTCCGGAGTATCCCCGACCTCGAGGACCTCCTTTGGGACCTAACGCCGCGCGACGAGGCCCGGTACGACGAGAAGTGCCGGGAGCTTCACGTCCAGAGGCCGGTATGACCCCGAACCGGATTCGGGACCCGCCGTATAAGCCGGGAGTCGGTTACCTCTTCGCGAACCTAAAACCGAACGGCGAGTGGTACGAGTCGCGGGACCGGGGGACGGTAAAGAGCCTCTCGATGGCGAAGAGCTACGGGCAGTGGTATCCGCCCGGAACGAAGGTCCGGGTCTACGAGATAGACTCGCGCGCCGGGACGAAGCGCGTCGTCTGGGAAACGGAGGTCCTCCCGCTCCCGTCCGGTATCTCGCCGAAGTCCTGCCTCTCGCTCGACGGGGAGAGGGTCTACTCGAACCCGGAGTTCGTCCGCGTCGAGCCGCCGAAGGGGGAGCCGTGAGTAAGGAGTGCCCCCATCGGAACCTCGTCGCCCGCCTCCAAGCGCAGAAGAAGTTCGGCGAGCAGAAGGGCTACTGTAGCCAGCAGTGTAAAGGGTGGGTCGAGGTCTTCGTTCCCGAGCCGAAGCCGGTAGGGGCGGCCGAGCGATGACCCGCTACTGCCGGCTATCCGAGCATAAGGGCGCGAAGGTTCCGGCGAAGGCGTACCTCGTTCGCGTTTACGACGAGGAGAAGCAGACCGAGCTTAGTACGGGCGTAAGGGTCGTACTCTGCGAGGAGCATTGGAACGACCTAAAGCGGACTATCCTTCTCGGATGGGGGGAACCGGCCCCGTGAGCGATTCTCGGCCCTGCGTGTTCGTTTCCCGGACACGGACGCCGCAGGAAATCTGCGGCCAGCCCGAGGACGCCCTAATCCACTCGGACGAGCCGAGACAGCGGGTCGGCTACTTTAACTGCCACCGGTACCGACCGCCGAAGGAGACGAAGGGACGATGAGTACTCCGCTCGTAACGAGGTTCCACGGCGCTCGGTTACAGGGGGTCCGTCTCGCGACCTCCCTCGGCGCGCTCCGCGAGTGCGGCTTCCGGGACTGCCGACATCTCGCCGCGGTCGAGCCGCTCTACGTAATCGTCTACGAGGGTATGCTTATCGCCGTCTGCGAGCGGTGCTACCGGACCCGCCTCCGTAGGGGGGCGACCGCCGAAGCCGCTCTCGAACTCTCGGAGACGGAGCCATGACTGACCCCGAGACCTCCTTCCTCCTCGCTACGTGCGAGGGATGTGGTTGCGGCCGACCGAACCACTGGGGCTACATTGGTCCCTGCCGGAACTGCTTTCTCTGTAACGGGTTCTCCCCGCTTACCGACGAGGACCGAAAGCGCGCTGAGGAAATCGTCGAGCGGAACTTCCGCGCGACCTTCGATAGGCTTCGGAAGAGGATACCCGGGCTCCGTCTCGGGACGAGGATATCATGACCGGCCCCGAGCGACGATGCGCCCAGTGCGGCGAGCCCGGCGAGTACCGCCTTCCGAACGCGCTCGACGTCTACGATGGGGACGGTTCGTGGGAGCATCTCCGCCCGACGGACCACCCTTTCTCCGTCGGCCCGCTCCCCGCGCTCGATAAGCCCTGTTACAAGTGCCAAGTCTGGACCCGAGGCTGGAAGACCGGGTCGACCCTGTACTCGAATATATCGGGGGACGTCGAGATACGCTACTGCCCGAAGCACCGGGGGAACGCCGAAGACCGCGAGCAGGTCGTCCGGGACTTCCTCCGGACGAACTCTCTAGGTACGGTTATGAGCCTCTGGGCCGACGAAGCGTGGAAGGTCCTCGCGAAGACGTTCCCGAAGGAGGCGGCGCGTTAATGCCGTGGTTCGTAAAGCTCGAGGAAAGCGTCCTCTGTTGTATCTGCGAACGGCTAATGCGAAAAGGAATCGTCGCGTCGACCGACGGGATACGGTTCTGGCATCGGTTCGACTGCGTTCCCTCCTCGGCGAAGGTGGCCCCGCTCTAGGTCCGGGGGAGGGTACGGTGGGATACGACCTCGCGAAGCATATTCGTTGGGGGCTCGAACGGTTCCTCCGTCCCGCGCTCCGTCCCTGTCTCGGAGAGATAGTCGAGTGGGGCGGAGTTCAGACGACCGACCGATACGAGTTCCTCGCGTCGCTCGGTATCCCGGAAGGAGCGGCTCGGTCCTACGATACCGAGCTTGAGACGGCGCTCAAGCAGAACCCGTATGTCCGGGTCGAGGGGCTTCCGTTCTCCGGTCGGTGGGCCGTAGCCCGGGGTGCGGCTTCGGTCCTCTACGCTATCGCCCGGAGCCGGCGGCCGACGTACGTACTCGAGACCGGGGTCGCGAACGGGTTCTCGTCCTACGCTATCCTCTCGGCCCTCGCGGCGAACGAGGTCGAGCATCCCGGGGACGGGGGTTTTCTAACGAGCTTCGACCCGGCGCCGGATACCGGCCGACTCGTTCCCGTCGAGCTTCGGAAAGGCCGTTGGGACCTCGTCCGCGGCGTCTTCGATACTCCCTCGCGGTTCGACCTCTTCTTCCACGATTCGCTACATACCTACGCGAATATGCTCCGAGAGTACTGGCTCGCGTGGCCGGGACTACCGGACGGAGGGCTCCTCCTCTCCGACGACGTCGAGAGTAACTTCGCCTTCATCGATTTCGCCCGCTCTGTTAGGGTCCGGCCGGCCACGCTCGTCTCGGCCCGTTCCGTCTTCGGGGTACTCGTTAAGCCGGCGGGAGGGCGATGAAGGTCGCGGTTATCGTTACCGCCTACGAGCGGGAGAAGTACCTCCCGGACGCCTTCTTCTCGCTCGCGGTACAGACCGATAAACCGGACGAGGTCGTTCTCGTTAAGACGCCGGGACGGGCCTCGACCGACCCGTACTATCGCGAACGGGCGACCCGGATTATCGAGGTTCCCGTCGGGACGACGGCGGGCGAGGCGTATCTCGCCGGGCTCGACGCGACGACGGCGGACGTAGTCTCGTTCCTCGACGACGACGATACGTTCGCGCCGGAGAAGGTCGCGCAGGTACGGGCGACCTTCTCGGACCCGGACCTTATAGACCTGAATATCGTCGGCTATCGGCACCGGTACGTCGCGGTCGGAGAGGACCTCGCGACCCCGGTACCGGGTTGGGACCGGACGCACCCGATATACTCCGGCCATCGTATCGTCGGCTTCGAAGCGAACGCCCGTTCCGACTACGCTTGGCTCGTCCGTCATTCGTACCTGAATAACTCGACCTACTCGCTCCGACGGGAAGTCCTCGAGCGGGTCCGGGGAATCCTACCGAAGCTCAACGCCTTCCACGACGCCTTCTTTCTCCTCTCCGCGGTCAGCGCCGGGAACGTTCTCTTCTCGCCCGAGCCGCTATCGTACTACCGGTTCCATACGAACGTTACCCATTCCTCCGACGGCCGCGCTACCGGTTCGGACCTCGAGCGCTGGATGTCGTTCGTCCCGTACCTCGAGCGTATCGGGCTCTCGCCGCTCGCTCGCTACTTACGGGATGATATGGCCGCGACGAATCCTATCGCCCTCGCCCGTTCGGGGGGACGGAAGCCGACCGCCACGGAGTGGAGGGCCTATCGCCGAATCGTTCTCCGCCGTCATCAGCCGTACCTCGTACGGGACGGGCTCCGAGCTTACTGGCGCTCGCGGGGGAAGGGATGAAGGTCGTCCTAATCGGCGGGGGCGTTCAACCTATCCCCCCGACCGGGTACGGGGCGGTCGAGCGTATCCTCGCCGATTTCCAAGCGGCGCTCGTCGCCGCGGGGCACGAAGCGACGGTCGTAAACCGCGTCCGGAAGAAGAGGATGCGGGACGAGTATCCGTTCGCCTTCGAGCTACCGCGGCTTCTCCGTAAGCTCGACTACGACGTCCTCCACGCGAATACCCCGGTCGTCGCGAACCGTCTCGCCGGCAAGGGATACCCGTTCGTCTATACGTCGCACTCGAGGCATTGGTTCTACCGGGAGAAGCTAACGCACGATTGGGGCTACTATCTCGAACGGAGGGCCGTCCGGCGGGCGAGCGCCGTCGTAGCCCTTACGCCGACCCTCGCGAAGACGATGGCGAAGACCGTAAAGCCCCCGCTCCCTCCGGTAAGCGTGATTCCCTTCGGCGTCGACTCCGAGCGGTTCCGGCCCGTCCCGGAGCGCCGTACGGGGCGTTACGCGCTAGGGGTCGGGGTCGTACTTCCGCTAAAGCGGTGGCATCTCGCGGCGCGAGCGTTAAAGGGCCTCGGGATACACCTCCGTATCGCCGGGCCGATGCCCTCGACCCACTACGCGTACGAGGTCCTACGGGCCGGCGGGGAGGACGTCTCCCTCCTCGGGGAGATACCGAAGGACTATCTTCTTCGCCTCTACGCCGAGAGTGACTTCCTTATCCACCCGAGCGCGGTCGAGATACTCTCGGCGACCGTCCTCGAGGCGCTCGCCTCGGGCCTCCCGGTCATCGGGGGGTCGGCGGTCGATTGGGTCGTCGAGAACGATAAGACCGGCTGGTCGCTCTACGACGGCGACGAACTGGTCTTCGTCGAGAAGATGCGAGAGAAGGCGTCGATGCTCCTCGCGGACGATTTCCTTCGGCGTTCGATGGGAGCGCAGGCGCGTACCGAGGCGCGCCGCCGGTTCGCTTGGCCAAAGGTCGTCGCGGAGCATCTCGCGGTCTACGAACGTCTCCGGGAGGCGGGGTAATGGACTGGTGGGCCCTTCCGATTATCGCTATACCCGCGGCGGTAGCGCTCTTCCTAATCTACTGGGCGATTCGCCGGGAGGTCCGTTCGTGGGGGCCTTAAGGTTCGTTATCGCGACGCCGACGTTCCCGACCGACCTCTACCTTCCCGAGCGGTTCCTCGCGATGGGCCTCCGCGACCTCGGGTACGGGGTAACGGTCCTTACGACGGACCAAGCCGTTCGTACGTCCGTCGGGTCGGCGGTCCGTTCGACCGAGGCCGACGGTATCGAGATTATCCGGCTCCACGCTTGGAAACCGTATCGGGAGCCGCTTCTCGCCCGGGGCCTTCTTAACCCGACGAGACCCGAGAAGTGGGACTTCGGTATTATCGCGGAGGATTGGAGGCCGTTAAGCCGGGCGTTCGGTACGGCTTTCCGGCTCTGGGGAATCCCCTTCGAGGTTACCTCGGAACGCGCCGGGTACTTTGCCGGTCCTATCCGGTCGGTCCTCCATAAGCTCGGCGACCGGACGGGGAACGCCGACCTTTGGGACGATTCGGTAGCGGTAACCTGCCACTCGACCGCGTCGGTCGAGTTCCATCGGCGTATCGGAGTGCCGGAAAGTAAACTTGCTTACATTCCGGCTTGCGTGGATACCCGCCTATTTCGTCCCCCGGAGCGTCCTCCGCCTCCGACCGGTCCCGTACGTATCCTCTCGGTCGGGCGGTTCGAGCCGCAGAAGGGACAGGAACCCCTCCTCCGGGCGTTCGCGGGGATAAAGGGGGCGGAGCTAACCCTGAAGGGCCGGGGGCCGTTGTACGAGCGGCTTAGGGCCGTAGCGAACGAATTAGGCCTAGGTTCTCGGGTCGTCTTCGACGGTTCGGTCGTCCCCGAGGAGGAGCTACCCGCGTACTACGGACGGTTCGATATCTACGTCCAGCCGAGCCTCGACGAGCCGTTCGGGATGGCGGCGGTCGAGGCGATGGCCTGCGGGCTTCCGGTCGTAGCGACCGATGCGGGCGGTCTCGCCGACTCCGTTATTCCGGGCGTTAGCGGGTTCCGCGTCCCGCTAAAGGACGGGGCGGTCGACGTCGGCGAGTTCTCTCGTCGGCTAGGGGACCTCGTCCACTACGGGGTCGAGCAGAGGCATATCGGCGCCGCGGCGCGATGGCTCGCCGTCGAGAAGTTCGATAGCCGGGTCGTCGCGGCGAGGCACGTCGAGATAGCGAGGAAAGGGGGGATATGAACGAACCGATAGGGATTACCGGCGGGTGCGGGTATATCGGCGGGCTTCTCGTTCGGCGGCTCTCGGCGCTTAGGAGTCGGGTCATCGTAGTCGATAACCATACGGGCCCCGTTCGGGCCTGCGCGGGCTTCCTCGGGGACGACCATCCGTCCGTAGATATTCGGAACGGGGACCTCGAGCGTATCCTCCGACCCTGCGGCCTTATCGTACATCTCGCGGCGGTCTCCGGCATCGAACGGGTCGCGAAGGACCGAGGGGCGGCGCTCGCGACGAACGTCGACTCGACGCGGCGTATCGCTACGCTCGCGAAGGAAATCGGTATCCCGGTCCTCTTCGCGAGTTCGTTCGCGGTCGTCGGCCCGACGAACGGGCTTACCGTAACCGAGCGTACCGAGCCCCGCCCGGTCTCGCCGTACGCCGAGCAGAAGCTCCTCGGCGAGACGATACTCCGGGAGACGCTCGGGCGCGGCGGCCCCGGGGGAGCTATCCTCCGGATGACGAACGTCTTTGGCCGGTACCTCGCGAACGGGCAGGAGGCCGGCCTGCCCCGTTGGGTCGCGAAGGGGACGCTCGTCGATAAGTTCTACGACCTCGCCGGGTCCGGGATGAACCTTCCGGTCTACGGTACGGGCGAGCAGGTCCGGAACTACCTCTATATCGGCGACGCGGTCGAGCTATGGCTCCGCGCGATTCGGAAGGCGGAACGGAAGGACGGGATATCGACCGTCCCGACGTATATCCTCGCCGGCCCGCAGAACCTCTCGGTGAACGCCGTAGCGAAGGTAGTCCTCGAGGCGACGGAGTCGACCTCTAACCTCTTCCCGACGGGGAACCCGAGGGTCGGCGAGGTCGCCGAGACCTCTCTTTCGATAGACGATTCGTTTACGACCGGGGTCCTCGGGACCGAGGCGAAGACGACGGTAAGGGAGTACCTTAGCGGTCTCTCGGGCCCGCGATAGCGGCCGAGTAGATTCCGAAGAGCCGCTCGACGTGCTTCTCGGTCGAGAACTCCTCCCGGACCCACTCGCGTCCTTCGAGGGCGAGGGCCCGTTCGTCGTTATAGGAGCCGGCGACGACCGTAAGCGCCGAGGCGAGCGACTCGGGGTTCCCGGGCGGTACGACCGTACCGAACTTCCCGACCGTCTCGGGGAGCCCGCCGGCATCCGTTACGATGGTCGGGACCCCGTAGCCGAGCGCCTCGATAGGCGAGTTACCGAGATTCTCCCACGGGAGCGAGGGGACGGCGAGGACGTGGATTCCCGAGAACCATTCCCGCCGGTCCGTAACCCACCCGTCGAGGGTTACGTTCTCGGTCGGGGGAATCGGGAACGGACCGGAGCCGGCGAGCCGTAACCGGGCGCTCGGGAGCGTCTTCCGAAGAAGGGCGAAGGCGTCGAGAAGGACGCCGATACCCTTCTGCCTCTCGAGCCGACCAAGATAGCCGACGGTAAACGGGGTCGTCGCCGGAGGGGCGGGCGAGTCCGGAACCGGGACCATCGGTCGGAGGAGGGTCGTCGGGCGGTACCCGAGGTCGTCGAAGACCTTCCGGGTCGCTTCGCTAACGCAGATATACGAGCGGACGCGGGGCTTGATACAGGTATCGAAGGCCATTCGCTTGAGGAGCTGGAGCGCGAGACCCCGACCGACCGGGCAACCGGTCGTAGCGCAACGGTCTAAGATACCGCCCGGGCAGGACGTTCCGTCCGGGAGCGTTAGCGTAGCGACGGGGCAGACTAGCTCGGTATCGTGGGCCGTAAAGACGACCGGCTCCTTCCGTCTCGCTATCCACGGGGCGAGGTCGAGGAAGCTATGCCGGAGATGATGTAGATGGATAACGTCGGGCCGGACCTCCCCGGCGAGCGACTCGAGCCATTCCTCGAGGCCGCGAGTACCGTAGCCGAGACGGGCCTTTAGCGCGCGGATTCGTTCCGACGGGGAGAGGAGGAACGTCCGCATCGGGCCGAGGCTCGGAGGGGGAGGCGCGGTCACGATAGACGCTACGACGTCCGTATGCCCTCGGGCGTTAAGCGTCGCCGAAAGCCGCTGGATATAGGTCTCGGCTCCGCCGTACGTCGGTCCTTCCCAACCGTTAATCCGGAGTATCCTCATCGCTCTTTCCGAATCGATTCGTAAAGCGCGACGTGACGGTCGACCATCTTCTCGGCCGTCCAGTTCGTAACGGCCTTCCTACCGGTCCCCGGGGTATACCAGCTCGGGATATCGCCGAGCGCGCGGGCCATCTCCTCGGGGGTAGCGACGACCCGACCGGCCCCGGTCGCCGCTAGCTCCCGGGCGGCTCCGGAGTCGAACGCTACGAAGGGGAGGTCGGCGGCCATCGCCTCGAGGAGGGTAATCCCGAAGCCCTCGAAGGCGCTTCCCTGAACGTAGGCGTCGGCGGCGTGGAAGATATCGAGGAGCGCGCTCCGGCTTAGTTCGCGGAGGAATACCGCTCGGGTCCCGAGGGACCGGGTAAGGGCGAGGCAGTGCTCTCGGTCGTACGGGTGCCCCGGACGGTCGTTACCGATTTCGACGAGCCCCCACTCGCCGTTCGTTCGGGCGATAGCTTCGATAAGCCGGTCGACCCGCTTGTTATCCCAGAACCCGCCGACGTAGACGGCGACCTTCTTCGTTCGGAGGCCGAGCCATTCCCGCGTAATCTTCGTGTCGAGGTACGGCGGCGTATCGAACTCCTCGACCTCGATACCGTTCGGGATTACCGAGAGTCGTTCGGGAGGGTACCGCCAGCTAAGGACGTGGTTCGCCTCGCCGGCCGTTAGCGCGACGTACCGGTCGAACTTTCGGATACGCCGCGAGAAGTACTGGTTATAGTAGAGGTAGCGGACGGGGCCCGAGCGCATCCAGTAGTGGTAGAACCCATGGGGCGTAATGACCTGCGGCCAGTCGAACGAGCCCGCGAAGGGGAGGTAGTAGTCGACGTTCCAGATTCGGTTCCCGTGAACGTGGAAGACGTCGGCGTCGAGGGTCCGTAGCGTCCGGAGGTATCCCTTCGGGAGCCGGTACCCGGCGAGATGCCGCATCGGGATTCGGAGTACGCGGACGCCTCCGATAGATTCCTCGGTAGGGCACCCGGTCTTCTCCCGGGTTACGACCGTTACCTCGTTCCCCCGTTTCGCTACGCCCTCGGCGAGGAGCTGAACGACCCGTACGCTTCCCCCGACCGAGGGGAGGTAGTCGAGGACGGCGATAGCTACCTTCACGGGTAGTCGTCCCACGGCCAGTCGCCGCTCTGCATCTGTTCGTAGACGTAGCGGTCTAGGTCCTCGAGCCACCAGACGACGAGGAAGAAGACGCCGACGACGAAGCCGGCTACGGCGGCGATAATCAGGAGCAGAAGGAGAAGGTCGCTCAACCCCGCTCTCCCGGTTCGTCCGCGAGGAGGAAACGCATCGAAGGCTAACGGCGTCCTAGTATATTTAATAGAATACTAGGCTCCGCCGGGCCGAGTCGCGGTCGGCCGGCCCTAGGCGTAACTTTACTTATACTAGTACGGTAATCGGGGGACGATGACGGACGAACCGTGGTTCCTTATCCTCTTCGGGTTCGTGCTCGGCGTCGCCGGAACGCTCGCGGTCCTCGTAGCCTTTAGGCTCGTCTGATGCCCGAGCCCGCGAAGGTAAAGCGTTACCTTCATCTCTGCCCGATTCACGGTTGGGAACTATGCGGGACGTCTGACTCGCTAATCGACCCGTTCGACCCGAACGCGGACCACGGTTGTTCGATGTGGCGGGACGCGCCGCCCCCTCCGTTTAAGGCGAAGGTCCGGGAGGAGCCTATCGATGCCGCAACCGCTTAAGGACGCCTCGGAGAAGAAGAGCAAGTCGATTACCGTCTACCTCGTCCCGGCGAGCTACGAGAAGCTAAAGACGAGGGCTCGGGCGCAGAGCCGCTCGATGACCGGGCTCGCCGCGCTCTATATCGAAGAGAAGCTCGATGAGGCGTAGGAGCCCCGATAGAGACGGCGGGAAGTCGATGCGGTGCGGTATCTGCGGGGCGTTCGGGCCCGAGCATAGCCATCCCGACTACCACTTCGAGGGCGTTCCCGTAAGCGCCTACTTCGTCGAGAAGCTCGCGCCGGAGACCGCTCGATGCGCCGTCTGCGGGACCGGATTCGTCCTTCCCGAAGAGAGGGATACGTTCTTGTATCACCTTCAGTCTCACTTTACAGTAGAACCTCCGTCCGAGGCTCCGAAAAAAACCATGCCCGCAGAAGAGAAGAAGGCGACTCCGCCGAAGCCGAAGGAGAAGAAGCCGAAAGCGCCGAAGGCCGCCGGGGAGAAGAAGGCCCCGAAGGTCCGCAGTCGGGTCCTCGAGGACCGGGTCTCGAAGGACGGCAAACAGGTAGTCGTCCTCGTCTACGTCCCGAAGGCCGACCTCCCGAAGGTCATGGACCGGGCGAAGCTCGGCTCGAACTTCGGCGAGTTCGTCCGGACGGTCTGGAAGGACCGGCCCGAGAACCCCCGCGAGTCCGAGATGGCCCAACCGCTCGTCGGGCGCGGCGTCTACGTCGAGAAGACCGCGGTCGCGGAAATCAAGAAGTACGAGGAAGCGGGCGGGAACTTCGACCGCTACGTCTACTTCCGCCTAAAGAGCAAGCTCGGGCTCTAGGCCGCTCCGCGCGGCGAAGGCGAACCCTTTCCTCCTTACCTTTTTCTACTCGTTCTCCTTCTCTCGTCCCGATGGCGCAGCGGCGCGACCCGAATCGACGTAGTCGATTAGGTCGTAAATGTTCGGAGAACGACTCCGCCGCGCGAAGAGAATCGCCCGTCGCCGATACGCCCGCCTCGTAGCGCCCTACCTCCTTTGGAACGTTCGGGGCGGACTCCCCGGGGACTTCGACCCGTACCGCCGTTCCCGCGGCTGGCCGAAGCCGGTCGGGTTCTACCGGGACTTTAACGGAGCCCACGGCCGCTGGTGCTGCACCCGCCCCCATCTAAAGGAGAAGGGGTGGCGGAAGAGGCGGTTCCTAGTACTCCGGGCGCTAAACGAACCGGTAGACCGGGGGCCGGTAGACCGGGCTCCATAATACGTAATAGAGGCGGCGGTAGACCGGCCGCCGCCCTCTTCCGGGGCGGTCGGGTTAGCTTACTTATACTAGGTCGTCCGTCCCGAGAACTACCGATGCTTACCGCTATCCTACGCGAACGCGAGGACGTCGCAAACGCCCTCGCCGCGCTCGTAGACTACCGGCCGAGCCGGGACCGCCCTCCGATTCAAGCCTTTCCCCGGAGCGACCATTACGCTCTCGTCGGGACGGCGTTCGACTATCTTCTCCGTTGGGAACTCGAGCGCCGGAACCCGTCCGCGGTCGACCGCGAATGGGTCGCGACGACTACGGTTACCCGGCTCCTCCCGCTTCTCGGGCCGGAGAAAATCGACCCGTTTACGAAGAGCCTCTACGTACGGGTTCACGACGAAGCCGAGGCGTTCCATCGTAGATGGCTCGAGCTTCGGGAGCCGACCCCGAACGACGTAATCCAAGCGGCGCGAATCGTTCTCTGCCTCGCGAAGATAGACCCCCTCTACCGGGCCGGGGTTGTTCTTCCCGACGTCTACGTCTTCGACCCGCGGGACGTCGAGGATATCGAGACGCTCTACTCGATAGCTCCGTGGGAGGTCCTCGGCGGTGCTCGCGGCGCGTCCGTCTTACTAAACCCGGACTACGGGGTCTGGAGCCGTCGGCTAGACGGCGCGGACGCCGACCTCGTCGTAGGGTCGACGCTCGTCGACCTAAAGACGTCGAAGTACAACGATATCGAGAAGCATTTCCCGCAGCTCGTCGGGTACTACGCGCTCGGCGAACTCTACCGGCAGGACGAGCCGTCGTATCCCGAGGTCGAGCGGGCAGGAATCTACTGGTGCCGGCACGGGTACCTCGAGACGTTCGATACGGCGCCGATTCGGGAGAACCCCGGATACGAGCGGGCGGTTACCGCTCTTCTCGAGGCGGCCGACGAGATTTCGGCGCGAAAGCGGGCGGCTATCGAAGCCGCGTCCGGTCTACTCGTTTCGCCCGAGTAGGGGGGTCTCGGTGACGGAAGAAAAACTCACGACCCCTGAATCTCGGGGTCAGTTACTGAGCAGAGCACGCCACTATCAAGATATCAAGATGCCGGAAGAAAAACTCACGACCTTAGATATCTACGGCCGGCTGGTCCGGGGTACCTAGATGCCGGCACCGACGCTCATGGACCTAATCAACTCCCGGAACCCCGGAGATTCCGGCCTCGCCGTTCGCGTCCACGAGAGACCGATAGGTACGATACCGGCAGGCCGAACGTTCCGAATCGAAGGAACGGGCCGCCTCTCCGAAGAACAATGGAAGGAACTCGGCGCCTCCGTACCCGGGGCCTTTACCCTCTCGACCCGGTTCGGCCTGCTCCCTATTACGGGGAACGCCTCCGAGAAGTACCGGACCGTCGCGGGCCGGTACCCCGAGCCGGTCTTCGTCTCGTTCGCGCAGTACGACCCGCTCTCGAGGTACCTCGGACCCTCGGTTCCGGTTCCTCCGAAGGCGGTCTACGAGGGGCCTATCCTCGGGCCGAAGGCGATAGGCGGGGTAGAGCCGGCGTTCGTTCTCGCGACGTTCCAAGAGACGGCGGCCCGCCGAGCTATCGCGGAACATCGGTCGATATTCGCCGCGCCGGTCGGAGCCGGGAAGACGGCCGCGGCGCTCGCGGCCGCCGAGACGCTTCTCGCGGACGGGACGGTCGACCGGGTCGTCGTAACGGTCCCGCGGCGGCTGATACGCGACCCGTGGCTCCACGAATGGGAGCGGTCCTACGGGGAGCGGCCGACGGTCGTCGACGGGTCTCCCGCGGAGCGGAAGGCGATTTACGCGGCTCCTCGCGACCCGCGCCGATGGCTCGTTAAGTTCGACTCGTTCCGCCTCGACGCGGAGCATCTTATCAAGCTCTTCGGGCCGAAGACGTTCTGGGTCGTCGACGAGGTCCACTACCTGAAGAACCCGAGGACGAAACGGTTCAAAGCGGCGAAACGGGCCGTCGATAGTACCGAGACGGACCGCCGGCTCTTCCTGACGGGGACCATCGTCTACGACCGTACGCTCGATATCTACGGTCCGATAGCGCTCCTCGGGTTCCGGGTCTGGTCGACGTATAACGAGTTCACGAGCCGGTTCTACCGATTCGAGAGCTACCAGACGCCGAACGGTTGGGTCGAGAAGCCGACGACGATGATTCCGGGGAGGGTCCCGGAGCTACGGACGGTCCTGAATACCGTCGCCTATATCCCTACGAGGGACGAGGTAGAACTCGAGCTTCCGCCGGTCCGCCGGGGCCCGGAGGTCGACGTAACGGTCGAGCTATCGAAGGCGGAGGAGCGAGCCTACGAGGTCCTCGTTACGACGCCGCTCCAGCGCGAACTCGAGATAATGGGCGAGCGGGTATGGACCGATACCGAGCGGAACCTCCTCGCGATTCTCTCGCTCGAGCGGTCGTTCTCGGCGGACCCCGGGACCCTCCTAGCGTCCGAGTCGGAACGCGCGTACGCCGCTATCGAAGAGTTCGGCCGGGAGGAGTGGCAGAAGTTAAGCCCGGGGACGAAGCTCAAGCGGGTCCTCGCGGACCTCGGCGAGATAGCCCGGGAGGACGCGGATACGAAGGTCGTCATCTTTACGTCGTTCGAGCGGACGCTCGGGGTCCTGCGGTCGATTCGTTCGAGCGGGCGAAAGACCGATGAGGACGGGGAGGAAATCGACCCGGGCGAGGTCCTCGCCCGTTCGGTCTTCTTCGACGGGTCGCTTACCGAGGCGGCCGGCGCGGCGGTCCTCGAGAGCTTCAAGACCGACCCGAACGTCCGGTTCCTCTTCTCGACGGACGCGGGCGGGGTAGGGATTAACCTTCAGGAGGTCGCGTCCCGGGTTATCCACGTGGACGACCCGCTCTCGCTCGGACAACGAGCGCAGCGCGAAGGGCGGGTCTGGAGGAGGGGTCAGCGGAAGCCGGTTATCATCGCCCGGTACGCGCTCGGTTCCTCCGAGCGGCTCTTCGCGCGTCTCGGCGAGCTTCTCCCGGGCGGCTCGGTCGTCGACGCCCGTATCCGGGAACTCCTAGAGGTAAAGGAGTCCGAGAAGCGCCGTCTGCTCGGGACCGGGTAGACCGGGCTAGCGTTACTAATACTTAGTACGCGGTAGACCCGTCCGGTCCACCGCAGAGTTAAGGAGCGAAGCATGCCGAAATCCGACGGGAAAAAAAGAGGCGTTTTTAGCGCGAAGGTCGACCCGGAAGTCAAGCTCGCGCTCGATGAGCTACTGAAGGCCGGGCGGGAGTCGGGTAAGACGACCGACGAGATTCTACGGGGAATCCTCCCGCCGAAGGCGGTCGTACCCGCGAGCGACGCCGCGGCGACCCCCTCGCTCCTACCGCCCGGGGAGGGGGATAAGGGCTGGACGGACCCGCTCGACCTACCGCTCGAGCCGGGAGGGACGGCGACCGAAGACGTTCTCGCGCACGTCGAGGCGCCCGACGAGGTCGAGACCGGGAAGAAGAAGGAGAAGCCCCCATCGCTCTTCGATAACTGGGGCCTCTACGCTCGGCTTATCGAGCGGATACCGCAGCCTCGGCTGACCCGGTACCGCGAGAAGGTCCTCCGTACGCTCGTCGTCTATCCCGCCCGTCCCGTCGACCCGAAGAAGTTCCCGACGAGCGTCGAGGTAACCTTCGAGAACGCGCTCCTCGCGTCGGCGCCGGCGTTTACGGCGGACGAGCGGGCCCTTCTCTTTACGCTCCATCCGCGGCTCGCCCTCGCTTTCTATACGAACCTGATTATCGGCCGCGCCGGGCAGGGGACCGATATCGATACCGCTCGGGGAGGCCGGTAAGATGCCCGACCCGGAGCCGAACGGGACCGAGATACCCTACGACGAGTTCGGGGCCGAGGAGTACGACTTCGAACCGCCGAACTTCCTCGAGGAGGCGCTCCACGGACCCCCGACGCTCGAGCCCGAGCGTCCCGAACGGGCGATAGGGCCGAACCCCGATATCCTCGGTCTCGCCGAGGACTACCTCCGCTCGGCGAACGCGACGGTCTGGGTCCGTCGGTCGATTCCGATTCTCTTCGCCTCGTTCGGGGCGAAGGTCGCCGACCAGCATAACCTCCGCCATCCGATTCATTACTACGGTCCCGAGGCGCCGTACCGGTACCTCTACCATATCACGAACCTCGGCGCGTCGGGGCATAATAAGGGCGCGACTGTCGACGCCTTCTTCCGAATCGTCGGGGACGACGGTCCGGATGGTCCTCCTATCGTCCCGACCTACGACTTTAAGGGGGGCTCTATCGAGTCGATTCGCGGGGGAATCTTCGAGGCGGCCATCCCGCAGGGGAAGGGTAAGCCCCTTCCGGTCCTCTTGACCCGACCGGGGTCGCTCGAGCGGACGGACGGCGGGTATATCCATATCCCGGAGTTCTCGCAGCTCGCGGCGCTCGAGGAACGGTCGGGCGGCGCGATTCAATCGCTCCTCGCGTGGACGGATAACGGCGTCATGTCCTACGATACGCTCTCGGGGGCCTCGGTCGAGTTCGGCTCCTCGACGACGCTTATCGTCGGTCTCCAGCCCGATAAGCTGAACGCTACGGAGACGACGGTCCTCGGCTGGAACCGGCGGACGGCCTACGAGGTATTCGCGCCACCGACGACCGAGGAATCGAAGCCCGAGAACCGTCCCGAGGCGACGAGGGGAGACCCCGAGAAGCTCGCGACGCTCCGCGGGGCGCTCCGTCAGCTCGTACGGAGCTACGCTCCGACGGCTATCGACTGGACGTCGTTCCGCCGCTGGCTCTCGAAGGGGTACGAGGCGCAGCTCCTGAATTGGCCGGACGAATCGCTCCTCTACTCGCTCGCGCTCGGCTTCTACCTCGTCTCGGGGGGACGGTGGACCGGGAAGCTCTCGATTCCCGTACCGGAGTGGCTGAACGACCGGCTCCGGGCGGCCGTTTCGTCGAAGCGACGGGCTCGTATCGACCCGGTCTACCGGGCGGCGCTCGACTGTATCGAGGTTCTTCGGGACCCCTACGTTCTACGGGCCCCGCGGGAGGACCGGATACTCGTCGAAATCCTCGCGGCGCGACTCTCGCTCCCGGAGGAGAGGGTCTGGGAGGCGCTCCCGATTATCTCGAAGTTCGGGCCGGCGGTTCGGCATAAGGACGACGATGACGTAGACCGCTGGTACCGGAGCGGGGTCCTAGACGCCGGCGGGAAGGCGCCGACGGGGGCCTAGAGTTCGCCGTCCTCGATGAGCCGATGGAGGCCGTCGTAGACGTACGAACTGACCGTCGGGGGCTCCGCTCCGGGCTCGGGCTCCTTCAGGAACTCGGCCTTATCCTTCTCGACCTGCCGCTTGACCCGAGAGACTATCCAGCGGGGGAGGGAAACCGACATGATTTCCTTCTCATCCCGGTCCCCGTTAGCGGTCTTTCGGACTTTAAGCGGTCGCGCCATCGAAACCCCTATCCGGAGACCCGTATAATAAACCTCGGCCGGAACCGTTCGCCCGTACGAGGACCTTCGCATACGAGTAAAATAATCAGGTCCGTACGCTCCTCAAAAACCGATTCTACTTATACCTCGAACTCTTAGGACTCGGCACGGACGCACGGACGGAGGGCCTATTCCCAATAACGAGCCGCTAGGTCATTCGACCCCTGATTTAGCCTCCGTCTCGGGGTGGGGTTCTCTCTGCTCGTTCGTCGGTCTCTCCGGGCCCGGGACCCGGCTCGTTCCGGATTCCTCCTCCTCCCGTTCAAGGCGCTCTTCGGAACTGTTCTCGTCGGAATCTACGGATTCTACGGACTCTCCGGAGTTGCGAGAATCGAGTTTAATAATCAATCCTGACGCTTCTCCCCTGCGCGGAGAAGGGCTTACATGACCGATATCGAGACTATCGAAAGCGTCTTTGGCGTCCCGAACAGTCCGAACGTAGGGAAAATCCCTCCGCCGATACGGCAGAAGCTCAACCGTATCCGGGAGATGTTCAACCTCGATACGAAGGAGAAGGTCGCCGACCTAAAGGACCGGTACGTAAGGCTCGTGAACGTCCCGGCGGTCGCGGGCCTCGGCGATTCGAAGTGGCAGATGGCCTACCGGGGAATCCCCGGAATCTACGGGAACGAACTCTACGCCCCGAAGAGCGAGACCTTCCTCTTCTGGTACGCGGCGGCGACCGGCCGGCCGCTTCTCATGTCGAAGGGACAGTCCTCCGGTACCTACCTCGTTCCGGTCTTCGGCCTCGCGAAGTCGGGCTCTCCCGACTCGCCCTACGAGGGGCCGGTCCGGCTCCTTATCTTCGGGTTCGCCGACGAGACGGGCGCGAAGCGTATCATCGAGGCGCTCGTTCCGGGGACCCTCTACGTCGTCTCCGCGAAGGTCCAGCAGGGAACGCCCCACGGGGTCCTCCCGCCCGGGACCGTCGGAACGCTTAACATGAACGCGAGCGACGAGTTCGCTCCGGCGCCGGCGGGAACGGCGCTTCCGTGGTCCGACCCAGTAGCGCGTCTCTTCGGCTCCTTCCCGGAGACCCCGCTCGCCGACGTCCTCCTAAAGCCAGTCGCGAGGGTAATCTACCGGGTATCGGGCTCGGTCGAGGCGGGGAACCTGACCTCGCAATCGAACGGCTCGGCCGGCGGCTGGCTGAAGATTATCGACGACTCGATTACCGACCGCGCTATCCTCGAGAAGGTCGGCGGCGGTCTCTTCTTCTTCCTCCCGAGGCACGAGGTCGCGAAGGCTCGCCTCGCGAATGGCTCGGTCGTCGAGGCGCTCGTCTCGCTCTACGAACGGAAGGAGCGGACCCCTACGACCGGGGAGGCGACGGGGAATATCGCCCCGAACTGGGCCTGCAATGCGTTCTCGCTTCGGGTCCTCGTCGCGAACGAGAACCCGAACGCGGCCGTCCCCGAGCCGGGGAGGACGGCGCTCTCGATTCAGGGCGGCTCTGCGCCTCCGCCGGGGATGGTCGATGGTCTCGGCCTCGGCCTAGGGGCGGAAGACGGCCTAGGAGTCTAGACCGATGACGACGCCGCCGAAGACCCTCGCGGACCTCGCCGCCGCTCACGCCCCGACGACCGTAGCGACGAAGGAGGACGAGGAGTTCGAGAAGGCCATCGCGAAGGAGTATAAGGTCTCCATCGAGATGATACATACCCTTCGGCGGACGGTCGCTCCGCCGGAGGCGACCCTCGCCGATATCGCGATGTACCTCGCGACCTGCGTCCGCCTTAACCTCGACCCGTTCACGCGGCAAATCTACCTCCTCCGGATTAAGGGGAAGAACGTCCTCCAAATCGGCATCGACGGGATGTTCGGTCTCGCCGAGAATACGAAGGAGTACGACGGCTGCGACGCTCCGGTCTATGCGTATAAGGACCAGAAGCTCTTCTCGGCGACCGTTCGGGTCTACCGTAAGGGAATGAACCGTCCTATCGAGGCGACGGCGATTTTCTCCGAGTACGCCTTCTATCAGGAGCCGGGGTCGGCGTGGGCGCGGATGCCGAGCCACATGCTCGGAATCGCCGCGTACCGTATCGCGCTCCGACGGGCGTTCCCGCGGACGCTCTCCGGGCTCTACGGCCCCGAGGAGATGGCCTACGCGGATACGGAGGCGAAGCCGGTCCCGCCGCCCGACCGTCCGGCGCTTACCGACGGCGGCCTTACGGACGAGACGAAGAACGACCTCGAGACCCGACCGGCCGCTACGCCGCCGGTCGTCCCGCCGCTCGTTCCACCCCCTCTACCCCCCTCGGAGGCCCCGGCAGCGCCCGTTCCAGCGGCCCTACCGCCTATCCCCGCGGGTTCCGTACTACGGTCGAGCGAGGACGTCGCGGCTCCGACGGCTACGGCCCCGGTCGTCGTTCCTCCTCCGCCCGCTCCGGAACCTCCCGCGCCGGTCGTTACGGCCCCTCCGGAGCCGGTCGCTCCGAAGGCTAGGGCTCCCTCTCCTCCCGCTTCGCCGGAGGACCTCGTTATATGAACGCATCGAACGGAAACGGAACGCTCGTCGCCTCGCCGACCGAACTCTCGCGAATCATCCGGCTCCTTACCGGAAAGGGGGGCGGCGGGAACCTCCCGTTCCCGAAAATCGACCTTTCGATAGAGGATACCGGCGGCGGAGCGATACGGGCCTTCTCGGAGCACGCGAACGCTCTCGAGACCGCGATGGTCCGCGTCTCGTGGCCGACGGACGGCGCCGGCGCCTTCGCGCTCGCCCTCTCGACCCCGGAGAAGATGATAGACTACCTGGAGGGGCTCTGCATCCCCGACGTTCCCGTAGAGCTACGGTACGACGAGAGCCTCGGCCGTCTCGACCTCGCGAACGGGACGAATCGTATCGCGCTCCCGACGATTCCCTTCGGCGACGTTCCCCGGTCGAAGCGGGAGGGTCTCTGGACGACGACCTCCGAGGGCGTAGCGGTCTCGTCCGACCCGAAGAAGCGGCCGGACGAGGGGGCGTCCCTCGCCGACTACCCGGCGAAGGGGTTCCTCGTCGCCCGGATATCGCGGACTACGCTCGAGCGGGTCCTCGCGGCGGGTTCGATTATCCTCTCGCACGGCTTCCGGGCGGCGCTCGTACGGTTCTCGTTCGCGGGTGGGAAGGGCGCGGTCGAAATCGCCGACCCGAAGGACCCGAAGGGCGAGCGGGTCGACCTAGCGCTCCCGACGCTCGGGATTACCCCGACGGTCGACGATACGTTCCCGGTCCTCTACTCGGGCGTCGACTCGCTCTGGGAGTCGCTCCGTAAGTCGAAGGCCGACGAGTTTACGCTCGTCCACTTCGCCGGCCGGGATGGCGAGAAGCCCGAGTCACGGGTCAATCTCGCGTTCGAGGAGAAGGCGGAGGACGGCCGGTCGCTCCTACGGTATACGCAGGTCTTCGCGACGCATCGCGACCCGAGGGCGAAGAAGGAAGCCTAGGGCGAGGACGTCGGACGTGGCGCTCGACCTCTCCCGCGAGCAGTATTCCGAGGTCCTCTCGGACCTCCGGCTCGGGACCTTCCCGAGACAGGCGGGTACGCCCGGTCGGGTAACGCTCGGGGGATGGAACTCGTTCTTCCGCTGGTTCGAGGGGAACTACGGGAGAGCGGTTCCGATGTTCATCTCGCATAACGCCTACGAGACGCCGGCGCTTGGCGGGCCTATCGACGTGAACCGGTTCGTCTTCTCGGCGACGTTCGGCGATATGGATACGGGAGACGGCTCGGGGCTCCGTCCCGGCGAGGTCGAGAGCGAGGTCGTCCGCGTAGAGGAGTGGGTCGAGTCCGAGGGCCTCGCGCACGCTTGGAAGTTCTCGGGGTCGTATATCGACGGCCAGCCCGCCGGGTTCCATCTCCGTATCGGCTGGAAGAGCGAGCCCCGGCATCGGGTCTACCTTACCCGTTGGGAGAGCGCCTTCTGGCGGGGCCTAAAGCACCAGCTCGGGCTCCGGTCGGTAAATATCGTCTGCGCCGAGCCCGCCCGCTTCGAGCGGCTCCCGTATACGCCGTACGTCCACCATAAGGACCCGCTCTCGAAGGAGTGGAAGAAGGAAGCGAACTACTGCGTCCCGGTTCCGCACGACTGGATTCGCGAGGGTCGCTTCGATAAGGTCCGGGACCTATCGTTCTCGCCCTACGACGTCGGTCCGGTCTGGGTCCCCGGAAAGGAGCCGACCCTCGAGACCTACGTTCGTACGAAGGGATGGGAGGTCTTCTCGCACGAGGCCGAGGCGTTCCACCCCGCCCCGACGGGCGAGGAGTACGCGGCGACGGGAAACGCTATCGACCTCGCGAAGCTCCTGATTCCCGAGAAGCTCTGCCTCCGTACGCTTCCGTACGGGGCGAATCCTAGGCACGAAGTCCGGCGTGCATGGATTATCGATATCCTCGCGACCGACCCGGACGGTTGGACCGAACCCGAAATACAAGCCTTCGTCGACGGCGTCGCGGAAGAGTCGAAGTGGGAGGACCGGGGGAATACGAGCCGTCGCCGGTATCAGGTCGCCTACCATTGGAAGCGGAAGTACAAGCCGAAGTCCTGTAACGAGCTTCGGGAGAAAGGGGTCTGCGTCGCGAACGCGATTACCGACTGTTCGCTCTTCCCGAAGGCGTTCCCGGAGGAGTTCGCCGAGTACCGGAAGAACCACCCGGAGGGAGGGAAATGATAGAGATAGCCCGGAACCACGAACGGGTCGTCGACTTCGAAGAGGAGACGGGGTCCTCGGACGGGGGCGCGGCGGTCGAAGACGCCCGGAGGCTCTGCGCGACGTGCGGGATGGTCCATATTCCGGGAGAGAGGCGTGTCCGTGAAGCCCGGCTACCTCGTCGAGCGCGAGCATGTCGGCCACCTGACCTACGAGCCGCCGCTCTGCCAGCAGGAGGAGGAGCGGCTCCGTCGGCTACGGGAAGGGACGGCGCGTCGGGCCCGAGAGGTCGAGGACCGACGTACGCTCGCTAAGGAGAAGAACAATCATGAGCAGTGAGATTCCCGCGAGACGACAACAGCGTATCTTCTACGAGGAGCGCGACGACTCGGGGAAGGTCGTCCTTCGGCAGATTATCGGCTTCCCGACGATTCGGGAGGACGGTAGCGTCTATATCGAGCGACCCGGGAACACGAACGTCCTTATCCGGTCGTTCCATAAGATGGAGGACTACGCGCCGACGAACGGAGATACGAAGTGAGCGCTAGCCTCTCGAGACCGCCCCGCTTCCGTATCTGGGTCCTTCGTCCTCGGCCCTGCGGGCACCGGCATCGGCACTTCTCCGAGATACTCGCCTGTATCGAGAAGAACGGGAACCCGGGCTTTACTCGGAGGCTCGTGCGATGAACCCCGAGGACCTACGGCCCGCGACCCTCGAGGAAATCGTCGGGCAGGGAAACGCGGTCCGCGTTCTAAAGAGCCTCGCCGCGAAAGCGAACGACGGCTCCGGGTTCCCGATACCCTCGCTCCTTTTCTTCGGCCCGCCGGGCGTCGGGAAGACGACGGCGGCGATAGCGTTCGCGAAGGAACTCCTCGGCCCGCTCTGGAGGGAGAACTTCTTCGAGATGAATGCATCGGACGACCGGGGCATCGATACCGTCCGGGACCGGATTATCCCGTACGTCGATAGTATGCCCTCGGACGGCGCGCCCTTCAAGATTCTCTTCCTCGACGAGGCGGATATGCTTACCCCCGAGGCGCAGGCCGCGCTCCGCCGGACGATGGAGACCGGTTCGGAGACGACCCGGTTCATCCTAGCGGCGAACCGCGTCTCGAAGGTAATCGACGCGCTTCGTTCCCGGACGCTCCCGATTCCGTTCCGTCCTCTCTCCGACGCCGAGATACGGCGGGTCGTCGACGAGGCCGCGAAGAAGGTCGGTCTGACCCTAGACCCGACGACGGTCGACGCTATCGTTCTCGTCGCCGAGGGGCAGGCGAGAGACGCGGTAAACCTCCTCCTCGGCGGGGGGAACGGGGCGGAGAACTACCTGACGATAACCTCGAAGGTCGAGGCGCTCTTTAAGGGGACCGGACCGGTCGTCGACCGCGTCGAGGACTTTACCGGTTGGGTCCGCGTCGAGGGCTATTCGGATATCGAGCGGGTCCTCCTAACCATCGAGCGGGCGGTCGTCGCGAAGGGGCTCGTTCCGAAGGAGAAGATTCCGCGGGTATCCTACGAGGCGGCGAGTTCGGCCTTCCGGGTAGCGCAGGGTCTCGCGGCCCCGGTTCTCGAGGTCCGCGCGTTCCTCTATCGCGTTCTCGGGGCGGTCTAAGAAAGGGTGTTACATGAAGGAGAACCTAACGAATCCGGACTTCCGGATAAGCGCCGAGGAGATGGACCGGATTATCGAACGTCTCGAGAAGCGCGCGGAAACGGAGCCGTCCGCGAAGGCCGAACTCGAGTCGTGGAAGAACGCACGGAACAGGGTACGAGGATGAAGGTCTGGTGCGAGAAATGCGGTAGGTGGCTTAAGCTGACCCGCCGTTGGTTCGAGAAGCGCGTACACCAAGCCGGTACCGAGACGCACGAGGTCTACCTCGTCCCCCCGGTGAGACGATGACCGGTAGCCCTCTCGCCTATACGACGCCCGGGGATATCGCCCGGCACGGGGAGTTTATCGACTTCGTCGCGCTAGGTCATCTACCGACGGGTAAGATGCCCCGGTTCCGGGTCGTTACCGTCGAGCAAGGGGCTGCGCGGCCCCCTCGCTTCAGCGATGGGGGGTGAAGTAAGGTGATTCCGTTGAAGCACAACCTCAACATTGTGTTCTCGGCAAAGTATCATGTTGTCTTTTCGCCGAAGTATCGGCGTGGGGTTCTCGTCAATGGCGTTGATGTTCGGCTCAAGCAAATCGTCTTGGAGATTGCGGACGAACGCGGGTTTGAGGTTATCGAAATGGAGGTCATGCCCGACCACGTTCACCTTGTCTTGGAGGTGGACCCCGCGTATGGAATCACTCGGGTAATCGGACAAATCAAGGGGCGAACTTCGCGTCTGTTGCGTCAGGAGTTTCCCGTTCTTCGTTCCCTGCCTTCTCTGTGGACCAACTCGACTTTCATTTCCACCGTGGGTGGTGCGCCGCTCGAAATCCTCAAGCGCTACATTCAGGAGCAGAAGAATGTCTGATTTTACGGTTGCCAAGTATCGGCTGTATCCGTTCCACGACCAAGAACTCGAACTGTTGCGGCAGTTGGAGGAAGCTCGCTTCCTGTGGAACTATGCTTTGGAACAGCGCCTTGAGGCGCGAAACAAAGACCACAAGGCGCTCTCGGTCAACGAACAGAAGCGTTCCCTCACCCAATGGAGAGAGCATGATGCTGCGGGGGTGGGGTCTCTGCTTTGTCACGTTGCCCAAGACGTTCTTCAGCGCCTTGATGATGCCTTTTCGGCTCGCACATCTCGCGTCCTCAAGAACCGCAAAGCAGGCAGAGTCCATTTCAAGCGCGAAGGCGAAATGGTTTCTCTTACCTATCCCGATGGGGACGGTTCGGCTGCGGTTGTAGACGGTCGGAACGGGACCAAGCGCCTTCACCTTGCCAAACTTGCGGACATACCCATCAAACTTCATCGACCTCTTCCCATTGGAAAACTCGGCCCCGTCACGGTCAAGCGCGAAGGTGCGGCGTGGTTTGTGGAGTTGTGTTATCGGCTCGATACTCCCGCAGAGCCTTCGGGGTTGCCACAAGCTCCCATCGGCATTGACCTCGGGCTGAAGGCCGTTGTCGCACTGTCCGATGGAACGACTGTCGCCCCGCTCCAAGCATATCGGTCGGGTCAGAAGCGACTTCGCCGCGCTCAGAAGAAACTCTCGCGGATGGTCAAGGGGTCCCACAATTGGTGGGGCCAAGTGGAGCGGGTTCAACGCTGTCACACGAAGGTTCGTCATCAGCGCAACGACTTCAATCACAAACTAACCACTCGAATCGTCCATGACCATGACCTCGTGGCATTTGAGAATCTCAACGTCTCCGCAATGGTTCGTAATGGACATCTCTCCAAATCTATCTCCGATGTCGGATGGTCTCAGATAACGACTTTCACCGCCTACAAAGAACGCCGCCGTTCGGGACGATGTGTCTTGGTCAATGCTCGGGGAACCACGCAGGAATGTTCTCGCTGTGGAACCATTCCTTCCGTTCCGCTCACTTTGGGAGACCGCGTTTACACTTGCGCCACCTGTGGAATGGTAGAAGATAGAGATGTTAACGCGGCTCGAAACATCCTTTCACGCTCACGCGCCATCGTAGGGGAGGGCATCCCCGAAGTAACGCCTGCGGAACGAAGAAGAACCTCCGCCAAGACCCGCAAGGGTCGAAAGCAAGTTCGCTCCTTGAGGCAGGAACCACAACTCGGCATCGCCATGCCATCGGGCGGTCCTTCAGGACCTTCTTTGGAGGGCGGTAATGTCTAAGGAAGCCCCCGACTTTAGTCGTGGGAGAGGATGTCACGCGAAGGAATGGCTCGGCGATATCAAGTGGTACGGCGCGTGGTGGTGCTACGTCTTCGAACCCGACGGCCAGACTATCTACGAGAAGAAGTGCCTTCGGGATATCGCGCAGTTCCTCGACGACCTTACGGCGGAATGGAAGGCGGGGCGGAAGCATGTTTAACTTTAGGGTCCACGAGGTCGCCGGGGATAAGACCGCCGGAGCGGTCTTCGATATCGACCGGCTCTACCGCTATTCGCTTTGGCGGGTCTGGAACGAGAAGCTCCCGAAGGTCCTCTTCGTAATGCTTAACCCGTCGACGGCGGACGAGAAGGTCCTCGACCCGACGGTTACTCGGTGCGTCGGCTACGCGAAGAGATGGGGCTACGGGGGTTTACTCGTCGG
>Ga0181533_1001888_pt1 | contig 25770 bp, 23 predicted proteins | sample PEATcosm2014_Bin_45_FD_119772 | JGI IMG/M metagenome (GOLD analysis project Ga0181533, IMG submission 119772) | Peatland microbial communities from MTU Mesocosm Facility, Houghton, MI, USA - PEATcosm2014_Bin11_60_metaG | ecosystem: Environmental > Terrestrial > Soil > Wetlands > Peat | place...
TCCTCATAACTGGCTGCCTTGGAACTATAGGGAAACTCTCGCTGCCCTGCCTGCATAATACTACACCTGATCAATATCCCTGCCGTTACACGATTATGCAAGCAGCTTTACCGGCAACTCACGGCTCTTCGAATGTCCATTTCCGAAAGAAACTGAGAGCGCCGCCTGTTTCAATCAAAGTCGAGGCCGACACATAGCTGGATATCAGGCTTCGATCTTGAGGTGCGTGCTACGGGACAAACTCTTCGGCATTCGCATCCTCGCTAAAACGAGGAGTATCAGGTGAAATGTGAACCTCTCCGTTATGTGAAGTAACTACCGGTGGCATAGTAATCACACCAATTCCCGAAGAATCTACTTCACATAACGGGAAGGCTCACAACGATTCGAATCGACGTATTATGGCTTTGCTTCATTTTGATCAGGCACTTCAGATTTTCGGGCTCATAGGCTCACAAAAAGCCAAGGCCTCATGTTTCATCTGAAGATCAATTTGCACTTATCGCATGGGTCGCACACCCACGGAGATTATCGACATTTTTTATTCACGTAGTTACGACTGAGACACCGTGCGGTCCGGTTTTTCTCCGAAGCTCCTGACAAAGAGGTGATCGAGGATCTGAACAGTCAGGATAAGTGTCAACGCTCCGTTTAGCCTTCTTTTGAACAGTGAATTGGGGGAAACCACTCTGAACAACCACTGCCATAAACGGATTCGCCAATAGCTGAAAATGCCGCTTTGGGCGACAGCTTCCCGGCTGAGATACTTCTCAAGAAGCACATCCAGCCCAGGATATCGTCCTTTTTCGATCCAAAACGGAGGCGCGGAATACGGCCATTTTTTCCGGGAATAAATCGCCTCGGTGACCCGCTCCCTGAAGGCTTCCCGCAGCACATATTTTTCCACGCCGTCGTGAATCTTGAAACGGTCCGGGATATGACGCGCCATTTCAAAGAGATGGTGGTCCAAAAAAGGGGTCCTGCCCTCGAGAGAATGCCCCATCTCAGGGCGGTCGCCGAGGACCGTGAGCAGGTATGGGGCAAGCATGTTCTTGATCCAGGCGTACTGCATCTTCCGCACCAACGGGCGACCTTCCACCTGGTTTCGGTCTAACCGCCCCCTGAGCCGCTCCAGTGCATGGTGTGCCGTGAGCCTCGTTTTATGTTTCCTGTGGAAAAAACTGAGAATGAGTTTTTGGGTTTTGGGCGACAGCATCTCCAAGTAGTCCGGCATGGGAACGAAGCCGAGTGTTTTCACTATATGGTCCGTTCCGGATCGTCCCTGTTTCTCTTGTCCCCTCAGCTTGTTTAATAGGTGATCGCCCTGCGTGCCTTTCCCCGGTTGAAAAATGATGTACCCCAGGAACACCTCATCTGCCCCTTCCCCGGTCAGAACAACTTTTACCTGCTCGCGCGCGAGGAGTGACAACATGAATTTTCCGACACCGTGGAAGTTATGGAAGGGCAACTCTGTTACCCAGATGCAATCCTCTGTATTTTCCAGGAGCGCTTCAGGGGTACACTCGACGGAGTGGAACTCTGCCCCTATTTTCGCCGCCATCTCCCGCGACAGACGGTCTTCGTCGAATGCCTCGTCCTGCGGGAAGGAGATGTTGAATGCCATCACCTTCTCAGGGTGATATTTGGCGACCGTGGCTGCGACGATCGCCGAATCGATCCCTCCGCTGAGATAAACACCTACAGGAACATCAGCTCTGAGGCGCAATTGCACGGCCTCGTCGAATTTCTCCCGAACCATTGCAAGGCAACTGTCAAAATCCATTTCGCCTCCTTCGGCGTCTTCAGGCGGCAGGTCACAGTCCCAGTAATGCCTGATTTCATATGTGCCTTCTTTCGGGTTTGCAACAAGTAGACACCCGGGCGGGACGGCTTCGACACCCTCGAACATAGAATCAGGGATCACCATGCTAAAAAAATCTCGAACGGCTTCAATGTTTAGACGGGGAGTGAGTAATCCGGTTGCCATCATCGCCTTGGCCTCTGAAGCAAAAAGTAGACGTCCGCCCTGAACGTTGTAGAAAAGCGGCTTAATCCCGAATCGATCACGGACAGCGAGCAATTTCAGGGTGCGCCGGTCGTATAGAAGAAAGGCAAACTCGCCGCGCAGGTGATCAAAAAAACCGAGGCCGAATTGCTCATAAAGATGGATGATGACTTCGGAGTCGCTGCGCGAGCAGAACGTGTGACCCAAAAGTATCAGCTCTTTGCGCAGGCGTTCGTGGTCATAGATCTCGCCGTTACAGACGAGGACAATGTCCCCGTTTTCCGAATAGAGCGGCTGTGCCCCCGTAGTCAGATCGATAATGGAAAGCCGTGCGTGCCCCAGGGCGACGGGTATTTCGGGATCCATGAACACACCGCTGCCATCAGGCCCGCGATGACGCATCGAATCGATGGCCCGCCGCAATACCTGTTCGGAAATTGCATGGCCTGCTGCCCCCACAATCCCGCACACTTCACACCTCCCATTTCGAACCCAATGAAGTTATTATGCAAAGCTCGATAAACGATTTTCTTGCCGGGTCTTGCCTCGGCCCGTTCACCTTAGATCACACCCTCCAACAAATAGATTATTGATATTTTTTTTATTCATGCAGTCACGGTTGAAAGCTGATGATAGCGTTTTGCTATAATGCGTTCTCAGATTTCAATCATGTTTGTTCTATAGCATTGCATATGGCGTCGGCAGCTTCAAGGGTTGTTGCCTTACCGCCCAGATCAGGGGTGACAGAGCCTGACCGTATGGCTGTAACAATTGCCTTCATGACAACGTCGGCCGCATCAGGGAACCCGAGGTGTTCGAGCATCATGCTGCCGCACCAGATCTGGCCAATGGGATTTGCGACACCCTTTCCTGCGATGTCAGGTGCAGAACCGTGCACCGGTTCGAACATGGACGGGTATCTTTTCTCGGGGTTAAGGTTTGCTGACGGAGCAATCCCGATACTGCCGGCGATGGCCGGCCCCAGGTCAGTTAGGATATCACCAAAGAGGTTGCTGGCAACGACGACATCAAAATGATCAGGGTGGGTCACAAAGCGGGCTGCAAGCGCGTCGATGTGCACCTGCTCCTGCTCTATCTCCTTATAGGCAGCGCCGATTTCACGGAAAACCTGGTCCCAGAAAGGCATAGTATAGTTGATACCATTTGATTTAGTAGCAGACGTTATCCTCTTGAGCCCTTTTGTCCTGGCAAGCTCAAAGGCATAGCGAATCACGCGTTCCACTCCCCGGCGGGTGAATACTGAGTTCTGAACAACCACTTCATGTGGCGTCCCTTGATAAATGCTGCCCCCCATATTGGAATATTCCCCTTCGTTATTTTCACGTACCACAAAGAAATCAATGTCTCCCGGAACCCGATTTGCAAGAGGTGATTCGACGTTGGGAAGCAATTTAACGGGTCGCAAGTTGATATACTGTTCGAAGGTCCTCCTGATGGGGAGAAGGAGTCCCCAAAGTGATATATGGTCGGGTACTCCGGGGAATCCAACCGCGCCAAAGAAGATGGCGTCAAACTGACTTATTATCTTCAAGCCATCCTCCGGCATCATCCTGCCGTGTTCCAGATAGTAGGCACAACTCCAAGGAAACGTCTCATAGGTAAAGCGGAAGCCGCCGTGAATTTTGGCGACAGTGTCGAGCACGCGCTGTCCAGCCGGAACGACTTCCCTGCCTATGCCGTCGCCCGGAATAACCGCAACCCGTATTTCCTTTGTCATTGCGTCAACTCCCCTTGTTTATTATTTAACGCTTGGCTGATAACCAATTCCCATTATTTAATAGCGAGAAGGTATGGGACACCGATACCTATCAGCGCAATAAGGAAGATCATCCCAAAAATGAATCCCAGTTTCCAGAAGGCCCCGCCGCTGATATATCCGCTTCCGTAGTAGATGGGAGCCGGACCGGTGGCGTAGGGCGTGATCACACCCATGATTCCCTGTGTGTAACAGAGAAGGAGGGCAAAAGTTCTGACCGGTATGCCCGGTATGGCAATACCGACAGCCAGCATCACGGGCAGTATGGCCGTGGTGTGTGCGGTGAGGCTGGCGAACATGTAATGCATGAAAAAAAAGATGACCACCAGGAGCACCATCACAACAAGGGGTGACATTCCTGTCAGGAGGGCTGCTATACTCTTGGCTAACCAGGTAACAAATCCTGCCTTATTGAGTCCATCAGCCAATGCAACAAGGGTGGCAAACCAGACGAGAACGTTCCAGGCCTGTTTGTTTGAAAGGATGTCATCCCACGTGACAGTCCCGGTGATGAGCATCAAAGAGATAACAAGTCCTGCCACCGTGGTGGCATCCATGAGCTTTCCGGCAAAGATCCACAAAGCCAGGGCCAAAAGAGCAAGCAGGGCCATCACAAGCTCCTTGCGGGAAAACTTTCCCATCTTGCCCAGCTCCTGAGATGCGCACGAAGGCACTTCCTGGCAGGATTTGATCTCAGGCGGGTAAATCTTAAAGATGAGAAAAGGAAGGGTTAGAATGAGAATAATGCCCACAGGAAGAAAACCGATGAACCATTCTGTCCATGAGATACTGACCTTTGCAGTCTTGTTTACCAGATCTATGGCCAGAAGATTGGGGGCTAAAGAGGTGATGAACATAGAACTGGTGACACAGGTTGTCGCAAAGGCCGTCCACATAATGTATGCCCCGATTTTACGGGATGTTTCTCCGGGCGAGGACCCGTAAAGACCGGGAAGATTACGAACAATGGGGAAAATGGTACCGCCGCTTCTTGCCGTATTGGAGGGCGTAAAGGGCGCCAGGATTAGATCGGCGAAAGTAATAGCATATCCGAGTCCCAGTGGTTTTCCGCCCAACCTTTTGATCAGAATCAAAGCAATGCGTCTGCCAAGGCCTGTTTTATCATAGCCGATAGCAAACATAAAAGCCCCAAAGATCAACCAGACCGTCGAGTTGGCAAAGCCGGACAAGGCCCACATTATGTTATTGGATGGCTTAGGGCCGGCCAAACCCAGAACCGCAACAAGGAAGACGCCGATAAGCCCCACTGCCGCTGCCGGAAGAGGCTCCAGAATCAGACCCAAAATAACAGCGCTGAAAATGGCAAAGAAATACCAGGCAGTCTGATTTAATCCCTGGGGAGCAGGGAGTAACGCGATGATTATACCCAAAAGCAGAGGCAGGACAGCTTTCCACGGAATCGTCTTCATATTTGACCTCTTTTCTTGTATTAACAACCTAACTGTTTACAGTAATCATTTCCCTTGTCATCCACCAGGATAAATGCCTGGAAAGTACGGACATATCCATTTTAGTTCTTCTGCTTCAAATCTACATTCTTTACGAGGTCCTGTCAATGAAGAGGAAAGTCAACATGCAGAGGAAAGTCAGGGGACGGCATGGCTGTGGGTGAGTTTATCCTGAGTAATGCCGGCCCGATCTGGCTGCATCAGAACGATATGTGGGAGCACATCGGCGACTTCCAAGAAAAAGGAGACACTGAACAATATGGCCAGTGTCCAGTTAATGAGGATGACTAAGAAATATATGATGCCGTCTCACTATCTGTTCCAGCAGCCAAGCATCTGAACTCATTAACTTGTAACGTCGGCGAACCCTCCCATCCGGGAAAAAGAATTATTCTGCAATCCTATTTACAATGGTGCTCCACCAGGCAAGAAATGACCTATAGATTGGGATTCAAAACCTTTTTTTTTATTTTGTTGCGGCTACTTAACTTTACGGACAGTGTACGAAGAAGTCCTGCCGCGCCTAGTACTGTGCACTTACATCAGCTTCTCTTAGATCTCACGCCTCCGTAAGGATTTGCCTCTTGACAACATCGCGGTTTTTTGATAAAAGGTCAGTATATGTTCTCGATAAAGCCTGGCCGGTAAAACGGCCAAGGAAAGTCGCGGCTTTTGATATTGAGAACGCCGGGCTGCCGAAAGAATATTCTTCCGGCAGACTTTTTTTTGCTTGTTTAAAGAGTTTATGGATATGTTGCGCTTCGGGTACTAACCAGCAGTTTTTAAACAAAGGAGATTATCATGCGACGGCTTTCGAATTGTGGGCTATCTTTCCCCGGTTTCGTTCTAGTTCTCATCGGTTTGATCTTTACATCGACTTTTGTGGTTTCCGGTACTCTCATGGCAGAGACCGTGACAGTGCTCTACAGCTTTCCAAGTGCGGACACTACGACGTCGGGGAGAATGGCCAATCCGTGGGCGTATGGGAAGCTATTCATGGACAGCTCAGGAAACCTTTACGGCACGACCTGCAATGGCGGCGTGAACAATCTTGGCACCGTTTTCGTGTTGGATGGGAGCAGTAATCTGACCGTGCTCCACAGCTTCTCAGGTACTGACGGGGCAGGCCCCAGCGCAGGACTGATCATGGACAGCTCAGGAAATCTTTACGGCACGACCTGCAATGGCGGCGTGAACAATCTTGGCACCGTTTTCAAGCTGGATGGGAGCGGGAACCTGACCGTGCTCCACAGTTTCTCGGGTACTGACGGGGCAGGCCCCAGCGCAGGATTGATCATGGACAGCTCAGGAAATCTTTACAGTACGACTGCATCTGGGGGTGCGTATGATTATGGGACGGTGTTCAAACTGGATCCGAGCGGCAATCTGACCGTGCTCCACAGCTTCAACTATGTCAAGACTGATGGGGTACATCCCATGACAGGATTGATCATGGACAGCTCGGGAAATCTTTACGGCACAAATGATGATTCGGTGTTTAAGTTGGAGACGAACGGCAATCTTATCTACCTGCACTACTTCCCGTCCAGTCTTCCCGAAAGTGGAGGATTGATCATGGACGGTTCAGGAAATTTTTACGACACGTCTCTGACTGACGGCGCGTATGGCTATGGGACGGTGTTCGAATTGACGTTGGGTGTGGCAGTAAATGGAGCCTGTGGTTCAGCTAACGGGCAATCATTAACCTCGGCGCCAAGCGGCAGCGGTCTCTGTAATAGTGGAACTGCAAGTGCAGTAAGCGGCAGCGGACCATGGACATGGAGTTGCGCCAGTACAAATGGCGGAACAACCGCCAATTATTCGGCTAACATTCAGCCGACAGGACACAGCGTCTATGTAAGCGATCTTCAGTGGGTATCCGCAACAACCTGTTGAGAAGAATATGAGCAATGGAGAACAGGCGGCGGGTGATGGTCATACAATTACCCTGCACGGAGTCACATATGCCAAGGGCATCGGTTGTCATGCTCCTTCTGTGGTCACCTACAACCTTGGGGGACAGTACTCGACATTCATTTCGGATATAGGAGTGGATGATGAAGTAGGCAGCGGCGGATCGGTTATCTTCCAGGTATGGGCAGACGGTGTAAAGCTGTACGATAGCGGGGCAATGACTCACGATTCCACTGCACAGCATATAAATGTGAATGTTACAGGCAAGGGCCGGCTGCAGCTGGTTGTGAATGTCGGGGCCACAATGGACAATGATCATGCCGATTGGGCAGGAGCGTACCTGAAGTGATTGTGTCTGAACTTCTATTCTGAATAAGAAAGGGGAAGTCACATAGTCTTCCCCTTTTTTATGTCTCACTGTCACGAATTTGCCACGTTAGAGGACAGGACTCATTCTATATAGGGACCTCTGACGTAAAGCCGTGAAGTCCATCTTTCTTTGCCAGGCAAGTCAAATATGCAAGAAGTTGAGTGCCGATGCCCTGTTTCTGAGAGTCGTCACGCCTGGTCCCGGTAGATCAGGTTCAGTCCCTTTGCTTCTTCTATAAGCCATGGACGGAACTTTGGGTGAGCAATTGCGATGAGATCCATTGTCCGCTCCCTGATGTTCTTGCCATGCAGATACGCTATGCGACGCCCTGAATCCCCGGCAATGCGCAGACTTGCTGAATGGAACGCACCATATGGACTTTTTACGAGGCCGTCAGGAAAGCTGCAGGAGCATGGCTTCCTTTATGGCTTCAGCCTTCTCCCGGCCTGCAAGACTCTCAACAATGGCAATCCCGAAGTGCAGCGCGGTCCCGGGGCCTTTGCTTGTGAGGACCTGCCCATCTATGACAACATTTTGATCCTGGTATAGTGCAGTTCCCAGCCTGTCCTTGAATGTGGGGTAAGCAGTAGCCTGCCTTCCCTCAAGGATACCCGCGTTTGCCAGCACATATGGCGCCGCGCATATAGCTCCTGTAAGTTTTCCTTTATCGTAGAATTCCCTGATCAGGTTTTTGACACGCTCATCCGCGTTCAGGTTGTCGGCGCCAGGCTGACCGCCGGGGAGGACAAGCATGTCAAAATTATCGGCGCGTATAGTATCGATCCCAGTATCAGGAATGACCTTGACGTGCCGTGTACTTTCAATATACCCTTCATGCAAGCCGGCAATGACCACTGTTATGTCTGCCCTCCGCAAAATATCGATAATGGCCATTGCCTCAACTTCCTCGAATCCATCTGCAAGCAGCACCGCGACTTGTGGCATTTCATCCTCCTTATTAAAAGCAGGCTATAGGCTATGGTTAAAAAATACTAAACTACCGGGGCGGCAGAAACCATGTTTTCCCGTAGATAGAATTTTTAACCTCTAAGTCTATTGCCTATTGCCTATTGCCTATTGCCTATTTTATTAATACTGTTTTCTCGGAGCAGGCGCTTATGGCGAAGTACAGATAGCCGGTTGCAAGCAAAAGGGATATAACGCCGCTATAGGGGAATTCTATATCCAGCAGGGCATGCACTGTCTGAAGCACAATCGGAGGAGTGAAAGCGACGACTGAGAGACGGATCAATGCACGAGCTTTCAGGTCGAGATTAAACATTTTGGCAAAAAACATTCCTATACACGCGCAGAGCAAGGCCTGAATAAAATAATACAGGAAAGCAAAAAAAAGGGCAAAAGGATAAACCGCAAAAATAAAATAATGTTCAAATGCCTCCATCCAGCGACCGATCACATCCTTATCAATCACGGCATGATGTATCCGTGAAAAGTCGAACGCGTGTATATCGGATGCCTCGCCTTTTACCGTAAGTTTTGTCCTTGTCAGCATAATGGTCGCTTTTAAGTCTGCAGGAGGAGCGGTCCCGTCAGAGGTATCGATAACAGCAAAAGGCAACTTGCTCCACGGCGCATGTATAATGTACGGGACAGGCACATTTACGGACGCAGTGCCTTCGGAAATAGTTATAGTCGGGACTTGATGAACAACTCCGGGGGCTTCGTCAGCAAGGAAGTCAGCAACACGTTCATGCAGCCTGACCATATCGGGAATAAGATTTAAGGTGAGCAATATAAGGAGATAGGTCAGGCATAGCCCCCTCCAGTTAACGGCGATATCCCGGTACAAAGATTTCGAGAAAAAAGACATGAATAAGGCGTGCACGATCGAATAACGCTTCATAGTTCAGGTTTGCATTTAAATGCCCTGACGGGCGCTTAAAATACTTGTTTTTTCACCTTGCCTGCGTAACCGGAGGCCTGCTCCGTAAGGTCCTCGGCAAGCTCTCTCAGCTGTCTCCTTGTCTTCTTGCCAGACTGGGGAGCCAAAAGAAGCGCAAGTCCGGCGCCTACTGCGCCGCCGACCAAAAAGGAAAAAATCGTAATCATGCCCAAGTTCCTGTCTTCTCTGTCCATAGCAGCCTCCCGTAAGATATAGTATGATTAAAACTTAACACGCCGGGATTAAGTAGTCAAGCACAGTCTTTCACTTTTCTGCCTTCAGTTGCCCCTCGACTGCAACTTTTCTTTGCTTGAAAAAAGCCGGAACAGGGTTCCTATACTCTTAAAAGCTACGGCCAAATCATGAAGGGTCCTGATTCCGAACAGTCTTTTGAAGAGAAATGACGGCCTGCCGTAGAATTTTCTGAACGCTGTCCTGCGCAGCTTTATAATCTCCTCTCTTGTCATGGTATACGGCACGAATGCCGCGCCCTGATACGTGAAGTCCGAGAGTTCATCAGAGAGGCGCCCGAATTTTTCCAGATTATCATACAGGTAGGTGCCTGGGAAAGGAGTGATGGCGTGAAAGTTTGCGATGTCGGGGTCAAGGTCAACCGCAAAATCTATCGTCTGCAGACCCTCCTCGAATGTTTCTCCCGGGATACCGAACATAAAGGGCGTACTTACCTTAAGTCCCACCTCCTGGGCCGTCTTTACCGCCGTGCGTATCTGCTCCAGGGTTGTACCTTTCCTGATCGTGTTGAGGTTCTTCTGAACACCGCTCTCGGCGCCGAACAGTATCGCCCAGCAGCCGGCATCTTTAAAAGCCTGGAGCAGCGGTTTATCGACCTGGTTCACACATGCTGAAGCAAACCAGGTGAAGTCGAATCTTCTGGTCTTTATCTCTCTTGCAAGTCGCATGGCCCGGCTGTAATCGGCGGCAAGAGTATCATCGATAAATTTAATCTCCCGGAACCCCTCGTTAAGACAGTGCTCGATTTCTCTCAACACGTTTTCAACGCTTCGGTAGCGTATACCGGTCTCTCTGCTTTTATCAATTTGGAAACAATAGATGCAGTTTCTGTTGCATCCCCTGGAAGTAATGATTACGGCAACAGGCTTTCTGCGGTAGGTGGCAGGCGGAGGGATATACTGCCTTGCATCGCCAAGCAGTTCTCTTGCAGGAAAAGGAATGGCATCAAGGTCGGATATTAGCGGCCTTGGAGGATTCTTTATAATCCTGCCGCCTTCACGATAAACAACGCCTTGAACACCTTCAAGTCCCGTTCCTGTCTCCAGCCGGCCCAGTAGTTCGAGGGTGGAGTATTCACCCTCCCCCGTGATTATTGCATCTATCGATGTCCCCGCATCTGCCAGACACTTCTCCTGCATGGCAATAGGATAGGGCCCTCCGGCACAAATAAAAACCTGTCCGCCAAGCAAGACCTTGAAATCCTTTGCTGCCTTTTTGGCTTTTCCCCAGCCGAAAGTCGTGGAATAGAGACCTATAAAGTCGGGGTTGAATGCCTTTAGCTCTGAGCAAATATCGATATGAGTACGGAATGCGCCATTTAAGAAACGGACCTCATGCCCTGCCTCTCGCAAGACAGCGGCCACGTAAAGCGTGCCCAGCGGCTGCCAGTAATTGATTTGAGAGCCTGCGGTTTTAGAAGAGAAAATGTCCCCGGGCGCCCATGAAGGAACCACAAGTGCGCATTTCATGATATTAAAACCAGGTCATAGGTAATAGGTAATGGGTAATAAAAAATCCCAGATCTGTTGTTTTTTACCCATAACCTATGACCCATCACCTATGACTATTTATGCAACCATTCCTATAGCCCATTCCCTATTGCCCATTGCCTCTTCTGCAGTACGCAGGCCCGACCCTATCGCGTGGTCCATATTGTAATATCTGAACATGCCGCTCCTCCCTGCGAGGTGAAGGTTCCTGAAGGAACTCAGATAATCGTAAATAACCTTACACTGTTCTGCATAGCCGATTTCAAAAAGAGGGTATGCGTGCTTTACCCGCACAACAGCACTGCCCAAAACCTCGTTTCTCTTGATAAACCCGATTTGCTCAAGCCCTCGAAATGTAATATCGCAAAGCTGCTCGTCAGAGGCTTTCCAGATCCGGTCTCCCTCGAAACTGAAGTATTCAGCTACGAGAATAGTCTTTCCCTCAGGGGCCATCTGCTCGCTCCAGTTCGTCGGCTCGTGAATTCTGCCGAACGGTATCTTCTTTTCCGGAACATAAATCCAGGTCTGGTCGGTGGCCCGCTTTCTATCGACCATAACAGCGACTACAACAAGGTCCCTGAACATAAGCTTAGAAGCGGCGATCAGGACAGGGGCTGGAGGAGGGGGGTCCAGCAGCCGCACCAGCGTTGTGATCGGAATACTGGATATGAATACATTCCCCGATGCATAATGAGCACCGTGACCGGCGCATGTTTCTATACTATTAATTGCTGACCGGGAGTGCTTGACCTTTACTATAGGGAAGCCGGTATGTACAGGATTGTCCTTTTCTATTTCTTCCTTCAGCCTTTCGGCAATGCGGCCTATGCCGAGCTGCGGGTAAATAAAGCTGTCCACGAGCGAGGGTATTTCCCTTCCGCTGAATTTGAAAAAAGCGTTCCTGATTGCGCCGGCGAGCGAAAGCCCCTTGATCCGCTGCGCCACCCAATCTGCACTGATACGCTTGCAATCTATCCCCCACACTTTTTCACTGTATTCCCTGAAGTAAATGTCGAACATGGTGCGTCCGAAATTGGCGACCACCCAATCCTCGAGTGAACGCTGCGGCGGCGACTGCCTCAGCCCTCTCACTTTTTCGGCTATATAGTCTTCGACTATCTTTACCGTGGTCGGGATACCCATTCCGAAGAGTGCATTTAGCGGTCTTAACGGGTAATTAAAATATTTATTGCGCAGAAAAATTTTGCTATGACGGGGGACTGTAATCAGTTCACCGCCCATCAGGTTTCTAATTAGAGCATCGATTTCAGGCTCTTTTGTAAAAAGGCGGTGGCCTCCCAGATCAAAACGGAACCCGTTGCGACTGATTGTCTTGGAGAGGCCTCCCACAGCAGGATCATGCTCGAAAATCTCTGTACTGGCCCCTGCTTTTGTTAATGCGTATCCTGCAGCAAGCCCGGTAAGTCCGCCTCCGAGAATAATGGTTGAGATAGATCTCATATCCTTTGATATTAGTTTACAGGTTGCCGAAAATAATTTTCCAGTTCAAATGAATCTCACCGTGGCAAGACCACAGGGTATCTAAAAGCTAAAGCCTTACTTCTTGTCATTCCCGTGCTTGAGAGCACCTGCTTAGAGCACCGGAATGACAGGCGTACGACATCCCTCCAGGAAGCAGGAGGGAATTATCAAGTCAAAAGGCCCGGGGGTGTTATATATGTCATTCCACCGGGCCTAAAGATCTTTAATCCTTTAATCCAAAATACAAGATATGTCAGTCCTGCATCGGCTTGATAAACTTGAAATATACCATTGTCCAGTTGCCGAGGATCATGCCGACAAGGGCACTTATGCTTCCGATTGAAAGGGTGGTGCAGCCGGTCAATCCTTGACCGATATTGCAGCCGCCCGCTGTAATACCTGCAAAGCCCATGAGAAGACTTCCCAAAAAAACTGTAACCAGCTCCTGAGCGGAAGGGACCTTCCATGCAAATTCCTTTAGCATTTTAGCGCTGAGAAACGCGCCCAATGGCACTCCGATCACAGCTATTTCAGCCCAGGTCACTGTGAAATAACCTATGCTCGACATGGGAAAGAATTTGGAATGGGCATCGCTCGTTACCACGGTGGAAATGAGTTCGGCAGAAGGAGAGGTGAAATTCATCCCCCTTGCGAAGCCTCCGCCCCAGTGCTGAGAGGCCCAAAACGTGATTATCCCGGTAAAACCGAGGAGCAGGCCTGTCACCGACCAGTAAAAGCCTTTTTGTTTCCCCAGGGAGAAGGGCTTGTCTTTAAGGCTGAAGATGAAGATCGCTGCAGCAATGACAGCTATTACTATCCATTTTGCAGTCATCCCGTCGCCGAAAAGCTCCCATAACATTGCATTCGACTTTCCCACAATCTCGAACTTGACGCTTCTCAAAGCTGTATAAAGCGGATTCAAGACACCGAAAAGCGTTGCGCCGGCACTGATTAAAAAGCCCAGTATGGCAACAAACGCTGCAATTTGCCCTTCTCCTGCCTTGAAATAGATGCCGCTGCCGCAGCCGCTGGCCATCACCATCCCAAGTCCGAAGATATAGCCGCCAATGATGTTCGCCAAAGGATAGAATGTCTGCGGCATCAGCTTAATGTACCCCATGTCATTTAGAAAATTGGAGCCTACGATCATAACTCCCAGAGCGATAAGGAAGCCCCGGAACAGAGTAACGTCCTGAATGAATACGACATCCCTAAACGCAGAATTCATACAGAATCTGCCGCGCTGAAGCACGAAACCGAGCATGCCTCCGCATATTAGCGCAGAGATAATATACCCGATGCTTGCACTCTGTATTACACTTTCTTCCATTGCCGGCTACCTCCAATAATGTTTGAACTTAGTTTAGAAATATAACTCCGTTATGTCAACGACATTATAGTTCAATAAGTATTAGTAATAGACAGTGACCAGCGTCTGGTGGTCAAATATATCATCCGAAATAGAGAAAGACTTTGAATTTCTGTATTTTTTGACCGCCAGGGCAACTTCCTCCGGAAGAGGGCTTAGCAGTTCTGCCGCGATGACCGTAACAGCTGTCCCGGATGAGTGCCCACTACTATTACCCGTCAAGTCGAAGTCCCGCCGGGGGTCCCGGCTGTAATAATCGGGATTTTTATATATCCAGGTAAAGCGTAGTGGAGATACGGCAATTTTTTCCGGGGGCGGCATGTAGTTGAGATAGTCGGCGCGATAATAGACATAATGAATTCTCTTATCGGTGAAGAGGTCGAGAATCGGGACCGAAACAGCAATGTTGACGTAGTCGTCTTTACGGGGCAGTGTAATTACCTCGATATTTTTTCCCGGAAGTGAATTAAGGAAGACCCCTGCAGACTGCAAATTCTGCGCGCTCGTCTGTTGCAGAAAGGGCAGATAGGCAAATACTGCAATGATGAGTGAACAGGCTGCAACCGAAAAGACAATCTGCCTTTTCAAGCCGGTCTCCCTGATAGCTGTGGTCCCGTAAGAGGCCATAAGAGCAAACATCGGGAATGCGATTACCGTATAGCGTATCCGTTTGACCTGGAGCACAAAGATTAGCGCCATGGAGCAGCTGATAATCAAATATTTCGGGTCCTTTTTTTTCCATGCGCTATATAGGGAGAAAGCTGCGGCCATAGAGATAAATGGATGTACCTGAAAAAGGAATGTGGAAATAAAACTTTCTCCCCACCTTTTTAGGCCCGGCTTTTGATACGAGAGCAGGAGGTTTATCTGCGAGGAGAAGACGTCATGTTTTAACAGCATTACAACTCCTGCTGCAAGTGCAGCTGGCAGCAGGGTAATAATTATACGTAAAATGTATTTCCTGACAGGGATTTCCACGGGCGAAAGGTGGGACTGAAGCAGGCGGACCGCAACAATAATAACAAATAGTGAGAGCATCAGCCACGCTGAATATTTGGAAAAAATGAACAGAAACAGGGCTGCGGAAGCAACCGGCGCCCAGATACCCCCTCGTTCCAGCGCTGTAATAAAAGCAAATACGGCAAACGTGAAGAAAAACATTGTCGGTATATCCACAAGCATAAGCGGCGCCTGGGTAAAGATATACGGGATGCCGAGCAGGAACATGCCTCCGAAAAAGCCTGCTTCCTTGTCCCAGAGCGTTTTACCGATCATATACGTAAGCACCACCGTGAATGAGAAGAGCAGTGTGGTAACCAGCTGGACATAAATTCTCGCCTCACCCAGGTATCTGAAGACAAGCCCATAGATAAAGGGCATCAACGGCAGGTCTGTCCAGACCTGAATAGTCTTTCCCCATTCTCTCAGGAAATAGCCGGTCCCATAGAGTTCAAGGTGTTTGGCCTGTGTAAAATACCTTGAGGCGTCCACGATCACCTCAGGCTCTCTCCAGAACAACGCGGCAGCGGCAAAGGACAGGATAAAAAGAAAGAGCCCGGGACAACGGTCGGGGACGGGGGTCTTTGAAAGCATAAAGGCGACAATGCCGCCGGGGACAAGGAGCACGAGTATGCGGGTGATCTTTACCGTGCCGAATACCCACTCCCAGCTTGTCAGCCGGTTGTCATCGAGGGTGCGGAAATTATACAGGATGAATACACCGAGCACTGTCAAAGTAAGGATGACAACGAACTGAATAATTTTTTTCATTTATCGGTAGACCTGCGCGGTGAGGGGGAGTGAAAGCAATGACACGGGGACACGGGGACACGGAGATGCGGAGAAAGAGAGTGGAAGGGGCACTGGTGCAAAAGACTTTTCTCCGATTCGCCGATTCCCGGATTTCCCTCCGTGTCCCCGTGTCCCCGTGTCAAAGAGTCCCTTTCTCCCCGTGCCACGATATAACCCGGTCGTGTGAAAATATTGCTTCAACGACTCTCTCGTATGAGACACCGTCTACGGAAAGGTCGATAATGTCGACTTCATTACTTTCTGCCTGTATACGTGTTATGTGTTCGGCAAGCGTGTTGTGACCGTCATTGAGTATATGGAGAATTTTCATAAAAGCTCCGTCTATATTCAGAGTACGACAACCCTGTCAGCCTTGTTGACCATCAGTGCGTTATCATACTGACTCCCGCACACAACCTCGGGGGGAAGCCCCTCCTTTGAGATATTAAAGCCCTTCGCGTTGTAATCGCAAAAACTCATTTCCACTCCTTTTGTCATGCATAGTTTCATAAGTGCCTCGTTTCCCAAAAGTTTCGTGCCGCTGTCCATGGTAAATATGATGACCCCATGCCCCATGGAAAGCGCGGCTTCTGCGAGTCCGATTACATGCCTGATGTGCCTGTCAGTATTGACAAGAATGCCGAGTTTCATAAATTAATTGTCACCACTCATTACCTGTCCAAGGCATCCCTTATCTTTCTCATCAATGTGGCCGGATTAATCGGCTTTGAGATAAAATCAAAACCCTCTTCCAGTATCCCATTTTTCGATATTATATCGTCTGTGTAGCCGCTCATGAACACTGCCTTAATCCCGGGCTTGAGCCACTGTATCTCTTCGTACGCCTCTCTGCCGTTCTTTACCGGCATTATCACGTCAAGAAGAAGAATGGCTATTGCATCCCCGTTTTCGAGAAACCTCTTTACAGCTTCCTCGCCATTCCCTGCTTCAACAATCTCATAACCATGTTTTTTAAGAGACATACTGAGTATCTCCCTGACCTGGGCATCATCCTCAGCTATCAGGATCTTCTCACCCTTCCCCAAAGGAATAGGCCGGACAGTCTCAGATTCTTCCTTCTCCGCCGCCTTCACTATCGGCAGATATATCCTGAAGGTTGTCCCTCTGCCAACCTCGCTGTATACATTGATATTTCCGCCATGTTGTTTGATTATCCCGTAAACCATCGCCAATCCGAGCCCGGTGCCTTTGCCTACTTCTTTTGTGGTGAAAAACGGCTCGAATATGTTCTCCTTTGTCTTAAGGTCCATTCCAATACCTGTATCCGATACTGTCAGGACCGCATACTTCCCGGTCCTTTGGAAAAGATGCGCTTCGGCATAACTTCTGTCCATGTCCACAACATCGGTTTCTATGATCAGATGCCCTCCATCAGGCATAGCATCACGGGCATTGGTGGCCAGGTTCAGCAGCACCTGGTCAATCTGTCCGGCATCCACACTCACAGGAAGCATCTTATTGCTCAGGACCGTCTTCAGTTTTATATGCTCCCCTATGATCCTTGCAAGCATCTTCTGAATATTTTGGACTATGTCGTTGAGATTCTCCTGTTTCAGGCTTATGGTCTGCTTGCGGCTGAACGCGAGAAGTCCACGGGTGAGCTCCGTTGCACGATTTGCCGCTTTAAGGACCTCTCGTATATATCCCTGCGTCTTTTCATCTTCTTTAAGTCTCTCCTGCGCCAGACTCCCATAGCCAGTGATTGCCGTGAGTATATTGTTAAAGTCATGCGCCACGCCTCCGGCAAGTGTGCCTATGGCCTCCATCTTCTGGGACTGGCGCAGCTGCTCTTCCAGGTTGTGCAACGTCTCTTCCATCGTTTTACGCTTTGTGATATCCGTGCACATTAAAAAAGACCCCACAAACCGACCTGCAGCGTCTTGCAACGGCGCTGCAGAGACGAGGCACCAGCATGCCTCGCCCTCTTTGCGGCGGTAACGCCGTTCAAAATTCTCATAGATCCCTCTTTGGCGGGCCTCCGTGCGAAGGCGGTGGTCTTCCAAATCTTCCTCGAAGAGATACCTTTCAATGGGCGTTCCAATCATTTCCTCTTGCGTGTATCCGAGCATTTGCGCCATGGCCGCATTGACGAAAGTGGTGCGGTACTGACCGTCCCAAGACCAGATGCCCTCCCTCGCCGTCTCCACGATCCGACGATAGGCCTCCTCGCTCTGACGAAGTTTTACTACCGCCTGCATGCGCTCGGTGATGTCTTCGACTATACCTACGCAATAATTGACTTCGCCATCCCGATTAAAAATGGGGGCGGTGTGCATCGAGACCCAGATTTTCGCAGGACCTGTGGTAGTTTCATAAAAGCCCTCATAATGACCTTCATCTCCCTCTATAGCTTTGCGCAAGGCAGGGACCACGCTTTGGTCCTTCAGTGTATTCATGTCAAGGCCCTCTAATTTCGCGCTGCTGGAATGAAGAATTTCCATGAAACGATCGTTCCACGCAGTAAGGACCAGCTGATTATCATAGTTGAATATTCCAATTGGAGTTTTATAAAAAAGTAGGCGATACCTTTCTTCGTTGTCTCTCAAGGCCTCCTCTATTTTTTTTCTCTCGGCCATGGCCTTTTCGAGCGAGGACAATTCATCTGTCCTTTCCTCGACGCGCTTCTCAAGCTCATCGCGGGATTGGAGCAATGAGGCTTGCAGGTGTTTGAGCCGCATGAGAAGCACCGAAACTCCCCACCCTCCGAATATTCCCGTGATACGGTTTAACGCTGAATGCATTAAAGGCGTGCTATCCGCGTGGGAAAGGAACAAACTTGAGGCAACGAGCAGTGTAATAATAGCAGTGTAAACGTAGGGCCTCCTGGCAGACGACTGGTACATGGCAAATAAGGGGATAAGGTAGAGCAACCATACGTCATACCACAAGGGCAACTGAAGATCGGCTATGAAAATAGCGATGGTAATCAGTGTAACGAGGATTATGTTTTTTTCTTTAAAAAGACTTAACGGCATCAATTGCTCTCCAGCTTTTATGGCTGATCTTCCCGCCATCATTGTAGCACATTCAAAGTTGTATTTAGCACGATGGGGGGCTGCATATAATCGTCGTCAAATGGTCAGGGGTGACAAACGAGAATATCCAAGGTCAGATTAGCACCGGGAGGACGTCTTTTCAGTGTCAGGACATGGGACCGAAAAGTGGGGACATCTTTTTAGAATTGGGGAGGTGAGTCATGGTTGTGGGGCGTGCAAAGACGTCATTCCCGATTGTCGGGGACCCTGATTGAAACTAAAGAAAGATTCCGGACAAGCCAACAGTACCAGAAGTAGGTGCTTTAAGCAGGTGCTCTTAAGCACCGGAATGACAAAATTGCAAACTCATAAATCTGATACAGGCACGGGTTTGGTCAAAAGGATTATTACGCAGTTCATCAATGGCCCGAAATAGCCGATGCCGCTGGTTATGAGATTTATGAACGCTCTATTTTGCCGATGCCTGCAACGATCTGCTGAAAACGATGTCCCGGACAAAGCCTTCTGCGGTGTCTCCGGTATACTGGGTGTTCGACTGTATTCTCACTCCCTGAACGCCGGGAGGAGGCCCATTGAAAAATACCCTGTAATCCTCGGAGATATTCCTCTTAAGGGTAATCCATTTGCCTGTGTCGGCGTGCCCCGACTTTACTACTATTACTCTGATTGCAAGATTTACCGGCCACCCGATCGATTCATCGACGACCGCCCCTTCAGGAGCGTTTGAATCCCAGACATAGCTCAGCACCCTTCTGTTTTCAAATGCAACGAGCAGTTGTAATGCCTGATCATTATGTCCTTTCTTGCGCACATCACCCAGCAGAGGCAGCCGCACAGCCTTCCACGTCCAACTGATATACGGATAGTCGGCAGGATCAACCTGCATTTTACGCTCTAAAGAAAAGGAAGCTTGTCTGCACCTGATGTGAAGAATTTGCCCGTTGTTCTCAGGGACTATGCCGGCATCTGCCTTACCCGTTCTAACACTGAGCTTCCATGCCGCGGGCAAGCTGTTCTTTTCGAGCGCGCCCTCAAAACCGACTGCTAGCGTGGGGGCATCATATGCCTTTGCATATCCGGTGAGCAAGAAGACCATTATGAGAGGACATATTAAAAACAGAGTCGGGGAGTCGGGGAATCGGGGAAACGGCGAAACACAGCACAAGATTTTTCTCCAACTCCCCGTTTCCCCGACTCCCCGACTCAGCTTTTTTCTCCAACTCACCGTTTCTCCGGCTCCCCGTTTCCGCCTTTCGGCGCAAATGCCGAAATTTTTTTATAATCCGGCGCAGTTCTTCCGTTGAAAAAATCACATGCGGCAAAGTATCTGAGGTCCTCAAGCCATAGTTTCATATATGCACTGTCTTTAATAGCACGTTGTATGAAGGATGCCGGATTGCCGAAAAGCGTGAGGAGCGGCCCGGACAGTTCCGACGGGTCCCTGAAGCATTCCCAATCACATCTTCTGCACTCGTCTTTTTTATCGAGCTTTTTGAAATCAAGCTCCCAGAATTTGCCGAGATTGTCTGTCCCCCGGTAGCCGCAGGGATAAGTATTCCCGTCACTTGCATTGACAAAAAAGAATTCTTTGCCGCCCCTGCAGGAAAAACAGTAGCTTTCATCGAGAGTATATTGCCTCATGAGAGAATAAAGAGACGTCCTCGGCGAGAATATCCGTATCTTTGACCGGTATTCGGGAATAGTATCGAAAAGAGCCTTGAATAACAGGGTGCGCTCCTCCCTGTTGAATTGAACGAGTGAAGCCCCGGATGTGGCCCCATATACTGCATCCAGTCCCCCGGGATCACCTGCATCAACGCTCATGGGATAACAGGCATTGACAATGGTAAATCCAAGATCGATTACCTTACGGTAAAATTTTTCGAATGCGCCTTTAAACGCTTCATAGAACTGCAGGGGACTCGTTTCGTCCGGACCGTGAAACACTCCTCCGGTATTCCTGTTTATCCCGAGGTTCGCGGAAGGAAAAACCCCGTATTCGCTGAATATTGGCAAAGCCTTTTCTATGCCCTCAATAACTCCCGGAAGTCCCCTCATCGTTTCATGCAAAAGGGGGACAGCAGAATCGATGCTTATCCAGAACGTATAAAGACCGGAGGCTGCAATACCCTCGGCAATCCTCCTGATTCGGGAGTAAAAGTCAGGCTTATCCGAATGCATGAATATAAACCCGTTTGTGCCGGTCCTTGTATATTTGATTCCGGCTTCACCGGCATGCCTGACTAGCTCCATAACATCATCAAAGAAAAGAAACGGCTCTCCTCCGGTGAAGGAGACAGCATCAACGCCGTTTTCTGCGGCGTGGTCGATCATTCTCTTAACCGTGTCGAGTTGGAGCGTTGAACGTCTGAACGGTTCGGTGACTCTCATCCCGCACTGGGGGCACCGGGCATTGCATTTATCGGTGTACTGGACGATAAGCTGCCCTGGTACCCTGTTGCCTAGAAGCGGAAAAAGAATATGTCTTATACCTCTACCGGATTTCCCTGTGCGGGACATGGCTCTCCACTTATAGAATTGCTCCGGAGTATTGTACAGTATGCTTCGTTGGCATGGATCCCGCTGTTTTCGGTAAAATAACGGGCTTCCATCCCCATCCGGGATATGCTGGGCTTGTCGTTTAAGAAATAGGCCATGGCGTCAATCAGTGCAGGGCTGCTGTGGGCCTTTACGACCCTGCCTGTTCTGCCGTCCAGAATCAGCTCTTTCGGTCCCCCTTCGTCTGAGACAATAACCGGCAGACCGGATGCCTGTGCCTCAAGCACGACATTGCCGAATGTATCAGTAGAGCTTGGAAAAACGAAGACATCCGATGACGCGAAGGTGGTATGCAATTCTTCACCTGACAGAAAGCCGGTAAACAGCACAGGATACTCTTGAAGCATCTGTTCAAGCTCCTTCCTGTAGGGGCCGTCACCCGCGATAATTAAATAGCATGTATGTCCGGCATCAATAATCGCCATAAATGATCTGGCAAGTATCTCAAGATTCTTCTCTTTTGAGACCCTTCCTACGTAAAGAAATTTGACGGAGTCACCCAACCCGTATCTGCGCCAGAGGTAAGGGTCTTTCTTTAACGGAGAAAACATATCCGTATCCACCCATCTGGGCAGCGGCTTTGCCTTTCCGGCTGCAAGCCCTTTTTGAACAAGCTGATGCCTCGTGCTCGACGAAGGGACCATCACCTCTTCCATCAGATTGTAAAACCATATCATATAATTCCAGGCCACATTTTCCAGGAAGGTGTCGTTGGTGAGGCTCTTCACGTACTGAGGGATATCGGTGTGATAGGTACCTGATATGGGTATATACATGAGCTTGGCAATGAACAGGGAAAGGAGACCGAGCGTGCCCGGCGTGCTCACGTGTATTCTGGTGAATTCTTCCTTTTCGAAGTAATCTATGATATCGAGAATTGGCGGGAAATGGAGCTTCAGGTCAGGGTACTCCGGAAGAGCGAAGTCCCCGATGGATTTGAAGTTCATTACTCCATCCTTGTAGCCTGTCTCATCATGGTTTGAAGTAATGACCACTAGCTCTATCCCCTGATTTCTCGCTGTCTCGATGAGTCTTCTTATGGTAATGGCGACCCCATTGATTTCATGGAGAGTATCGGTAAAGAGTGCAATCTTCTGATTGCCTCTCGCTTTGCTGTCCGGCAGGAACTCCTCTTCAAGGGACTTAATCAGCTGCTTGCTTCTGTGCTGGTGATGGAAGGAAATATAATAAGGAGATGCGAGGAGATGGACGAAGCCTATAGTGCTCAATGAATTTACAATATTCAGGATGCCCATCGACAGCTGCATTCGGGTCAACCGCTCGGTATAGATGTATATGAGCCTGTTAGCAAGATAGCTCGTTACCGCAAAAACCTTCCTGTTTATACTGCTCGTGTTGATGGTTTCGAGGAATTTGGCGTCGTTCAACAATAGCCTGGCTTCCCGGTCGAGGATTTCTTCGAACGTTTTTCCGTCATAACCGTTGTCTATCTCAGGAATGTTTTTCCTGATAAAGAGATTAATTTTGTCAAAGAGAGAGGACTTCTCCTGGTCCGCGGTGAATACCCTGTTCAGCAAGGCGGTGATGAAGGGAAAAGAATTGCCCTTTCTTGTATCAAAGCGCTCCCTGAAAAAACGGTAGCCGATGCCGTAAATACTGTGGGCGAGGGTCAACGCATCGCCGTCTTCTCCTGCAGCCCATGTCTTATGTTCCTTAATCGAATCGATAAAATGCTCAAGGGTCTCCCCGTTTTTTGACGCTGTATATGCCCTTCCGACGAAGAAGCCGCTATGGTCGTCGGAGCCTCCAACGACCGACTTTATCCAGTGGAGTTCCCCGCAGGGGGCAATGCCGTGCTTATTCGCAAGCTGTTCCATCTTTTCCCGGGTAAGGGAGGAGAGCATGTTCGCAATCAGCCTGCTGTAGCGTTTGGCCCTCGAACCGTTCTTCGTCTCAAATACATTAAAAAGGAGGAGCAGTTTCTCTATCGTCACAACGGAGAGCCGCTCGTTCATGTCATAAAGAGGGTGGGCGATATAGTGCACGATATTGTGCTGCCGGAGGCATCCGGTAAGGTCATAAATATTTGTCCTCACGTGCATCAGATCATTAAAAATATCTTCATTAATGTCCAGGGCGACCGCATGCAGCTTGCTTCCGTCATCAGGGAGATAGGTTGTCATTTCAGCGCTTATGAAGGCTCCGGGGAGATGGGCTATTTCAAGAGCGCCGCTAATGGAGTTATGGTCTGTTATGGTCACATAATCCATCTCCTTCTTTTTTGCGGTATTATAAATGTACATCGGAGATGTGTAGCTTTCGGGACAATTAAACTTTCTCAGCGCCCACACCGAGGGTTTGTTGGAATGGCTTGAATGCACATGCAGGTCAGCCTTGTAAAATTTGGCCATGCATTATTTAAGCAAAACAACGTTACCGGTATATTACAGGAATGTTATCTTTCAGTTAACTTATCAGGATGTTGGTGTCAACGACTAGCCGTTGAGGCATTGTTGAGAACGCACAGCTTCGACGGCTTCCGTGATGTCGTCCAGCGCTATGGGTATGTCTCCGGTCTTCTCTGCGAGTTGTTTGTATCTGGACAACAGGATGCTTTTCCTGAGCGATCTGTAGAGGTCGATTTTTTCCAGTTCGTCCAGTTGCCCGACCAAACGTTTCACCTCGTCCAATTTCAGCATGGCAGGCATTTCGTCCTCCTCTTCCTCGGAGTCAGAACAGGAGAGCCTCCACAATCGAAGCTCTCCTGCTGCCTTACAAACAGTTAGCTAGCTTTGGCCAAGATCAATTCCGACTTCGCCACGCCTGTTGAAGGTAGGCTTTGCCAATTCCAAACCTCGGGCATAAATGTGTCAGCTTCTACACGAAAAGCGAAGTGCGCCACCTTTGAGCATCCGATTGTTTCCTCTGGAATACCTAACCTCTGGCAAAAAATTGACAGTTTCGATTGCAGGAAGGAATCATGCGTATTGACCTCCGGCGTCTATGCCCTTCTAAAAAAAAATCTGGTAAACTCCTTAAGTTCCTCTGAGCCGACTTCGCCCGAGGCTGTAAGCTTCCCATAGGCTCCTACCGGGTCGTCATGGACAGCAATGGCGACTTTCTTAACAGCATTTGCAAAGCGGCCTATCCTTTCGTCCACTTTGTTGGGAAAAAGAAAAGCCATTAACCTTGTGAAAAATCCAACTAACGTGTTGTTGATCTTGATATAGCCTGTGGTTGTTGAATTTACTGAGGCTCCCGCCTCACTGAGATGCTCAGAATACGACATCATCATGACCATATGACCGTTGAACCTCATCTTTAGAATATCGAAATGGCCCGCAATAAAATAGACCCTCCTGCCTTGGATGGAATTGACGAGTTCCACGTCCCCCCCCAACCCCGCAGGGTCGTCGACATGGATTATGCCGTCAGGTCTGACCTCTATTTTGTACAAGTCCAAAGAAGGGTCGTAGATGTGCGCGAGAAGCATGGAAAGGCGCGGGTGGTCAATCAGGAACTCATACTGCCTCAAACTGACCGGCAGACGAGGAAGTTCCGACACGCGGGTAATGGTTGGTTTGTTTATCACATCTTTCACCCTAGTGTCCATCTTTTCTAAAAGGCTTGAAATATCCGAGGCGTTAATTATCGAGGCAGGTACAAATACAAGAGCAAGCAACAGGGATGTTATCCTCAAATAACTCATGGCATTCAGAGCGCGCATCTGACAACGTCGTATAGGTGGGCCTCGGTGACCCCGATCTATAATCAGAATAGTTTGATGCATCGCCGGGTCAAACATGCACTATTATACTATGCGCTGGCGGTCTCACTTCCAAGAAGGACATCGCAAAAACTGAAAACGTTCAAATTAATTGGACTATCTGACAAGTTTCGCCTGGTACGCGCGCCCTCATGGCGCACTTTCGAATGGAACTTCGCTCAGCATGTGAGGTGCAGCGCGGCAATGACCGTCCTATCTTTCCCCCGGTTGTTATAAAGCTCGACAGCCTTTCCTGTTCTCTCGACCCTTAGCTCTATCCCTTTTGATAGGACAAACCTGATCGTCTCCTCGGGCACAGCCATGCCACCCGAAAAACCGGCGCCGACTATGAGAACATCAGGTCTTGCATTGATTATATCAGCCAGATCAGCGGCATGGAGATAGTGGCCCTCTTTTCGCCTCCATGAGGCCTCTACTCTGCCGGGATAGATAATGACGTCGGAGGTATAAATCTTGCCGTCGATAATTATCTTGCCGAAAAAGTAATCCTCTATCTTCATACTCTTCGGCGCTCACTTAAATGCCCCCTTTGTGCTCAGATAAATTACCCCCATTCATTCACAGCATCATTCGCGCAATCAGAATGAGAAACACATGAGTGATTGCGGATTGGCCGATCGGACA
>Ga0181533_1001890_pt1 | contig 25760 bp, 26 predicted proteins | sample PEATcosm2014_Bin_45_FD_119772 | JGI IMG/M metagenome (GOLD analysis project Ga0181533, IMG submission 119772) | Peatland microbial communities from MTU Mesocosm Facility, Houghton, MI, USA - PEATcosm2014_Bin11_60_metaG | ecosystem: Environmental > Terrestrial > Soil > Wetlands > Peat | place...
CCCGGCGTTGGCGCGGGCGGCCAAGGCGACCGTGCAGCGGATCTTGACCCAACAAGCCTTGCGCCCCGACAAGGTGACTTATTACCTGGAGCGCCGCGATCCGGCCTTCGAGGCCAAGATGCGCGAAGTGCTGCTGGTCTATCAAGAAGTGATGCTGCAGAACCAAACCGGCGGGGTTCCCGAGGCGTCGCCCAGCGTAATCACCGTTTCCGTCGATGAGAAGCCCGGCCTGCAAGCCCTGGCGAATACGGCTCCCGATCTGCCGCCGGTACCGGGCCAGCACTCCACCGTGGCACGGGATCATGAATATAAGCGTTTGGACACGGCTTCGATTCTGGCGGCGCTCGACCTGCAGACGGGACATGTCACGACGCGGGTGGAGCGTCGCCATCGGAGTCGCGAGTTCATCGCCCTGCTGCAGGATTTGGATCGCTACTATCCGCCCGAGTGCATCCTCCGCCTGGTCCTGGACAATCACTCGGCACACCTTTCCAAGGAGACGCAGGCCTACTTGGCCACTCGTCCCAATCGCTTCAAATACGTGCCGACGCCCACCCATGGCTCTTGGCTGAACATGGTGGAGACGCTTTTCGGCAAAATGGCGCGAACTTTCTTGCGGTACATTCGCGTGCAATCGTGGGAGGAGCTGCGGGATCGAATCCTGCTCGGGGTTTCCGAAATCAACGCCGCCCCCGTGGTTCATCGCTGGAAAAGGTTCGACGCTTTGATGACGTGATATAAGCTTGTTTTAGTGAAACGCTATACTATACAGAGCAGCTTAAGTAATTGCGCATAGTCGTCGCAAGGGGTTGTTGGGCTTAATCCACGCGGCGAATCCTCTTTCAACCGCATGTATAACGTCATCCAGATGCGCAAAGTATCGATTGTGCAGGCATCGACGACGTGTGAGTTTCCAGACGCGCTCGATGGGGTTCAACTCCGGGCTGTAGGCGGGGAGGTAATCGAACGCGAAGCGATCCGCGCGCCCCTCCCTCCAATCCCGGTGAAGGCGTGCATGGTGGTATTTTGCGTTGTCGGTGATGACCACGACGCGTCGTCCGGTTCGGGTGCTGGCCGCCTGCAGGTGCTGGAGAAACTTCCAGCAGGTGACGGCGTTGAACTTATCCGTCTCGCGCCGAAAGAAGAACTTGCCATCGCGCAAGCGGACGGCACCGAAATACCCGACGCTGCGCCGGGTGGGATAATGAAGAAGCACCGGGTCTTTGGTTTCAGGAGGGACCCACATGCGACAGCGCGAACCGTATTGTTGAAAGTGCACTTCGTCCATGGCCCAAAGATCGACAGCGGCATCAAGGCTTAACGCCTGGAGTTTTTTTTATGCGTCTTCTACACGGGATCGGCGTGGGCAATCAGCGGGCGCGGCTTGCGCAAGCGGAAGCCGAATTGGCGAAACATCCGCTGGCATTGACGCACGCCCAAGCGAACCCCATAGCGCCGTGCGACCCAAACCTGGAGCGTCTTCCCGTCCCACAGCGTTCCGCTCAGGCCGACCTCGCTCGGCGCGCGTCGCAACACCGCCTGCACCTCCGGCAGTTGCGCCTTGCTCAGGCGCCGGGGCCGTCCGGGTCGCGCCCCTTCCACCAACCCGGCCAGACCGCGCTCTTCAAAATGTCGAACCCAGTACTCGACCGATCATGGGGCGTCTCCCAAAAGCCGGCTGACCTCGGGGCAGGTCAGCCCCTGAGCGACCAGCAGCACACCGTGACGGCGGTGATCGTAGCGAGATTCTTCCGAACGACGAATCTCGTCTTGAAGTCCCAGAACCATGGTAGCGGCATCGGCGATGGTAAGTGGTTTCATGCCCACATGAAACCACACTTTCTCACGATGCGCAATTATTTATGACGCTGTGTATAGTACATAGTTCAGTTAGATTCTTACTCCGGAAATGTGTGCAGAATGTGTTCAACAATTTGAGCTGCTGGCTCACTTTCAACTTTCGACTTTCAACCTCATCGGTGTGGGCCTGGAATTCAAATCCCTTTGGCTTGTGCTTTATATTATTCCTTTTCCGACGCCGCCTGAGTTTTCTGGGGTGCGCGCTCTGATAGCCCCGGGTGGCCTCGATGATGCGTTGCAACTGCTCCGGCCCCTTGGTCCAGACGAAGGGGAGGAGGTTTGGTTATAGTGATCGATAAAGTGCAAAAGGTATTCCTTCAGTTCTTGCCGCGAGCGATGGACGCGTTGCTGCAGTCCGCGCCGGGTCAGGATGCTAAAGAAGCATTCGGCCAGGTTGACCCAGGAGGCGTGCGTGGGGGTGTAGTGAAAGTGAACCTGGGGATGACGACCGAGCCAGCGTTGGGCGGCAGCGCCCTTGTGGATGTTCAAGTTGTCCAGGATCACGTGCAGTTCGCGTTGCGGGAAATGCCCAACCACTTGGTTCATGAAACGCAAGAAGTTGACGGGGGTCCGGCGCTTCACTTCGCCCAGAACTTTCCCGGTGGCAATCTCCAGGGCCGCCGGCAACAAGGCTAGCTTCTCAGACGGCCGCAAGCGGGCTTCGGGCCCAGCTGTCGATGCAAGATCAACAGTTGCTGGCGGAGGAGCAGAATCCCGCGGTCCTGGTCACGCGAGAGCAAGATGGACGCCAGCGAGTAGATGAGATGGGCGCAAGAAGGAGCAGGTGGAGGCAGTAGAGCATGGCCACAAGGGTGGCAGAGGCGAGGAAGGAGGGCAAGATGGAAAGAGTACGCGCCACTTGTCGAGGTCAGTTAGCCCCTTTGTTCCAAGTGCCGACGGATTTTGGACCACCACGGGCAGGCTAGCGTGAAATCTCCGCGCTTCTCCCCTCTCATGGCTCAACCGGCGCACTTCGATCTTGTCGGTCGCGCTGTCCAGCATCGCGGTTTGCTGGAAGCGCGTGTGCAAATCACACCCTATAATCAACATGCTCGGCTCCTTTCCCTGCGATCCTCGGTCAGGCGAACAAACCAAGTTTACAGGCCCGAAGGAGCCGACGACTTTATGGAATCAAAGCAGCGGTTTCCGAGAGGAGCCGAAAGCAGTGTTACCCCATTTCCTCAAGAACTGAGGCTCATGGTCCGATGGTTAGCCCAATCAACGGTTTCAGTTTAGACGCCATTTTCAGTAGGCACAGGCGAAAACGGAATCCGCCGGGCGGTCGCACCGCGCTAATTCTCCGCCAGTGAGATTCTGGCACAGGCCAACAGGTATAGCCGCTTAACCGGCCCGTTATATGTTGGCTGGCGGCACGGCGGTCGATTTTCTAATGACAAGATGGGCCTCCACGCCAGTTTTCAGACTGCGGCTCATGGGACGGTGTCTTATTCCGTAAAGCATCTGAAAAGCCAATCTACCCAACTCCTGGCGGGGGACGTGCACCGTAGTCAGCGGAGGGCGGGCCAGGCGGGCGAAGAATACGTCGTCGCAACCCACCACAGAAACATCCTCAGGAACACGAATGCGAGCCTCCTGCAATGCACTGATAGCACCCAGCGCAATTAGGTCGTTGCAGCAGAGCAACGCAGTAGGCAGCGGGCGCTTTGAAAGCAGAGCCCGGACTGCGGAGGCGCCCCCGTCAACTTTGTAGTGTGACTCCAGGATATGGGAGGGTTGGAGACCAATTCGGGCCAAAGCGTCTATGAGCGCGTCGCGAATACAAACCGCTGAGCGGGTGTTCAGCGGACCACTAATGACCCCGAATGATTGGTGTCCCAAGCTCAGCAAATGCTCGAGCGCCGCAGAAAACCCTTTCGAGTAATCGACCTGAACCTGCCTCAGCAAAGGATGTTTCAGCGAGGAGCTCAGAAGGACAACGGGAATACGGTGAGCGATCAATTCCCTGGCATAGCTTTCGTCGAACATCGAGGTCATCACGGCAACGCCTCGCACCTTGTCATCAATCATCTTGTGGACAGCAGCTTCCACTCGCGTACACTCATATTCGGTATTGCAGAGCAGAAGTTCCAGCCCACGTTCTGATGCCGCCTTTTCAAACCCCCGTATGATGTCAGGGAAATAGGGATTGGAGATTTCGGAAATGATGAGCCCCGCCGCGCTACTCTGGCGCTGCGCCAGGTGGCGGGCATGGACATTGGCGCGATATTTCAGTTCGCTCACCGCGTCCAGAACGCGCTGGCGTGTTTCTGGAGAAACTGAAAAGCCGCGTTTCCGGTTCAATACTTGAGACACCGTGGTCATTGAGACCCCCGCCCGGGCGGCCACATCCTTCATTTGAGCGACCATGAGAGTTATCCCTTTTTCATCATTCAGAATTAGATAAGCGAACAGTCACGTCTGTGTCAAATGGTAGATCTGATTGACCGCGTCCGCCTGCGCGAGATTGATTGTACAGGCGCCTTAGCAGCGGTTAGTCTTGACAGCATGCGTCCGCCCGTGTTCTACTGACCCGCTAATTGGACCGCTTTACTAAAGCGTATCATGACTCTAGCACGGTCAAGGAATCAATGCAGATGCATTCAAATGCTCCCGTGGAATTCCTCGACGTTGTGACGGTCGCGGACATGTGCGTTGACCTCGTGCTGACAGGCGACGTCCGGCCCCGGTTCCATCAAATTGAACAAATCATCGAGAACTACGAGCTGGAACTCGGCGGGTCCGCAAATATCTTCGCCAGCCAGCTCGCGAAGCTGGGCGCCAGGGTCGGAGTGATCGGCCGGGTGGGGCAGGAGGCTTTTGGTGAATTCGTTCTTCAGAAACTGCAGGGAACAGGAGTGGAGACATCGAGGGTAAGTCGGCATCCTTCACTCAAGACAGGTCTCGGCGTGGCACTCGCAGACTCACAGGACCGAGCGATCTTGACCTATCTGGGAACGATTGATGGCGTCCAACCGCAGGACCTTCCCGAAGAGGTGTCTGCGGTTGCTCGTCACTGGCACATCGCTAGCTATTTCCTATTGTCCAGTCTACGGGGCCATTGGAGCGATTGGGTCCGTCGGTGCAAAGGCGCTGGTTTGACGGTTTCTCTCGATGTGAACTGGGATCCGGACAACCGTTGGGAAGGAGTTACTGGGCTACTCCCGTTAGTGGACATCTTTTTCCCGAACGAGACCGAGGCCATGTCTATTACCAGAGAGACTGACGTCCTCAAGGCTGCGCAACGCCTTGCCAGTTTTGGTCCCTTGGTCGTTGTGAAGTGCGGAAAAGAGGGAGCAATAGTGTCAAAGGGGAACAAGAAGTGGGAAATTCATCCTTGCGAAGTGGATTCCAAACCTGTCACGGTGGTGGACAGCATCGGGGCCGGGGATAATTTCGACGCGGGCTTTGTTTGGGCTTGGCTGCTGGGGCACAGCGTCGACGAGTGTCTCGTCCTGGGGCACCGCTGCGCTGTAGCTAGCCTGGGCAGTGCGGGAGGGATTCGAGGGCAATTGCAGGAGCGCTTTCGTTAGACGGGTGCGGAGGCTAACTGGTCGGCACCAGCTAGCATTACTATGTTAAGTGGTGTCGTCATAAGCTCGCTTGAATTTCGTTCCGCAGGAAGGACAGCGTCCGTTCGATCTCACCAGCCAGGGCTGGATCGCGCGGAGAATCTGTTCCCACGTCACACCAGAAGTTTTTTTTGCGGCGCAAATAGGTCGTGAGAATAAATAAGTAAGCGATGGCCGAGAGAACAAGATGATGATGGAAGCCTCGCCAAAAGCGCCCTTCGAAATGATCGAGCCCCAAGTCATCCTTGGAGCGCTGGTAGTATTGTTCGATGTGCCCGCGGGAGCGGCTCAGTTTCAGGCACCGAGCTTTGGTCGGCGACCGGTGCAGGTGAGCCAGATAGTAGTGATAAGGTTCGGGATCGCCCGTCGGCCAGTCGACGACCAGCCAGACCTTTTCCAGTTCGCCGCCCGCGTGGCGCAGCTCATGCTGCAGGAAGACCGGCCGCCAAGCCAGACGCGTGCGCCGGGTTTTCCCTCCCGCCGTTACCCAAGAGGCGTTCTTCCATTCCGACGCGGGGATGCGACGCGTCAGCTCCGCCAAGGTCTGGGACGGAGGTTCATCCGGATGCACATGGCGCCGCACCCACTTGACCTCCGTGCGCACCTCGTGATCCCATCCCTTCAGCCCGTCGTCCTCGACTTGCAGGAAAAACTCCATGCCCAACTGCCGCACTCCGGCCCGAAAGGCCGTGTTGTTCCCATAAACGCTATCCCCCAAGATCGGCGCTGGGGACACTCCGTCGCTCTGGGCCTGACGCAGGATCTGCAGTGCCAACTCGGGCTTGGTGGCCATGCTCACTTCCTCGGGTACCCCGGCCGCCGCACAGCGTTCCCGGTCCTGGATCCAACTCTCCGGCAGATACAGCCGCCCGCCCACCGGCGCCGCAATCCATCCGTCACTGACCACCACTTCCACACTCACTTGGCAGTTGGCGCGTTTACCCACCGCCCCACAATACTGAGGCGCGACCCCGACCGAGTGCGCGCCTTGTTTCACCCAACCGGTTTCGTCCACCACCCAGGCTTCCAGCGGTTCCAGGTGGGGAATGGTCTCCTGGCGAACCGCCGTCCACAGCTCTTCGTCGTTCCAGGGACTGTCGGTGACGAATTGTTGCAGGCTTTGCGCGTCCACGCCCAGTCGCTCCGCCATCGGACCAATCGACTTGCGCTGACCCGGCACCAGCAGTCCTTCGACATAGCGGGTCGCCGCCACCCGGCGCTCGCTCCGGCCCAGGCCCGCGATCAAGGGAGCCATGAACTTATGAAATCGCTCTACACTCTCTTTCCAAAGCTTGGCATTCCAGGGGATGGGTTTCATGCACCCATCCTAAGCTCGGGGAAGAAAAAATGCAATGGCTACATAACAAAGTAATACTAGACTCCAGATAGGTGAACCGGCAATGACCAGATTACTTCAGGATATCTACAGAGAACCAGAGGAGCTTTCAAAGTCGCTTGCCTATTCTCTAGGCGAAGGCCGCCCGGCGTTAGAGACGGCCGCACAAATCATCAATGAAAGCAGTCACATCTATATTACGGGGATTGGAAGCAGCTGGCATGCTGGGATGGCAACACTGGCTTTCTTTAACACCTATGGGCGTCCGGCCAGTTTATTGGATGCCTCCGAAATGCTTCATTTCAGTGAAGTCGCCTCGAATTCTGTGGTGATGGTCCTGTCGAGAAGCGGGAAGAGTGTGGAGATTGTCCAGTTGCTCCGGAAGTTGCCGCCCCAACACTCAAAGATCATTGCTGTCACGAACACGTTGGATAGCCCTCTATCGCAACAAGCCGACGTGTGCTTGTCGCTGCAAGCGAACTTTGACTACATGGTCTCGATCTCGATGTATTCGGGGTTAGCCTTCGTAGGAAGCCTGCTGGCTAGCATGGCATTGGGAGTGCAGTCCGGCCATTTGGTGGAGGAGCTCAGAGCTTCGCTGGCTGCAGCCCAAGCAGTCATCGCGGGATGGCAAGATGAAGTCGAAACAAGTGCGTGGTTGGAGTCCGGAACGCCTACATATTTTCTGGCTCGAGGAGGGAGTTTGTCGAGTTGCCATGAAGCTCGGCTACTCTGGGAAGAGGCGGCCAAAGCTCCAGCTTCGGCCTTGCCGACCGGGAGTTTCCGCCACGGTCCACAGGAAGTGGTCCGCCCAGGATTGAGGGTGGGCATGTGGGTAGACGGCGTGAAGATGCGATCCCAGGATTTGACACTGGCTGAGGATCTCCGCCGCCAAGGTGCGAATGTTCTCTTGATCGGACAGGAGCTTGCTCCGGATGCGGCCGACCTGGTGATGAGCATTCCTACTATTCCCTGGGTATGGCAGTTTCTAATTGACATCATCCCCATTCAGCTCGCCGCTGAACGGCTCGCGCGGCTCCGTGGCGAAGACTGCGATTCATTTCGTATCTGTCCTTACATCATCGAGGAAGAAGGGGGATTAACTTCACAAGTTGGGGAATGACGCCAGAGGGCCAGCCGCTACGCTAGATCAACTCATGAGGGAAGGCCGGCAAGAAGACTCAGCCCGCAGCGCTCACAAATCAGCATCCCCTGCAACAAGGACGGTTCGATGGTGCGCCGGGGAGAATGACGTTTGTTTTGCCCCAGCTGCTCTTGGGCCAGGGCAAAGATCTCTTCGCTGATCAAAGCCGGAACCACGATCTCGATCCAATCCTGTCGGGGCGGTTAGCGGTGGGCACTGTCGCGGCGAGCCAGCCCCTGGCGTTTCCGCAACCGTCGCGTGATGCGCTGCCCCGGACGGAGCTCGGTCTTCCCAAAGCACGCCCGGCCCCGGTATGCTGGGTTGCGCAGCATGCCCTAGCCCCGTAGATCGCTCCCAGCGTGTCGTCCCGGTCCGGGTCGGAATATACTCCTCGTTCAGCAGTCGTGTCGCTCTTCCTCACATAGCGGTACGCGTAAGGAGCGCCTGAGAGCACGTTGATCGATCCCTGTTGGGCGCGGTGGCGTTTGCCACGCCGAGACCGTTCGGCAATCTGCGCCCGTTCATACTCGGCGATCATGCCCTGGAACTGCACCAGCAGCTGATCTTCGGGCGCCGTGCCCGAGGGTGCCTTCAAGAAGACCAGTTCCACGCCGCAGCGGGACAAACCCTCGGCCAGCAGCACCTGATAGACATACTTGCGACTGAAGCGATCCGGAGAGTAGATGAGAACCGCTTCGGCGTGATCGGCGGCGGCCAGATCGCGCAGAGCTTCCAGCCCGGGCCGCAGCAACGTGGCGCCGCTGTAACCTTGATCGTGGAGGCGCCAATCGGCTGGAACCAGGTATCTATCTGGGCTTCGGCATACTCCGTCAAGGCTGCCAGTTAGCGGTAGTTTACTGCGGAGGCGCTAAAAAGAGCGGGATGTAGTTGGATTCTCATGGAGTTAGCATGAGAGGGCTGTATTACCCACGTGGGGTAGTAGCGAATCGTTGCAAGCCCAGGGTTTCGACCAGGCCTTTTTGGATGAGGCTCTGGGTGGAGACCACGGTGGCGGTGCGATAAGGACCCGCACCCTGGGCGGGATACAAGAGCACGAACTGCTGGATTTGCTCTAACTGTTTCTGCAGTTCTTCGAGGGTGATGGAGGGCCAGAAGGATTGGGCTTGGCGGCGAACGTAGTGCAGCAGGGAGAGACCCAGCAGGCAGTAGAAAGCATGCACGCGGATCTTGCTGTCGGTCCAGTGATACAGGGGTTGCCAGTTGGGCCAGTCGCCTTCCTTGAGGCCCCGAAAAACTTGCTCGATCGCTTGTTGGCCGGCGTAGGCCGCGACGACCTGCTCGGCGGTCCAATCACGGCGGTTGGTGATCAGCAGCGTGCGGCCCAGGCGATGCATCACCAGTTTCTGGAGCGCGGCGTGATCGACCTGAAACAGCAGGCTCCTTCCGCCGGGCTCGTCCAGAATCTGATGGTGGACCAACCCGGAGAGGAAGGGGGCCGCGAGCCAGCGGCGGATCTTGGCCTCGATCCCTACCGGGGTTAGGCGATTACCCGGGCGCGCCATCTCCACCGCCAGCCGTTTGAGTGCTCCCAGCACCTTGCTCAACGAGGCCGACAGGCTGTGCAGTTGCTCGGCGGCAAAGGTGGCCGAGTATTTCAAGACGCACAGATATTCCTCCCTCTGCACCCGTAACTTTTCCGCCGCCGCTTGCACGCCCGGCTGGGCACTGCTGCAAGCGGGTAATACTTCCACCGGACGCTGGCGGAATTCCGCCGGGGCTTGGTTCCAGGGTAGTGCCGAGATCCAACCTAATCCTGCCTCTTGCAGCAAGACGGTATTGGCCAGCGCCGCGGCGCCCTTGTCGAAAACCAAGGTGACGGTCTCGGGCGGAATCGCATGGCGAGCCAGCAGACGCTGAATACGCTCCAGGGCCACGGGGAACTCCTCCGCATCGGCGACGTTTCCGGGATAGACGTGATGGCACAAGGACAAGCCGGATTCCCCATCGAGCACGTAGCTCAGACCCACTTGGCGAAGATTGTGCCGGCCCTGCTTGTTATGGTCGCGCTGCGCCACCGTGTTGCGGGTGTTGGTCGTGGCAATGAAGGTGTGAAGGTTGGTGGTGTCGTAAGCCAGCAAACGGCGGCTGAGAAGCTGTTTCTCCTTCCACAGGCCGAGCAGGCGGACTTGCGCTTCCTCCAGCGGGTCACGTTCTTCGCTTTGCTCCTCCGCTTGCTTCTCCGGCAGGAGTTGCTCGAAGCAGTCCCAGAAGGCTTGGGAAGAGAAGCGCTCCGGCGCGAAGCCCCAGAGGGGAGAGAGGATGGTCTGCTGATACCACTCGGCCACCGTGGTCTTGGGACCGGGCGAGCAGATGCGGTGCATCGCTGCCAGCAACAAATAGTGCGCCGGGGAGGGGCCGGAGCGGGGCGGCTCCCAGAGGGACTGCAGCAAGGCGAAGACGCCGGATTGCTGGGCGGCTAACCAGAGCGCTCCGGGCGGACCCAACTCGCGGCGAGAGGCCGAGAGAGGAAGTGGAGCGGTGCGCTCCTTGAGCAGCGCGGCGACCTTTTCGGCGCTGCCCAGATAGGTTTGGTGGACGATGCGCGGACGGCCCTGGACGCGGGCGCTGTCGACGACGTAGTAGTAAAGTTTGTTCTTCTTGCGCTTGGCAATAAGGGAAGCCATGGTAGGGGAATACATATAACACGAAAAGTCCGTTTGTCAAGCCAAATGATTGCCAAGTATTGGACAAAATGGGTTTATGAGTAGGGTAATACATAATTCCCGAAAGCGAATCGAGCCCAAAGACTTTGTTTGCAAAGAATTACGGAGTTAGATGCCCTCGGCGGAATCACTTTCGCAGTAAACTACAGCTAGCTGGCGATCGTGGGGTTCTCCTTCTGGCGGTCCGAGGATACCCGGGCGTAGATATCGGCCGCTTTCGTCATTCAGAATCTCCTGGTTGCTTCCGGGCGGTTGGGTAGCTGCCCGGTCGGTGAGCCGGATCTTGTCAGGCACTAGGCATTCCTAAGCCTGGGCCAATTTCTCCCCCCACAACCGATCAAATTGATATTCCAGCCGCAGCGTTCGTTGCCGACCTGGCGGGCGGTCAGCCACGGCTTCCCCCACGATGCAGTACGGCCCGCAACGCTCTGCTGGCGATCGGGCTCAATGTCAATCCGGTCGAGGCGGCATACGTCCTGAGTCTTTCCAGTAAACTACTAGCGCCTGGAAGGCGGTAGCTTTGGGGGATTGTCGATTGCAAATCGACTGTCATCGTGGACTGGTTCACCTTCTTGTTGCTCGATATAGTCTCGGACCATCTCGTCGGTCAGATTCCCCGTACTGACCGCCAGGTATCCCTGCGCCGACAAGTGCCGCCCCCAGAACGCCTTCCGCAGATGCGCAAACTCCTGCAGCAGGATTCGCGAACTGATCCCCTTCAGCCATTACACAATCCTGCTGATATCCACATGCGGTCGGTAGGCCACCAGTCGGGTAAGGCAATGGCGCGGACCGGGCTTCGAATGATGCCGACGTTTCCATCGCCTCCCCTAAAATTCCGTACGGCGGGTTTTCCCCGGTACGGCTTCAAGGCCGGACTTTCAGACGAGGCCTTCCCCGCCCTCGGGTTTGCCATCGCCCTTCGTGCTCTCTACTGCCATCGTTTACTCCGTTTACTCCCTGCTCTGAGTCAGGGATGATGCGCTTGTGAGCACCTCCGTGCGAGCGGACCAAGCCGCTCTACCCCAGGGGCCCTCGCTCCGGTCCGGGTTATTCTGTCCCGGTCCATCTTCACTTAATCAGCCCCATCCGCCCCACTCGCGGGCACATCAAGACTTCACCGTCTCGCGGCTTATACCCGATGCCTTCGCTGTGCCTATTCGCATAGGCCGAGGCGACCCACGACTGGTTCTGAGCTTTCATTGATGCTCTCTCGCAGCATGTCGTCCTCAATGACCACGGGGAACTCTTCGGCTCCCTATACCCAGTGCTTCACCGAAAACGCTGGCCTTCAACTCCAGTTAACAGTTTCGGCGTTCCCTTCGCCCTCACACTCCGATTCTAGTGAGGAAGATTGTTTTCGAGGCTTAACTACGGTTCGCTTGCGCTACGACCTGCGGCTTTGCTTGCCCTCCTGTCGGAGCTGACCAGATTCGCATCCAGCCAACAAGGACGTTTACTTCCGGGCTTCCGATGGTTTGGTCACCCTCGCCATCGCCGGATATCACTACAGCGCCAACTGGGAAATTGCGCTGGCGGGACTTTCACCCGCTAGAACATCAACTAGCTTCACTGCACTAACCGGCCAATCATGATGCCCGCTTCGAGCCAACTTCAGCAGAATGTGACGTTTGCAGGTGCGTGCACAGATTGGACCGGTTATGGCGGAATTAACCGGCCAACCCGCCGATTTTCAATCACTTAGAGGTGCGGCTAGGGTTGGCCGGTTAATTTTACCAGCACGTGAATGTGGTCGCTTGCTACCTTCCCCGACAGGATCGTAATCTCATGCTCCATGGCAATCTGCCGGGTCAGGTCGCGCACACGAAGCGCCACCTGTCCCGTCAGCACCTTCTTCCGATATTTCGCAATCCACACCAAGTGGACCTTCAAATCGTGCTTCGTGTGCGCGCCCAGTTGGTATCGTTTCACGCGACCACATTACACGACCCTATTCTTCGCCTGCAAGGCGAGGGGTTTCCACCATCCCCGAGGGAGACACTAAGCGCCGCGAAAGCCTGACCGCAAAAGAGACTTTGGCACCTTCCACTGGGACCGGTTGTTTGAGTTGCTGAGCCTGCTGGAGATAACGATAGGCTTTGCGCTAGGGGAGGTACCAGCCCCGTGCCAAGCGTTCGGTGGCCCCGGCCCGTCGCGGCTCAGTCATGACCCGATGATCTGCCAAGCCCTTCCCAAGCTCTTCTTTGAAACGCTCGGGTTGCCCCGACTCGCCGCCGGTTCATGGCTTCACCCGCCGACACGCTGTATACGGACCCGTATGTACGGTGATGTGGGAGGGGAGGGTGGGCAACCACTCCCCCTATCCCGATCCAGCCTGTTTAGCCTCCGACAGCAAAGGTGGGTTTCCTAGATTAGGCAAATTAAGCTTGACAGTGTCATGAGCACATGTTAGAGAAAAAAGAATCAAGCGCTTTACTAAAGCGTGCCATTCCAGGGTGACGTCGTACCCCGTGTCTGCTTTCCACCGAACCTGCTGGCTTGTCTGTCACGGAACGCAGGAAGGAATTGCTGGACAAGGAACAGAAAGGAACAGAATTGATGCGCCGAAAGGTTCTCCTCTCTGTCTTGCGGGGATTCTTTGTTCTCATCACCGCCGCGCGTCTCACACTCGCTCAGCAGCAGAAACTGCCGACCGACCGCTGGACGTGGCTTGAACTTTACTGGGTGGACCACGACCATATTCCGGAGTCTGTTTCCACTTATCTGGACAGGGTGTATCCGCTTTTCAAGAACGCCTCGGGCTGGCATGGGGTGATCGTTAACCTTTGCTGGGTCGTTGACTACATCGCCCTATGGCAGGGAGACCTCGATCAGCGGATCCCACTCTACGACATGGACGTAGCCGGCGAATGGGAAAGCCTTACCCCGAATTTTCAACGCCGGCCTCCCTCGACTGATCGAATGAAATATGCCCCTTGGACGTACCGCGATCTGAAGCGCCTTGGGGATGAATTCCGCAGGCAGGCCGCGGACCGTTATGGCCTCAAGGATTTCAAGTTCACCACCACACTTCTCGGGTACGACGACCATTACCTTACTCCTCGACCTAACTGGCGGACCGAACATTCTGAGATTTACATTCACGATTCGAATCTGCCTTTGAATCTGCCACCGCATCCGCTTGCGCCTCTTTGGAAGTCGGCTTCGTCCCAATGGCATTGGTTGCACAGTCTTATTCCGGGCGCTCCTCTAAGAGCGGACCATCACAAATATGCAGCGTTCCCGGATGGCATCCCCGGCGGGACTCCGTTTTACCGCTTCTTTGCGCGCCAATGGGGAAGCCTGTCGAAGGCGGCGGGCCTTGACGACTTGGTGTTTGAGGATGACATGTTTGGCCCCCCCATGTACACCAACTTCGGCCCCTGGGGCGAACGTGGTTCATCGGATCCTGAAGCGATGGAACACTGGCATCAGGATTGTGCCAGCTTGGTCCGTGAGCTGAAACAATCCAACCCGAAGGCGCTCGTCGTCGGATATTCTTCGGGCGTAGGAGGTGTGGCGGATTGGCGGCTGGGCGGCACGGATCTGGAAAGGATTGCCCAGGAAGGATGCCTGGATGCCTGGCTTGATCAGACCTGGGGCGGCGCTTGGAATGAGTACTGGGATAGTCACCGACAGGGCTATACTTTTCAGCTTGCCTTTGTACTTACGCACGCAGCGCAACTTGCAAATAGCAATGTGCGTCACTATGTGCTTGCCGGCCCCACGGATGGCTACGAACCCTGGGATGAACTGCACACGGTTCCTGAAAAGCACCAATGGGAGATCTGGGCCTACACGCACGCAGCGGTCAAAACACCGATCGGGTTAAGAATTCCAAGGGGTATTGTCCTTGAGTTTCCGACGCGGGGGAAGAGGCTTTGGACAGAGGAAGACGTCGATTTCCTTGCGAAGAATGTAGACACGGCGACAGCGGACGCACTTCGGATGAAGAGCGTCCGCGGACCCACCCTGGTCTACAACCGCCCTTACCTCGATTGGCTGCAGCACCAGCACCCGGACTGGCTGGTGAAGGAATTCATAGATGACTACGCTGGGATGCTCATGAAGTGGCAGGTGCCAATTCTTTCCGTCACCCGCATCGAATGGCTGCCCAAGGTGCAGTCAGATCTGTTCGTATTTCAGACCCCCGCTCATCTGAATTCGGAAACTGCAAACGCCATCCTGAGACTCTATCGTTCTGGAGAGCCCATTGCGATCATGAGTGACCCAGAGTGGGGAATCGACAAGAGTCTTGCAGAGATCCTTAACCCACCATGCAAGACGGTCAGCCAGGACAGAGCGCTGATGGGTGCATGGCTGAAGACCCGCAGCCGGGAAGTTACGGCCGGGCTTTCTCCGAGCTTCGAATTCTGGCAAGGGTCATACGAGCAGATCGCTGCCCCCAAAGGGAAAATAGTTTATAAAGCTGGCTCATGCCCGGATTTGATTCTGGACGACGGTGAAGGAAAACACTGGTTATTTTGGAACCCGCCCTATTTCTCTCCCAATGAGTATAATGATGGCGAAAACACAATGGATAGGCTCATCGCCAGCCCGGAGCCTTACGCCCTGGCTGCCCGCAGCTTTCTCAAACTGCTGAGCGACACGGGGCGGTCCCCCTTCGATCCCAGCCATCCTGTCATTTTGCCGCTGGCAGTACACTACTGGAAAGGCCCCGCAGGAGAGCTGGAGTTCCTCGTAGGCAATCTCGAGCGCGCTATGCCGGGAGATTCTGAAATCCCGAAGACGCTGAATTTGACCTTACCAAGAGACTGGGTGCAATCGACGGGAAAGCAATTGAATGTAACCGAACTCACCGGCGATCAGGTGCTCAGTGCTGGTCGGGGAGCAGGAGGGGGTTGGGAGGTTCAGTTGCCTGTCGGGCCAAACGGGTCAAACGTATGGGTGTTTTACGGAAAGTGATTCTCGCCCGTCTGCCAAGGCTGAAGAACACTTTGAATTCGAGCGTAGAACCGTTAAGGAGGACAATTCCATGCCTTCCAGGAAAAGGCTGCCTAACAACAAGATGACCTCAAGAAGGAGCTTCTTGAAAAGAACTGGGATCATGACTTTGGGCGCGGCGAGTTCAGCATTCATCGTCCCTAGTTCCGGCCAGTTTGCAGGTACTTTGGGGCAGACAGAGCCAATAACGACGCAGTTTACTCCCCTTTATTGCTTTGATTTCGGCGATGATTATAAACTCGTACCACCCGGTTTCCAGCCACTCTCGGCTTTGTATAGGAATCCAAGATACCTCTGGGTCAGTCCCGTCCGTGACCGGGACCGAATTGCAGATACAGACCCGCTGCTAGGGAACTGGCTGGAGGGACCGCAAGGAGAGTTTTGGGTAGGTCTGGATAACGGGGATTACAGTGTCACGCTGATTATGAGGGACATCGAGGAGGGGCACGGGCCATTCACGATCTATTTACAAGGGCAGGCTGTAAAATCCGGCCTTCGCGTTGCCCCCGGGGAGGTGTTACGTCTCTCGTTTGCGGCCAAGGTCGAGGACAATAAATTGCGCCTTCGCTTCGAGGCAGCGCCCGGGGAAACCTTCTTGTTAAATGGCCTCATCATTGAGGGGCCTCCTGGAAAAGCGGCCCGTCGGATGTTCAAGAATGCGCCGGCGGACCATCTCCCTACGGTTGAGGAAGTGTTGCGGGAAGGGTCCGTGGACACCCGCGCCACCCTTCGCCGTTACTGCGAGTGGCTCCTGGCACAGCGTTCACCTGATGGTTTCCTAGGAGACCGGGGAAACGACGGCATTGGGAGTCCTGTTGAAGAGGAGTGGTACACCATGGCATATCCAGTTCGTACGCTGCTAGCAGGATACGAGATATTGTCAGAAAAGAAATATCTGGATGCTGCGGTAGGGATTCTGGACAAATTCGTCGGCGAGCAACTGCCAAACGGCGCATGGACCACAGCGGTTCGAAACAAACCGACCAAGGGACTTTCCAAAAATGACGTGGACGAAATTGTACAAGAACATGATTTGCCTATGTCCGACATCGGGTGCCCAGTTACAGCCCTGGCGATAGCCTGTCACTATGTTCCCCACCCACGGAAGAGCATCTACCTGGCTTCCCTCCGTCACTTTTGCGACGATTGGGCACCTCAGTGGCAATTGCCTTCGGGCGGATTTACTGACGGCATGTATAATGGTGTCCCGCAGACACGAATCTATGGCACGGCCACATCAACAGAAGCGGCAGCCTTTGCCGCCCACTATTCGGTGACCAAAGAAACCAAGTATCTAAGAACGGCTCAACGAGCGGTGGAATTGTTGCTGGACAACTGGACGCCTGATGGGCAGTCTTTCACTTATCCGTGGCCTGGGCGCCGCGGAGGAAAGAAGTATCTCCAGCGTGTCACCCAATTTGCATACCTTTTTTATGATTTTGAGGGAATCCTGATGACGTATCACCAGTCGCAAGACCCGGAATTTCGAACGAAGGTGGAAAGAATTTGCAAGTGGTACCTCAAGGGTGAAAGAGGCTTGCTTGCGACTATGGGAAATACTCCCTGGATGCCACTGCAAGATTGCTGGGATAATTCCAAGACGGCAGGCATGCCCCTGGTATTTCTCGACTACCAGAGAATGGAAACAGACCCGGCGATAGACCGCACGGTGGGTTTGGCGAAGAGGTTTCTTTGCACGCCAAAGTTTGCCGAAAGGATCGGGGTGATGGTTGATGACCCTGACTTACCCTGGGGAGGCCACAGCTTGCAATCCTGGGCGGGCCTTGCCGTGGCTGCCACCGGGTTTGCTGGGTTGAGTGTGGCAGAAATGATCCGACCGGGAGTGATTTATCTAACGAAGAACAACGATTGACTGTCAGCAGTTGGGGTGTCGGACGCACTTTCCCCAGAGGTAGGGCAATTTCTTTCTGGTGTTTATAGGTCAAGAGGCGTTTTGTGTGTAAACGGTGGACCATTGAGAGCCTCGGTGATCACTTCAAAACCGGCCATAGGTGGTCGGGTCAAAGCCGGCCAAGGGAGGCCGTCCGGGACTAGCTTCTTTTACCCTGCCGAGGGCTCTGTCGGCAAGTCCGTTTTAGTTCGCCAGCCTCGGGGACCGCACTTCAGCACGTGTCCGTGGTGGAGGAGGCGGTCGAGCATGGCGCTGACGGCGGCCGCGTCGCCCAGCAGTTTGCCCCAGTCTTCCACGGGACGGTTCGAGGTCACTATTGCTTTCTGCATAAAGAATGCAATACAATCCCCTTCAGGAGGAAACCTGTATGTCCCGACTGAAGGGAAGTGGCGATCTGCTGGAAGACCGTCGTCGCCGTGCCCTGGCCTTGTGGGACACGGGCCTGTCTCTGAACGAAGTGGGGCGTCGCATGCGCTGCGCGCCGAGTTCGGTGATGCGCTGGCTGCGAGCGCGCCGCCGGGGAGGCCCCGACGCCTTGCGTGTGCGCTGTTCGCCGGGACGCCCCCTGAAGTTGGGCCGGAGGGAGCGGCGCCGCTTGCTGAGGCTGCTGCTCAAGGGCGCCCCGGCGCACGGCTACCGCACGCAGTTGTGGACCACGGCCCGCATTGCCGAAGTCATCCAGCGCGAGTTCGGCGTGCATTACCATCGCGATCATGTCGGCCGGCTGATGCATAGTCTGCACTGGAGTCCTCAAAAACCCGAGACCCGCGCCGTGGAGCGCGATGAGGAGGCGGTCGAACGCTGGAAACGGAAGGACTGGCTGCGCATAAAAAAAACGCTCGGCGGCTGGGCGCCCATCTAGTTTTTGCCGATGAATCGGGCTTCTTGTTGGCTCCCTTGGTGGTCCGAACGTGGGCTCCCCAAGGGTGCACGCCGTTGCAACGTCATCGCCAAGGACGCCGCGACAAAATCTCCGTCATCTCGGGAATCTCGGTCAGTCCCCGGCGACAGCACTTGGGCCTCTACTATTTGCTCTTCTGCGACAATATCGGACAAGAAGAAGTGTGTCGCTTTCTCCGTGAACTGCTCCGCCACCTCCGCGGTCCCGTCGTCGTTCTGCTCGACAACTCCTCCACCCACCACGGCCCACCGCTTGCCAGGCTCCTCCGCCGACACCCGCGCTTGCACATCGAGCACTTTCCCGCTTATGCTCCCGACCTCAACCCCGACGAGGGAGTCTGGTCGCTGGCCAAACGAGACCTCGCTAACGGCTGCCCCCTCGACGCGGACCAGTTGATGGATGGCGTCATCGCTTCGATCAACACCATTCGAAACTCTTCCGAAAAACTGCGCGGATGCATCCTTGAATCCGCTCTGCCTCATTTTTTGTCCTAAATCGTTGCATTCTTTATGCATAGACCAATAGCGTGCTGGCCCGCTCATAGCGCCGCATGATGATTTCCAGAAGTTCTTCGGCCGCGGTCAGGGGTAGTTTGCGCATGCCGAAGTCGTCGATGATGAGCAGCGGCACGGTGACCAAAGACTCCAGGAACTCTTTGCGCTCGCCGTCGAGGGCGGCTTCGGCGAGATCATCGAGCAGCGCATGCATTTCGCGGTAGAGGACGCGGTAACCCTGCTGGATGGCCGCCTGGCCGAGGGCCTGGGCCAAGTGACTCTTACCGGTCCCGGAGGAACCCGTCACATAATACCCATCATTCTGAAACCGCTACGGTCTTCTATCGCTGGCACCCACTCTTCGGGCAGTCCCTACGCGTGGCGAGGCGCATGAAGGACCGTCATGGCGAACACATTTTCTGCCTGCTCCCGGATCAGACTATCTGTTCGCTTCCCACCTGGATGTTCAGCCCAGAGTCCGTCCACTTCACACTGGGCTCCCCGCTGATCGCGGTCCCTGCGCTGGCTGAACTCCGTGAGCTGTTGACGGCCTTGCAAGTTTCCTCCGGTCGGGATAAGGATTCGTTGAAGTCATCTCCCAAGGAGGGAGCAGGTGAAACCAACAGCGAAGCCATCCAGCCGGCAACTGAACCTGGGATTGCTCAACGCGGCGTCGATCGCGGTTCCCGGCGACAAGCAACCCGAATTAGCCAGAGCTCTAGTCGAGCTGCTGATCGAGGCGGCCCGCGGCAGCGTCACGCCCGAAACGGAAGGAGGCGGCGATGAATCCGAAGCTCACGGTTGAACGTCTCTGTCGGCAAGCGGTCGTCTACATTCGCCAATCTTCGCCGGGCCAAGTCATTCACCACCAGGAGAGCCAGCGCCGCCAATACGGTTTGGCGGAACGGGCCCGGGAGTTGGGCTTCCGCGAGGTGGTGGTAATCGACGATGACTTGGGCCGCTCGGGTTCCGGCTTGGTAGAGCGCCCTGGATTTCAGCGATTGGTAGCAGAGGTATGCAGTGGCGAAGTCGGCGGGGTCTTCTGCATCGAAGCGTCGCGACTCGCCCGCAACGGCCGCGACTGGCACCACCTGATTGAACTCTGCGGCATGGTAGGGACCGTGCTCGTCGACCCGGATGGTATCTATGATCCGAGCTTGGTGAATGATCGGTTGCTGCTTGGTTTGAATAGACCTGATACACAAAGCACCTCTTATTCAATTTCCCATTGAAGTCGATGAATCAAGAGTACCTTTCGATTTCGATCCACAGCGCGGCTTGCTTTTCGCAAGTCCATCGCGCCGACAAATGTACCCGACATGCTGACTGGTATAGCACCGACCAAAGGCGGTGCGCAACCCAGTGCGATTAAGATGTGCAGCGATCTCGTCGTAACTGCTCTGTCGGACCATTTCACGAATCTGTAAAACAGCTTCTTCGGGCGTTTTCAGCGAGCCTTCACCCGGGGCAGACCGGTTCACGATGTGATCAGTTACCATACCAGAACGCCAATGAATCTGGATTTCGATCTGTCCTGCCTGTCGGATTCCATCCAGCTGCACCGATTCGATCGCCATCCGCATTAGCTGCTTCCGTTCTTGCGCAGTGGTCGTCTCCGCGCTCCAGATGGCCGGCAGGTCCTGGGACAACTCGGCGATGCCAGCACGCTCCTCCTCCGTGAGGCTCCATTCCGCGTCGCGCTCCGCCTGCGCATAGACCCGCTCCAGCTGGGCCACCCGCTCCAGTTTTTCGTTCCACCGCCGCTCCAGCTCCCCCGCCACTAAACGATTCGCGGGATCGACAGCATCATATTGCCGTTGCGCCAGCCGTGCCTCATAGCGTGCCTGCTCCAGCTGCAACTCGCGCTGCCGCCGTTGCGCGATCAACTCCTGCTCCACCTGATCCAACACCTGCATGGCCACCCGCAGGCTGATCGGGGACACGGCCCCGAGGAAGGCCGCCACCACGGCAGCATCGACCGGGCGCGAGGTCATACTTTGGCAGACCTTTTCGTCGCCGTCTTGATAGCCGCGCCCGCAAATATATGAGGGCGATCGGTTCTCTTTCGCCGCCCGATTTTGCACGCTCATCTTCCGACCGCAAACGCCGCAGTAAACAATCCCCTGCAGAAGAGCCCGTCCTTCCCGCGGCACCCCGCGATTCCCGTCGTGGCTCCAATTCTGCCGCAAGCGCTCTTGGTTCTTCACGAATTCCTCCCAGCGGATGTAGGCCGCATGGTGCGCGGTAATTTTCACCGGCCATTGTTCCGCGGAACGAACGTGGGCCGAGGCTTTGCCCGTCTTCGGCGAGCGTCGCTCATTCGAGTACTCCGACCGGCCATACACGTAAGCACCCGCATAGGCCGGGTTGTGGAGGATGCGAATCACCGTGCTCAACGTGGGCGCTTTCCACACCAGTGAACCGTAACCTTCGGGGGCGGTAACTCGTGTCGGCAGCTCCGGCCCTTGTTCCTTCAACTCACGCACCACGCCTCGAACCACCCCATGACGACGAAAACAATCGAAAAGATAATCCAGCCGCTCACGAACCTGGGTGTCCGGATCCAGCGTGCAGCCGCCGTCTGCCCCTTGCACATAGCCCACCGGCAAAGGAAAGTGCAGGAGCCCCTTGCGCGCCTTATTCCAGCGCCCCTCGTATAAGCGGGTCCGCAGCGTGAACAGTTCTGCCTCGGATATGGTGCCCTTCACGCCTAAAAGCAAGCGATCATTCGGTTCGCGGGGATTGTACACTCCACCCTCATCGGCAATCAATGTACCGCTCACTCCGCAGATCTCCATGAGTCGGTACCAATCGCTGTTGTTGCGCGCCAGCCGCGACGCCTCGAGCATGAGCACGATTCCTACCTTGCCCAAGCTCACTTCCGTCGCCAAACGCTGGAAGCCGGTGCGGTGGGTAGCCGTGCTGCCGGAGCGGCCCTGATCTTCGTCGATCACCTCCACTTGACTGGGCGGCCACCCCAGCTCGATAGCCCGGTCGCGAAGACGATACTGCCGTTCCGTGCTTTCACGATTCTCAATGACCTGCAAGGGGGTTGACTGCCTCACGTAGACAAGGGCGATCCGCTCCTGATGGGTGCTTTGAATCTTTGTGGTCGCCATTCTCAGGAACCCTCCCTGGCGGCGAGGCTGTGGAGTCGGCGCCGCACCAGTTTACTGAACAGTGTTTCTATGGACGTTGGGAACGGGTCCGGCAAGGCAGCGTCCATAATCGCCGCAGGCCGTGCGGCTCCCCGCGTGCAGGGTGACCCGACGATCACGGGGCCAGCCTTTGAGCCGTGAGGGGAACCGATTCGATCTCTTGCGTCGCTGGCTGAGCGATCGCGGGGCCGAACTTGTTGCCACACTAAACTGGCAAAGAGACTATGGGCATCCACGAGTTCGGCACGCAGTGCATTGCCTTGTGTCGGCCTGGGATCACTGCACAGCCGCTGCCGGGCATCGTGCACCAGGGGGTAAACGTAAATGTCTTTGACCGCTTGCCCATGACCTCTATGCTCCCGGTCCATGCGACCCCGCCCCGCGGTCTGGCCTACCGGGATCCAGTTGGCGGCCCGGTAGCAAGTGCCACAAAAGCGCGCCGCATCCACCAGGGTTTCTAGCAGCACGGGACGACACCCGTAGTGTTTCTCCCAGTCACCCGGCACTTGCCGTGCACTCAGCGCCAGGATCTTGCTGGCAAGTCCTTTGACGCGCACCCCCGGCAGAATCAGAAATCGCCCGTTGTTGACGATCTGTTGCAGGTTGCGCTGTCGCTGCGCCTCGCTCCAGCCGATCCAGGCATCCCGGGCCTGCATCTTCCAGGCCGGCGAGTTCCAGAGCAGACAGGCCAGCTCCCGATCGCGAGAGCGCACCCAGTAACGCAGGTTCGCGCCGAACGGCACGCGGCACCCGAGATAGTGATAATGTTCCACCTTCTCGCGCCACCGGCGGCTCTCGGCTTCGCCCTCCACCAGGACCAACTCCAGGGGCGTATATTCACTTACGGTGCCTGCCGCGGCGGTGGACTCTGCGCAGGGCCCCGAGAGGTCGGGCCGCCGCGGACCTCTCCCGCCCAGCTTCCGCAGGGCTGGGAGTTTCAGGAATTCTTCGGCCTGGAGCCGCTCCAACATCTGCCGGCATTCATGGTTCTTCAACCTCCCACTGGGCCGCCTCCATTCCAGCAATTCGCAGACGGTCCGCGCGATCTCCGTTACCCCCAGAGCGGAAAACTCCCGCGCGATCTGGCGCATCAATTCCAATTCGGCCGTGCCGAACGTGCGTCCGCAAAAGGTCAAGGATTCGGGCATAGCCATGAGAACTGCCTGCGTCGGGGCCCTTGGTAATTTTCCGATCGCTTGGTCTGCTCGCGCCGACCGCAGCGTTCGCCCACCTTACCGTATCCAAAACGGCGGCATTTGTCCAGCGATATCTTTTAGCGGACGGCATTGAGAGGCTTCAGGAGCAGGCAGACAAATCCGCTCCGCTATGGATACCTCTTGCCCTCCTCCGACCTTGCAGCCTAATGACAATCATCATCGAGTCGCTGTGAACCGCGATTCGCTTGGGGGCAAACGTCGTCACTGTCGAGAAGAGTCCAAAATATTCAATCATGGGATTGCCTTTTGTCGGGCTTGCTGCCATGACTATGTAGAAAGCGGACCAGGTCCCGCAGGGCACTCGGAGAGAGGAAGACGGCAGACGTGTCATGCGAGGAAGAGATGAGTTCCGCCTGCGGGATCGGAAGGTCTGTCCAGTCCCAAGGAACAGCCCTCATACCCCCAATGCGGAATCGCACCAAGACCCAAGGTATTTTCTCGCGCCAGAAGACTCGCTTCACGCGACCCGCTTGGCCGCAGTCGGGGCTATCTTCCGAAACAATCGTCACCGCGCATCCACAAAATGCAACATACGGTGCTGTCTGTCGCTGGCTTAAAGGGTACGATGAGCGAATTTGAGTTGAACCTGCTGCGCCAACGATCGCTCGAAGCGATTCGACAGAAGGCTCGCCGCGGGGAGTTGCGCTTCCTCCTGCCAGTAGGCTTCTGCTGGACGAACGACGGGAAGATTGAGCAAGACCTCGATCGTCACGTGTAGCAAGCGATTCAACTGGTCTTCACGAAGTTGACGGAATTAGGAAGCGTGCGTCAGGTGCTGCTGTGGTTCCGGCAGGAGAAAGTGGCCCTGCCTGCGTTGCCTCGGGATCCCGGTGAACCCAAAGTGGTTTGGAAAGTGCCGATCTACAAGACGGTGCTGAAGGTTTTGAGCAACCCTGTCTATGCCGGGGCCTACGCCTTTGGGAAAACCCAGGTGCGCGTCCAAGTCGTGGAGGGGCGAGCGCGCAAGACGGACGGGCACCGCAAGCCGCGGTCGGAGTGGCTGGTCTTGATTCGTGACCACCATCCCGGGTACATTTCGTGGGAGCAGTACGAGCGTAACCAAGCACTGATTGCCAGCAACGCCACATGAAGTCATGCATGGAACCCAAAGCTGGTCGCGGCGGGAGAGCCCTGCTCTCCGGCATCCTCCGGTGTCGGCGCTGTGGAAGAATGGTCCACGTCTCCTACGGCGGCGTCCGGCGGGCGGTCGTTCGATATCATTGTCGTGGTGCGCACCTCAATCATGGGGAAGGTCGGTGTATTTCTTTCGGAGCGTTGCGGGTCGATGAGACGGTGGCTCGCGAAGTTCTGGGCGCCATTAGCGGCAACGCCGTGAAGGCCGCGCTGGACGCAGCCGAGCAGTTGCGGCGTCAACAAGAAGAACAGAAGAATGTGGTCCGGTTGGAAGTAGAGCAAGCGCAGTATGAGGCGCGCGTGGCGGCCCGACGCTACGAAGCTTGCGATCCGGAGAACCGGCTGGTCGCTGCCGAGTTGGAGGTTCGCTGGAATGCGGCTCTCGAGAAGGTGCGAGAACTTAAGGAGAGGCTGGAAAAATTCGATCTCGAGAATCGCACAACTCCTGTGCCGGACCAAGCCGTTCTGATGAGCTTGGCGCAGGATCTGCCGGCGGTCTGGAATTCTCCGGCGGCCGACATGCGGTTGAAACAGCGGATCATTCATATCCTGGTTGAGGAGATCGTGGCGGATGTGGACGAGGACAATCAGGAGATTGTCCTGTTGGTCCGTTGGGCGGGTGGCCGTCATTCGGAACTGCGCGTGAAGAAGAACGGGTCCGGCAAGCACCGACGGTGCACGAGCCTGGAGGCTATTGAGGTGATCAGACAGATGGCAGCCACGTTTCCCGACGAACAGATCGCGTCGACCCTGAATCGTCTGGGGTTGCGAACCGGGAGTGGGAACAACTGGACCGAAAGCCGCGTTTGCTGGGCGCGGCGGTATCATCAACTCTCCGTCTTTGATCCCGCTCAGCGCGCGCAGGAAGTGACGTTGGAGGAATCCGCCCACCGTCTGGGTATGAGTGCGTCGAGTGTACGGCGGATGATTGAACAGAAGAAACTGCCCGCCCATCAAGTCGTGCCCTGCTCACCGTGCCAGATTCCCGGGGAAGCGCTGGATTCCGAACTGGTGCGAAGGACAGTGATCAATATCAAGAACCGAGTACGCGCCCCGCGAACTCTCGATGCCGTCGAGCAACAAGCAATGTTTTCAGAGGTTTAGTGAGGTACAGCATTATGTCGCAGGATCGGTCGGGCCGAGAAACAGGACGTCCTCCTGCCGGACGATAAAGGTGCCGGTGGCCAGTTCGGAGACCAGGCTGCGATTTTCTGAATTTTATGAAGTCGCCCAAATCACTGCCCACCCGGGAGCGACCGAATATGCTGGCGAAATACTTTGTCACCAACGACAGGCGCACTAATCAGTCGGGCGCGATGAGGATACAAATTCACTGTGAGTTGAACTCTGCCAGCGCCGCAGCCATGGCGTGGATATTGGCCCCGG
>Ga0181533_1001895_pt1 | contig 25709 bp, 21 predicted proteins | sample PEATcosm2014_Bin_45_FD_119772 | JGI IMG/M metagenome (GOLD analysis project Ga0181533, IMG submission 119772) | Peatland microbial communities from MTU Mesocosm Facility, Houghton, MI, USA - PEATcosm2014_Bin11_60_metaG | ecosystem: Environmental > Terrestrial > Soil > Wetlands > Peat | place...
ATAATTTATGAATAGGATTTTAAAGAGTTAAAGATCTCTTCCACCAGAGAAAGTCTCACAAAAGTAGAAAATTTCGTAGAAGAGATTTGCGATGCATATTACATAACGAATTCTTATTATGGCAACATACTGTTAGCCATCTTAGAAGCCGTCAAAAATGCAATTATCCACGGAAATAAAAATAATCCGGCAAAACAAGTAAAAATATGCTTTAAAAGCATTCAAAACGGCCTATGTTTCAGGATTTCGGATCAAGGAAAAGGATTTGATTTCAAAAATGTTAAAAATCCTTTAGAAGCCGAAGATGGCCTGATAGAGAATGTCGGGAAAGGTATTTTCCTGATCCGCTCATTAGCAGATCATGTATCTTATAATTCCAAAGGGAATGTGGTCGAAATTGTTTTTCTTATTTCCAGCATAAACCAGGAAACTACGCTTAACAGGATATCTCAGTTAAACAAGTATTTCAACAAACAAAAATCACTGGCTTAATATAAAGTTTGTGAGTCACGCGATTCAGTTTTTCAGTGAAGGTATTCCTTTTATTCTGAAAGATAAAGCAGGTATCCGAAAATGGCTTACCCTTGTTATCAGGGAAGAAAGGAAAAAACCCTGGTATATAAATTTCATCTTCTGCAGCGATGATTATCTTTTCGAGCTGAACAAGACTTATTTGAAGCACGAAACATTTACCGATGTCCTTACTTTTTCTTACGGGGAGGATAATAGCATTATTTCCGGTGATATTTTCATAAGCATAAACAGGGTCAAAGAAAATGCTTTTGATTTTGATCAGGATTTTGAGACAGAATTAAAGCGGGTAATGATACATGGCATTCTTCATCTTATAGGATATAAGGATCACGGGAAGAAGGAAAAGAAAATAATGACAGAACGAGAAGATCATTATCTGTCAAAGAACTATTTGTCTGAATAAAGAATATATTAATAGTAGATGGAGAATGTATCATAAGTATCATATAATCAATATTATATGTTCAATAATTTCGTTTATTTAAATTCTTGCGTTTACACCATACCTAACGCTTTTTAAAGAGGCAGAATTCTTTAAAAAGTCTCTATTTATTGAGCATTTCGTATCTTTGCTCCGTCTTTATTGAATAATTGTTTCACGTGGAACATGTATGAGTTTTCTAAATATGATGTTATTGTCGTAGGAGCTGGTCATGCAGGTTGTGAAGCAGCAGCAGCAGCAGCCAATCTGGGATCAAAGGTTCTTCTGATCACAATGAACATGATGCACATGGCACAAATGTCATGCAACCCTTCTATAGGAGGAATTGCAAAAGGACAAATTGTTCGGGAAATTGATGCATTGGGAGGCTATACGGGCATCGTTTGTGACCATACAATGATTCAATTCCGGATGCTGAATAAATCTAAAGGCCCTGCTATGTGGAGCCCCAGATCACAAAATGATCGGGTCAAATTTTCTGAACAATGGAGATTGAGGTTAGAACAAACCCCAAATGTTAATTTCTGGCAGGATGTCGTGCAAGAGGTACTGGTTGAAGGAAGAAAAACAGTGGGTGTAAAGACAAAATTAGGACTGGAATTTTATGCAGAGAGTGTGATTTTATCAAACGGAACTTTTCTGAACGGGATAATTCATATAGGGGAAAAAAGTTTCGGAGGCGGAAGAATCGGTGAAAGTGCTTCCATTGGACTTACTGAAAATTTAAACAAGCTTGGATTTGAATCAAGAAGAATGAAAACAGGGACACCTGTCAGAGTTGATGGACGGTCACTGGATTTTTCAAAAATGGTCGAGCAAAAAGGAGATGAAAAACCAGGGAACTTTTCTTTTATAGAACAGTCACATTTAGTTGAACAAAGAAGTTGCTTTCTGGCTTATACAAATCTTGAAGTCCATAATATACTTAGAAAAGGATTTGACAGGTCGCCTTTATTCACAGGAAGAATTTCAGGAAGAGGGCCAAGATACTGTCCCTCCATTGAAGATAAAATCGAACGGTTTTCGACAAAAGAGAGACATCAACTGTTTATTGAACCAGAGGGATGGAATACTGTCGAGTATTATGTAAATGGATTTTCATCCTCTCTCCCTGAGGAGATCCAATTTGAAGCATTGACGAAAGTTCCCGGATTTGAAAATGTGAAATTTTTCAGACCGGGATATGCGATCGAATATGATTACTTTCCACCCTATCAATTAAAACTTAATCTTGAAACAAAGATCGTAGATAATTTGTTTTTCGCGGGACAGATTAATGGAACTACCGGTTACGAGGAAGCCGCTGCGCAAGGGTTAATGGCCGGAATTAATGCGCACTTAAAAATTAACAAAGAAGCTCCATTTGTTCTTACCCGTTCACAGGCATACATTGGTGTGCTGATTGACGACCTTATCACTAAAGGGACAGATGAACCTTATCGCATGTTCACCTCAAGGGCAGAGTACCGGTTATTATTACGCCAGGATAATGCAGATCAAAGACTCACAGGATTATCTTATAAAATTGGCCTTGCATCAAAAGCGCGAATGGAGAAGGTAAAAGAAAAATCAAAAAATATAGCCAAAATTTTAGATTATGTGAGAAAAGAAAACATTGACCCGAATGATATCAATCCGGTTTTGAAAAACAATGGTACACAAGTCATTTCGCAGAAAGTAAAATTGATTTCGTTACTATTAAGACCCCAATTAAATATTTTTGATTTGACTAACGGAAGCAAAGCATTAACAGACTTTCGCACTTCAGGAGCTTATAGTGATGAAGAAATGGAAGCAGCGGAGATTCTGATAAAATATGAAAATTACATTGAAAAAGAACGGGAGATCGTTGATAAATTATCAAAATTTGAAGATATTCCACTTAGACTTGATTTTAATTATCACGAGCTAAAATCGCTTTCGATGGAGTCACGGGAAAAACTTTCCAGGATCAGACCTGAAACTATAGGGCAAGCTTCAAGAATCAGTGGAGTCTCTCCTGCTGATATTTCTGTCTTAATTGTTTTTCTTGGCCGATAGAATTGTTTCACGTGAAACAAATAAATTAAATATGGAAAATCTCTCTTTCTGCCCTGTTTGTGGTAATAAAAATTTTAGTCCCTTTTTGCAAAGTAGTGATTTTTTTCTGACAAAAGAAGAATTTAAAATCGTGAGATGTGCCAGTTGCGGACTGAAATTTGTCAACCCCCGGCCGGATGAAAGTGAAATTGGCAGATATTATAAGTCTTCTGATTACGTATCGCATGGCGGTAAAATGAACTTCCTGACTTTTCTGTACAAAACAATAAGAAATTCAGCGATAAGGAAAAAATATAAAATTGTCAAACAACATGCCAGAAGTAAGAATATGCTTGATATTGGATGTGGTACGGGTGAATTTCTTGACTTCTGTAATAAAAAGGGCTTTGAAGTAAAAGGAATAGAACCAGCTGAAAAACCAAGATCATTTGCACAAACACGTTATAAGCTCGAGGTAAAAGAAGAATCTTATCTTGAAGACATTGTCAACCCGGAATTTGATATCATAACAATGTGGCATGTCCTGGAACATGTTCATCTTCTTAATGAACGGATGAATAAAATAATGGAAATTTTGAAATCTGACGGAACTATTATTATTGCGGTTCCAAACTGTGATTCCTGGGATGCCCGATATTACGGAAAATTTTGGGCTGCTTATGATCTTCCAAGACACCTTTATCATTTTTCAGGAGATACAATGAAAATACTTGCACAAGCCCATGCATTAAAAATTGAAAAAATCATCCCGATGAAACTTGATGCCTTCTACATTTCATTATTAAGTGAAAAATATGCGAAAGGAAATAAAAATTATTTCAGGGCGATTATAAATGGAATCAGGTCCAATAATTTTGCAATGAAAAACGATAAAAATTATTCAAGCTTGATTTTTATTCTTAAGAAGGGAAAAATAACTGAAAATAATGACCTACAATCCACAATGTGTACTGAATGAGAATATATATCGATTTTTCCCTGATCTTTCTGTATAAGTAAAATAAAAGGGGTGTTTTTTACTGAATCTTCAAAAAACAAGATGGTTTTTAAAAGGAGCATCGAGATAAAAGATTTTTTTGGATATTTTTTAACCGGTATCCTCCTGATAACCCTGGCAATACTCCTGAGAGAAATATATTCCAGTCAGGAACGTCCTCAAGTTGTCACAGAAAAATTTTCCAGGGTTCTTCATCAAAAGGAAAAATTGGTCTCAGAATCTATTGAAAAGTTAAAAGGAGTTTCATTTCAAATACAAAATCAAAAACGGATAGACCTGGAACACAAGTTTCAGGAGCTGTATGAAAGAAAAGGAATAATTTTATTTGTTTACGATAATGACTCTCTGGTCTACTGGTCCTCAAATTCTGTTTCCTGTCCGGAAAAATTGACCAGTAAGCTTTTTCATGATACCGATTATTTTGAAAGGCAAAAAAATGGCTGGTATGAAGTGATAATAAGACAGGATTTTAAGAAAATATATATTGGACAAATCCTTATAAAGAAACAATATCTTTTTGAAAATGAATATCTTAAAAACAATTTTGAAAAGGGATTCAATGTTCCCAATGGAACAGAAATCGATATCAGAAATTGTGGAAATTCAATTTTCACAGCTAATGGCAAATTCCTTTTTTGCTTGAAGATTCCAAATGATCCCGGTCTTTCGCAAATTGAGTTGTTTAGTCTATTACTTCTTTATCTGGCAGGATTTCTTTTGATTCTGATTTCGCTATATAAAGTTTATTGCAGTCTTAAACATTACTTTTCGTCCTGGGTACCCTTCTTTTTGAGTTTCAGCCTTGATGTCATTCTCATCCGGGCATTCCAGTTGTATTTTCATTTACCAAAGGTACTGTACAATTCAAAAATTTTTGGACCGGAACTTTTTTCTTCCTCCTCTTTACTTCCCTCACTCGGTGATTTCCTGGTCAATGGCATTCTGTTACTCTTCCTTTCTTATGTGTTTTACAGGCATTATTCCGGGTTTCTGAAAATTCAAGTACGAAATAAAAAAATAAGGATTATAGTTGCAATCTCCTTGACCCTTCTGATCATCTCAGGATTTGTTGGAATTCTTGAAGCTATTCATAACCTGGTTATTAATTCGACGATTCCATTCAACCTGCAGGATATTTCGAGTCTTGACTATTCAAGTATTTTAGGCTGCTTCATAATATCGACCCTTTTCCTTTCATTTTTTCTGGTAGCAATCCGTTTGAGTCAATCAATTTTTCACCTTATTGGAATTGGGACTATTCGAAGTAATGGAAAGGAAAAAATATTTGATATTTCTTTATCCAAAATCGTTATATATCTTATTTTCTTTTCGATAACGGGAACTTTTATACTGAATCATTTCAATGAATCAATCGAAAAAGAGAAACGAAAACTACTTGCTTTAAAATTGAGCACGTCGCGTGACGTTATGGCAGAAATAATGTATTCAAAAACAGAACCAAAAATACTGACCGATCCGCTTTTTAAAAATATTATCTCCGATAGCTCGCAGCTAAATTCTGATGAAATTGATGACAGTATTGAACATTATCTGAAAAGCAAATATTTTGGTGGGTACTGGAACAATTACACTTTTCAGGCTACAATTTGTTCAGAACAAAAAACTTTAAAAGTTCAACCTGATAATTATATCATTAATTGCAAAACTTATTTTCAACATATTATAAATGAATTTGGTAAGCCTACCATAAGTAAATCCCTGTATTTCCTCGACTATGGATATGGATATAAAAATTATCTTGCAGTGATCCCCGTAATGACAGCTCAATCAGGATCAAAGATTGAACAAAATGCCTATATTGAAATCAGTTCCAAATTGATATTCATAGATACAGGATATCCAGAATTGCTTATTGATAAAAAAGAAGGACAACTTCCGGATCTCACCGATTATTCTTATGCATTTTATAGAAGTGGAAAGCTTATTCACCGTGTCGGGAATCTTCAATACAGCCTGGAACTCAATCATACAGTGGATAAAAATAATGCATTATCTCATTATTATACTCATGAAGGTTATAGCCATTATTATTATCCAATAGATAAAAGTAATGTACTCATTATCAGTAAGAAAGAAAGTCCAATTCTTGACAGGATCGCACCATTTTCTTACCTGTTTTTCTTCTTCGCACTCTTTTCTATAATCTTTTTTATGATAATCCGGTTTCCGGATGTTGTGAACATTTCTTTCCTAAGGTTGGGAGATCGCCTGCAATTATCCATGTCTGGAATTCTGGCCATTTCTTTTTTGATCGCTGGAGGGCTTATTGTTTACTATATCATTAACATGAATACAGCCAAGAATCTGGAAAGTCTTAGTGAACGTACTCATTCTCTGTTGGTTGACTTGCAACATAAGATAGGGAATTCTCCTGATTTATCAGATTTGGGGAAAGAAGATCTGAGTGAAACGATGACTGAATTTTCAAATGTCTTTTTCGTAGATGTCAATTTATATAGTCCACCAGGGAGACTAATTGCCACTTCGCGGCCCGAGATATTTAAAGAAGGATTATCTTCCACACTGATGGACAGGGAAGCCTTTTCGCATTTAAATTATTTTAACGATTCGTATTATTTTCACAAAGAAAAGATCGGTGAAAATAGTTACTATTCTGCTTATATTCCATTCTTTAATGAAAGGAATCAACTCCTTGCATATATTAATTTACCATATTTTGCCAGCCAGGAGGACCTGAAAAAAGAAATTTCTACCTTTCTTGTGACTTTTATCAATGTGTATGTATTTTTTATTATTGTCGGAATATTCCTTGCTCTCGTTGTGTCAAATTATATCAGCCGGCCATTGAGAATTCTGGCATCACGGATAAGCCAGTTCGCCTATGGGAAGCATAATGAAAAAATTGAATGGAAACGAAAAGATGAAATCGGCCAATTAGTGGATGAATACAACCGGATGGTTGATGAGCTTGTAAAAAGTGCAGAATTGTTGGCCCGTTCTGAACGGGAAACAGCATGGAGAGAAATGGCCAGACAAGTTGCTCATGAGATAAAAAATCCCCTTACTCCGATGAAACTTAGCATTCAGCATCTTGAAAAAGCTTGGAACGATCGTACCTCCGATTGGGATGAAAGATTGAACCGGTTCACAAAAACGATGACAGAACAAATAGAATCTTTGTCAGCAATAGCATCTGAATTTTCTGATTTTGCACAAATGCCTGTGACGAAACCCGAGCCTCTGGATCTTAATGAAATCCTGGGAAATGTCAAAGCACTGTATCAGGACACTTCAAAGATCAGGTTTGAATTTCAATATGATAGCCAGCTTCCACACACAATTATGGGGGACAGAAAACAACTGATGAGAGTATTTACTAACCTTATAAATAACGCTGTTCATGCTATCGGGGACGCAGAAGAAGGAATAATTACCTTTGATCTTGAATCGATTGCAAATAAATACAGTATAAAGATATCAGATAACGGCAGGGGAATCTCAGCAGAATTATCAGACAGAATCTTCCAGCCAAATTTTACCACGAAATCAGGAGGAATGGGGATGGGCCTCGCTATCGTGAAAAGCATTATTCAGGGCTTGGGAGGTGAGATTAGTTTTACATCAAAAGTTGGTACCGGAACTACATTTATTCTCATTTTTCCGGCACAGGAGATAATGACTTAAATAGTTTGTTAAATAATCAGTAGAAAACCTTTCCGGGTGGAAGGCATTATTAATTTTAATATCTACTAGAATGAATAAAAGGTTTCTCATAAACTGTTTACTTATTTTTCTGCTTTTTTCGGGATGCAAAAAAAATAATGAAATAACCAGTTATCATAAGTTCAATGACCATATATGGAACCGTTTCGAGAAAATCAGATTTGATATCCCGATTCTGGATGTTGACAAACAGTACGATATTTATTTCTTTGCCAATCATACGAAAGACTATGAGTTTGATAATCTTAGATTCAATATGGTGATGACCACCCCCTCCGGGGAAGAAAGGATCAAGGAGTACAAATTCATGTTAAAAAACAGTACTGGCGGATTTATCAGTAACTGCAATAAGGATTCCTGCACAGCTACTATTGCCCTGAAAAAAGGTCTGGAGATAGAGAAGAAAGGAATGTTACGAATCGAAATTGAAACCCTGGTTCCCCGCTTGCAAATACATGGCCTACTTGGCGTCGGAATCCATGTGGTTCCTTCAGGTCAATAATTCCTGTATCCGTTGCTTATCAATCATAATCTGTTGTTTTAGCGCATCCAGGGTTGGAAATTTTATCTCATCCCTGATGCGGTCAACGAAAAACAAAACCAGCTCTTTTCCGTAAAGATCACCTGAAAAATCAAATAAATTAACTTCTATCGTCAACTCATGCTGTTCAAATGTGGGACGTATACCAATATTGACCATTCCATTGTAAAATACATTCTGATATTTTATTTTGACCGCATAAACGCCATTCTTAAGAAACAACGGTAAATTTTCATTTATTTTAATATTGGCTGTAGGGAAACCTAATGTTCTTCCCACTTGTCTTCCCATAACAACTATCCCCTTTAAGGAATAGTAATCTCCCAAAATCATGTTGGCTTTCCGGACGTTACCTTCTGCGAGTGCTTTTCTTGCCTTGACGGAAATTTGTTTCATATTCATCCGGCAAAATTACTCAATGTCGACTGTTGAAGTGCAGCAGTAAACGAGATCGGATAAAGGATTATCATGGATAAAGTGTACGGTGACATTCAGTACAAAAATATGTCTTCCAGTTGTTTTTTACATCCACCGGATGTATAAATTCCATTGTCTTATCTAAAGAACAATACTGCATTTTATTTGAAGTTCCCTGTGAAACAAAAGAGTGACATAAGGCACAATCTTTTGATATCACATTTCCTTTCCCTGAAATATGACGGTTAGAATGACAACGGAAACAACCATCAGATTCAAGATGCCCGATATGGTTTAAATATTTGTTTGAAGTAGCACGCATGTACGGAAATATATTGAGTGAAAATTCGGACTCAATTCCGGCAATTGCTTTATCAATCATTGACTTTTTACCAGCATAAATATCAGGGAATTTTATCTTATAAAAATTATAAATGCTATCACTTATATAACGGAAAGATGAATCCTTATCGGTAAACGGGCCTTTGAGAACGTTCATGGCAACTTTTTTAATGAATGGAAGTTCTGCAGATATTTCTCCTTTCATCATTCCTTCATCAACAAAAACAGGGGCTGATTTAAAAGAATGAGAGGGGCGATTGTGACAATCCATGCAGTCCATGATCCTGTGCTCCAGGGTATCCAGCGCTTTTTGAGTTAGCAGATTTTCTGTGTCCTGGAAAATTTGCACATCGCCGGTTTTCAGGTTGGTGAATTTTACCCAGGGGATGGATTCCCTGTCTTTTGACGATGCGACATATTCAATGCGCATATTCTTATTGATGTGCCAGTGAATGCCACCGGTAAGTCCCATTGTACTATAATTCGGACTGATCTTCATTAACATGGAAACATTCCATTCCGTATTCAGGCTGTCAGTCAGATAGGTTCTTCTGTTATCGAGTCTCGGTGCATAAAATTTTTCGGGCCAATGACAACGTTCACATGTTTCGCGAGCAGGACGCAAATTTTTAATGGGAGTACCAATAGGTTGTGAATATTTGTGAAAGATAACAGAATAAACCTGGTAAAGGCCTGACAGTTTTGATTTTACATACCAATTTGCGCCCTCTCCCACATGGCATTCGACACAAGCTACACGGGCGTGTGGGGAATGAAGATATGTCGTATATTCAGGTTCCATTACTTTGTGGCAGAGCTTCCCGCAGAAAGTGACAGATTCAGTAAAGTTAAAAGCCTGGTAACTTCCAACTGCTGAAACGATAAGAAATAAGAAGGTAAAAATTGAAAATAATAATAACTTTTGACGCTGCTTGCTACTGTTCATATCCAGCACAGGCCATTTAAGTTCACTTTCCTTTTTTCTGCGTTTTATTAACATTCCAATCGGGATCAGGATCAATCCGATTATTAAAATGCCGGGTAGTACAATATATGTGAACATCCCATTATACGGATTCTCGTGAGGGGTAAACAGCGCCTCAATAAAAAGGATTATTATGAGTATAAAACTGTTAATAGCAAGGATAGCCCCTATAATGCTGATCCAATTGGAGACTGATTTTGGCAATTTCATTTTTGAAAAGGTTTAAGAAAACAAAATTTTGTGTGCAATTTAAGATAATTTTTTATGCACTTACAAAAGGAATTGGAATAATACTGCTGATTATTTTGACAATTTCGACCACAATGAAATATCAAGATGAGCGATATCAATGCCCATTATGGTATCCATTGATCATGCTATTAAAATTGCTTAAAGGGGTTGTTCCAATCGTGCAGAAGTAGATATGAATACACATAAAAACAGAGATCAAAAATCCAGAAGTTATATGCAGAAGATCAGTAAAATGAAGACCACTGGACCAAAAAATGCGGATCGGGATGATCTCGGGGTAGAGCATGGCTAATCCGGTAATAAAAGTCAGGGGGAATAGAAAATACATTATTGCGATATAAGAAGCTTGTTGCAATGGATTAAACTTTCTTTCCAAAGTCACAGGATATGGAGCTGACATTCCTTTAAACATGCCCCAGGTATAGTACCTGAATTGCGCCATCAACCTGCTAAAAAATCCGGTAATAACGGGTTTATAATATCTTCCATTACGTGTTATAATATTTCCAATAAAGAAAACAATGTAATTCAGAGTTAAAAGAATACCTACAACATTATGAATTGATACTGCTACATTAAAACGTATCAGGGGAAATTTCGGATTGGAGAACTGCATACTCATGCCGGTAATAATCAGAGTCAGGCATAGAATAGCATTGAACAAATGCCATAGCCGGATCCAAACCGGGTACAAATAAATTCTTTCTTCTGTCATTGGTCTTATAAAATAGCTCTGTTAGAAAATTCTTCTGATTGCATGAATAATAATTCCGAGAATCACAATTAAGAACAGAACGATGCTGATAAAATTCAGATAATAGTTCCTGTTGGCCCCTATCACATATGAATCGTTGCTGATCACGCCTTTGAAAAATCCTTTGGCACTGCGAACTTCTTTGATCTTATATTTATAAAGGGCTGCAAGTAATTCAGAATTAGAAGAATGACATTGATCACAATTTCTTACTGCTTCTTTTTTTGGAAGGATTTTATGCGCAACCAGGGTACTGTCATTGATCTTTTTTGTATGGCATTCAATACAACGGACTGAACGGAAATGCAATTTCTGGTTTGGCAGCCAATCGTGTTTTTCGAGCAAATTCGGATTTGCTTTATCGGTCAACAATTGGTAATTGGTCAGATTTCCATGACAATTTAGACAAATGGCATTGTCGTAAGCAATGGTTTGTTTTATATTTTCATTGGTGCGTGCATTGATTTTATAGGTATGGGGATTATGGCACATCCAGCAGGTAAAATCTTCACTGTGTTTTTCAGAATGTACACTCTCCTGGAATTCCTTCTCAATATTCTCAAAATGAAATTTGGCATATTTTTCATCACCTCCATGGCAATCAAGACAAGTCGGCATCGGTTCCATACGGAGACTTCCGGGGTGAGGAAAAGTAATGTAATCTTCTGAATGGCAATCGATGCATTTAAATTCACGATGATTAGATTCATAAAAAAGAGCCCTGTCAATAATAAGCTCAGCATACATCTTTTTTGTATCAATTCTTTTTGAGTTGCTGTTTACATAAGAATATTTTGACTGACCATGACATTTCAGACAATTCTCATTTTCAGCGGCGTTCTTATGATTAGAATACCGGGTGTTAAGAACAGGTGCTTTATTTTTTGAGGCAGCAGTATCAATGCTACCTGCTTTTGAATTGGTGGAGTACCCCAAAAAGAAAATAACACCGAAACTGATCAATAAAATCAAGATGATCCATATTGACCGGTTGTTAAATTTTTTAACCATGCTATATTTTTCGGGGGGGGGAATGATGAAAATTAATTGTTAAAACAAATTGGGTGCTTTTAGTTTACTAAAAGCACCCAATTTTTAAAAAGAATGGTCTATTTCTTAAAGGTGCGCATATAAGCTACCAATCCCCAACGATCATTTGCATCGGGAAGTCTCTTTTCATATGCTGGCATTTCATCCCGCCCTGTAGAAGTTTTAAAGAATAATTCTCCATCGGTCATACTCTGGAATGCAGCACTGGAGAAATCTCCGGGAAAGGTTTTTAAAGAAACACTTTTGGGACCATCGCCTAAACCTTTGGCTCCATGACAGGATTTGCAATTCTTGGCCCAAAGATCTTTTCCGTTGCTGATCACAGAAGCATCCTTCAGGTTAACAGGTGCTTTTATGGCTTTGTTTTTATCGGGAACAGGCCATGGTTTTGCTTTTGCCTGTTGAGCATTGACCGTATTCCCAAGCACAAATACTACTGCAATGATCATTGTCACCAGTAGTGTAATTGCTTTCTGTGTTTTTTTCATTGATTTAAATGTGTTAAGGTTAAACAATAGACATTGACTAAAAAGTCCACAATCGGGTAATGTTGAATCCAATCAAAATCACTCCATTATATGGGTTTTTATCGTTATAAAAAGATACTTCCTGAGGAACAATACCTTGTGCGGCAGCAAAGAAGACCTGGAAGGCATGGGTAGCTGTTGAAACTTCAATTCCCAATCCGGCATTTGGCCAGGGCATTCTGTTCACATAGGTAAAAACTGATTGTGAATAGGTCGCAATGATTGACATCTGAGGACTGACTTTCAAACGGCCAATACCTGAAATCTGCAGGTTGTCGTTATACATTGAGTTAACATGCCAATCCCTCGGGGTAACGGTTGTATCCACAATGTTGTAATGAACCCAGGCAATTCCAACCTGGGCAGAAAACATTTTACAGAACCTCCTGGCGATCATCAGCTCATAATAGTATGAAAAACGATCTCGTGCCTTAAAGTCGGTCCCGAATGCCGATTTGTTAAGACAACTGATCCCCATATTCCCGTAAATTGAAAGAGTGAGTGGGAAACCGTCTTGTCGCTGGCGGAAAAAAGTATATTTCGCCTGAAGATCCTGGATTCGTTTGTTTTTAGTCGTCCCCAATCCTACGAGCACATTTTTATTTATTGTGTAGTCAAGGCCAAAGCGGATATTGGAAGCCCCCCAGATTCCTGCCAGATCCGTCCATCCGTTCTGGATCGTTCCGAGACGGTGTTGGAGAATCATTTGCAATGTATGGGCAGGAGGTAGTGCCACCGTTTGATCATCAATAAAATAGCCACTTTCAAAAGGAGCTTTTGTCAAAGGTTTTTTTGTCTGGACAGGAATTGAATCCTGTGAAAAAACAATACCGGCGCCTGTCAAGAAAAAGAAAAGGCCAATAAGAAATCTTTTCATAAAATTGCGTATAGGTTTATGCATATTGATTTACTATTTATTAAACATGAATAACTGTACTAATTATTCAATGCACCTTGTTTGATCCATGCCAGGACAAGATCTGCCTGGTCGACAGTGCAATGATTAGACATTATTCCACCAGGTTCCATGACGGTATAAATTGTACTTTGAGAAGGCGACCCGGTATTGATATAGTGTCCCGATGTAAGACTACTGTAAGCTTGTCCTGCTAAAAGGTTTGGGCTGACTGTACCTGAATGACAGTTTGCAGTTGCGCAACTGGCCGTGAAGATAGGCTGGATAGTATCCTTAAAGCTAATTTTAATATTTGGATTAATATTACTCTGAACTGGAACAAGAGTGTCTTTGGCACAAGAGACAAACATCATCATTCCAATCAGTAATATGAACAAACCTCCAAAGATTTTCTTTTGCATAATGAATCGGTTTATAATTAAAAATAAAAATATTGAAAGTAAAGATAAGGTATTTGTATCAAGTATAGAAAAAAGGCTCCAGATTAATTCTGAAGCCTTTGAATTAATCTGAAGATTAATTATTTAGTCTTTGAACTAAAATGCTGAATACCATTATTAAGTAAATCGCGTGTATATGGGAAATTATGAACACCCATGCTTCCGTCAGCATAAACAAGCATAAAATTCCAGAACACTGCCAGGTCAGCCTGGGCATAGGTCTTTGGTTTGATTACCATATTTACGGTATCCAACATGTTAAAGGCTGCCAGATCGCCTTTTAAAGTCTGTAAAAGACCATTGATTGTAGTTTGGTCCCCACTAATGTCGAAGGATGTGGCGCTGGGATGGCAGGTTTTACAAATTGTAACATTATCACCGGTTGTAGCACTGGTCATCCACAAAGTATGCCCGCCTACATAGTTTCCTATGGCATCTGCGCCGTGGCAACCCATACAGGAAATAACTGGGGCATGCGTCGGACCTCCAAAACTTGCATCATTATAGGCACCTTTTCCGGCAAGCATGTTTGATTGTGGTCCGTGATGCGGCCCCCAACGATTGCTGGTAATGGTTATTGAATCGGTCGTGGAAGTGGGATTAGGTAACCCCGGACTTGCTGGGCGAGCCTGGTGACACCTTCCGCAAAGATTGGCAGAACTGTTATCAGGAGTGAAATTTTGATTTTGTGTCGAGTCAAAACGCCAGCGATATTGGGTTGTTATTGCCAATGACCAGTCGGCATTCGTGTACGTTTTATGGATCTGGTGGCAGGTGCGGCAATTGATCGGCGCTGCATCAGTAACATTAGAAGTAGCATTGAACATTCCGGAAGCAACAGTTTGTCCAAAACCTTGGCTGGTATGACAGGGAGAACAAGTAGGGGTGAGAGAGGTAGATTCAATAATAGTACTGCCCGTTGCATGCTTCGATGCATTATACTGGAAAATTTTTGCAACAATGGTGTCTGAGAAATTATGACACTCCTGGCAGGTTGCGGCTGCATTTGTACCATTGGTGCCATTAGTACCATTGGTCCCGGCTGGGCCTTGCGGTCCCTCCTTTGTGCAACTGGAAAGAATAAATCCTGCAGCAGCAATGAACAATCCTGCAACAAGAATAAAGGTTGTAAACTTCTTCATATCTGGTTGATTTTGTTAATGGTTTCTTTTCTAAGTATATGAGAATTATTCAAGAAACAAATATAAGATAAAGAAATAACCTGCAACCTATCCATATAATGAGATATATATATTTGTATGGTGAGATTTGTTAACCAATTAATGATAAACATCAGAGAATTATTGACATTTGTCAATAAGGTATATTAATTCTGAAGGCTGATTTATAAAGATTGATCTGAACCCGGACTTTTTAAAGAATTTTATCCCGTTTCGCTGATCTTCTTCAATTGTTGGGGATTCAATATATGAAAATGGTTGCCATCGACAGTCAGGATACCTTCATCTTTAAATTCTTTGAGGATACGAATGGCACTTTCTTTTGACATGGCAGACAGATCGGCCAGATCCTTCCTTGAGATTGTCATTTCAAAAGGGTTTCTGCCATATATCTGATCGGAAAGGTAAAATAATGCATCTGCAATGCGACCATTCATTTGTTTTTGTGTGAGGCTTATAAATTGTTCAAAATTGAATATGGTCATTAGGCTGATTCGGCGGATAAATTCATCAGCAAAGTCGGGATTGCTGCGGGTCATCTGCTTGAATGTATTGACATCCACCAGGCAAGCAGTGGAATCTTCAACTGCCGAAGCTGAATAATGATGCCGGTTATCGACATAGATGCCAGGACCCAAAATATACTCTACCGGTTTTACCAGGCAAATGATCAGATTCTTTCCGTACCCTTCAATATAAAGTTTAGCTAACCCTGTAGTGAGGCAGAGAAAATAGGGTGATGGAGTTCCCTGTTTGAACATGATCTCCCCGGCTTTAAAACTTACTTCATAGCGGTTTTTATTTATCAACTCTAATTCAGTCGAGGAAAGTGCTTTAAAGATCGAACTTCTGCAATTACAATCAACACAATTATTAGATTGAACAAACTTCGCCATTTTTGATTATTTGGTTACGGATTTGAATAAGAGAATTACAAAAATAAAAATAATATGATTCAATACAGAAAAATGAGACATATTTCTCAATAAAAAAATGATATTTGTCAATTAAGGATTAGTAGTGAGTCGTTTTCAATGCCATTATTAGCTATGTTTTACTGACCAACTGAAGATAGACTATTCGGAATTAACAGACTTTCATCTAACTAAGCACAAACATCTTTAAATAAGCACATTACATTTCATCGGTTTGGTTAGTTCTTGTTTGCGCAATTTTTTTCAATGGTGTTGGTCTTAACACTTAACACATAACACTTTTTTCACGATTTCTCTTCACTCCTCACTCTTCACTTTTCATTCTTAAAATCCCCCAATTTCTCTATAAAAACTTTTCTATAAACTGGCTTAAACTTGTGTAATCGTACGTACTCCGTTCATTTACTATTCATATGGTACTCTTTTGGAACTTTCGCATATAAAATGATCAAATCTTCTCATTTTCCCCACCCTCAATCCCAAAAACCTACAAAAAACTGGCTGATTTTTAACAAAAAATTCCTGGCCGGGCATACCTCGCCCCCGCCAGGAATCTGACTTTTAATGAAATAATGTTTGATTGAATTCTGAATTTACGCGTCACGCGTTACGCGTCACGACTGTTCTATGTGCTATCAAGAACAACACTCTCTTGAACCACATTCCGCGGCAAATCAACCACACGTACAATCACACGGCTCCCCTTTAAGCAAGGATTCATTACCGTTGCTATATAATCCCACTCCATTCCTCCTGATAATGGACTTGCAACAGCGGGACCACTCTCTATAAGTTGCCCGGCCTCATTCAGTATCATCACATTAACCACATCAACTTTGAACTTGTCCCATGCTTTGATCTTTATCACATTCCCTGGGAACCCCTTGTACCCATTCACTTCAATCTTCTCAATCTTTGGTCTCGACAGGAAATCAGATATCGCCGCATTCCAGATACTCTGGTGCTCTTTCCTCTTTTTCCGGTAATACTCCCTGAGCCTTGGATTATTCAGGACCGTGTGACCATAAATTACCGCAGCCGCAAAACGCTTCTCGTTTGACCTCTGAGCCGCGCTCCGCACCACTTTCGAGCAGTCCGGGCGCTTCGACATGATCGACTTATCTCCAATACACCTGAAAACAATGCCCCCCATCATTCCATGGTAGTTTTTCGTGATCGCATTATCATATGAAATTGCCATAAAATATTGTTTTAAAAAAAATCGGATTTATTCGTGAGACTTCCTTTTTGCAAGCAAAGCAAAAGGTATAGTCGAACAATCCCGCCGGAGGCGGAGGGTACAACCTGCCTGCCGGCCGGCAGGTACCCCGCTGCTCTGTGACGGAATATTGGTCCAGGGTTTGCCTTGGAGTTCATACCCGTGATCTATCTCCCTTAATCGGGTTAAATGGAAAAGGTAATACGGTTAGATCAAATTTTTTTTCACAATCAAATATCTGACTATTTTAAAAAAACATCCCAAACCGCAAATCTGAATGATCTTGTCACAATCTTAACACTGAAAACTTAACACTGAACACTTTTTCCTGGTCACACTTCATGATTTCTCTTCACCTCTCACTCCGCCATGGCGGAGTCATTTTGTCATGATATTATGAGCCAGGAGGTACTGTGCTATCTGGATAGCATTGGTAGCGGCACCTTTCCGGAGGTTATCCGTGACAATAAACAGATTCAGAGTGTTTGGCTGGGATTCATCAATCCGTATCCTTCCAACAAAGACTTCATCTTTCCCTCTCGCATATAAAGGCATGGGATATATGTTGTTTGCCGGGTCATCCTGAACCACAATCCCTTCCGTTTGGGAAAGGAGCATTCTTGCATGTTCAGGATCAACTACTGTTTCAAATTCAGCGTTGACTGAAGCAGAATGACCACCTGTCACCGGTACCCTGACCACAGTGCCGGTGATCAGCAAATATGGAGAAGCAAGGATTTTCCGGGTCTCATTTACGAGTTTTATTTCTTCAGAAGTGTACCCATTGGGAAGAAAATAACCACCATGGGGAAAAAGGTTAAGGTCGATGGGATAAGGATAGACCATCTCTCCAGCAATACCCTGCCTTTCGTTTTCAAGCTGCCTCACTGCCTTGATCCCTGTTCCGGTTACTGACTGATATGTTGAGATTACAAGTCGTCTGATCTTGTACTTTTTGTGCAGAGGGGCAAGTACAGCTACAATCCCGATAGTGGAACAATTGGGATTTGCAATGATCTTATCCTGTTTTGTAAGAATATTTCCGTTTATTTCGGGAACAACGAGAGGAACTCCTTCATTCATTCGCCAGGCTGATGAGTTATCAATTACAGTTGTCCCGGCAGCAACATATTGAGGCGCCCATTCCAAAGAAGTCGATCCTCCGGCAGAAAAGATAGCAATCTCAGGTTTTTCAGCAATGGCCTGTTCGTGGGAAAGGATTTTATATTCCCGCTCTTTAAATGAAATCGTTTTTCCTACAGATTTTGTAGATGCAACCGGAAGTAAGGTAAAGGAACCTAAATTTCTTTCTTCGAGGACTTTCAGCATTTCACGTCCCACTAAACCAGTAGCACCGACGACTGCTATTTTCATAAACTTCAGGATTTTTTCAATACACAAAGGTAATTGAAGAAATCAGAAACTACGATATTACCTTTTCAATTTTCTCCGATTAAGAAGAAAATAAAAATGCTAAAATATTTTTTTATCCTGATCCTGTTAATTCCGGATTTGAATGTAAAAGGCCAGTTCAGTGATGATTTTACAGATGGTGATTTTAGGCAAAATCCTCAATGGGTAGGCGATACAGGAAAGTTTGAAATCAACGCAGCCAGGCAGCTCCATCTTATAGGATCCGGAAATGGTATCTCAACGCTTGTCACTGCCAATACCAGGATTGAAAGGACTGAGTGGTCCTTTTGGGTGAAATTGTCATTTAATACATCAGCCAATAATTATGCACGAGTGTATTTGGTTTCTGACAATCAAAACCTGAAAAGCCCGTTAAATGGTTACTTTCTTCAAATCGGTGGAAGCAATGACAGTATTTCATTTATGAAGCAGACGGGTACGCTTATGGAAAAGCTTTTCAAGGCTGATTTTCTCTGCACAAATAATTCTACAAATGTTTTACGATTTAAAATGATTCATGATTCCACGGGAATGTGGACACTCTATGCCGATAATACTGGCGGGATGAATTTCATGGAAGAAGGTCATTGTGTTGAATCAGGTATTCTTTCAACTTCCTGGTTTGGTGTGTATTGTCAATATACTTCAAGTAATTCGACAAAATTTTTCTTTGATGATTTTTACATTGGAGTTATAAAGACTGACACCATTTACCAGGCCAAAACATGGGATATTATTATTGATGAGATCATGGCTGACCCTGACCCGGTAAACGGCTTGCCTGAAAGTGAATATGTTGAACTTTATAACCGCACTCTGTTTCCTGTAAACCTGAGTGGCTGGACCTTTGAATATGGTTCTTCTGTAAAAACATTTCCTTCCGTGACCATTGAACCGCATGGATATCTGATCCTGACCAGGGGTGACAAGATGAATTCTTATGGACGATGTGTTGATTTGTTTACCTCCAATTCAGCACTTGCGAATGAAGGTACCACGCTGGTTCTGAAAAACGCCTTCGGGAAAATAATCCATTCTGTGACCTATTCTTCCACCTGGTATCAGGATGCGTTGAAAGAAAATGGAGGCTGGTCACTTGAAATGATCGATTCTGAGAACCCTTGCGGATGCAAGGATAACTGGGAAGCATCTGAAGATGCAAAAGGTGGTACCCCGGGGGCTATCAATTCAGTTCATACTTCCAACCCTGATAACATAGAACCTTATCTTAAAAGGGCTTGGATTATATCCGACAGTACAATTGAAGTTGAATTTTCAGAATCCATGGATAGTCTTAATCTGAACGATAGGAACCAATGGTTTCTTGATAAAGATGGATTTACACCTATCAGGATATCCCTGTGTCCACCGTCTTACAATTCAGTTTATTTAAATCTTCCGGGACCTCTTGAAAGGGAATATATTTATTTACTTTCCTGCAAAAATCCACCAACTGATTGTGCAGGAAACTTTCTGGATACTGCAAGGAAAATAAAAGTCGGGCTTCCCGACCCAATTTTGCCTAATGACCTTGTAATTAATGAGATCCTCGCGAATCCGGAAACCAATGGTGAAAAATTCATTGAAATCTTCAATCGGTCCGGAAAAGTACTGGATCTTCAGGAACTTGCCTTGGGTTTGTCAGACAGTACTCAAAACACAGGAAGCGATTTGAAACCATTATCTGAAAAAGGAGTACTCTCTTTTCCCGGTGATTATACTGTGTTGACAAAAGATCAGGATGATATTAAAAAGAGATATTATTGCCCCGATCCGGATGCATTTGTGCAGATGACCTCAATGCCTTCTATTAACAGAAACAAAGGAACAGTCGTTTTAGCAAGGAAAAATAATGGAATTCTCATTGACCGGGTTAATTATTCAACAGAGATGTATTCTGATTTACTGACCAGGACCGCTGGCATTTCTCTTGAACGTATAAATCCATTATTACCCTCAGAAGACGTTACTAACTGGCATTCTGCCTCAGAAAGTTGCGGATTTGCCACGCCAGGTTACCGGAATTCTGAATTTTTAAATATTGACCCCGGACCAGATGCTGTGAGCATCTCCCCTGCCGTTTTTACACCTGATAATGACGGGAAAGATGACGTGCTGTTGGTAAGATTTTCCTTGAACGATCCCGGTTACATGGTCAATATTACCATTTTTGATGTGAATGGCAACAGAATAAAATGCCTTATAAGAAATAAACTATTATCAACTGAAGATGTGATTATCTGGGATGGCAGTAATGATAAAAACCAAAAATCCCCCATCGGGATCTATATTCTTGATATCGATTTGATAAAACCTGAAGGAAAGGTAAGTTGTTTAAAGAAAACCTGTGTTCTTGGGGGAAAACGCTAAGTAGTTGCCACGGCAATCGTTGCCACGCTTATCCGGATCCCACGGATTGAAGAAAGAGTATGAATACATGATTCCAGAGTTGCACCAGTCGTGATCACATCATCAACCAAAAGAACATGTTTCAATTCCAGCGATTCGGGATCATTAACATCAAAAACGTTATCGACATTCTGCCAGCGTTGGAACCTTGATTTTTTAGTCTGGGTTTCTGTTTCTTTTCTGCGATAAAGGACATCAGCCAATACGGGGATAATCATCGACTCTCCAAGACCGATAGCAAATTGTTCACTTTGGTTATATCCCCTTTGTTTAAGTTTTTTCTTATGAAGAGGTACTGGTATGATTAACTGGACCGTCTGAAAAAATGAAGAAACTTTCAGATACTGACCATATTGCCGGCCAAGACAAACCCCAATATCTTTACGTCCTTGGTATTTTAACTTGTGGATCAGCACTTGAACTTTATTCCCTTTATTAAAATAAAGATAAGCGGCAGCACTTTCCAGGGTCACTTTTCCCCAAAACAACCGGGACACAGGATTTTCAGGTATCAGATGAAAATTAGTCCGCGGTAAATGGAATTCACAAGACAGGCATATTGTCTCTTCCTGTTTCAGCAGACTATCCCCGCATGAAGCACAAATACGGGGGAAAAACAGGGAAATAAAATCATTGATTAAGGATAGGATGGATACTTTAATCTTGGTAATGAGTCGCAACATGTTATTATGAAAAGAAAATCCTACTGAAAGACACATGATATCCGACATTTTATGATACAAAATTTTTAGCATTCTGCAGAATGTTGTCTATATCACTTTATCGGTTAATTTTGAAAAAGTAATATTATGTTGATCAGTATTTTTATTTAATTGATAATATGGTAGTTCGTTGGTTCTTAGCATGAAGAAAAAAATCTTTTACTCTGGAAATGGATAAGAAAAAGATTTTAGAAGTAAAGGATCTCAGGGTCATTTTTCATCATGAACATGAAATAATGACAGCGGTTGAGGATGTGAGTTTTTCGTTAGAACTTGGTGAAACCCTCGGAATTGTGGGAGAATCGGGATCAGGTAAATCGGTTACTGCACTTTCATTACTACGTTTGATCCCATACCCTGAAGGAGAAATAAAAAAAGGAAATATTTTTTTCAGAGGAACTGATGGATCAGTCTCATCAATTTTAATGCTTTCCGAAGAACAATTACAAAATATCAGGGGGAAAGAAATTGGAATGATTTTCCAGGAACCAATGACTTCGTTAAATCCTGTACTTACATGTGGTGGTCAGGTTGCAGAGACGATGCGATGGCACCTGAAGATTGACAGGAAAGAAGCGAAGATGAGAACAATTGAATGGTTCAATGAAGTAAGACTTCCCAGGGCTGAAGCTATTTTCAAGTCCTATCCGCATCAGCTTTCAGGTGGACAGAAACAGCGGGTTATGATTGCCATGGCCATGTCATGCAATCCCAACCTTCTCATTGCAGACGAACCGACCACAGCCCTGGATGTTTCAGTTCAGCAAACTATTTTGGACCTGATGAAAGAACTTCAGGCAAGGCATGGGATGAGTATTTTATTCATTACTCATGACCTTAAATTGGTTTCAGGTTTTGCCGACCGAACCCTAGTGATGTATAAAGGAAAGATAGTGGAAGAGGGAAAAACAGAACAAGTATTCAAGTCTCCTTCAGACCCTTACACAGTGGGTCTAATGATGTGTCGGCCGACTGCAGACAAACGGTTGAAAAAACTTCCAACCATTGAGGAATTTCTTAATTCCTCAGGTCCTCTCCCGGTGACAGAAACAGAAAGTGAGGAACAAAGAAAAGCAAGGCATGACAAGATTTATTCTCAGCACCCTATTTTACAGGTGAGTAATCTGGAAACAGTATTTCCGTCTCACTATTCGTTTTTCGGGAAAGCCGATACTTTTGTCAAAGCAATTAATAGCGTGTCTTTTGATGTATATCCAGGCGAAACGTTGGGCATAGTGGGGGAATCGGGGAGTGGAAAGACAACATTGGGAAGAAGCATCCTTCAATTGATCAGGTCCCGGTCAGGAAAAATTATTTTTAATGGATTGGAAATTCAAAGTCTGACACAACAAAAGTTACGCTCAGTAAGAAAGGACCTTCAAATCATTTTCCAGGATCCCTATTCATCACTCAACCCCCGGTTGACGGCTGGGAATGCCATAATGGAGGCAATGTTACCACTGGCTCAATACCAGGAACGGGACGCAAGAAAACAAAGAGCCATTGAATTACTCGGAATGGTTGGCCTTGGTTATGAGTATTTTGACCGGTATCCTCATGAGTTTTCAGGAGGGCAGCGACAGAGAGTGTGCATTGCAAGAACACTGGCTGTTAAGCCGAAATTGATTATTTGTGATGAATCAGTTTCAGCATTGGATGTTTCAATACAGGCGCAAATCCTCAACCTTTTAAACAGTTTAAAAAGTGAATTTGGCCTTACGTACATCTTCATTTCACATGATCTATCTGTCGTATGGTTCATGGCAGACAGGGTTATCGTGATGCAAAACGGATTAATAAGTGATGGATGATGCGAAATAATAGAAACCGAGAAATAGTGAAGATTCATTATTAAAATATTTGTATTTTTCCTTTTATTTTTATATCTTTGGAAATTAAGCGGAAGAAACTAATCTATGAAGTATTTAAATTCAATTATTCTCGGGTTATTACTGGGATGCTTTGCACTACTATATCCTTTTGAGGCTTTCTCCCAGGTTTCTGCTATTAAACACTCTAAACAAGCAGTTCTTAAAGATTCAATCAAAAAACTAGATTCACTGATACAACTAACCCTGATAACCAATCCAGTACTTTGTACGAAAAATGCACAAAAGGCCTTAAACTATGCGCACATATTGAAAACTTCTGAAGAACTAATTCATGGATATTCGTTGATGGGACAGGCATTTTACAGGAAGGATAAGGATTCGAGTTTTATCTATTTTAACAAAGCCTTGAAGTTGGCGGACAGCGTTAAGAATGTATCACAGAAACCATTAATCCAGTTCTACCTTGGTATACTTAGTTATTCAGCAAGAGATTATAAAACAGCAATTATCTATTTGGACTCTTGTACAAAACTCGCGGATTCACTGAAAGATTATAGCATCATGTCACAAGCCTTCAATGCACTTGGAAACATTAATATCGATATTAAAAACAAGGAGGTAGCATTGAAGATGTATGATTCGGCCAATAAAATAGCAGTCAGGTATTCGATCTCAAAACAAATCGGCCTTACTCTTGGGAATCTGGCACGGTTTGAAAAAGACCCGGACAAAGCATTAAAACTCCAACGTAAAGCTATCAGCTACCTGATCAAAACCAAAGGAAGTGAGGAAGGACTTGCGAAGATTTATATCAATATAGGATATAACGCAAAAAACCCGGATACAGCACTCTTCTATTTCAGGGAAGCTTTAAAACTGACACAGAATAACAACTTGCAGGAAGTTGAATTGGGGGCCTATAATAATATGGTATATAGTTATCTTGATAAGGGAGATGTTAAAAGTGCTGAAGCATGTTTAGTTGACCATGCCATTCCGCTTGCTATGAAAGAAAATAATGATGACTGGATGTCGACTCTGTGTGATAGTTACGCGGAGGTGCTTGTGAGGAAAGGTGAATTCAAAGCTGCCGCCAAATGGCAGAAAACGGCACTGGATAAAAGAGTGACCGCATACAGAGCCCAGGCTTCTGAGCAGGTAAGGCTCCTGGGCGTCTTGCTGGATTTGAAGAGTAAGGAACTGACCATTCATGACAATCAAAAGAAATTGTTGTTGCAGCAAAACCGGTTACAGAAAATGCGCCTGGGATTGACGATTACTGTTCTTATGATTATCGGGTTTATTTTCATTATTTTATGGTTACAGCAGCGAAACCGGTTAAAACTTCAGCATCAGCAGATCCAGTCAGCCAAACGGATCATTGAGATAGAAGAGAATGAAAAAGCAAAGGTAGCTAGGGAATTGCATGATATTACCGGGCAATTGGTGCTTGGCATTACCGGAGAAATAGAGAACCTTGATTTACCCGAAACTAAAATAAAAGAAGAAATTAAGGGCAAAATCAATATCCTGGGACAAAGCATACGTCTGATTTCTCACCGGATGAATAAGGCCATGCTGGACAATTTTACGTTTAAAGAATTAATCGAAGGACAGTGTGAGGATATCCGGAAAGCAACAGGATTGCAGATCCGGATTGAAATGCCGGAAGAACCCATCGTACTGAACGAAGAAAGTGTTCTTCACGCTTACAGGATTGTGCAGGAATTGCTCACCAATGCAGGAAAGTACGCGAGAGACAGTTATGTAAATCTTTCCTTTCGCAAAACTGGTGCCGAAATACTCATCAGTTATTTTGACAATGGACAGGGGTTTGATCCGGACCTTATTGAAAAGAAGGGAATGGGGTTAATAAATATTTTTGAACGGGCTAAATTGCTGAACGGTTCAGCGAAAGTGATCTCAGCTCCGGGGGATGGGACTTCCTGGGAAATAAAATTTCCATGGATTCCCGAAAAAGTAAAAACAGGATAAAATCAAAGAACAATGATCAGGTTGTTTACCATTGAAGACCATCCGGTTATTGTCACTGGAT